>Ga0181606_10000461_pt1 | contig 33339 bp, 32 predicted proteins | sample 041ome_10_FD_132994 | JGI IMG/M metagenome (GOLD analysis project Ga0181606, IMG submission 132994) | Coastal salt marsh microbial communities from the Groves Creek Marsh, Skidaway Island, Georgia - 041412US metaG (megahit assembly) | ecosystem: Environmental > Aquatic > Marine > Intertidal... | reverse complement strand
GCTTTATCGAGAGGTCTGTTTTACCAGAAGCCGTTGGGCCAGCAATTACAATGAGATTTGGCATACCTAAAAGTCGCGCTCTTCAGAAAAATCATCGTTTAAACCAAGCAGGTCAAACATTTCACCAATTTCATCATCATGATTGTCACCTTCTTCTTTGAAATCTTCTTCTATATCAAAGCTTATTTCTGGTGATTTTGAATATTGTTCAGGTGCCTCGCCAAACGACTGCGAAATTCTTGGCAGAATCACCGTATCTTCCATTTCTTTCAATTCTACCACATCGATGTAAAAACACCACATCAAAAAGAAATCGAATACATAGAGCAGTTTTTGTCCAGCTTCAAAAATCACGTCTTTCAGTTGAGTGCTATCCATAAGCAATATGGGCTCTCCTTTTTCATTCTTTTCACCCATGTCCATCAGGGTAAATTCTTGGCCTTTTTCCCAATCTTCATTGCTCACATAAAAGCTTGCCATTTGAGCGTTGTCAAAGGCGAAGGCTTCTTGTATAAGGTCGTGAAGTTCATTGAAGTTAGCGCTGCATGGCATCTCCAAATCTCTGAAAATCACCTCGTCATGGTCTATCATGACTCGCATACGAATTACTTTATTCATGTCAATGATTGTTGGTTATTTGAAGTCCGAGTTCTTGAGCTTTCAGCATCATTAAACCCTTAGCAGCTTCATAATCGTTTTTTATTTCACCTTCAAGAATTGCCTCTCGAATGGCTGTTTTTATTATACCGACCTCTTTACCAGGCTTTAACCCGAAGGTATTCATTATCTCCTCTCCTCCGATGGGTGGCTGCCAATTCTTTATTTTATCGCTTTCTTCAACTTCTTTGCATTTCTGTCTAACTCGTTGGAAGTTCTCAAGAAATTTTTGAACCTTCTCTTCGTTTTTTGAGGTGATATCTGACTCACATAAGATCATCAAACTGTCTAGGTCATTGCCTGCATCGAAGAGCAGTCGTCTGATTCCTGAATCAGAAACTTCCTTTTTACTCAATGAAATGGGGCGCAGGTGAAGTCGAACCATCTTTTGAACGAACTTCATTTTTTGATCCATGGGAAGCTTCATTCCGCGAAATATTCCTGGAGTGAGCTTTGCACCTAAATCTTCGTGTCCATGAAATGTCCATCCGCTTCTTTTATCAAATTGTTTGGTATCGGGTTTGGCAATGTCATGCAATATAGCTGCCCAACGCAACCATAGGTCGTCACTGCGATCAGCTACATTGTCTAGAACTTTTAGCGTATGAAGGAAATTGTCTTTATGGCCAATGCCATTTCGTATTTCAACCCCTTTGAGCTCAGTGAATTTTGGGAAAATTAATTCGAGCAGTCCGGTAGTATTGAGCAACTTAAATCCAATACTGGGCTTTGCAGACAAGATGATCTTGTTGAGTTCATCTGTGATTCGCTCTTGCGACACAATTTTTATTCGGTCTTTTTGTTGCTTGATGGCTTCGAATGATTTTTCCTCAATTCTAAATCCAAGCTGACTGGCAAAGCGAATAGCCCTCATCATTCGCAAAGGATCATCAGAATAGGTTACTGTGGGATCTAAAGGCGTTACTAGAAGCTTCTCTGATAAATGGGCAATTCCTCCAAATGGATCAATCACCGATCCAAAATCAACGGAATTTAAGCTTATAGAAAGGGCATTGATAGTGAAATCTCTTCGCTCTCTATCTTCCTCAAGTGTACCGTCTTCAACAATTGGGTTTCTAGAATTTCGTTGGTACGATTCCTTGCGAGCGCCCACCAATTCATATTCAATGTCGTTGTGACGAAACATCGCAGTCCCAAAATTCTTGAAGTAATTGACTTTTGTGCCTTGCAATCGCTCAGAAAGAAAGTGAGCGAAATCAATGCCGCTTCCATCCACCACAATATCGATGTCTTTGCTTTCTCGATCCAATAACAGATCACGCACATAGCCGCCCACAATGAATGCTGAAACACCATAATCCGAAGCCGCTTGAGAAATGGTTCGGAAAAGAGGAGTGTCAATTTTCAGTTGTATGTGTTCGGGCTTCATTTATTTCTTTATGAGCTTGAAAGTGCCGTCAGCATAGAATACCACCGATGGAAGTTTTCCTGAGAAGATGGCAGAGCAAGGGCTTTCAAATTCGGGCGGCAAAGGTACGACCTTATTCTTGTTGAATTCGACTTGCAAACGCTCTTTGTTTGGCATTTGGCCTATCCAAATCGGATTGCGCACTCGCATACTTAAGGCGCCCAATGGTGTGTCGAAATCAAAAGACAGGGTTATGAAAGTATTGGGGTTACGTTCAAATGCAAACAATCCTTTACCATCTATAGCGTCTATTATTTGAAGTGCTGCATCAGAAATGTTTTGCACCAATTTATCTGCCATATAGTCGGCACCACACAGCCACACGCCTTCGTCATTTAAGGCTGAACTTGCTATCATGAATTGATGAGAATTCACTATTCCACCGGATCTCAAATGGTCTATCAATTCTTTTGAAAAGTTCATTTAGAGATCAAATTGGGAAAGACTGATGGTGGAGGAGCATTTAAAGTGCTGCTTTGGGCATGCCTTGTGTCCGTGTAAGCCGCATGGCCTACAATCGAGCTTTTCTGTCGTTTCAATGATGTTGGAGTTGCTAGACAATGGACCAAAACCGAATGCAGGAACTGTACTGCAGTATATGACGGTGGTAGGAGCATTCGTAGCTGAACAGAGGTGCATGGGGGCTGAATCGTTTACATAATTCATTTTGGCATCACGCATTAATGCGGCCGATTGCAATAAAGTGAGTGTGCCCGCAAGGGTTTTAATTTTTGGATGCGTGCTTTGGGCAAGAATTTCATCGCACTGGGCTTGGTCTTCTGGTGCACCCAGCAAATAGACATTTTCAGAATGAGGCATGCGGTCGATCAATTCAACCCATCGGTCTGAGTGCCATTGCTTTGTAAACCAAACCGAAGTTGGCGCAAAGCAGCGGTAAGTAACTTCTTTGAATCGTTTAACTTTTTCAAAATCGGTAGTTTGAGGGTAGAGCTGGGGCTTTGAGGGCTCTTTATTGCCGATGAATTGTTCAATCAACGCATGGTTTCTGTTGATTTCATGTTGCACATCGAATGAATGTTTAAATGATTGTGAAAATAAAAAGTGTAATGGATTTTTCTTGAAACCGACAGTGTGCTTCGCTTTTGAAAAAGCGCAAACCAATCCAGAACTCGCAAATCGATGTGGGTTGACGATCAAATCGTAAGGTTCAGCGCGTACCTTCTTAATAATCTGTAGGAGGTTTTTGTATTTACCGCTTTTTTTATCCCAAACCAATACATTGCCAATGAACGGATGTCCCGAAAAAATGGATTCTGATCCTTTTCTCACCATTAAATCAATGCTCGCCTCTGGAAACGAAGCGTGTAAAGCTTCCAAAAGGCTTGTGGCCAGAATCACATCACCTATAAACGATGTTTGGATGACCAGTATTTTCTTCACTTCAATCAAACTGCTACTTGAAAGTCGCGTAATACATCGTTGAGAGACGTCTTCTTATCGGTACTTTCTTTTCGCTTTCCTATTATCAAAGCGCAAGGCACATTGAAATCTCCAGCAGGAAAACTCTTGGTGTAGCTACCGGGTATCACCACCGAACGTGCAGGGATCACACCTTTGGATTCTTTGGGTTCTTTGCCCGTAACATCAATGACTTTTGTTGACATGGTCAACACTACATTAGCACCCAGTACAGCTTCTTGCTCTACTCGCACTCCCTCTACCACAATGCATCGCGACCCAATGAAGCAATTGTCTTCTATGATAACTGGAGCAGCTTGCACAGGTTCGAGCACGCCTCCAATGCCAACACCACCGCTCAAATGAACGTTTTTTCCTATCTGGGCGCAGCTGCCCACGGTGGCCCAAGTGTCTACCATGGTACCTTCGTCCACATAAGCACCAATATTCACGTAAGACGGCATCATTACTACGCCTCTTGAAATGTATGCACCATATCGAGCTACCGCATGCGGAACTACGCGGATTCCTTTTTCTTCATAGCCCCTTTTCAAAGCCATTTTATCGTAAAACTCAAACGGGCCCACTTCCATCACCTCCATTGTTCTAGTGGGGAAGTAGAGGATCACAGCCTTCTTTACCCAGTCGTTTACCTTCCATCCTTCTGTCGCTGGCTCAGCTGTTCTTAGTCTGCCGTTGTCAATTTCTTCAATAATGGCATTGATCGTGCTGATGGTTTCTTCCGACTTCAGCAATGATCGATCTTCCCATGCCGCATTGATTGTTAGTTCCGCTTGTGTTCGATTAAAGGCCATAAAATCATTTAAATGTTCCGCGGCAAAAGTAAGCTTTGATCATAAGTGTAAAATGCTTGCTCAAATTGTACTTTCGCTCAATGGGAAGGATTTTAGCCTTGGATTATGGTCAGAAGCGATGTGGAATAGCCATTTCAGATCCGTTGAAGATGATTGCCAATGGATTAGATACGGCAGAAACACACCTGTTGATTGAAAAGCTCAAGGGCATTCAACGTGAATATACCTTTGAAAAAATGGTCATTGGATTGCCCATGAGGCTTTCCGGTGAAATGTCGGCCATAGAGCAGAAGATTATTCCACTGATAGAAACCATTAAAAAAGAATTTCCCGAGGTGGAGATTGTTCGGTTTGACGAGCGCTTCACTAGCAAGATGGCAATGCAGAGCATGATAGTCGCTGGAGCGAAGAAAAAGCAGCGCGCTGAAAAAGGAAACATCGATAAAGTGAGCGCAACCTTACTTTTGCAGGAATATTTGAATTTGTAATACACATGATTTTACCAATTGTAGCCTATGGCGATCCGGTGCTGAAAAGGGAAGGAGAGGAGATTGACGAGAACTATCCCAACTTGAAGGAGTTGATTGATAACATGTTTGAAACCATGGAAAATGCGCAAGGTGTAGGATTGGCTGCCCCTCAAATTGGATTGGGAATTCGACTATTTATCGTAGACACATCACCGTTTGTTGATGAGGAAGAAACGGATTCTGAAATGCTCAAATTGAAGGATTTTAGGAAGGTGTTCATCAATCCAATCATCATCGAAGAGGAAGGTGAAAAGTGGAACTTCAACGAAGGCTGCTTAAGCATTCCTGGCATCCGAGAAGATGTAGCTCGACAGCCAACCATTACCATTGAATATATGGATGAGAATTTTGAGTTGAAAGAGGAACAGTACGATGGGTTAATTGCGCGTGTGATTCAGCACGAATACGATCACGTAGATGGCGTTTTGTTTACCGACAGGCTAAACCCAATCAGGAAGCAGTTTCTAAAGAAAAGATTGGACAATATTTCCAAGGGTATTGTAGATATTGATTATAAAATGAAATTTCCAAAAGCAAGAAGATGAGAGCAGTAGTTTTAATAGGTGTTTTGTTGTTCGCCATGGTTTCATGCGGTGATCAAAATGGTTCAAGTGCGAAAGCAGATCAAGAAGTTTCAAAAGACATTCAATCCAATGAGGAGCGTCAATCTGAAATTCAAGAAATGGAAAAAGAGATTTCTGGTGCAATAAAAACTGAGCGCACCAGTGTTTTAGATGCAAAAGCCGACCTTCTGTTGAAGCGATACAGGGACTACATCACACTCAATCCAAGAGATTCCATCACTTCAGAGTATCTTTTTAGAGCAGCTGATTTAAGTGTGGGCATGGGCAAATACGATGCAGCCATCGCATACATTGACCGTTTGCATAAAGATTTTCCTAAATTCCGAAAGTCGGTTGAGATGCACTTATTCAAGGGGTTTATATATGAAACCTACCTTAACGATCACGCAAAGGCTGTTTCAGCTTACACCAAATTGATTGAAAAGTACCCAAATCACAGGCTAGCTTCAGATGCCCGTGCCTCAATAGATAACCTCACCTTGAGTGAAGAAGAACTGATTGAGAAGTTCAAGAAAATGAATGCTGACAAGGATGGTTGATCAGTTTACTAAGAGTTCATGCAGTCGGTCTCTGAAGGTACTTTTATCAGAGATGGTGTTGTAGATTCCTGAGTTTACAATGCCTACGTCTCCTGATTCTTCGCTCACAAGTATTGCAACAACGTCTAGTTCTTCTGTAACTCCAATTGCCGCTTTATGCCTCATGCCATATGCTGCTGGCATATTGATTCTTTGCGTTAAAGGAAGAGTGCAACTTGCCGAGATAATTTTATTTCTTCTGATGATCACTGCGCCATCGTGGAGCGGGCTGTTTTTAAAGAAAATGCTTTCCAATAATGCGGCATTGAGGTCTGCATTCACCTTTCTTCCGCTATCGATAATGGTGTGCAAATCGGCTTGACGCTCGATGACAATCAAGGCGCCAGTTTTGGAAGACGATAGGTTGTAAACCGCTTCTGAAAGCGCATGAAGGTTGGTTGAAATTTTGATGTCAGATTTCCCTAAATAGCTCCACAATCCGCCTCTGTCGCCAATATTTCTAAAAAAACCAGAATTCCCGATTGCAAGTAAAAACCGTCTTATTTCTTGCTGAAACACAATGATCAAGGCGATGAATCCCACATTGATGAATTGCCTGAAAATTTGGCCCATGAGTTCCATTTCGAGCGCTGTAACCGTAAGCCAAAGTATGTAAATGCTCAACACCCCAAAGAATATGCGAATCGCAATGGTGCCTTTCACCAATTGGTAAAGCTTAAATAGTATGAACGATACCAATAAGATGTCGATCAAGTCTAAAAAGCCAAAGGGCAGAAATCCGAAGAGGTCAATGGTTCCCATTGCTGCAATATTAAGTGCTATTGCTGATTTATAATGGTTCGAACTTTTTTCTCCTTTTCCTTGTTACCATTTATTAATAAAAACGCACCACGATTTACTTGGTCAGAGAAATAGGGAATACTAATTTCGCGGTCGAAAATTTAACGACAAAAAGAACATTAAAATGGCAGTATTAGTTGGAAAACAAGCCCCAGCATTCAGTGCAGCGGCAGTAATAAATGGAGGAGAAATTGTAGAGAATTTTACACTCGAGCAATTCAAAGGAAAGTATGTTATTCTGTTCTTCTATCCGAAAGATTTCACATTTGTATGTCCTACTGAATTGCACGCATTTCAGTCAAGATTAAACGACTTCAAAGAAAGAGGTGTTGAGTTGGTAGCAGTTTCTACCGATACTGAGCAGAGCCACTGGGGTTGGTTGCAAATGGGCAAAGATCAAGGAGGAATCAAAGGAATTACTTACCCGATAGTAGCCGATACGAACAAAACCATTTCTCACAATTATGATGTGCTTGCTGGCGATTTCTTTTATGATGAAGAAGGCATGTTGCAAGCAGAAGGTGAGTTGGTAGCATACAGAGGTTTATTCTTGATTGACAAGGAAGGAATGGTGCGTCATCAATTGGTAAACGATCTTCCTTTGGGAAGAAACGTTGACGAAGCAATCCGCATCGTTGATGCACTTCAGTTCAATGAAGAGAATGGTGAAGTTTGCCCTGCAAACTGGGTAAAAGGATCTGAAGGTATGAGCGCTTCACACGATGGAGTAGCATCATACTTATCTAAGAACTAAAAAGACCTTACGGGAAATGAAAAGCCTCTTCGCCTCGTGCGGAGGGGCTTTTTTATTGAACAATTATCTTTTGCAAGTCAGTTTCTCCTGAAGACAGAAAGGTTCTAATCATGTAGATACCACGTTCCAATCTGCTGAGGTCAATTGCTTGGATGTTGGAATTAGAATCGAAAACCAATCTGCCGCTCGAATCATATACCTCTAACCTTGAAATAGATCCTGCGCTGATCGATACTTGGCCGCTGGTTGGATTGGGATACCACCGATGAGAAGACGAAACTGCTTTTTCATCGTTGAGCGAAGCAATGCGATTGCAAATGATGTATTCTAAAAATCTACTTGAGCTGTCGATGGCTATGTTATAATTCGGAGTATTCAATCCGCCTAGGAAATAGCTAACGTGCCCGGAACTTCCTTCGATGGTGATCAATTGACTTCGAATTCCTTCTAATACAGCTTGTTCATGGATACTTCTGCTTCCAGACACCTGAATTGGAGTTCCAAATTCGGTGGTGATGGCAGTTCCGTATGGAACAATGTTGTCAAACTCATCATGCATGCTAAAAATAGGAGGTTCACCAGAAGAAATCCAGCGCACGTCTTTGAGCGCACCTGAAAAGTTCAATACACCTGCTACAGATTCGGAGTATTCGTAATTGCTTGAGCTGTTTCCTCGTATTCCGCCATTGGCTGCAATCACCGAGTCGAGTGCCTGTCCGAGGTTATCATCCTTATCGAGGTAGGCACAATGATCGGCAGCAATCGCACCAGCAGATACACCGCCAATAAAAATTAAATTCGTGTCGATGCCATAGTCATCGGCTCCAGCAGCGTTTTCTTTGAACCATCGAATGGCCGCTTTGAAATCCATGGTGGCTTTTATTGCAGCATCAAAGGCCAAGCTCGAATCGATTTCCAGTCCGAACGCATCGAACAATCGGTAGTCGATGGTAGCCGCTACATAGCCTCGCCTTGCATATTCCAAACACAATTGCTGGAGCTGCTTTCTATTGCCTGACAGGAAACTGCCTCCGTGTTCTAAAATGATGAGCGGACGATCAAAGAAAAACTCGGCCGGTGGAGTGTAAATGTCCATGAACAAGTTTTTTTGATTTCCTGCTATGGTTTGATTTTCGCCAAACTTCACATTGAGAGTTGAATCAACTTCTGAGAAGATGGAGTTGATGTATCGCGAGCCATCGCAATGTTCTTGGCTCAAAGCATTTGCTTGCCAAAGCAGAGCGAACAGGACGAATAGGACTATTCTACGCATAGGAGGATGAGGATTAAGTAGCTCATATTTCTTCAAAATTGCATGTGAAGACATTTGAATCGTCAGAGTAGTCGGAATAAGTCACATTGAAGGTCAAACTCGAATCGGTTATGGTGCCGCTTCCTGAAACGTAGTAATAGCTGTAATAGCCGATTACATACGAAGATTCAGAAATAGTGAAATCAGAGGCTGTGGTAAAGGTTACGTTGAAGGTTGTACCATAATAACTCTCAGTGAAGCGAAGGTCTTTGGCACCATATCCGTCTGATATACTCACAGTGTAATTGTAGAAGGGTGAATCGCATGAAGTGCGGCATGAATAGTCTTCTATATAGGTGTCAATAATGTAAATATCGCACGATTCACCGTTATAAAATTCAGGACAATTGCACGTTCCATCTTCACATGTTCCTTCGTTATTGCATTCGGTATAGATGCATGGGTCAATGCTAAAATTGGATCGTTCTTCGCCATCCGCGCAAAGGCATTTTCCGTCAACACAGGTTCCACCATTGATGCATTCAGTCCTGAAACAAGGGTCGCATGATGAAAGAAGCATTGCCAATGAAAAAAGCCAAGAAATTGGAAGTAGAATTTTCGCCATCAAGCGAAAATAGAAAATGATGATAGAAGGTGTTCATTTAAGATTTTCAATTTATTTTATAGCTGCATGATCAATAATTGGGATAGTTGAGAATGCGTCTGTCTAACATGAGGTTCACTAGATAAAAATGGTAATATTTCATTGTCATAAATGATTGGAAATGTTCGATTACATTTTTCAAATTCATTCTTTCAGAATTTTATCTTCGCTGCCTCCTAAAAGAAATCGGGATGTAGCTCTCCCGATAGCTTTCGGGATGGTAGAGTGTCCCGCCTGAGCGGGAGGGGGCGCGAGGCCGTCCCGCTTCCAGCTGGATCATCCCTGACTAGTTTGCATGGGAATGCTAGTTTACATATTGCAAAGTAGTATTACTGGCAAGTATTATGTTGGTCAGACACAGGACATTGAGGAGCGGTTGAATCGGCACAACCAAGGCCTTGTAAAATCTACAAGACATGGATTACCTTGGAATTTGATTCATACTCTACCTGTTAACAATAGATCAGAAGCATTGATTTTAGAATCAAAGATTAAAAAGCGAGGAGCTAAAAGGTTCCTAATCGATACAAGATTGGAATTTTAGTTAGTTTGAAATTTTATGTAACAGAATTTTATCTTCGCTGCCTCCTAAAAAAATCGGGATGTAGCTCAGTTGGTAGAGTGCGCGTCTGGGGGGCGCGAGGCCGCAGGTTCAAGTCCTGTCATTCCGACACTTATTTTAAAAGGCTTTCGGGAAACTGAGAGTCTTTGTTTTTTTGATTTCAGTACCCAAAAACGCTTTAGTTAGCCTCAATTTTCCCTTCCATTATATTATTCCCACATTCGGGGGCGTTTTGATTCATCCGATAGATCTCACCATATTTATTGTTTACCTCTTGGCCATGCTTGGCGTAGGTTTCTACTTCATGCGCAAGAATAAAAATGTGGATGATTACTATGTAGGTGGTCGTGGAATGAGTAGTCTGCATATTGGTCTCAGCGTTGTAGCTACAGATGTTGGAGGAGGCTTTTCCATCGGACTAGGCGGACTTGGATTTGCAATTGGCTTGGCAGGCAGCTGGATGTTGTTCACCGGATTGATAGGAGCGTGGTTGAGTGCCATATTCCTAATTCCCCGCGTTTTCAAATTGATTGGCAAGCACAAGCTATTCACTTTCCCTGAAATCTTCTTACACCTTTTCAATAAGAAGGTAGCGCTGATAGCTGGGATTATTTCAGCCATAGGATATATCGGTTTTACGAGCGCGCAAATACTAGCTGGAGCAAAATTGGCAACGGCTACTTTTCCGAGTTTAGACCTTCAACAAGCGGTGCTCATTATGGGAGCTGTTGCTATTGTGTATACGGTGTTTGGCGGATTGAAGGCCGTGATTTATACAGATACTGTGCAATGGTTGTTGCTCATGGGCGGACTTATTTTTATCGGCATTCCACTCGGCTATCAAGCTGTTGGTGGTTGGGAAGGCATTACGACCACGTTAGATCGGAGTTTCTTAAATATTTGGAATATAGAATGGCAGCAATTGCTGAACTGGGCGATAACGATCATTCCTATTTGGTTTATTGGAATGACCCTCTATCAAAGAATTTATGCCAGCAAAGATGAAAAGACGGCCAAGCGCGCTTGGTTTATTGCAGGCCTGTAATGGCCCATTATGGCATTCATGGGAGTGCTTTTAGGATTGTTTGCACGCGTTGCTGTTCAGCAAGGTCTTTTTGAAGGGTTGGGCTATGAAGCGATAGCAGATATGGACAGCGAAATGGGACTTCCAATCATGCTGCGTACCGTTTTGCCTGTTGGTTTGATGGGCTTGATGATGTCGGCATATTTTTCAGCCATAATGAGCACAGCAGACAGCTGTTTGATGGCTGCCAGTGGAAATGTAGTGACGGATATTCTTTCCAACATTCTTCCATCAAAGAAGAAAAGCTGTTGAAGTATTCACTGCTAGCCACGTTCGTTATCGGAGCCTTTGCGCTGCTGTTGGCAACGGTAATGACCAATGTGCTTGACCTCATGTTACTATCTTATTCATTCATGGTTTCGGGGCTTTTCATTTCGCTCATAGCGGCATTGTTCTTCAAAAAGAAAGATCCTGTTGCAGCCATTGCAGCCATGATCAGCGGTGGAACAACTACCTTGGTGTTAGAAGTTTTGAAAAAAGAAGAGTTGGTTCAGATGCCTTGGAATATAGATCCAAATATTTTCGGAATCCTCATGTCTCTGTTGGTATATCTATCCATTGCGAATCGAGCATCTTATGGATTGAAGGAATAGGGCTTGCGCATGCTTTACAAAAGCGCGCGAGGTATATTCATGCCCACCATGAAAGGATAGATTTCCTCTATCGTCTTATCGATAAGTTAAGCGAAAAAAAAGGACGGTATAGACTACATTTGTGCCACGAAAAAAAATGGATAAGATGAGCGAGAATAAAGAGCCCTTAAAGTGCTTGATCATTGGATCAGGTCCTGCAGGTTATACAGCAGCAATATATGCCGCCCGTGCAGAGTTGAAACCCGTAATGATTGAAGGTATGCAGCCTGGTGGTCAACTGATGGATACAACTGATGTGGAGAACTACCCTGGATATCCAGAGGGAGTGAATGGCCCGCAAATGATGATGAATTTCAGAGCTCAAGCTGAGCGTTTTGAAACAGATATCAGAACAGGATTTGTGACAAAGGTTGATTTCTCTGGCCCCATTCATAAAGTTTGGGTAGATGATAAAGAAGAATTGCACGCGCACAGCATCATCATTTCTACAGGAGCGAGTGCCAAATGGTTGGGATTAGAAAGTGAATTAAGGTTGAGAGATTTAGGAGGCGGAGTTTCCGCCTGTGCCGTGTGCGATGGTTTCTTTTACCGCGGTCAATATGTGGCCATTGTTGGAGCAGGTGACACCGCTTGTGAAGAGGCATTGTACCTCTCTAAAGTTTGTAAAAGCGTGAAAATGATTGTGAGAAGAGACGAAATGCGTGCTTCTAAAATCATGCAACAACGCGTATTTGACACACCAAACATTGAAGTGCTTTGGAATACAGAAACCATTGAAGTGTTGGGCGAAAACGTGGTAGAAGGAGCAAAAATGTTGAATAACCAAACCAACGAAGAATTTGTGATCAACGTAACGGGTTTCTTCGTTGCCATTGGCCACAAACCAAATACAGACATATTCAAGGGATGGATTGATATGGATGAAACAGGATACTTAAAGCACAAACCTGATTCTTCAAAGTCAAACATCGAAGGAGTCTTCATTTCAGGTGATGCAGGAGACAAGGTTTACCGGCAGGCGGTTACAGCGGCAGGCACAGGATGCATGGCGGCTCTCGATGCTGAACGATACTTGGGAGAAAAAGGACTTCACTAGTTCCTTAGATAAAATATTATCACAAGAAAGAAGCGCCCTTTAGCGCTTCTTTTTACTTTTAAGGCTTCTTACAACGAATAAACACATATGAAAAAGTTACACTTACTCATTTACCCATTCTTGATTTCTGGAATGACGCTGCAAGCTTGCGGAGGCGAGGGCACACCCACTGAACAAGTATCTCAATCAGACACCACAGCATCGGATGATGATCAGTTTGAATATTTCGCAGAGCAATTTGCCGACCTTAAAATCATCCGATATCAAATTCCGGGTTGGGATAAGCTAACTGCTAAACAAAAGGAGTATGTATATTATCTCTACGAAGCGGGTTTGGCTGGTAGAGATATCATTTGGGATCAGAATTATCGCCATAACATCGCCATCAGAAAGGCATTGGAAACCATCATAACCAACTATTCAGGTGATAAAACATCAGAAGATTGGAACAACTTCATGATTTACGCCAAGCGGGTATTCTTTTCAAATGGAATTCACCATCACTACAGCATGTCTAAAATCACTCCAAACTTTACCCAAGAATACTTCTCCACACTTTTGGAGGAATCGAGAGGAAGCGCTTTGAACGAAGAGGCGTTAAAGGCTATGTTTGACCCTTCTTTTGATGCAAAGAAAGTAAACCTTGATCCGGATAAAGGACTGGTGAAAGGCTCGGCAGTGAATTTCTACAGTCCAGATTTGACTGAAGCTGAAGTGGATGCTTACTACGCCAAAGTGATCGATAAGAATGATCCTGAGCCCATTTCTTACGGATTAAATAGCATGTTGATGCGCAACTCTCAAGGCGAAATTGAGGAGTTTGTATACAAAAGCGGTGGGTTGTATGGATCTGCCATCGATAAAATTATTTATTGGCTGGAGAAAGCTTCAGGAGTTACAGAAAATCAACCTCAAGCAGATGCCTTGAAAATTTTGATCGAGTATTTCAGAACAGGTGATTTGAAGAAATGGGACGAATACAACATTGCATGGGTAGGTGCCACGGAAGGCGATATTGATTACATCCAAGGGTTTGTAGAAGTCTACAACGATCCTAAAGGCTACACAGGTTCTTATGAAAGCATTATTGAAATCAATGATTTTGATGCATCTGAACGCATGAAAATGTTGATGGACAATGTGCAGTGGTTTGAAGATAATTCATCGATCATGGATGAGCACAAGAAGAAAAACGTAGTTGGTGTAACCTACAAAGTGGTGAACACAGCTGGTGAAGCAGGTGATGCTTCTCCATCCACACCAATTGGGGTGAACCTTCCCAATGCGAATTGGATTCGTTCTAAGCACGGTTCTAAATCAGTGAGCTTGGGCAACATTGTTCATGCTTATGATAAATCTGGCGGAAAAGGTTTCGCTGAAGAATTCATAAGAACCGAAGAGCTGCGGGCTCGAAGCAAAGAGTACAGCACCTTGGCTGGTAAGTTACACACCGCATTGCACGAGGTGGTAGGTCATGCTTCAGGCCAGCTGAACCCTGGTGTTGGCACACCGAAAGAAACCCTTAAGAGCTACGCCTCTACATTGGAAGAAGGTCGAGCAGATTTGGTGGCGTTGTATTTTCTATTGGATCCAAAAATGGTTGAATTGGGCTTAATGCCATCCCTTGAAGTAGGTAAGGCAGAATACGATTCATACATCCGCAATGGTATGATGCTTCAATTGAGAAGACTGGAACCAGGAGAAGTTATTGAAGAAGCCCACATGAGAAACCGTCAAATGGTGGCTGCGTGGTGCTATGAAAAAGGCATGGCGGATAAGGTCATTGAGAAGAAAGTGATCGATGGAAAAACATACTTTGAAGTTAATGACTACGAAAAGTTACGTGGTTTATTTGGTGAATTACTACGTGAAATTCAACGCATTAAGAGTGAAGGTGATTACAATGCGGGTAGAGCATTGGTTGAAAATTACGGTGTTCAAGTAGACGCTGATTTACATGCGGAAGTGCTCAAGCGAGCAGAGAAGTTGAACAGTGCTCCATACGGAGGTTTCATCAATCCAAAGCTTGTGCCGGTGATGGAAGGTGGTAAGATGGTGGATGTAAAAGTGGAGTATCCATCTGATTTCTTAGAGCAAATGCTTGATTACGGTGCGAATCATTCGTTTTTGGCAGCACACTAATTCTAGATAGATCAAATCAATAAAAAAGAGCGGCCATTGGCCGCTCTTTTTTGTTTGTAAGCTTTGGGGTCAATAGTGTATGGTAATAGTTCCTGTGGTTTCCAGCGGACCTTTCGGATGCTCGTTGAATTGCGCTCCCTTGCATGCAAATTCAGCTTTGGTCAACAGGTATTCATCGCTCGTGGTGCTTCCTGTTACTCCTGATTTTGCTTTCAGTACAGTGCCAGCTCTGTTCACAACCACTTCAACTACCACAGTGCCCGTTTTTTCAGTGGCATTCGACAAGCGTGGCGCTTGAGTCATTTCGCGATCTTTTATGGCGTATTCTACGATGTAGTTGCCATCAGCGCTTTTCATCTTTTTCGTTGGGGTGTTGTCCAATAATTTCCCATCGTAAGGCACATATTCATCAAAAAATATGGAGCTCACATCACGCAACATAATTTCTTTCGGTTGTCTATTTACATACACTACCAATACGTCATCGTTGAGTGACATGACTACACCTTGCACTTTATCTCCTGTTTTTAAAACTAAGCTGTGTTGTGCTTGACCTATGGCAAAACAAGAGGAGAGGGCAAGGGTGAGGATTAGTTTTTTCATCTCTAGCTATTGAACGCACAATATCATAAAGCTAGGCGCTCAAAACAGCGGGATTCAAAAAATATAGAAACGAAGGATTGTGGAAAACCTGATTAGTCGTGTGTGTTGATATCCTGCAGTAATCGCTGTGGCTTTCTGCGAAAAGCTTGAAAACGTTCCTTAGTGAAAATCACGAAGTCGTACTGGCTCATACTGATGAGCTGCTGGTCAGAAATATTAATGAAATCAATAAACTCATCAAATTCATCGCGCGATAAATCGATGATGTCGTAGTCTACATACTTAATAAAAAGCTCCTTCAATAATGCGCGCTTTCGATCTTCGTTGATGATTTCATAGGCCCTTCTTTTTAACTGTTCTTTTCTGCTCAATTGTTGATACAGAAAGGTGAGGGGAGATATGTATGCGTCTATTCCGGTGAGTACATAATCTCGATCATCATATCCTAAGCTGCGGATGTCGTTTTGAATAGAATCCAATTCCCTGCGCGGAAACACCTGCACTTCTTTCAAGTTGAAGCTGATGGGTTGTAAATAGATACGCACTGAGTATTGATTTTTCAAGGTACTATCTTTCATTGAAAGCTTAAAGGTCTTATATCCCATAGCGCCAACGAGCAACGTATCATTTTTATCTGCAACTACTTGAAATGTGCCATCTTTTTCTCCGAATGTTCCCTTCGAGGTGTTTCGGTTTACAATGAGTAAATTGAATGTTGGGTCTTCCTTATGAACTACTTGCCCCTTTATGGTTACCTTTTGAGCATACGATTGATGCCCAAGCAAGATGAATAGTAAAATGGTGAGAAGGGCAGGCCTTGAAAGCATGACAAAGAAACGTCTATAATCGTCCTTTCTTATGCGGCATGTAGCGGCTGTTGCTTCCTTTTCTGAATCCGGCCTTATAGCCTACGAATACTTCCCAAGCGCCTTGATACCCGTTGAGCTTGTTGATGTTACCAACGGAAACATCGTATGAAGAGCCAATAGAGAAACCAGCTAGATTAAACATAATGCTACCGATCACATCCTTTTGCCAGCGGTGGAATAAGCCAAGAGACATACTGTATTCCTTGCGTTTGCCTGTAGTTCTGGTAGGTTCGTTGAAATAGAAAACAAAATCATTTCCGAAAATCACATTGTTTGTTTTGCCCTGGCGGGTAATCAAGAACGAAGGTCGCATAGCGAACAGATTGTCCTTTCTTAAGCGATGCTCCATGTTAAAATGAATCGTGTGTCTTCTGTCCAAGTCGAAGTTAGCGGAATCGATGTAAAGCGAATGATCTGGTGTGTTTGCGTGAAACATTCCATAACCCATGGTAAAGTCCGCTAAATCTCCGTCATAAGAATACTGAATACCTGTGCTTAGGTCAAAGTAGCTCTTCACGTCAGTAGGAAGGTTTTCTCCACTGGGTAAGTAAAGCGCAAAACCTTCACCAACCCATTGGTTATCCCAATAAACACTGGTGTAGTCAATGGCGCGCTGTCCCAATCCTCCCTGAAAACCTACACTCAAGCTGTGTTGTTGTCTAGGGTCTAAATATTGACCAACAGAAAACGTCACGTTGTAACTTCTGTTCACTAATCGCACATCGCCTTGATCATCGTTGACCACATTGAATCCAAAGCCCCAAATATTTCCAGCCCATGCATTGATTGGAAGGTTAATGTCAAAACTTGCCACTCCACTTCTGTAAGGTTGAGAGATCACATAGTTCTGTTCTCTTGCAGAAAGATTCAAGCTCCATTTGGCTTCAGAGTTACCTGCCAATGCTGGGTTGATAGTGAGGGGTTGGTAATTGTATAGCGAAAACTCTGGATCAATGCCTTGAGCTTTTGTTCCTAAAGCGATTACTAACAAGCCTAATATGTATATCGATCTTCTCATTAGTACCTCAATAGTGTTACGTTACCAGTAAGTTCCTCAACTGTACCATCTAAGAACGTGACCTTCACATAGTAGTTATAAGATCCGCCTGGAGCTGGAGCGCTTTTATAGGTTCCGTCCCATCCGTTATTTTGAGAGTAGGACTCAAACACCATTTCACCATAGCGATTCCAAATGCGCATCACATAACCTTCGTTTGCAATGCCGTTTCCTCTAGTCCAAAGGATGTCGTTGTTATCATCGCCATTTGGGCTAAAGATATTCGGTATTCCTGCGAAATAAGATTCTTCCACATACACGATCAACGAGTCGTACGCTTGACAACCATAATCATCAAAGTTGGTAACGTAGTATTTTCTTGTTTCAGTAGGGTAGATGGTGGGTCTTGGACAATCGTAACAAGAAAGGCCTTCCTCTGGGAACCAGCTGAAATATGAAGCTGTACCTGTAGTTTCAAAACTCACGGTATCCTCCAAATAGAATCTACTGTCAATGTTATCGATTCGAACAGTTTTGTCAGGTCCAACCTTTAATTCCGGATAGCTGCCTCCGATGTTCAGTAAAGGTACATCTTGAAGGTTAAGAATAGAAACGTCATACTCATTGTACGCAAAAACCTGAATGCCTATGGAGCCGCTGTCGTCAAAACAAAAGATTGGGTCATCTTCATTGGTGATCATTGGCATAGCCGGGAAGTAATCTTTCCAAACCACGAAGAAGGTATCGTTAAATAAGCTATCGTCAACCATCCATTCGTATCCCGGTGTAGTAGGATCGATGGTGTCAGCTGCAGTGCCTGTAATACTGTCTGGATATGGATGCCACCAGAAAATAAAGTAAGTAGAATCTGTGCGAATGGAAGTATTGAAAAATTGTACGCATGTTGAGCGGCAAATAGAATCACGCTCCACTTCAAATCGTGGATCTGGAGGCAAACATGAATCAACCGTAATGTATTCCTCAGCGATCAACGTATCCTCACCGTTTACATTCTTCGCAATGAGGGTAACTGGATACACACCTGGATTGGCATAGAGAATATCGCCAGGAAACTGATCGTTTGATGTGCTCGGTTGACCACCAGGGAATTCCCAGAACCACTCTGATGCAAATTGCGAGTTGTCTTGGAATACTACCACGGTGCCTGGACAAATCACTCTGTCGTTCGAAGTGAAAGCCGCAATTGGAGTAGGGCAATCATTTACAGTGATGTAATCAATGATGCTATCAATTGCTTCTCCAGCACCGTTCCAAACAACCACTTTTACGTTGTACGTGCCAGGTGTTGAATAGAATACGCTAATGGTATCATTGGCGCTGGACATGAAATCAGTAAATACGGCAGGGTTTCCCCCTTCAAAGAACCAACGAATGCTGTCTGGGCTGCCTGTTGTTTCAGCGTAGAATTCAACAAAATCGTTGTTGCATACTTCCGTAATGTTGCTGGTAAACGTTACCGTGGGAACCGCGCAGTTGCCTACATTGATGAAATCGTTAAAAATGACCATGGAGTCTAAACCTGTAACTATGTCTGTCACAGTCAATGTTACGTCATATAGACCGGGTGTTGTATAACAAATGGTTGATGGATTCTGAGCATTCGAAATATTGGGAGAACCTCCTTGAAACTGCCAATTCCAAGCACCGATTCCGAATGTACCTGGGATTGACTGATCTGTAAAGTTTACACATTGACCTACGCACAAATTGGTCGAATTGGCGCTGATCGCTGGAATAGGGGGCACACAGTTCAGCACTTCCAGTGTCATGGTAGTATCATCACTGCCATTTCCATTGGTTGCAGTTAAAGTTATTACGTATGTTCCTGCAGTTGCAAAAAGCACATTCTGAGGACTTTTTGCTGTAGAGGTGTTGGTTCCATCGAATTCCCATAAGAATGTCATATTCTCACTAGTAGATAGATTGGTGAAGTTCACCGTTTCGCCTGCGCAAATAGAATCATTGCTTATGGTGAATACTGCTTCTGGAAAAGTATCTGTAATGGTTATGTTGTCAACGGCAAATGAAGGCTGAGAACCGATGCCGTCACCATTGCTTTCAAACCTGAAACCAATGTATAGCTGAAACTGGTTATTGTAGTTTGTGTCCAAATATACAGTAGCATGTTGCCATTGCCCACTTACACCACAAGCCCCTGTAGTCTTGGCTGGATCTAAAAGTGTAGTGTATGCTGCAGTGGTTCCAACTGAAATCACCACCGTGCCATTGTCTGTAGAATCGCCTCCTTCGAGGTAATCAAACTCCAAAATCATGTGTTCAGCACCACCAGTGTTGATCGGAGGTGTCCAAGCGATGATGTCTGAAACGTTGGCATTGTCATATGTCGCTCCTGGATCGATGACCACAGAATTAGTAGAAACGTGTAAGGTTTGGTTCAATCCTCCTGCAGCAGTGCAGCCATCACCGCAATTGCCCAGCCCAGTAAATGCTTCTCGGGCACTTACAAACCATGCGTTGATGGTATCGTTTGGATTGGCGTAGGTTTCAGACCAATTTCCGTTAGCTGAAGTATACGAAATTACGCTGTCTATGTCGCCACAAGCTGCCGCAGTTCCGAAGTCTTCAGCCCACAGCAGTTGAGCCATTGAACTGTGTGCATAAACAGTTAGAACGATGAGTGTTAGGTATCGTCCAATCAACCTTAAAGAAGTTTTCCCCTTATTCATCTAGCGTTTTCAGGTATTAACCCGCAAAGAAACTTTAATAATTAATACGATCAAAAAATTATTTGGAAGCCTTTTTGCGTTTATAATGTTACCAAAAATTTCATTGTGTCTATTCCATCCGCATATTCTTTTAAGGATGGGTTTTGCGCTTCGCCAAAAGGAATGTTTTTGTGACCGACAACGCATTGAATGTCGTCCAATTGCATCTCTATTTGGCTGCTAAGTTCATCTATATCATTATAGTATTCATAGTTTAAGACGCCTACAGGCGAGAAAAGTGATGTGTCTTCAACAAGCAATATGAGATCATTTTCAAGAACGGCTTTCTGTTGCATCATCATGAGTGTCTTGTGATAAGTTACGTTGTTGAAATACTTTTTATTGCTTGAAAGGTACGCAAAAGGCATGGAAGCTTTAAAAATGCGATTCAGATCAAATGAATTTGGGAGGTAAATTTTGGTCACATTACGGCACCCTAGTCCGTAATACTGGAAAGCATCCTTCATCAAATTTTCTAACTCAACATCACTCTCATCTCCCGTGAGCACTGCGATGGAAGTTCTATTTCTTCGAATGATGCTGGGCACGTTTTTGAAATAATGCTCAAAATGACGCGCAGAGTTGTTACTTCCTGTAGCGATTACAGCATCGTAATTTTTCATCAGACCTCGCTCAATGCTAAAATGTTCCTTTAATCCCTCGGTTGAATTTGACATCCAATCCAATAGAAATGGAATCAATACTTCATCGCTGGAGGAACACTTTATGCATGCCTTATGTCCAGAGAGAATAACGCACAGCACATCATGAAAGCCTACCATCGGAATATTACCCGCTAAAATCAAGCCTACGTTTTTGGGTTGATTCTTTGAAAAGGAGTATTTACCAAGCCAAGCTTCAAGATTTCTGGACTTCAATTCCCTTGCCCAATAAGCCAAGGCAGCGTTCACCTCTTTTTCAGTGAACCAACCGTTGTTGTGAAAAGCTCGATCGATGGCATTGTTGAGTGCACCATACTCTTCGCTTGTTGGGGCCTCGAAATAAGAGGTTAAATAATCGCCAAGTGAGCCGAATGCAGCTACTAATTCCTTTTGTGAAATCATGGTGCAAAGCTAAGAAGAGATAGACTTATGCTAAGGAAAAACCTTTTGGATGATGCCTGCTGATGTGCCATGCACTTTTCAGATGACCAGGAGATATTTCTTTCCAATTGTGAATATCGAAAACCATAACTGTCACCGATCCAGTAACGATTTTTTCGATCGGCTTGGGGATGAAATAATTGACAAAAGTTGATATGGATGGTTCATGTCCCACAATCATTGCTGAAGACAGATGGTCATCAAGATACAAGATCATTTTCAACATGGTGGGGAAATCTGGTGTATAAAGCTTGGGATCAACTTTTAATGAGTTGAGTGATAATTTCATTTCATCGGCAAAAATTTTAGCACTTTCATATGCCCTCACTGCAGGACTCGAGAATATGATTTCAGGGATGGCGTTTCGCTCAATCAATGCACTACTCATTTCTTTGCAATTGGCAATGCCGCGAGGTTTTAAAGGGCGTTCAATGTCATTATGGCTCATTTCATCCCAATCACTTTTACCATGCCGAGCGATGTACAACGTCTTCATTTTATAAGCATCTTAAAATGAGCCGTTAAAATACTTCGATTTTTTCAAGTCTAGAACGCTTGGTGGAGATTTCAATTTGATTTCTATCAACGAAGGAGTGTTAAAAACCATGTGTATAATACACTTGGGGTAAATACGAATGCCGCGTAAAGTCTAATTAAATTCGCAACAATCCGAAAATTTGCTGGGCATGGAAGTAGAATATAATGAAGACAATATACGCACGCTGGAGTGGTCTGAGCATATCAGGATGCGCCCGGGCATGTATATTGGTAAGCTTGGCGATGGTAGTTCTGCGGATGATGGCATCTACATTCTGATAAAAGAGATCCTCGATAACTCGATCGATGAGTTTGTGATGGGAAATGGAAGAACCATAGATGTTTCTATCAAAGGAAATGAAGTTAAGGTGCGTGACTACGGCAGGGGGATTCCATTGGGGAAGGTGATCGATTGCGTTTCTAAAATCAACACAGGGGGTAAGTACGACTCCAAGGCATTTAAGAAGTCGGTGGGTTTGAATGGAGTTGGTACAAAAGCAGTAAATGCCTTATCCTCTTATTTTAAGGTGGAATCTGTAAGAGAGGGAAAAATCAAAGCGGCAGAGTTTTCGAAGGGGCAAATTACTGTTGATTCTCCCATCGAAGAAACTTCTGCCAGAAAAGGGACAAGAACCACATTTATTCCAGACGACACTGTTTTTCCAACGTTTACCTTCAAGCACGAGCACGTAGATCGAATGTTATGGAATTACGCTTACCTCAATCGGGGTTTGGTAATCAATTTCAACGGTGAACGTTACGAATCAAAAAACGGATTAAAAGATTTGCTCGAACGGAATTTAGACGAAGAGCCGCTGTATCCGATATTGCATATTGAAGGAGAGGATATTGAAGTGGCGTTGACGCATACGCATGGCTATGGTGAAGATTACTACTCCTTTGTCAATGGGCAATTTACTCCACAAGGAGGTACGCATCAAACGGCATTCAGAGAGAGCGTTGCTCGTGTTATCCGTGATTATTACGGAAAGAATTTTGAAGCCCAGGACATCCGTTCCTCTATTACGGCCGCTGTTAGCGTGAAGGTAATGGAGCCTGTATTTGAATCCCAAACAAAAACAAAGTTGGGATCGCAAGATGTGGCACCAGGTGGGCCTAGTATGCGCGCTTTTATCAATGATTTCTTGTCTCGTGAATTGGATAATTACCTCCACAAGCACCCTGAAGTTGCAGATCCGTTGCTCAAGAAAATTCTGCAAAGTGAGCGCGAACGGAAAGAGATGGCTGGTATCAAAAAATTGGCCAGAGACCGCGCTAAAAAAGCAAGTTTACATAATAAGAAACTCAGAGACTGTAGGTTGCATCTTGGCGACAAAGACCCTAGAAGCATCGATACTTCCATCTTTATTTGTGAAGGGGATTCGGCATCCGGATCGATAACTAAGATACGCGATGTCAACACCCAAGCGGTGTTTTCATTGAAAGGAAAACCACTCAATACATATGGTCTCACTAAGAAGATTGTATATGAAAACGAGGAATTTAATTTGCTTCAAGCAGCACTCAATATTGAAGATGGCATAGAAAACTTGCGGTATAATAATGTTGTGATTTCCACCGATGCCGATGTTGACGGAATGCACATTCGCCTTCTTTTGATTACGTTTTTCCTTCAATTCTTTCCTGAGATTATTAAGCAAGGACATTTGTATGTATTGCAAACGCCATTGTTTAGGGTAAGAAATAAAAAGGAAACGATATATTGTTATTCTGAAGAAGAACGAAGAGAGGCACTTGGGAAGTTAGGAAAGAACGCAGAAATCACACGATTCAAAGGTTTGGGAGAAATTTCACCTGATGAGTTCAAACATTTTGTGGGCAAAGACATTCGTTTAGATCCTGTGGTTATTGGGCACGATTTTGCCATTAAAGAACTGCTCTCATTTTACATGGGTAAGAATACTCCTGATCGTCAGGAATTTATAATTGAAAACCTCAAAGTGGAGAAAGATACTGTTGAAGAATTGGATGAGAAGGTATTGATATGATGAATTTTAGAAGACTGATCTCCACACTTTGTATTTGTGTTTTCGCTTTCGCGGGATACACGCAAGAGTTTGTGCATCCACTTGCCATTCAAGAAACAGAAAACACCTTGATTTATTTTATGAATCAGGACAAAGAGGTGGTTCCTTCAAGCTTTACCTTTGCCTATAAGCGTGTGGCTGAAAGAAAGCGAAAAAAGAAGCCTTATCATGTTATCGACTATTTCCCGAATGGATCGGTTGAAATGGAAACATGGATGGAGCATCCTGACCCGATTTCAAATCGTTACGAAAAGCTTTACGTTACGTTTTATTCTTCTGGAGATTCCAACACCTTTATTCAATACGAGGGCAAGAGCAAACACGGGAAATGCAGAACATTCTATCCTTCGGGCGAATTGAAGCTCAATGGACAGTACTTGAATGATAAACCTTCAGGACTTTGGAAAACCTACTATGAAAGTGGCGCACTGAAGGAAGAGGGAAGTTATTTGCAAGGTCAAAAACATGGCGTTTGGGACAGTTATCATGAAATCGGCAACAAAAGCCTCACGGGTAATTACGTTAAGGGCAAAAAACAAGGACAATGGGAGCAGTTCCACAGCACAGGGGATGTTGCAATGGTTAATGACTATAAAGATGGCGTGTTGGAAGGGCCAATTAAAGGACGATACACTACGGGTAGGGCTTCGGAATATGGCGAGTATGTAAATGGTAAAAAGCAAGGAGAATGGAATACCTTCTTTGAGAATGCCGACAAAAAGTCCATAAAGTTTTACGAAGAAGGCGTCCTAGAAGGAAACTACATGGTTCTGAGTGATCAGAATGAAGAACTCACCTCTGGCGAAATGTACAGCAACTTGTTTACTGGTTTTGGAAAGATACTATCTGCTAGTGGAGCTGTGTTGATGGAAAAATATTACGCAGAAGGTGAAGTGGAGAAGCAAGTGTATTACAATGAAGATGGCCCACCTAAGCGAATAGATAAATTGGCGCACGATGGCATCAAGTCCATTTGTTATGACCGATCAGGGAATGAAACAGCTTGTGAGCAAGAGTCCTACGTTTTGCCGCACGCCAATCGAGATTTAGAAAGTGACTTGGAAAAAGCAATAGCTTATGCACACATTGAAAACTATGCCCCGAGAGGGGTTTATGCGTTTGACGTAAATACCGAAGGAAATGTTTCCAATGCCCGTGTGGTAGAATCGGCAAATGCTGATTACGATGCCATTGCGCTAGAGCAATTGAACCGATTATCTTGGGAACCAGGCATTGAAGCTGCAGAGAAGGCTGTTTTCTCAAATCATTTGGTGGTGCAATTTGGTGAAAAATGCGAAGCCACGTTTGGAGATTTCTATTTGAATGACTCCCTTCTGTTTAAAGATGTTATTAGCCATGACCCTTCACTCGATATGCCTGATGAATATCCATCATTTAGGGTAGGCATGCAGGGACTATCAGAATACATGGCAGCAGAAATCAAATATCCTGAAACAGCAAAGAATGAAGGAGTAAGAGGAATCTGTATTGCGAAATTTGCGGTGGAGCCTTCAGGCGTTTTGTCTGAGATCGAAATTGTTGGCTCGGTGCATCCTTTGTTGGATTATGAAGCCGTTCGGTTTTTAGAGAACATGCCGAAATGGATTCCTGGCACGCGCGCTGGCAAACCGATTAAAATGTATAACCATTTACCAATTAGATTCACGCTGAATTAATGAGCGAGGAAAACGAAAATATAGAAGAAAGAGACGAAGAGTTTTCAGGTCAAGAAGAACAGAATGAAGGGCTGGAGAAAGTCATTCAGATCAGTGGCATGTATAAAGAATGGTTTCTTGATTATGCCTCTTATGTGATTCTTGAGCGAGCTGTTCCGCATTTGCACGATGGTTTCAAACCAGTGCATCGCAGAATACTTCACTCCATGAAAGAAATGGATGATAGCCGCTACCACAAGGTGGCGAACATTATCGGAAACACCATGAAATATCACCCACATGGTGATGCTTCTATAGGTGACGCTCTAGTGCAAATTGGGCAAAAAGACCTGCTGATTGACTGTCAGGGAAACTGGGGTAACATATTGACGGGAGACAGTGCAGCGGCTCCGAGGTATATCGAAGCAAGATTGACAAAATTTGCCTTGGAAGTGCTTTTCAATGCCAAAACTACCAACTGGCAATTGAGCTATGATGGCAGAAACAAAGAGCCAATCACCCTTCCGGTAAAGTTTCCAATGTTACTGGCTTCAGGCGCTGAAGGTATCGCTGTGGGCTTAGCTTGTAAGATTTTGCCACATAACTTCGTTGAATTGATCGATGGTTGCATCAGCAATCTTCGAGGAAAGAAGGTCAAGATTTATCCGGACTTCCCTACGGGTGGAATTGCTGATTTTTCCGAATACAATGACGGCTTGCGCGGTGGGCGCATAAAAGTGCGGGCGCGCATCAACATCGATGACAAATCTACTTTGCGCATCAGTGAGATCCCTCATACCACTACAACTTCTTCGTTGATTGACTCTATTTTAAGGGCGAACGATAAGGGGAAGATTAAAATCAAGCGCGTAGAAGATAATACTGCCGAGAACGTAGAGATCTTGGTGCATTTAGCGAACAACGTTTCTCCAGACAAAACAATTGATGCGTTGTACGCATTCACCGATTGTGAAATATCGATCAGTCCAAATTCGGTAGTCATTCAAGACGATAAGCCCCGATTTATGGGCATGAGTCAGATGCTCCTTGAAAGTGCAGAACAAACCAAGCAGCTGCTCAAGTTAGAGCTTGAAATTAAGAAAGGTGAACTGGAAGAGCAATGGCACTTTGCTTCGCTGGAAAAGATTTTCATCGAAAATAGGATCTACCGAGACATTGAAGAATGTGAAACCTGGGAGGCGATCATAGAGATCATTCACAAAGGATTAAAGCCACATACAAAGCATTTGCTGCGTCCGGTGACCGATGAAGACGTGGCCAGACTTACAGAGATTAAGATAAAACGGATTTCGAAGTTTGATGCATTCAAGGCAGAAGAATTACTCGCCAAGTTGGAGGATGAAATTGCTCAAGTGAAACATCACCTCGATAACTTGACCGATTTTGCGATTGATTACTTCAAGGAATTGAAGCGTAAATATGCTGCAGGAAAGGAAAGAAAAACAGAAATCAGACAGATTGAAACCATCAACACAGCATTGGTGGCCGCCAACAATGTCAAGCTTTATGTAGATCGAGAAGAGGGATTTGTAGGCTCAGGATTAAAGAAAGCTGATTCTGAATTTGTGCAAGACGCATCTGATCTGGATGACATCATCATCATCCGCAATGATGGCGTATTAATGGTTACGAAAATGGCCGAAAAAACCTTTGTAGGAAAGGGAATCCTGTACGTTAGCATTTGGAAAAAGAACGATCCGCGTACGATCTATAATTTGATTTATCAGGATGGCCCTGCGGGTAGTATTTACGTAAAGCGATTCAACGTTACAAGTATCATTCGAGATAAAGAATACCCGTTAACTAAAGGAACTCCGAAGTCACGTGTACTTCACCTCACGGCCAATCCAAATGGAGAGGCCGAACTGGTAACTGTTGTACATCGTGCAAAAGCCAAGTTGAAGAAGCTCAAGTTCGAGTTTGATTTCGCTGAAATAGCAGTGAAAAGCAGGAATGCACAAGGAAATATCCTGACCAAACACGCGGTAAATAAAATTGAACTGAAGGAGAAGGGGGTTTCAACATTGGGAGCGCGTAAGGTGTGGTTTGATGAATCGGTGAAACGCCTGAATTATGAGGATCGAGGGCGATTGTTGGGGTCTTTTCAAGCAGAGGATAAGATCTTAACCATCATGCAATCGGGTGTATACCGAATGACGGGTATCGATGAGTCTACAAAATTTGAAGACGATTTGATCATCATTGAAAAGTGGAATCCAGAGAAGCCCATAAGTGCAATCTACTTTGAAGGAGAAAAGGAACAGTCTTTCATAAAGCGCTTTTTGGCTGAGGAATCTGACAAGCCGGTCTCCTTCATTGGAGATCATGCCGATTCTAGGTTAGAGTTTGTGAGTACCAATTGGCTGCCCCGAGCAACCTTAAATTTTGATCAACGAGCAGGGACTAAGGATCCAGAAACCATAGAATTGGCAGAGGCTATAGCAATCAAGGGAGTTAAAGCCCTTGGAAATCGTATTGCTAAAATTCGCATCAAATCCATCAATGAACTTGATCCTCTACCTTATGAAGAGGAGGAGGCCAGCGAAGAGTCTGAAGTTTCTTCTTCCGAAGAGCAAGAGGAGTCAGAAACTGTTGAGGAAGCTTCGGAAGTAGCGAACGAAACCAATCCATCTTCGAAGGATGAGCCTGCAAAGTCGGCTGAAGCAAAGGAGGAAGAAGAGACTGAACCACTGAAGGCGGTGAATCAAGTTGTTCCAGAAGCCACAATCAAAGAGGCTCCAAAACAGGAATCTCCAGCCAATCAAGAAAAGCAATCAGAGCTGAAGAAGAAAAAAGATGACGATGATTCTTTTGGCGCGGGAACGCAAATCACGCTTGAATTGTAGGCAAATGAAAATCGTTTGATTATAAAAACCAACTGAGTCATGGAAATCACCGTATTCACCGTTCTCGATACGCTTGGAACCTTGGCTTTTGCAATTTCAGGTGCTACACTCGCAATCAAAAAGAAGTTTGACCTTTTTGGTGTTTTCGTGCTTGCTTTTGTTACCTCTACAGGTGGTGGTACGATTCGCGACTTACTTATTGGAAATACACCCGTAGAATGGATGTCGAATAATGCGCTCATCATTACTATCGTGATTGGGGCAATTTCGGCAGTCTTATTCAATCCATACATGAATAAGCTGAGTTATTTTGTCTATTTGTTTGATGCTGTGGGTTTAGGTTTGTTTACTATGGCCGGCATTCAAAAAGGCATATCACATGAATTCAGCATTTTCATTTGCATTGCTTTAGGTACTATAACCGCTACGTTTGGTGGACTCATACGAGACTTGATAACAGGTGAGCAGCCGATGCTCCTCACGCGAAAGGAGATTTATGCGTTGGCCGGTGCTTCGGGCGGTGGCGTTTATTTTGTGCTGAGGTGGCTCGAAATTCCTGAAGAAATCAACCTTCCATTTTGCGTTGTCCTCATTTTCTTGATTAGACATCTAACCTATCGATTCAACTTCAAACTGCCCACCTACTCCGAAGAAGGCGGTTGGAGCGTAAAAGATTAACATTTCTTTTAAAGTCATTTTAATCCTTTTGCATCTTTTTGTGTTTCGATTGCATAAAACAAAACTTTTCCGATGAAATCATTCTTCTTTGCTACAGTTTTTGTGTTCGCATTTTCTTCAATTGTGAACGCCCAACCCAAAAGCCCTCGCATGGAAGCGAAAGGCAATATTGATGGAGTTAATGTGGTGATCGACTATGGAGCACCGTCTGTAAAAGACCGCGTGATTTGGGGAGGTTTGGTACCGTATGACAAGGTTTGGAGGACGGGTGCAAACGAAGCCACAACCGTTGAAGTAGATAAAGATGTTATAATCAACGGTAATGAACTATCGGCAGGGAAGTATGCATTGTTTACCATTCCTTCTGAGGAAAAATGGACGCTAATCTTCAACAGCGAATACAACCAATGGGGAGCATATAAGTATGACCCCGCGAAAGATGTTCTAAAAGTGGAAGTTCCGATATCGAATGGCGACTTTCAAGAGCAAATGGTGATTTCTGTAGAGGACGCAACGCTAAGGATTCATTGGGAAAAGGTAATGGTGTCTGTAGAAGTCGCTGCCAAAGGTTAGGATCTTCTCATTAGAATTCTTGTTCTTGATATAGTTTCCAAACCCGAATCCACTCCGTGTCTTTGGCAGACTCGTCATTGATGAAATTGTAGACTCCACCCCAATTGTGCGTTACCCGCTTGTACGTCATCAGTTCATTGTCTTCCACAATGCGAATGGTTTCCGTTATTCGTCCTTCAACCTCTGATTTTGAATAGAGGATAGGGGCAACTCGTGTGGTCTTGTTATCCATAGCTGAAGCATTGAAATTTTCCACTTTCTCAAGAATTACCTTTGTTCTCAAGATATTTTTATCAACCCAAGTTTCAGGAGCAAAGTCAGTAAATGTTACCCTCATCTCAGCAAGGGCTTGCTCGTGTTCGCCTTTTCTAATTAGCGATTGCATTGATCCTACTCCTTTTGAAAGCACAGCGTTACCCTCATAATACTCGGTGATGGGTTTAATGATATCATGAATTTCATCAATGGCACGTTCTGCGGTCAATACTTCATTTGGGTGCACTTCTGAATGGGTGTAGCTTGGCTCAATGCGATTGATTATCCCGTCAATTTCCTCCAATAGTTGACTGGTCCATCTGGGATCGAGGTAGGCTATAATGGTGCTATGATACTCTTTTTTGGCTTTTTCGTATTCTTCCAATTCAACCAATAATCTGCAATGGTTAAGTTTTCCTTGCAAGGTTAGTTTCTGATCTTGTTGCCTTAACATGCTCAAATAAATGAAGGAAAGGGCTTCATCTATTTTTTTTCCAGCTTCGTACTTGTCGAGCAAAGCAGCAGTGCTTTGATTGAAAGTGGAAACACCTTTTGTGGATGGTAGTTTTCATCCAAACCAATGGGTCTTGTGTCTTGTACCAAGGCTTTTTTTGAGCGATCCAATTCGTTTTCGATCTTGCTGAGTAGTTCGTGATCGATTTGCCTTTTCCATGCAATCGCCAAGGCTTCTCCGTAGGCAATTTTGGCATCTTCATTTTCTCCTGCATGCACAAAGCTTTTCGCCACGTTGATTTTAGCTGAGAATCCATCACCCCTTCCTGCTTCAAGCGCTTCAAGCCTTGTTGTAGCCAATATTAGATCGATGTTTCGAATTACTTCGATGGGTGTCAGCCATGCTATCCGTGAGGATGAATTGCTGGATAATTGCGATGGATTTTGACCATTTAATACAGAGGGAACTGCCGATATGATGATTCCTAGGACCGCGAGAAAAAAGGGTTTCACAATAATCTTCATATTACCTTGCCGCGAAGTACGAAATATCGGTTGAGATGTTACATTTATCGGATGATTATTAAGACCTTGTTTCTGACTGTATTGATTTTTGGTGCTACCCAAGCCCAATCTCAAAACCACCTTGATTATTCTTACACCCTCGATGCCCTTTCGTATTCCATTCCAGGCTACGAGAATGAAGAGTTTTATTTTAAGGCGCATCTATATCCCGTATTTCATTCACACTCCAACGATTCCATTCTGAACATGTTGAATGCGCTCTTTCGTGAAGAGTTGGTGCTGCCAAAATCTGCAAAATTGAAAGAGCGATTGGTGGCAGTAAAAATTGATGACCTCATGAGCGATCGTCAAGTGCTGGAGATGCTAATAGCTCGCATTGGACTTTTGAATGAAAATGCCGATGATTTGGACTATCTTTTGGATGTACGTACCGATCGCATAGATTTTCCTGACAATCGAAATACGGTTTTCAATTACCGCTTTATTCGCGAAACCAGCGCTAATCCCGAGCATGTGACGACTGTGACTAACTATAGCGTGTATGATTGGGCCTCAGGGTTGCAAAAGCTTTCTGGTGATTATGGAGATAATAAACTGACCAAATGCATTCAGGATGCCACAAAATCAGTCGATTTGAGTGCCTTTGAATGTGGAGATGGTTCAAGTATAAAGCAATGGCAAGATGATTTCGTCTGTACAACGCCTATCGGTAAGTATGCTAAGGATCGCCTAACCTATTACATTCCCTTGGACATTGAAGAGTGTGAGTATCTTAACCAACCGCCACTTGCAATTGAAGTTCTGACAGAGTGTTTTAAGAACGATAAACCTTGCTATGATGGCGGAGCTAATTAAGATGTAATGCATCCACTACTATTCGAATTCGGGCAGTTTCAAGTCTATGCTTATGGCTTTTTTATTGTTTTAGGTGCCGCTTTTGGGTACCTTTTTTTGTCTCGTGCTGCAAATAAGGTCTATGGTATTGATAAGGATAAGATCAGTACGCTTTTGCTTTGGATTTTTGTCACTGCCTTTATTGGTGGGAAAATACTGTTTTATCTTGAAGACCCTCGCTCTTACATCGAATCACCATCGAAGATGATTTCGAATCTGGGAAATGGATTTGTGTTTTTTGGTTCGTTGTTGTTTGCCGTGCCCACCACCATTTGGTTTTTTAAGAAGGAAGGTTGGAACATATGGGGAATGCTTGATCTGATTGCATTCACAACCCTAATTGTTCATGCAATAGGTCGTATTGGTTGCTTCATGGCCGGTTGCTGCCATGGTGTACCAACTGATTCTTTCTTTGGCGTGACATTTACAGACCCTTCGTGTCAAGCCTATCCATTGAACACGCCACTGCATCCTACTCAGCTCTATGAGTTTTTTTCATTGGTATTCATTTTCGTTATACTCTCTTGGTTTAAAAAATATAAAAGCTTTGATGGCCAACTCTTTTTGTTGTATGTGATTCTGTATTCGATTGCAAGGTCCATCATCGAAACAGTACGTGGTGATGAAGAAAGAGGGTACTTAATCGAGGGTGTACTCACGCATTCTCAGAGTATTTCCTTGGTATTGATCGTGGTGGCTGCGGTCATGTACAGAAGTAAACGGAAAGGTCAAGTTTAAGAACGGCTGAAGTCTTAACTCGCTTAGCGTGAATCAAGTAGTGGCATCCTGCCATTTCATGCATTACAATAGTTTTTAGTTCGGTTTACAAATCGTGTTAAACAACCCATTTTCACTATGAACTCAGTGTGAGATACTGTAAACTTGCGGTAATCTAAAGAGAGTATTATGAGTGACGAAGTGAGAAATTTAGAACCAAAGGCAATGTGGAATCATTTTGCCGATTTGAATGCAGTTCCAAGACCTTCAAAAAAGGAAGAACGCGTCATTGAGTTTATCAAAAATTTTGGAGAAACGCTTGGTTTGCCAACGATGGTTGACCAGGTAGGCAATGTGATCATCAAGAAGCCTGCTAGCCAAGGAATGGAGAACCGCCAAACCATTGTATTGCAAAGTCACCTTGACATGGTGCATCAAAAGAATGCTTCCACTAATTTCGATTTTGATTCGGAAGGTATCAAGATGTATGTGGATGGCGATTGGGTTAGGGCAGAAGGAACAACGCTAGGTGCCGACAACGGTATTGGAGTAGCTTCAATCATGACGTTATTGAGTGCCAACGATATTGCTCATCCGCCTCTAGAAGCGTTGTTCACAATAGATGAAGAAACGGGTATGACCGGAGCTATGGGGTTGAAAGGAGGTCTGCTCGATGCAACAATCATGCTTAACTTGGATACAGAAGACGATGATGAACTTACCATTGGCTGTGCAGGTGGCATTGACGTCACTGCATCTGGTTTATACGTGGAATCAGAGTCGCCTATCAATAGCTCGGCCTTGAGAATTACGGTGAATGGATTAACGGGCGGTCATTCAGGTATGGATATTCATAGG
>Ga0181606_10000458_pt1 | contig 33450 bp, 31 predicted proteins | sample 041ome_10_FD_132994 | JGI IMG/M metagenome (GOLD analysis project Ga0181606, IMG submission 132994) | Coastal salt marsh microbial communities from the Groves Creek Marsh, Skidaway Island, Georgia - 041412US metaG (megahit assembly) | ecosystem: Environmental > Aquatic > Marine > Intertidal... | reverse complement strand
GTTTCCAGCAGATACATGCTTTCGGCCGGCTTGACGACATCGATCCCCACGGTGCCGCGGGCCGCCCGCAGCAGATTTTCATGGGCCGTCCAGGTCTGCGCGCGGGCGAGCCAGGGATAGGCACCCTCGCCGCTTAATGCCGTCAGCTCCACCTCGTCCAGCGCCTCCTCCGCTGGGCGACCCGTCAGCCAAGCAAAGGGTCGCAGGGGAGCTTCCTCGGTGGAACGGGGTCCGTCACCCGCCAAGCGGGCCAGATGGGCGACGCCGGCACGATCCACCCAGAGTCCGGCCAATGCCCCCGCCGCCATGGAGTGCAGTCCTAGAAAGGCCGGCGGTAGACCATGATCAACGCCACCAGCACCAGGCCCACGATAATGCTCATGAACAGCGGAGACTGGTCACGCTTGCGGTAGCCAATGCCGGCCAGCGCGCTGAGACCCAGCCAGCATACCAGTTTCACAATCACCCAGCCGGGAAACCCGTATTGCAGTTTTGCCAGCAGGCCAAAGCCACTGATGAGCATGAGCAGGCTCGCGACGCCGGTCACGATCATGACCGTCTTTTTGGACGCCGGCGCACCGGCAAACCCGTAGAACGTCCCGCCTGTCAGCAGCACGAGCGAAAGCAAATGAAGGATGTGGTAGACGTAGGGTTGCATGGAAAAGAATAGGCACCCCGCCTGTGCCGTGCGCCTAAAGGCTCAGGACCTTTTTAAGTTAAGGTGGGCACCTCCCGTGGGGACCTCTGCCGTCCGATTTACGGCCGGGCATCAATCCCCACATCGCGGTTCCCGAAGTATCTCAAAGGCAAAGAGCAGTATTAAAGCACCTCGAACACGGCAGGGTGTCGGTCGAAGTTAGAGCGCGCATCGGCCTCGTCAACGCTATCAAACTTTGGTTTTGGGCTTGCGAAACCATCCGCGGGTCACCCAGGCGAGCGCTCCCAGACTGCCTGCCGCCACGCACGCCGGTGACGTCGCCATCAGCCCCAGGAGAATGAGCCCTCCCGTCAGCAAGGCCACCGCTCGATCGATCACCCCCAGCCCTCCCACGCGTCCGTTCGACCAGCTCGCCAGAAACCAGGTCAGGCTGCCGAACACCAATGACGCCCCTGTCATCGAGCTCGCCAACTGGGGATGGCCTTCTCCCGCCATCAGGTACGCCATCATCCACCAGAGCCCTTGATTGAAGAGGCCGAAACCCGCGACCAGGGCGACGATCAGTTCCCGGGTGACGGGAAATTCACCGCCCCCCCGCGGCACCCGGCTCGCGAGCGCGCAACCGGCGCAGCAGAACACCGGTTGGTTCGGTTCGACCCGGCGCACCTTGAACGGCAGGCCGCAGTAATCACAGGTCACGGGCTTCACGATGCGAAGACGCGGGGTAACCGCGCTCAGTTTTCCATGATTTCGGGCTCGAGATGCTCGATGATGAGCTTCTGCACCGTGTCGAGAAACAGGTAGCACATGTAGGCCTTGCGCGTGTCCTCGGGCAGCTCCTCCAGCTCCACCGCCTCCGTTTCGATCATCTCGTCGGGGATCTCGGGGATGAACCGGGTGCGCAGCCGCAGGCGCACCGCCGCACAGGCGCGGAGTATGGCGTCGGCATTGTCCTCGTCGAAACTCACGGTACCACTGCTGAAAAAGTCGGAATTGAACAATGCCAGCAGCGTGTGCACGTCGCCGTTCTGCGCGGCCACCAGTTCGTCATACCACGTGTCACGCAGGTCGGCATCAATACCGTCCAACGGCTGCGGGGCGGCCAATTCCTGATCCATGCTGTCGGCCGCGGATTTGATCACATCGAGTAGCGGCGCGACCACGCCTAGGCTCAATTTAACCTCAATCCTCTTCATTGCGCTCCAACACGATGGTGAGATGCCATTGCTGCAGGCTGAAGGCGTAGTGCTCGGCCTGCTCCCGCAGCCCGCACCAGACCACGGAGCGGCCATGCTCATGGGCCTCCAGCATATGCCTGCGGGCCTTGGGCTCGTCGAAGCCGAGCACCTTTTTCAGGACCAGCACGATGTAACTCATCCGGCTCACCGGATCGTCGAGCAACACCACGCGCCAAGGGCCGGCGAAGCTCAGTTCAATCTCGGTTGCGGCCTCCGGAGCCGGGGTCGCTGGGGCTTCGCCTCGGCTCATCGCAGGTCAGGAGCCGGCAGAGCGGCGGGAGGCGGGACGGGGTTGAGCTGCAGACATGCCACCGAGGGCGTTCGAACCATGGCGCGGACGCTAGCGGTCACGGCCGTCCGGTCAACGCTCTTGCGGGGTTTCGCGTGATTCAACCAGCTCGGCAATGTGACTGGCGGCTTCGCCCACCGGCACCTTGCTCACCTCGGACGAATGCCGCCACTTGACCTCGACCACGCCTTCCTTGAGGCCCCGGCCGCCGATGGTGATGCGCAGCGGAATGCCGATCAGGTCGGCGTCCTTGAACTTCACACCCGGCCGCTCCGCCCGATCATCGATCAAAACGTCGGCGCCGGCGAGTTCCGCGGCCACCCCGATGGCCTTGGCCAACTCGGCGGCCTCGGGCAGGTCGGGATCGAGCAGGCACACCAGCACCTGGAAAGGCGCCACCGGCCAGGGCCAGACCACGCCGTCCTTGTCATGGCTTTGCTCGATCACGGCCTGCAGGGTGCGGCTGATGCCGATGCCGTAGCAGCCCATCACCATCGGGTGCACCTGCTTCTGGTCATCCATGTAGGTGGCCTCGAAGCACTCGGCATACTTGGTGCCGAGTTTGAATATGTGCCCCACTTCGATGCCACGGCGGCTCTTCAAGGGAGCGCCGCAGGTGGGACAGGGTTCGCCGGCCTTGACGGTGCGAAAATCGCCCCACCCCGAGATGGCCAGGTCGCGTTCCACATTCACCTGCCGCAGGTGGAAGCCGTCCTCGTTGGCCCCGGTGGTCCCGTTGCCGATCAATTTGATGGCGGCGTCGGCGTAAATGCCGGCCAGCTTGTCCGGTTGGGCGATGCTGCCGTTCACCACCCCGAGCGAGCCCGGCTTGGCGCCCATCACGGGCTGGATCTCCTCCGGCGTGGCCGGGCGTACCTTGCCGAAGCCCAGGGCACTGAGCTTGGCTTCCTCCAGGTCGTCGCAGCCGCGCAGGACCACGGCAAACAGTCGGTCGTCGCCCACGTAGAGCAGCGTCTTGAACTGCTTCTCGGCGGGCACGTTGTAGGGGTCACGGGATAGCGCCGCGATGGTTCCGACTCCAGGGGTGGCAAACTTCTCCACGTCGCCCACCGGGGCGTCCACGGCGTGGTCCGCCGGCACCAGGGCACTGGTGGCCTTTTCCCGATTCGCGGCGTACGCACTGTGCTCACAGTAGATCACGTCGTCATCGCCGACCTCGGCCGGCACCATGAATTCATGGGAATAGCTGCCTCCCATCACGCCGGTGTCCGCCTCGACCGCGATCGCGAGTACGCCTACGCGGCGAAAGAACGCCTCATAGGCCGCCTTCATTTTCCCGTAGGCAGTGATGGCCCCCGCGTCGTCGGTATCGAAGGAATAGGCGTCCATCATAACAAACTCGCGGGCGCGCATGAGACCGTAGCGCGGGCGGATCTCGTTCCGAAATTTGGTGGCGATCTGATAAAAGTTCTTCGGCAGGTCGCGGTAACTGCTGATCTCCGCCTTCACCAGCGGGGTAATCACTTCCTCGTGGGTGGGGCCGAGCACAAATTCCGGCGCCGCGGCGGGCTTCCGGCCGTCCCCGGCATGGTCTGCCCGAAACATGATCTCTCGCGCCGCATTCCAGCGCGGCCCCTGCTGCCAGTTCTCCGCCGGATGCACGTGCGGCATCCACAGCTCAATCCCGCCGGCACGGTCCATCTCCTCGCGGCAGATCTGGGTGATTTTCTGCATCACGCGCAGCCCGAGTGGCCGGTAGGTGTAGAGGCCACCGCCCAATTTGCGCACGAGTCCGGAACGCACCAGGAGCTGATGCGATGCGATTTCCGCGTCAGCGGGACTTTCCTTCAATGTGGGGACGAAAAACTGTGACCAGAACTTCATGGCAAACCGTCACGGAAGCATCGCCCGCCCCCCCTCGCAATGCGTATTTCCACCTCCATCAATGTGACCCTATTGGCCCCATCCCGACCGCCCGGCAGCGGGCGAAAGATTGCATTGAAATGCGTTTGCGCGGGTCCAATCGTCACCGTTTATGACCAAGCCCGGGGCCAAGGAACCGTCCTTCGAGGCGGCACTCGCCGAACTCGAGACCATCGTCGATGCGATGGAGGCCGGCGATGTGCCCCTGGCCGACCTTTTGGCCAAATTCGAGCAGGGCACCAAGCTCCTGCGCACCTGCGAAGCCCGGCTCAAAGAGGCCGAACTGAAAATCGAGCAACTGAAACAAACCAAGGATGGCGAAGTGACTTTCGCCGCTTTCGAAACCAAGGCGCCCGCCGACGAATAAGCGTCTGCGCCCAGTGTTTTCACCGTCTCCGACTAGATGAGCCCACCCGCCGATCAACCGGCTCCCACCTTTCCGACTCCGGTCCTGCCGACCATTCAGGGGCCGGCCGACGTCAAAGCGCTGCCGGCAGCGGCCTTGCCGGTCCTGGCGCAGGAGATTCGCGACGAAATCATTGCGGTCACTTCCGCCAACGGCGGCCACGTGGGCCCCAACCTGGGCGTGGTTGAACTCACCATCGGCCTTCACCGGGTGTTTTCCACGCCGGAGGACCAGTTCGTCTTCGACGTCGCCCATCAGGGTTACGTGCACAAATTGCTGACCGGTCGCGGCGGTGATTTCTTCCGGGGCCTGCGGAGCACGAACGGAGCCAGCGGATTCCTCTGCCGTTCGGAGAGCAACCACGACGCCTTCGGAGCGGGTCACGCCGGGACGGCCCTCAGTGCCGCGCTGGGCATGGCCACCGCCCGCGACCTGCAGGGCGGCAAGGAACATGTCGTCGCGGTGTGCGGCGATGCGGCCTTTACCTGCGGCGTCACCCTGGAGGCGCTCAACAACGTGGTCGCATCCACCAAGCGCCTCATCGTCATCCTCAACGACAACGAGTGGTCGATCGCCAAGAACGTTGGAGCCATCGCGCACTACCTGAATCGGCTCTCCACCAACCCGACCTACAACAAGATCCACCACGACCTGGAGCGGTTCTTCACCAGCCTGCCCGGCGGCGTGGAGATGAACCGGGTCTACAACAAGTGGAAGCGGGAGACGAAGGACTTCTTCATGGAGTCCTCCCTCTTTGAGAAATTCGGCCTGCGGTATGTCGGCCCCATCGACGGACACGACCTGGAGGATCTGACCAAGAATCTCGAGTTCGCCCGGGACTGCGAACAACCGATCCTGCTCCACGTCATCACCAAGAAGGGCAAGGGCCTGGCGGCGGCGATTCGCTCCCCGGAGAAATTCCACGGCGCCAGCCCCTACGATCCGGCCACCGGCGAAAGCACCCGGGCCAAGGGCGGTGCCCCCAATTATCAGGACGTCTTCGGCCAGGCCCTGACCCGGTTTGCGCAGGTGGACAAGCGGGTGGTCGGCATCACCGGTGCCATGCCCTCCGGCACCGGCCTCACCCACCTAGCCAAAGGCTGCCCCCAGCAATTTTTCGACGTCGGCATCGCCGAGGAGCATGCCGTGCTGTTCGCCGCCGGTCTGGCGACCAAGGGCCTGCGGCCGGTTTGTGCGATCTATTCCACCTTCCTCCAGCGTGCCTACGACCAAGTGATCCATGATGTCGCGCTGCAGCAGTTACCCGTGACCTTCTGCATGGACCGGGCGGGACTGTCGGCCAACGACGGCCCGACGCATCATGGCCTCTTCGACATTGCCTACCTGCGCTGCGTGCCCGGGGTGACCGTCATGCAGCCCAAGGATGAGGACGAGTTGGTCGACATGCTGCATACGAGTCTCGAGCTTGGCGCTCCCGCCTTCATTCGCTACCCGCGCGGGGCCGGCGAAGGCGTGGCGATCAAGGCCGAACCGGCCAAACTGCCGATCGGCAAGGCTGAAGTCCTGCGCCATGGCGAACAGATCATGATCTGGGCGCTCGGGCCGATGGTGCGCGAGGCTCTGGAACTGGCCGCCCAATTGACCTCGACCGAGGGTCTTTCGGTTGGCGTGGTCAACGCGCGTTTCGCCAAGCCACTCGACCATGAGCTCCTGCGCGAGCACGCGGCCAACGTGCCCATGCTCGTGACCATGGAGGATCACGCAGTCACCGGCGGTTTCGGTTCCGCGGTGCTCGAGTCGCTTCAGGAAATCGAGCATCCCGCCGCACTTGAACGCATTGGCTGGCCGGACAACTTCGTCGAGCACGCGAGCAGCAACGATGTGTTGCGGGCTGCTAACGGTCTCGCTCCCGCCGACATTTACCGTCGGGTACTCGCCCGGTGGCGCTCCCTTCAGCCGGAGCACGTCACCGCCGATACCTAAGCTTCCGGGCCCGCCGCCTAGACGGGTGGCGGCATTTCCAGCGGGAACGAGCGGTCCGGCATCACGGGGTAGCTCGGCTTGCGCCAGCCCGGGGCCAGTTCGTCGAGCCTGACCGGCCGACCGGTTTCAAAACAGCGGTTGGCCGCGGCCCCGACCAGCACCGAAGCCGCCCCGCCCCGCTCGTCGGATGCCCGCCCCAGGGGGTCGGCCGGTGGGTTGGCTAAAAAGAGGTCGTCGAGCATCACTTTGTCCCCGCCGCCATGGCCGCCGGTGCTTTCCCACGGTTCCAGGTCCACCGGCGCCCCGCGCAGGGGAATCAGCCGGGTCGAAATACCGCCGCGCGCGATCGCCCCCTGCACGGCATCGGTGCCGTTCACGTAGAGCTGCTCCTGAATCTGATGTTCGATCCGCCCTCTCGTGCCATTGAAAGCAATGCGATAGCCCTCCCAGGCATTGAAGGCGTTCAGGGAATAGCTGAGCGTGACCTGGTTTTCGTAGCGCACGATCACGTTCATCGTGTCCTCGATATCGATGCGCGGATTGAACACGCACTGGTCGCGGAAATAGCCGTCGTGGTGCTCCTGATCGAGATAGAGAGCCTTCAGTCCCGGGTTGGCCGCGAGGTCCATGTGGAACGTGCACCGGGATGCTTCCGGGCAGGTGTGACAGCGTTCGTGATGACTTTCCAGGCCGAGACGCCGCGCCATTTCCGGCGTATAAAATTCCCGTTTTCCCACTGCCGTGACCTCGACCGGATTCGTACCCAGCCACCAATTCACCAAGTCAAAGTGATGCGTGGCCTTGTGTACCATCAGGCCGCCGGAGTTTTTCTTTTCGCCGTGCCAGCGGCGGAAGTAATCGGCGCCGTGATGGGTGTTGAGCAGCCAGTGAAAATCGACCGACATGATGTCGCCGATCGCGCCCTGCAGGAGCAGGTCCTTCACCTGACTGCGCGCGGGTGAATACCGATAGTTGAACGTCACCCGTACGGACCGTCCGGTGCGCGCGACCGCGTCCTGCACCCGTTGCACCTTGTCGGCGGTGGTGGTCATCGGCTTCTCGGTGATGACATCGCAACCGGCCTCCAGGGCCCGCACGATGTAGTCGTCGTGCGTGGAATCCATCGTGGTCACGATCACATGGCTGGGCCGGGTTTCCCGGATCATGCGTTCGAAATCGGTGGGCGCATACCCGGGTGGCGACGCGGTCCCGTGGCGGATCGAGCGGGACCGGGCCAACTCCAGTCGACCGGGGTTCAAGTCGCAGAGCGCCACCAGTTCCGTGGTGTCGCGGTAGTCGCGTTCGATGGCGTCCTGATACATGCTCGAGCGCGAACCCGTGCCCACGATGGCATAGCGGCGACGGGCTGGAGCAACCTGGGCCCCCAGTCGCGACGTGGCGGTCAGAGCGGCACTGGCCACGGCGGCGGACTTGACGAAGTGACGGCGCGAAACGGCAGGGGCAATGGGGATATTCATGGGGCCCCGTGAGCATGGCCGCACCGACGAGCCCGGGCGAGGCTCAAGTCTCTGGCCTGCTGCAGTTGGTGCGCCGAGAGGGAATCGAACCCTCCTCTCAAGCTTGGGAAGCTCGCATTCTACCGATGAACTACCGGCGCGCGGTCCAACGGCGCGGATTGGAAGCCATCGCCGAACGCTCGGCAACTGCTATTTATGGCGTCGGGTCACGGGTTCAGCTCCTGCAGCTTGGCTTTGAAGAAACGCCCCTGGTTGCTGAGATTGTAGTCCCAATCGGTGAGCAGATTCGGGGTCCAGATCGGATCAAACACCCAGGGGGTCCAGGAAATGCCCCGGGTCTCGAAGAAGGCGATGATGGCCTCGCCATAGGTCTCGTCGCCGATCACGGGCACGTGCGAACCGCGCTCGGCCTCGCTCATGAAACCAAACTCGGTGGCGACCACGGGATGGTTTTCCGCCACAAACCCCCAGATTTCCTGCCACTGGCGCTCCCAGTCCCCGCGGCTCTTTTGCGGATAAGGATGAGTCACGTAGCCGACATTCGGGGCCTCGATGGGCTCGTCCCGGACATGCCGCAGGTCGTAGCCCCAGTTGAATCCGGCCACCAGGGCAATGGCGGTCGGGTCGATGTGGTGGATCATGTAGATCAACTCCTCGACGAACGCCTTGTAGTCGCTCCAGCGCAAACGACCGAAGGACCCGCCACGGTTGGTGGGCTCATTGAACAACTCGTAGACGACGACGGTCGGATTGCCGCGGTAACGGGTGGCGATCGTGTTCCAGAAGCGAAAGGTCTCGTCGCGGCTGGTAATGTATTCAGGTATGTGATACACTCCGGTGAGCACGTTGCCGATGGAGTGCCAGTCGATGATCACATACATGCCCAACTCTCCCGACCACTGCACCGCCTCGTCGATGAACTGCAGGAACCGCTCCTCCCCCCAGCGGTGCCACCGGTCCGGCTGCACCATCACGCGCACGACATTGGCGTTCCAACGGGCCGCCTCCTCAAAGTAGCGGCGACCCCACTGGCCCCGGTCGAAAAGTTCGCCGGGGTCCGACAGTGCCAAGCCGCGCAGCACGATGGTGTCACCGTGCTCGTTGACGAAGCGGTTGCCCTCAACCCGGACGAGCGGGAGGGTTTCCGTACTCTGCAAGGATTCACGTTCGGCGGAAAAAGGCCGCGGCTGGGCGGCCAAAGCTGATACATGCAACAGGGAGGTCAGGCCAATCAGGCCGGCGCGCAACGCGGGGCGGGGTTTCATGATTCCATACCGGCGCGTTCGCGGCGGGCAGACAATCCCGGAGTGGTGGCGCAGTCCGGGATTCGACAAAGCTGAACGCCTCCTCCACGCTGCCCTAGTCCCATGTTAAAAGGTATCTCTCCCCTGCTTTCTCCTGAACTGCTGTTGATCCTCCATCAAATGGGGCATGGCGACGAGCTGGTGCTCGCGGACGCCCACTTCCCCGGCCACGCGCTGGGGCAGCGGGTGCTGCGCGCCGACGGTCTCGGCATTGTGGCGCTGCTGGATGGCATCCTGCCCCTAATCGAACTCGACGTCTACGCACCTGATCCGCTGGTCATGATGGCCCCGGTGAAGGGCGACACCGCTGACCCGGCGGTGAAGCGCAGCTACGCAGAGGTGATTGCGCGGCACGCTTCCGCGGCCCCGGCCCTGGCCGAAGTGGAACGCTTCGCTTTTTACGAGCGGGCGAAGTCCGCCTTCGCCATCGTGGTCACCGGCGAGCAGGCCAAGTACGGCAACCTCATCATCAAGAAGGGCGTGATCGTCCCCTCGGCATGAAGCACGTCGTCCTGACCGAGCCCGGTCGCTTCGAGCTGGGCGACTCACCGGAACCGGTGCCCGGCCCCGGTGAGGCCTTGGTGCAAATTCACCGGATCGGTGTCTGTGGAACCGATCTGCACGCGTTCGCAGGTCGCCAGCCTTTCTTCAACTATCCGCGGATCCTGGGCCATGAACTCGGTGCGGAAGTCCTGGCGCTCGGGCCCGGGGCCACCGGCGTAAATCCGGGGGATCGCTGCTCGATCGAGCCGTATCTGCACTGCGGCGTATGCCGGGCCTGCCGCCGGGGGCGCTCCAATTGTTGTGAATCCCTCCGCGTGCTCGGCGTGCACACCGACGGCGCCATGCGGCCCCGTATCTGCGTACCGGCGGATAAACTGCATGTCTCCGGCCAGCTCAGTTACGATCAATTGGCCCTGGTCGAGACCCTTGGCATCGGCGCCCATGCGGTGCAGCGCGCCGCGGTCACCGCTGCGGACCGCGTGGTCGTGATTGGCGCCGGCCCCATCGGTCTGGGCGTGGTGCAGTTTGCGCTCGCCCGCGGCGCCGCCGTGGTCGTCGTCGACCTCAGCCCGTCGCGCCGCGCGTTTGTGCAGGCCATGTCCGGCGTGGTGGCGACGCTCGAGCCCGGTGACGACCTGCCCGCACGTCTGCGCGCCCACTTCGAAGGCGATCTGCCCGATGTGGTGTTGGACGCCACCGGCAACGCCCGCTCGATGGCGGCCGCCTTCAGTTTGCCAGCGAACGGAGGCCGGCTCGTGTTTGTCGGCCTGTTCCAGGGTGACCTGACCTTCAATGACCCGGAATTTCACCGCCGTGAACTGACTGTCTTCGCCAGTCGCAACGCGACGCCCGAAACCTTCCGCGAACTCATCCGTGCCATGGAGGCGGGCCACATTGACACGACGCCCTGGGTCACCACCCGCCTGCAACTGGAGGAGGTCCCGGCCCGCTTCGCGGAAATTGCCCGTGACCCCGGTCTGCTGAAGGCCATCATCGAAGTTCCTGCCGACTGACCGGCAACACTCACCCCTACCCCTGTCATGATTCGTCGCATTCTTCGGCTTGGCGTGCTGCTGGGCGCGCTGGCTGCCCCGCTCCTGGCCCAGGAGCAACCCGACCCCTGGGCTGACATTGACGCCCGGCCTAACCCGCAGTGGTGGGCTGATGCCAAGTTCGGCATTTTCATCCACTGGGGCCCCTACGCCGTTCCTGCTTATGCCCGGGTCGGCGACTATTCGGAGTGGTATTGGCGGGACTTGGTCGACGAGAAGCGAGCCGGCCATGCCGCGGTGCGCGCGTTCCACGACCGGGTCTACGGCCCGGGCTTCACCTACCCGGATTTCGTACCGATGTTTCGCGCCGAGCTCTTCGACCCGGCGCAGTGGGCCGAGGTGTTTGCGCAGTCCGGCGCCCGCTACGTGGTACTCACTTCGAAGCACCATGACGGCTTCACCCTGTGGCCGAGTGCCGAGGCCGACCGTTCCTGGGGCCGGCCTTGGAACGCCGTTGCCACCGGACCCCAAAGGGATTTGCTCGGCGAGCTCACTGCCGCGGTGCGTGAGACCAACGTGAAGATGGGCATCTACTATTCGCTCTACGAATGGTACAACCCGCTGTACGTCGCCAACCCGCAGCTCTTCGTCGAGCAGCACCTCGTGCCCCAGTTCAAGGACGTGGTGGAACGCTATGCGCCCTCGGTTATTTTCTCCGATGGCGAGTGGGAGCACCCGGCGGCATTATGGAAGTCCACCGAGCTTCTCGACTGGTTGTTCGCCAACGGGCCCAACCCCGAAGAAGTCGTCGTCAACGACCGTTGGGGCCGGGAGACGCGCCATGTGCATGGCGGGTATTTCACCACCGAATACGGTTCCGGCCTGCCTGACGCCTCGCATCCCTGGGAAGAGAACCGCGGCATGGCCCACTCCTTCGGCTACAGCCGGGCCGAGCAATTCAGTGACTATAACACCAGCGAAGAGCTGCTCTACATGCTCATCGACATCGTGTCGCGCGGGGGAAACTTCCTGCTCGACATCGGCCCGACGGCGGACGGACGCATCCCCGTCATCATGCAGGAACGGCTGCTCGATCTCGGCCGGTGGCTGGAGGTCAACGGCGAGGCCATTTACGGCACCATCCCGTGGGACCGGGCCTGCCAGTGGAGCGCCGGTGAAGTCCGGGACGCCACCCGCGGCCGCCACATGAGCGGATACGACATTCTCAAACTGACCGTCAGCCCCGATCCGGGGTTTGCCGTGAAGGAAATCATGTTCACGCAAAAGGAAGATGCGCTCTACGCCATCTGCCCCCGGCTGCCGGATGGCCCGCTGGTCATCCGCGACCTCCAGCTGCCGGCTGGCGCCACGGTTGACTTGCTCGGCGGCGCCACCGGCCTGACCTGGACCCAGCAGGGTGACAACGTGGCCATCACCCTGCCCGACTTGAATCCATCCGCGACGACGGCGCCCCGGGCGTGGGCCTTTCGAATTACGGGCGTAGCCGCTGACCGGTAGGGACGTCCCGCCGGGTCGTCCGGACAGCTCCCGGACGACGGGCCGGAACGGACATCTCGGCGAGACGTCCCTACCATCGCCCTGAGCTCATTCCACTTCGCGTAGCCAGTCGATCAGGTTACGGGTCCAGCCCTCGAGCCGTCCGCGGCCCAAGGCGAACGAGTAGCCATGCCCTCCATACGGATACAGATGCATCTCGGCCGGCACACCGTGCTCCAGCAGGGCCTCGTAGAACCGCAGGCTGTTTTGCACCGGGACGGCCGCATCATCCGATGAATGCACCAGGAAGGTCGGCGGCGTTTCGGCGGTAACCTGCAATTCGTTGGAATAATAGTGCACGAGCTCTGCCGGGGGATTCTCCCCGATAAGATTGCGGCGTGATCCGCCGTGGGCGATCGCCGGGTCCATGGATATCACCGGATAGACCAGCACCATGAAATCGGGCCGTGAGCTCAGGCGCTCGACCGGATCGGCCGCATCGGCCTGACCCGCATCAAAATGAGTTCCCAGGGTCGAGGCCAGGTGACCACCCGCGGAGAACCCCATGATGCCGATGCGGTCAGGGTCGATGTTCCATTCCGCAGCGTGCGCCCGAGTCAGACGCAGCGCCCGGCTGACATCCAACAGCGGCGTCTTGGGCGGCTCCACATTGCTGGCGTCTTCCGGCAGGCGGTATTTGACCACGATGGCGGCGATGCCATGGGCGTTGAACAGACCCGCGAAGTCGGTGCCTTCCCAGTCGTAGGCCAGCACACCGTAACCACCGCCCGGACAAATGACCACGGCCTGGCCGGTGGCGTTGCCCTTGGCGGGCAGTCGCACCTCGATGGTGGGTGTCTGCACTCGGGAAATACTCATGAAATTGCCGACACTGCTGCGCTCGGTCAGATCGGAGTCCTGGTGATTGGGCGGCGGGCCGGCCCACAAGGGCAGCACTTGATGAGGTTGCGCGGTGAGCGACATCGCGAGGCAGGCAAAAAGTAGCAGAATGTGGCTGCGCATGTGAACGCGCTCGGTTGAATCAATAGGCCCGCGGTTCGCCCGGGGCGGCGGACGGCGGAACATGGTCGAGGAAGCGATTCGCCCAGCCGATGAAGTGATTCATGTTGGACTGGTCCTCGTGGCCGCCGTCGTGCTGTCGCCAAGCCAGTTCGCCATTGAGCATGCCGGCATTCACGGCCGGTGGGAAGGCATCACGGTAATCGGTGCGATCACCGATGTCTTTGGCGCCAAGGAGACGATATACCTCCCCGGCGGCGACTGTCGCTTGGTAGCTGCCGCGTTGATCGAGCCACAACGCATCACCTTGCTCCGGCACGCCGTAGCTGACAAACGCGGGGCGCGGGGCGCACAAGGCGAGCAGCGAGTGCGCGTCGATGGGCATGTCGTTTGCATCCATGCTGCCAAAGCTGGATTCGGCCGTGCCGTATTTGAGGAAGTTGCCGGCCATCCAGTGGTACTCACCCCCGCCGGTAATATTTTCGACCATCTCGCCGAAATCGCGACGATAGAGGCTCAGGCCGCCTTCGCCGGAGGAACCGATCAGCACCACGGCAAAGCGCGGCTCAAAGGCCATGGTGACGAGGGCCGCCTTCCCGTAACGGGAAACGCCCTCGATGCCCACCCGGGTGGCGTCGACGGCCGGATCGGTCTCCAGATAATCAAGCCCGCGGGCGGCACCCCAGGCCCAGGCTCGCAGCGAACCCCACTGGTCGGGCTGACGCGGCTGGCCCTTATTGGTAAGTCCAATGATCCCCTTGGTCAGGCCGGCCCCATTGTCCGCCTGAATGCTGTTCGGGGCGATGGCCGCGTAGCCCCAGCCGGCGGCCACCAATTGATGCGGCGAGGGCGCGTGGCCGTTGCGCCAGCCCGCCTTGGGGTCGGCTTCCGGATCCGCCGGCACCGGCAGGTCGCCGCCACGCCAGCTGTACATCATGAGCAGCGGCACCGGGCCGGGCGCGTTCGCCGGGACGACCACCGTCATGGTGATGTTCACCTCGATGGCCGGATAGGCGGAATTGTCGACGTGGCCCACGAGCTTCTTGCCGACCACCGGCACACCCCCGAGTTGGGCGCCGGCCACGGTCTCCTCGACCACCTCCCAAGTGACATCCGGCACATGGGCTGGCACGCGACCGATGATCTCGCATTCAAAGGCCTCCACGATCTCAGGCCGACGCTGCGCCCACCAAGTGGCCGCATTGGGCACCGGCTGGCCGTTGTCGAGCATCAGCAGCGGCGGTAGATCCGGATAGCGGTTGGCCTTGGATTCATCGGTGTTCGCCGCCGTGGGGTCCCCGGCCGGAGCCCGGCCGCTGGGGCCCGGCCGCAGCTTGGTGATGCCGAGCTGCGCCATCATGTTCTGGTGATCGTCCTGCGTGGTCCACGCCGAGGTGTCGACCGCCGCGATGACGGTGGAGGCGAACAGGCACGCGGCCAGCGGTGCGCTCAGGGCACGCGTAAGGGATGAGGGGCGGGATATCATGGGAAGACCAGCTATGCACGGTTGCCGGCCTGACCGCAATCCCGTCGCAGGGCCGCCTTCGCCCCCGCCGCTTTACGTCTGCCGGGGTTCAGTCCGCGCGACGGGTGTCGAACACGACGACCTTGTCCCAGCGATGAGAGTGATCCTCTACAAATTTGGCGTGCAGCGGGTGCGACTGGTAGGCCGCCTGGTCCTCTAGGCTGTCGAACAGCAGGATCTCGGAAGCGTGGTAACTGTTGTCGACCACGTCGCGCTGCTCGGTGGAAGCCGGTACGCCGGCATGGACGCCCTTGACCTGCGGAATGGCGCCGAGGCTCTTGATGCCGGCGAGCAGGGCCTCAAGGTCCTCCTTGGAATCGGGATTCTTAAGCCAGAAGAAGACGTGATGAACGAGATAGGTTTCCTGAAGCATGACGGAGGAGGTGGTAGAGGTTTGTGCCTTGAGGCCGACGGCCATGGCGGCGCCGAGGGTGGCGGCACCGGTCACGAAGCCGCGCCGGGAAAGTCCGGTGTCGGGGGAGGATTCCATAAAGGCAGGCAACCGGTGATTCACCGCCACTGGAAGGCGAAATATCGGGACTTGGTCTCTCCGTGGGTGAAGAGCGTGTGGGGGTCGTTGGTGTGGATGAAGAACACGTCACCCGGTTTGCCGAAGTGGCTCACGCCGTTGATCTGCAGGTCGACGTAGCCCTCGAGCATGATGACCATTTCCTCGGCCCCGTGGGTGTGCACGGCATGGTTTTGCACGCCCGCCACGAGCGTCGTCTCGTGCAGTTCAAATAATTCCAGCGACCCGGTCGACCGATTGAAGAAGCCGCGGTAGCCGCCGCGCGGGTTGGCCTGGAAAGCCACGTCGTGCTGGTCGATCAGCACGGACTCGCCCCGCTTGTCCGCCAGTTCTGCGGTGAACCCGCGGCGGCTCTTGAACTGCAGCACGAAATACGTGACGGGGTCGGTGCCGGTGTTGCGCCATTCGTGGGCGTCGCCCGCAAGGGCCACTGCGACACTGCCCGGCCCCAGCAGCTTGCTCGTTTCACCAATGCTGGCGGACAATTGCCCGCTCTTGACCACGACCATCTCCTCACGTTCAGCGTTGGTGCTCATGCCGGCGGATTTGCCCGGCGCCAGGGTCACGGCGGTCACAGTAAGCTCGGATACGTCGGCGCCCTCACCCGCGAAGAGCATGCGTTCCTCGCCGATCGCGTTCGGCTGGGCTTCCAGGGCGTTCCATTTCCAGACGCCCGAGGCGATCATTTCGGCGTTGGCGGTAAGGGGGAGGCAGTCCAGGAGAACAAGGGCGGCAAGAAGGCGCAGGGGGGTATTCATGGCGGGTGGACCACCCAACCGGCTTACCCTCACGCAGGGCAAGTCAGGGCACCGGGCCCACCGCCGACCGTTAAACGCCGGGTCCTTATTGTCATCCGGCCGCGGCGCGCCTACGTGGTGGCTCATGTCCCCTTCCCCGCCTCGCTGGATCGCATTGCTTGTGCTGCTCCTGAGCGGCGGCGGATTGCGGGCGGATCTGGTGACCGCGGAGCGGCTCTACGGCGAACAGCGCTACGCCGAGGCCCAACCCGAATTCGAGGCCGCACTGGCGACGGATCCGACCAATCGCTCCGCCCTGCTGCACCTGGGCAAGCTGGCCGCAAAGCGACGCGATCGCGCGGAGGCCGTGCGCTATCTGAAGCAGGCCGTCGAACTCCTGCCCGAGGACGCCGAACTGCAGTTTGAATACGGCGCGGCCTGCAGCTTCTACGCTGACTCGCTCGGCACCACGCTCCGGGCGGCCATCGAGGCGCGTCGTGGGCGCATTGCCATGGAACGCGCCGTCGAGCTGGAGCCGGACAACTTTATGTTTCGCCAGGGGTTGATCGAATTCTACACCACCGCCCCGCGCATTGTCGGCGGCAGCATGCCCAAGGCGTACGAACAGGCCGACGCCATCGCGGCACGTGATTCCGACCAGGGCGCGTTTGCCACGGCCAATCTCAAGATCGTGGAACGAGACTACCGCGCCGCCCTCGACATACTTGCCGGCGTGCTTCGCAACGAGCCTGACAACTATTATGCGCTCTTCCAGTTCGGTCGAACCTCCGCCACGTCGGGACTTGACCTTGATGCCGGCCGGGCCGCTCTGCGCCGCTGCCTGGAGTTGCCGGCCCCCGACAAAGGCGCACCGCCTGCCTCCGTTTGGTGGCAGGTCAGTCGCATAGAATCACGCCAGGGAAATCTGGCGGCAGCCCGTCAGGCGCTGGTGCAGGCCCAGGCGCTCGCACCTAACGACTCTCGTATTGCCACGGCCTTGGCCGAGATGCCGGCGGGGTCCTGATTCGTGCGCGGGTTACACTTGGCAGGTCCCCTGCTCAGCTCCTCCCGATGATTGGCGACAATTTGTCCGGGGCTTTTGCGGGGGTCAGCTTTCAAGCGGGCGCGGTCGCCACCATGCGGGACGGCACCCGGTTGGTGGCCGACGTCTATCGCCCGACAGAAGGAGCCGGGCCTTGGCCTGTTTTGCTCATGAGGCAACCCTACGGGCGGGACATCGCGTCGACGGTGGTCTACGCCCAACCGACCTGGTATGCCCGCCAGGGCTTCATCGTCGTCATTCAGGACGTGCGGGGGCGGGGAGACAGCGAAGGATCATTTTATCCCTTTCGCCATGAGGTGGAGGATGGAGCCGATTCCGTGGCCTGGGCCGCAGGGCTGCCCGACAGCAACGGCCGGGTCGGCATGTATGGATTTTCCTATCAGGGCTCGACCCAATTGCTGGCCGCCCTCGCCCGCCCGCCGGCCCTCAGGGCGCTGGCGCCGCACATGACGGCCTTTGACCTATATTCGGGCTGGTTCTACCGCAACGGCATCCTGCAGCTGTCCACCACGCTGGCCTGGGGCAGCCAGATGCTGCGGGAAGATGCCCGGCGACGGGGCGCGGCCAGCAGCGCGGATCTCGACCGCAACTTGGAGGCCGTGGGCCGGCTAAGCAGCCAATTTCCGTTGGCTGAGGCAGTGCCGATCACCAACGGCGATCTGCCCTCCTACGTGAGCGATTGGCTGCGCCATTCACACAAGGACGACTATTGGGAGGAATTCGACCTGCTGGCGCGTGTCGCCGAATTGGGGCTGCTCATGCATCACGTCAGCGGTTGGTACGACATGTATCTCCGCGGCTCAATGGACGGTTACCGCGCCATGGCCGCTAAACATGCCAATCAGCACCTCGACGCCGCTCCCTGGGCTCACATTCCATGGGGACCACAGATCGCCGGCTCGAATCTCGGGCCGGCGGCCGATCCCGACATCGACGCCCGACTGGCAGCCTGGTTTCACCATTGGCTCGACCACGAAACCGCCGCCGCCGAGCCGCCTTTGGAGCCCGTGCGCTATTTTGTGCTGGGCGCCAATCGATGGGCCCAGCCGGAAGCCTGGCCCCCTCCCGAGGCAACCCGGCAGATCTGGTATCTGGCGAACGCGCAGCGGGCCAATTCACGGTTTGGGGACGGAACGCTTTCGCCCGCGGGGCCTCATGGTCCGGAAGATCTCTTCACCTATGATCCGGAAGTGCCGGTGCTGGCCCCCGGGGGGAACTTCGGAGGATCAGCGGTTTTCGGCCCGCATGATCTTTCCTCCCAGCATCAAGTCAACAACCTGCTCGTCTACACGAGTGAACCGTTGTCCGCCCCCTTGGTGGTGGCCGGCGACCCTCGGTGTGTGCTGCATGTGCGGTCCAGCGCGGCTCGCACCCACTTCGTTGTGCGACTCTGCCGCGTAACGCCGCCGGGACGGGCCGAATTTCTGTGCCTCGGTGCGGTTGAAGCGACGGCCCGTGAACGGACTGAGATCACCGTACCGCTAGACCCCATCGCGGTTGAATTCGCGGTGGGCGATCGGATCCGGATCGACGTGGCGAGCTCGGCGTTCCCGTTGCTGGCACGCAGCTCCGGCACGACGGCCGATCCTGCCCGGGTCGGAAGTCCGAACGAATTCAACCGCGCCCTGCAGGTGGTGTATCACGATCAAGCCCATCCCTCGCGACTGCTCCTGCCCGCGGTGCCAGTATGAATCGAATTTTACCAGCCCACGGGGATTTCGTGGCAAGTGGCTTGCTAACGTGCGCGTGATGCCCACCCCCGGATTCGTCGAACTACCCGCCGAATTGATTGCCCGGCTTACCGAACTGCTCGGAACGGCCCGCGTGATCACAGACCCGGGTGCGGTCGAAACGCTGTCGAAGGATTTTTACTGGTATTCCCCGGTGCTGACCGACCGCATTGGCAATCGCGTGGCCGCGGCCGCGGTGAAGATCGAGACCCTGGAGGAGCTAAAGGCCGTGGTGGCCACCGTGGCCAAAGCCCGGGTGCCCATCACCATCCGGGCCGCCGCCACCGGCAATTACGGGCAATCCGTGCCCCTGCATGGGGGCCTCGTCATCGATGTGAGCGGAATGAATCGCATTCTGGCCATCAAGGAGGGCGTGGTCACCGCCGAGCCCGGCGCCCGGCTCATTGCGATTGAGAACCAGGCACGGCCTCTGGGTTGGGAACTGCGCTGTTATCCCTCCACCTGGGTGAAGGCCACGATCGGTGGCTTCGTGGGCGGCGGATCGGGGGGAATCGGCTCGATTTCGTGGGGTGGGCTGCGGGACCTCGGCACGATCAAGCGCTTTAGGATCCTGACGGTGGAAGAGGAACCCAGGCTGCTTACCTTGGAGGAAGCCGACACTCTGCAGGCATTTCACGCCTACGGCACCAACGGGGTCATCGTCGAGGTGCAGATGCGCCTCGCTCCGGCCCGGGCCTGGGAGCAGCTGGTGGTCGCCGGCCCGGATTGGGAACCGGTGCTCGACTTCGCCGAGACCATTGCCCGGGACGATGCCATCGGCAAGCGGCTGGCCACCGTGCTGGAGGCGCCCATCCCTTCGTTTTTCAAACCGATCAAGAAACTCTATCCGGCGGAGCGTCACTTGATCTTTTTTGAGATCGAGTCCTCGCAGGCCGCCACCGTGGTGGTACGCGCCGCGGCAGCCGGGCTCGAGGTGCCCCATCGGATCCCGCATCATGAGCCGCGCCGGTCACCCATGCTTTCGGATTACACCTGGAACCACACGACGCTCTGGGCGCTGAAACACGACCCGCAGTGGACCTACCTGCAGAGTGGTTTCGGCGCCAACTTCAAGGAACAGTGCCAAACACTGCGGGACCGCTTCCCCGGTGAAATCCTGTTCCACCTCGAGTTCGTCCGCGGCAACTCGAAGATGGGGCAATTCGGTGAGGTGATGTGCGGAGGGATTCCCTTGGTTTACTTCAAATCCGAAACCCGCCTGCGCGAGATCATTGACGCCTGCACCGAGATCGGCGTGTTCACCGCCAATCCCCATACGTGCTATATCGAGGAAGGCAGTCGCGACCAGGGTTTCGAGGCCCAGCGCGCACTGAAAACCGAGGCCGATCCCCACGCGTTGCTGAACCCGGGCAAAATGAAGCGGTTTCCGCGCAACCCGTTTGCCGCTGCGGGTGCGATGCCGGAATTTTTGTTCCCATGAGCCCCCGGGCGTGGCCTGCCGCCTGCTCGTAGAACGGCGGCGCGGGCACGGGTCTTGCGCTCCCTTTGGAATTTCCGTCGGTTGAATACTATTCATGAGCATTTCCCCGCCCATCGTTGACTTCGCCGGCGTGCACAAGCGCTACGGGGACGGCCCGCTCATCCTGGATGACATCTCTTTCGAGGTAGCCCGGGGGGACTTCGTATCCCTCATCGGCCCGAGTGGTTGCGGCAAGTCCACCCTGCTGAAACTCATCTCCGGGCTCAACCCGATCAGTTCCGGTGCGGCCCGGGTTGATGGCATTCCCCCGGAGAACGCCACCGAGGAGCTGGCCTACGTGTTTCAGGAGCCCACCCTGCTCCCCTGGCTCACCGTGATCCGCAACGTCGAGTTGTCGCTCAAGCTGAGAGGGGTCGATGCGACCAAACGCCGCAAGCGCGCCCTCGAATGCATCGAGCTGGTCGGCCTAGAAGACCGTTCCGACTATTACCCGCGTCAGTTGTCGGGGGGGCAGAAAATGCGGGTCTCCATTGCCCGCGCGCTCTCCTTGTCGCCCAAGATCATGCTGCTCGACGAACCTTTCGGGGCTCTCGATGAAATGACCCGCGACCATCTCAACGAGGAGCTGCTCGCGCTGCGCGGGGAAAAAGCCTGGACGGCGTTTTTCGTGACCCACTCGGTCGCGGAGGCCGTGTTTCTTTCCAACCGCATCTTTGTCATGAGCGCGCACCCGGGCCGCATCTACCGGGAAGTTCCGGTAGCGCTGCCCTACCCGCGCACCGAGGCGACCCGCCAGTCGTCCGATTACCAGAAACTCGTGGCCGACGTGTCACGCATTCTCCGCTCCGTGGAGCGCGGCGAATTATGAAACCCCTGCGTCTGCTGCTGCCCGTGCTCGCCGGCGCCGTCTTCATCGGCGTCTGGTATGCCGCCCGCAATGCCCTCGGGGAGGAACGCCAGTTCTTGCTGCCGTCGCCGTGGCAGGTACTGACCGCATTCAAGACCAACAGTGACGCGCTGCTGGCCGCTTCGCTCAATACCGCCAAAGGCGCCGTGATCGGCTTTGGGGCCGCGGTGGCCGGCAGCTTCCTCTTCGCCTTGGTGCTGTCACTCTCCCCGCTCGTGCGGGCCGGGCTCTACCCCTACCTCATGATGCTGCAGATGACGCCCGTCATCGTGCTGGCTCCGATTCTCGTGCTCTGGGCCGGACCGGGTCTCGCGAGCGTGTCGATCATCACCTTCCTGATTTGCTTCTTTCCCATGGTGGTCAACACGACCCAGGGCCTCATTTCCACGGACCCGAACCTCGTCGACCTCTTCCGCATGGGCAAAGCCAGCAAGCATCAGGAAATCTTCCTGCTGCGCGTCCCGGCGGCGCTGCCCTATTTTTTCACGGGCCTGCGCATCGCCGCGACCCTGGCTCCCATCGGAGCCATCGTGGGAGACTACACCGCCGGCAACGCCGGCAGCGTCGGTGGCGGGTTGGGCTTCCTGACGATCATCTACAGTTCCCAGTTCAAAATGGCCGCGCTGTTCGCGACGGCGTTCACGGGATGCCTGCTCGGATTCATCTTCGTCGCGGTGGTGGTCTGGTTGAGCTGGTTATGCCTGCATAAGTGGCACGATTCCTTCAGCAGCGCCGACAAATGATCCGACTCCTTTCAACCGCTGTCCCGGCCGTGGTGGCAGCCCTCTCTACGTTGCTGTTGACCGCCTGCGGGCCTTCCGAGCCCGCGGGTGCAACGGCCCCCGACGGCTCCAAACTGACGGCGGTCCGGTTTCAAACCGATTGGTATCCCCAGGCTGAGCACGGCGGCTTCTATCAGGCCAAGGCCAGCGGGCTCTTCGCTGAAGCCGGACTCGACGTCACCCTGCTGGCAGGCGGTCCGGGGCCCACCTCATCACAAAAACTGGTCGCTGGGGCGGCCGACATTTCGATGGGTCGCAGTGACGATCTAATTCAGCAAATTTCGCAGGGACTGCCTTTCGTCATCGTAGGTGTTTTCATGCAGCATGATCCGCAGGCACTTCTGCTGCATGCGTCCAATCCGATTGAGTCGTTCGAGGAGCTTGACGGTAAGACAATCATGGCGGTGCCGGGATCGAACTGGATCAATTACCTCAAGAATCGCTTCCAGATCGACTTCCAGATCATACCCACGAATTTCGGCATCGCCCAGTTCATGAGTGACCCGGGTTTTATTCAGCAGTGCTTCATCACGAACGAGCCGTATTATGTCGCTCAGAACGGGGCGAATCCCAAGACGTTGCTGCTTTCCGCCACGGGTTTCGACCCATACCGCGTCATCTACACCACCCGCCGCTACCTCCGCGACCATCCGGATACGGTGCGGAAATTCGTCGAGGCGTCCGTGCAGGGCTGGCGTGACTATCTGGTGGGTGATGCCAGCGCGGCCAATCAGCTGATCCTCACCGCCAATTCGCAGATGACCGCGGATTTCATTGCCTACAGCATAGAGTCGATGCGCGACAATTTGTTGATCAGTGGAGACCCGGCTGCCGGGGAGTGCTATGGTCTGCTGGAGCCGGCCCGCCTGCAAGCCCAGATCGATGCGATGATGGAAATCGGCCTGCTCGAGCAGGCCGTTACTCCCGCGGCAGTGGCTGATTTCGACATGGCCAGCACCCTGCCGGTCGAGCACTGAAATTTTTTCATACTCCAGGCATCTAGCCGCCTGGCCTTGGAGGGTGGCGTGCCCTCGGCAGGACCGCCTGCGCCAGCTGGCTTCAAACCTGCTTTAGTCATTTGCAGGCCGGCGCCCAAGGGAGGCACTTCGCTTCACAGCGGCGGCCCACCCAAAGTCAGCAATGCCAAAATCCGTCGCGGACTACCCGATGGAGGGATACCATCAGGGAATCCATAAGCCCGGAAAATTCCACCTCATGACCCTCGCCGACAGTGTGCGCGAGGGACACGACAGACATGTCGCGCACCGGCACGACTTCTTTGAACTGGTTTGGCTGCAGGAAGGACATGGAAATGTCCGTTGTGACCTGCAGGATTACGCCTGCAGTCCCAACACCCTCCTCATTTTCTCGCCCGGGCAAGTCCATGCCTGGCGTTTCGAGGTTGAGCCGATCGGGGTGATCATCGGTTTCAGTCCGGAATTTATCGCGATCAACAACGAGCATCCCGGCCTGCTGGCCAAGATGCCGTTTCTCTACCCGCAGTTTGTCGATCCGATCCTGCAGTTGAGCGAATCGGAAGCGACCCAGATTGACCGCCTGATTGAGCAATTCGGTCAGCTGGACCGGCGCGCCGCGCCCGGCCAGGATGACATGGTCCGTGGCTTTCTGCTGATATTGCTCAGCTACATGCGGCAGCTCTTCGCCGAACACCACGCGGCCAGCCCCCGGTCACCCGGCGAGAACGAGTTGCTGGTGCAACGCTTTCGGGTCGCGCTGGAAGAGCATGTGCCCCAGCTCGTCGAGGTCGGTGAATTTGCCAACCTGCTCAATGTCTCCCGCACACACCTGAACAATTGCCTGCGGCGCAACATCGGGCGCTCCGCGAGCGACCTGATCCACGAGCGGATGCTGTTGGAAGCCAAGCGCAGACTCCTGCACTCGACGCGCACGGTGGCGGAGATCGCCTACGAGCTGCACTTCCAGGACCCGTCCTATTTTGGCCGGTTCTTTCGCAAATACACGGGCGTCACGCCTGGCGACTACCGCGAAGCCGCGCAGCACGAGGCCATCGCCGGTTAGGCGAATCCGCCTGACCGTTCAGGGCCGGTAAGGCAGACTCACCTTGGCCTTGGCCGGCCAAGGAAAGACCTCCTCGTCCGGTTCGGTATTGGGCATGAGATGGAGGCGTTGGAGTTTCCCCACGGCATCGTCGAAGTACTCGGTCCACAGGATCATTTTCCCATCGACGATGCGACCGATGCCCAGCGTGCATTCCCATTGGGTGAACCCGTCGTCCAGATAGGCCGCACGGTAGAACCATTCGACCGCAAACCACTCGCCGTCGTACACGTAGGATTTGTGGAAGATCTCCCAATTCTCGGTGATCGGGTTCAGCTTCCATTGTTTTTGCACCTACTGCTCGTTGAAGCGGTTGCTGCGACCGCCGGGGAACAGCCCAACCCAATCGGGGTGGTAGTAGTCCCACCACGTCTCTCCGTAGAGCGGGATCCATTCGGCGGAATCATTGGTATAGACTTCCATGGGCTTCGCTTCCTGTGCGCGCCCGGCGACGGTCGCGAAAAGCGCCACCCCCAGAAGGGCACGATAAATGGATGGGTAGGTCATGGTGTCGTCAGTCGATTTCATCGGGCCGGAGCCACACCGAGGCGGGCCATGGCGTTACGGTTCCTTCGTCGAGCGGCAGCTCGCCGGACCGCTGCCGCCCGGCGAGTTCCGAGTCCCAGTATTCCTTGAACTGGATGATTTTTCCGTCGGCAAAGCGGCATACCAAGCCGGTCCCGACGGCAAAGCGCAGCTGGGTTTCGCGATCGGTCGCGGCGAATTGGTAGGCCGTCACATAACGATCCCCATCCGTGATGAATAGGTCCCCGAAGTAGATGCGGATGTCGGTTTCCTCCTGCTGATAGGCGGAGAACATTGCCACCAGCTCCTCGTAGCCCAGCCGGCCACCCGGGTAGGCGAACACCACCTCCGGGTGCAGCAGGCCCGCGAAGGCCTCGGCATCGCCGGTTTCCCAGGCCTTGAGAAATCCCTGGATCAGGTCGCGGGCCTCATCCCGAGCCGGTTCCTGCGCCCGCAGGCCGCCGGCCGTGCCAAGGAGCAGGAGCAAAAGCAGACGGGCGATGAAAGCCGGGGCCAGCCGGGCGCGGAGGGCGCAGCACGTGCGGTACATGACGGAACGGCAGCGGGCTCAGAACTTGAACTTGGCCGTCAGGTAAGCCTCGAAGGGCTTGGCCTTGGTCACGATCATGGTCGGAGCAAAGCTGGAGCCGATGAAGTAGTCCTCGTCGGTGAAGTTGTCCAAGCGCAGGAAGATCTCATACTTGTCCGTGCGATAGAACAGATTGGCATTCCAGACCATGGAGTCGGGCATGCGCAGGGTGTTTTCATTATCCAGCCAGAAGGCCTCCTTGTAACTCGGTCCCACTCCGAAGCCGAACCCGTTGTCGAAGTTATAGACCGCAAACAGGTTCCAGGAATACATCGGGAAGCCCGCCCGCAGGCCTTCGGGATTGTTGGCGTAGCGCGTGGCCCCGACCCGGCGCGGATCGAAGTTGTACTGAATCGAACCGGAGTAGAGCGCGACATTCCAGTCACCACCGTAGGGTGCGGTCGTGAACGGGAACTGGTTGATGTATTTGCTCTCCTGTTCGCCCAGGCTGCCGATCAGACTGAAGTTCTTGGTCGGCGCGTAGGTGAACTCCAATTCGTAACCCGTCGATTCGTAGGCGTTGGTGTCGATGCCGCCGACATTCAGTGAGATGGTCTGCTTCTCGTATTTGTAGACCGCGGCGGAGGCGAAAAACTTGCCATCCAACAGGCTGATCTTGGCCCCGCCTTCGTAAAAGGGCGCGTCGAGGAAGTTGCCTTCGCCGCTGGAGGCGCCGCCGGTCTGACCCGGATTGAACGCCGTGCCGCCCTGAATGGCGCCGTAGAGCGTGAAGTTCTCCGTGGGCTTGAATACCGGGTTGATGGACCAATTAATGTAATCAGTGTCGCCCTTGGTGAAGGTCTGCGCTCCCGGGAATTCATCCGGTGTGCTGGTGTATTTGAAATTCGCCCCTTCCAGCCGCACGCCCCCGAGCAGCGCGAACATTTCGCCGAAGTTGGCGTTGAACTGTCCGAAGGCGCCGTACTGGAGCAGCTCCGACTGACTGCCGCCGACAAACCAACCCGGGAGGCCGGCCGAGGCGGGGTCCCAGTTGTATTGCGGCCCCACATACACCACCGACCAGGCCGGGATGTCGGGATTGCTGACGTCGCGCCGGTTGAACGGCTCCACGCCGAAGTCGTTAGCGTCATTGTTGAAAGTGAAGCGAACATCGACGCCGTACTGGAACGATAGCGGGCCAAAGCCTAGGTCGTGGGTTTCGTTGACGACGAGTTTTTCCTGCAGAGCCCATGAATCCGAATCATGGGCGAAGCCGTAGCTCGAGAGTTTCTGCGTCGAGACGTATTCATAGAAGGTCTTCAGCGCCATGGAGCGGCTGCCCTCGCCGATCCAGTTGAAGTCCAGGAACCAAAGAAAGGTCTGCGAGTCGGCGAAGTCGCTCGGGTCGGACAGCACATCGCTGCCGTCGATCTGCTTGGTGAAGAGCTCACCGCCGGCGCCAAAGTAGTCCGGGGTGTATTTGTAGCCAAACAGCGAACCGTTGTAGAAGATCGGCGTTGCCATGCTGGCCGGGCCCGATGCGTAGGCACTGTTCGATCCGGTCGGAGTGCCGTAAAAGGCCATGAAGTCAGCCGCCGGCACCACGAGCGCGAGGTTCGGATCATAGCCCGTGCTGTAGGCGATATCGACCTGATTGGTCAGCAAACCCGGATTGGCTGTGCCGTCGAAGGTGGCCGACACGGTGTTGGGATCCATTTCACCGTAGATGTAATTGCCGTTGTCGATCAGGTCCTGGGTCACCCGGTTCCAACCCGCGTTTTCGTTGGACTTGAAGTTATAATACTCGGCGCCCGAATAGACGCTAAGTGAGGGCGACAGCTTGGCCTTGGCCGCGGCATAGACCGAAATGTAGTCGTTCTTCACCGCCTGGTAGTAGCTCTGCGCCTGCTGGTTGGTGATGGAGATGCGGTACGCCATCGGCTTGTCCCCCAGCAGCATCGGGCCGCCGACATCAACCCGTGTGTTGAAGTGGTCGTAGGAACCGTAGGTGAACTCCACCGAGCCGCGGAACTCATCAAAGTAAGGCGACTTGGGAATGAAGTTGGCGTAGCCACCCGCGTTGGTCGGGCCGAACTGGGCGGGCGCGGGCCCCTTGACCAGATCCATGGCGTCGAGCGAACCGAAGGAGGTCGGTGTCTCGTTCTGATTGGGGATGCGGGCCATGCCGTTGTAATAAACGCCAGCGTTGTCGCCGCGCATGAAAGGCAGCCCGGGCAGCCCGAAGATGTTGGGCCGGGTCAGGCCGGCACCCACCCGGGATAGATCCCCAAAGTCTTTAACCGCCAGCTGCTTCATCGTTTCCGGGGTGAGCAGGGTCACTGACCGCGGTGTATCCATGACGCTCATTCCGGATAGAAACACAGAATCAACCGGTCGGCTGGTCTGCATAAGCGTGTCATCCCCCAGGCCGGAAGTTTCCTCGAGGATGAAGGCCTCCAGCGAAAGAACGTCGTCATCGGCGGGCAAAGGCGCGGCTTCTTGTGCAAGAGTAACTGTCGCCAAGAGCGACGCCAGAAGGGTCGTGAGTATTGTGGGATTCGGCATCCGACCGGTGGAATACTGGTGGTGGGTCATAGTAGTGAGGGTGCGCTTAGTGTTGGGAATGGGTTGAGTCGATTCACTTGATCCTGTCGGGGTCCTTTAAGCATGAAGCTCTCCTACTCGGGCCAAATCGGTGCCCGAAGCGTGGAAAATTTGCGCAGATTGTGGGACTTTTGGGCATATTTCTAATCTGAGTCGTTCGGGTGTCATGGATGAGCCTGCTCCACGCGATGGTTTACCTCTCGCCGAATGGCCGCCAAGTCGGCATTCACCGGGTCTCCATCGCGGGCCTGCAGCACGCCACCGATGTAGACCGCCCGTAGGTGCTCCTGCCCAGCCATGAAGGCCAAACTCGCGTAGGCATCAAAGACGACGCCGAAATCGGTGGGATCAATCACCACGAAATCCCCGAATTTGCCGAGCTCGAGACTGCCCACTAGGTCGCCGGCCCCCAGGGCGTCCGCACTGCCCATGGTATGGAGCCGGAGCACCTGGTAGGGCGACAACACCGAGGCGTCACCGTATTTGCCGCGAACAGCGTAAAGTCCGGCGCGGACATTTTCAAAAGGATCGGCCCGGTCAGCGCTGGCCTGGCCATCCACCCCCATCCCCACCCGCAGTCCCTTGGCCAGATACAGGGGGATATCCGCGATCCCGGAGGCCAGCCGACCGTTGGACAACGGGTTCCATGACATGGCCGCGCCGGCGGCGGTCACTTGCTCAAGAATCCACGGATCCGAGTGGATAAAATGTCCCAGCAGCACCCGGTCGGTGATCAGCCCGGCATCCACCATCCAACGGAAGCGGCTGCGTTCCTCAAATTGCTCCGGGGCGGATTCCAAGAGGTGGATATGGTTGCCGATCTCGGGAAAGGCCCGGCCGATCGCCGCCTCGGTGATCGCCGCCTGCGCCGTATCCCGAAAAGCCGCCGTGCCGTTGATCATGACCCCAAGCAACTGATCCCGGGTCGCCTGCACCCCGATCCAGTCAAGAAACGCCTTGGCCGCCGCCAGTCCCTCCGCTTCCGACGGCACCCCGCCCCAGCCGCCGAAATTCTGGCCGTGAACGAAGCGTACACCTGACTCGACTTCACCCCGAAGCTGGGCCTCGGCGTAGGCGGGCTCGCTCCAGCCGCCATAATTGAAATTGTAGGTTGAGGTGATCCCATGGCGCACGTGGTCGAGCGCCCCGTAAAGGGTGAACCAATAGTAGTCCTCGGGCTCGGCGTATTGGGCACGCTCGAGATAAAGCGCATCAACCCACCCCATCAGGGTCTGGTTGGCCGCGAGCCCGCGCCAGGCGCTCTGCCACAGATGGCTGTGGGCCGATACAAAACCGGGCAAGATCCACTGTCCCGCAAGATCCAGGTGTGTTTCCGGCTCCCAAACCGCATCCGCCGGCCCCGCACCCACTGCCCGCACCCGGCCCTCCGTATCGATGACCAAGTGACCGGCTATCCCCGCTTCCTGCCCCTCGGCCATGGTGAAGATCAGCGCGTTATCCACCACCAGCCGCACCGGCTCGGCATTGGCGGCCAGACCGATTATCAATGCACTCATCAGCGTTGCCCCGAATCGACTCAACATGCGTGCGTTCATGCCCGGGCATCAGCCACCCGCGCGCCGGCCGGGAGGTCGATCCAGAGATTGGTCAAAAACACCACCTTTCCGCACGGGGTTTCGCACGGCTCAAGCTAGTCCCCCGCATGCCTTCAACGCTTTCCCAGATTCGGCTACTCATTGCCGCCCTCCTCACCTCCGCGACCTTAGTGAATGCCCAGGATGCGGCGCTGCTGGTCAAGAATGCCCAGCTCATCACGGTGGACCCTGAACAACCAACGGTGTTCACCGGCTGGTTTTCAGTCGATGAGGACGGACGCATCATGGCCCTGGCGGAAGGTGCCCCGCCCGCCGGACTCACCGCCAACGAGGAGCTCGACGCCGCGGGACGCTTCGTGGCCCCAGGGTTCATCTCCGCCCACAGCCACATCTACATGAGTCCGGTGCGCGGGGTGGGTTACGACTCCACGCTCTACGGTTGGGGTCGCGCGCTGGGACCGATTCTCAGTCGGACCACCGGGGACGACATCTACTGGTTCACCCTGCATGGCTCCCTCGATTTCCTGCGCAACGGCATCACCACCGCCTACGATTTCACCTATTCCGGGTCCGTCGGTCGCGCGGCGATCGGGCCCGGGGAAGAGGTGCCGCCCGGTTATCTCAAACCCGGCCCGTTTGAAGAGAACCAGATCGACGCCAAGCTCGACGCCGGCCTGCGCACCGTGAACAGCGTGTCACTGGTCGAACTGGATACGATGTCGGAAACCCGCCACCGTTTTGAACGATTGCTGGCCTATGCCGACCGGACGAAAGCGGCGAATCCGTTGTTTCTCAAGATGGCCATCAGCGGCCGGGTGCAGTTCCTGCCCACTAAGGAGACCGCCTATCTCGAAGCCGTGTTCATGCGCGATTACGGTCTGCTCAACCAATCGCACTTTCTGGAAAGTCCGGAGCGGGTGCCCGAGCAGCACGAGAAGTTTGCTTGGTATGTCGAGGCCGGCGCACTGGGCCCGCAGCTCATTTTTGGGCACTTCATTCACGTCAAAGATGAGATTCTCACTGCCGTGGCGGCCTCCGGGACCAAGATGTCCTGGCAGCCCACTTCCAACGGCCGCCTCGCGGACGGTATTGCCGATGTCGTCGAATACCGCCGTCGCGGCATCGAGGTCGCGGTCGGGCTCGACGACCAGAGATGCACCGACGTCTCCGACCCTTTTCAGAATCTTCGCATCGGCCTCTACACCATGCGTGGCCTGCACCAGGACGCGACGGCCTTGACGGTGCATGAAATGCTCCGCCTGCATACCCTCGGCAGTGCCGAGGTTCTGGGCATCGAGGCCGACATCGGGTCGCTCGAACCGGGCAAATTCGCCGATTTTCTCATTGTGAATCCGCGGTCACCCGACACCGGGCCCATCTATGACCCGCTCGCCACCTACGTGCTCGCCTGCAGTCTGCGCAATCTCCAGCAGGTCTACGTTAGCGGGAATCTCGTGGCCGACGGGCTGGCTTTTCCTAACCAAGACGAAACCGAACTCCGCACCGAGATCGACACCCGGGTCGAACGCCTGCGCGCCTATGCGGTGGCGGACGACCACGCGCTTGCCGCCGCCCAGGCCCATATGGCCGGCGACGACGCCACCGCGCTCGTAGAATACAGCGCAGCCATCGCGGCCGCTCCGACTTATGCCGATCCCTACATCGACCGGGCGCTGATCCATTTTGGTCAGCAGGACTACGAGGCCGCGGTGAGGGACTTTCGCGCGGCGGTTGAAGCGGATCCCGCTTCCGCCCGGGCGTTGATCTATCGGGGTGACCTGGTTTCGCGCTACGTGGAGGGTGATTGGGCGGCCTGCGAAGCCGACTATGCCCGGGCGCTTGAGCTCGATCTCCAGTTTCGCGGCTATCACAGTTACACCGCCGAGCTCTACCTCTACAGTGGCGATCCGGCCCGCGCCGTCGCCGAAGCGGGCAAAGGCATGGCTCGCGAGCCCGACTCGCTGATCCACCAGATCAACCTCGCCCATGGGCTCGCCTTCACCGGAGACGTGGAGGCCGCCAAGCAAATCTACCTGGAAATTTCCGATGAGGACATCGCCCACGGTCGCAAGGGGGCGGCCTTCGCGCTTGGCGATTATCGACGGATTATTGAGAAAGGGGCGGTGCCGTATCCCCAGATCGCCGAACTCACTCCCTTTCTGGAGGCCCTTGTCCGCCCATGACTCGCATCCTCGACTGTCATATCCACGCCTATCCGCCTGAGGTCTTCCGCAATCCCTGGGCCTGGGGCGAGGCTCACGACGAACCGTGGTTCACCCACTGCGTCGCGCCGCGCAACAAGCCCACCATCCAAGCCTGGGCAGACACGGATCAGCTGCTGCGGGACATGGACCGCGCCGGGGTCGAGAAAGTGATCATGCTCGGCTGGTATTGGGAGCACCAGGAGACCTGCGAGATCCAAAACCAGTGGTTCATGGACTGGCACCGCCAGCACCCTGACCGCATCCATGCGTTTGCGACGGTGAAGCCGAGCTCGGGACAGCGCGGGTTGGACAACGTCAAGCGGTGCCTCGATGCCGGCCTTTGCGGCCTCGGAGAACTCCTGCCCCAGGCCCAGGGATTTTCCTTTCAGGACGACGATTTCGCCAAGCTCGTCGAAGTGGCCGTGGCCGCTGGCGTGCCGTTCAATCTCCATGTCACCGACCCGCTCATCATCGGCGAGGCCAGCACCCTGCCCACCCCCTTGGGCGACTACCTCCAGCTGGCCATGGATTATCCCGAGGCGACGTTCATTCTGGCGCACTGGGGCGGGGGTATTCCGTTTTTTGAGCACAATCCCCGGGTCAGGAAGCATCTCCAAAACATCTACTTCGACACCGCCGCGTCACCGTTGATCTACGACAAGGAGATCTTTCGCCATGTCTGTGACATCATCGGCCCCGAACGGATTCTCTTCGGCACCGACTACCCGATCATGCTCTATCCCCGCGAATCCCAGGAGGCGGACTTCACGCGCATGATCAGCGACATCCGGGCCGCCGGCCTGACTGACGATGAGTTTGTTGCCATCATGGGGGGCAACCTGCGTCGGCTCATGAAGTGGGACTGAACGCGCGATGGAATCCGAGTCGTCGTCCTCCGATCCCTTCGCCGAACTCACCGGCGAGGAACGCGCGATCAGGTTTCACGATTCCGCCGCCATCGGAGGCGCGCCCGTGGCCTACGTCATTGTGCTCGCCGCGGTCATCACCGTGCTTTCCTTCATACCCTTCTCCATCGTGCTCGCGGGCGGCAGCAGCTTCCCCATGGCCCAGGGTGCCTACTCACTCAACGGCTGGCTGCTGGGTCCGTGGGGTGGTTTCGTCGCAAGCGCCATCGGCGCGCTGGTCGGGGTGTTCCTGGCCCCGCACACAGCCGGGATTCCCTGGCTGTGGGTAACCGGAGCGGGCTTGGCCGCACTCTTTGCCGCTGCCATGCACCCGACCCGCCGGCGCCGGCTCTGGCTGGGCCTTGCGGTGCTAACGCTCGCGATGTGGTTCATTTATTTTCGCCAGGCCGTGCTGATCAACGGCGTGGCGCTGCCGGTCTTCGTGATCGGCTATCTCACGCACCTTTCCGCCACGATCCTCTTCCTGAGCCCCGCCCGGCGGTGGATCGGCAGGCAGATTCACAGTTCTGATCCGAAACGCGTGGCCGTAGGCTTGTTCTTCGGCACCTGGACGGCGGCCAGCCTCATGATGCTCTACATGTCCGCGCTGTCCTACCTGCTACTCACGTGGCCGGAGGAAGTCTTCTACATCTTCTTCATCGCCGTGCCGATCGAGAACTTCGCCCGCAGTGTGATCGGTGCAGTGATCGGGACCGGGGTCATCGTCGGTCTTCGCGCCATGGGCCTGGTCAAGCCCCCCGGGGCCACCTACTGAACCTGCGTCCGCTGCATGGAACCGCCCCCGGCATCGCCGCTTGTCTCGTTCGATCGCGTTTCCTACGCCTACCCGCAGTCGGCGGCACCCGTGTTGCGCGACCTGTCATTCTCGATCAATCGGGGTGAAATCGTCGGGCTGCTGGGCCCATCCGGTGCCGGCAAGACCACCCTGTGCCTGGCCCTCGCGGGCATTGTGCCGCAGTTCTACCGAGGCCGGTTCTTCGGCCAGTTGCAGGTTGCCGGTCAGGACACGTTGGATGAACCGATCCATCGGCTCGCCCGTTCCGTCGGGCTGGTGCTGCAGGATCCGGAGGTGCAACTCGTCACCACCCGCGTCGAGCAC
>Ga0181606_10000453_pt1 | contig 33752 bp, 27 predicted proteins | sample 041ome_10_FD_132994 | JGI IMG/M metagenome (GOLD analysis project Ga0181606, IMG submission 132994) | Coastal salt marsh microbial communities from the Groves Creek Marsh, Skidaway Island, Georgia - 041412US metaG (megahit assembly) | ecosystem: Environmental > Aquatic > Marine > Intertidal... | reverse complement strand
TTCTGGTCAACCCCACCGGACGTTTTGTCATTGGCGGGCCACAGGGGGACTGCGGTCTCACGGGGCGAAAAATTATTGTTGACACCTACGGGGGAGCGGCTCCTCATGGGGGTGGAGCCTTCTCGGGCAAGGACCCATCCAAGGTGGACCGCTCGGCCGCCTATGCGGGCCGCTACGTTGCCAAAAACATCGTTGCTGCAGGCCTTGCCGAGAAGGCACTCGTGCAGGTTAGCTACGCCATTGGCGTGGCCGAGCCGACCTCCATTAGCGTAAGTACCCAAGGAACGGGCAAAGTTGCGGACGAAAAAATTGTTCAGGCGGTGCGTCAGGTCTTCGATCTGCGGCCCAAGGGGATAGTGAAAATGCTTGACCTTTTGCGTCCGATCTACCGCAATACCGCCGCGTACGGCCACTTTGGCCGGGAGGAACCCGACTTTACCTGGGAATCGACCGACAAGGCCGAGGCACTCAAGGCAGCCTGCCTTTAAGCAATAAGCTGGGTCGCTGGCCGGTTGGTTGCTGAAAAGCGCTTGACCAGGCCAAATGACCCCGTCACAATTCGGAGGTGTTCAAGGAGCGCTGCGAGGCTTTGCCCCCAGGCTTGAATACATCAAGATCGAAACGGCGCTCGCGATTCCCTACGAAACGAAAGGAGCGCGAGATGAGCGCCGTTTTAAAACCAAAAGCCAATCCCGACTACGTTATTGCCGACCTAAGCCTTGCGGGCTGGGGGCGCAAAGAAATTGCTATTGCCGAGACCGAAATGCCTGGTCTCATGGCCATTCGCAAGGAATACGCTGAGCAGCAGCCCCTAAAGGGCGCGCGGGTCACGGGCTCTCTGCATATGACCATCCAGACAGCAGTCCTCATCGAAACCCTCACGGCCCTTGGTGCACAGGTGCGCTGGGCCTCTTGCAACATCTTCTCGACCCAAGACCATGCGGCTGCGGCCATGGTCGAGGCGGGTGTGCCCATTTTTGCCAAGAAAGGCGAGAGCCTTGAAGAGTACTGGGATTACACCCATCGCATCTTCGATTGGGCCGATGGTGGATGCTCCAACATGATTCTCGATGATGGCGGTGATGCAACACTTTTACTGCATCTCGGCGCAAAAGCGGCGCGCGACATCACGGTGCTTGACCATCCTCATAGCGAAGAAGAAATCGAACTCTTCAAGTCCATTAAAAAGCGTCTTGGCGCAGACCCTGGCTTTTACCAACGGCACCTTGACTCGATCATTGGGGTAACAGAAGAGACCACCACGGGTGTGCTGCGACTTAACGAAATGGCCGCGCGTGGCGAGCTTGCCTTCCGAGCCATCAACGTCAATGACTCGGTTACGAAAAGCAAGTTCGACAACCTTTACGGATGCCGCGAGTCTTTGGTCGATGCTATTAAGCGAGCTACCGATGTCATGGTGGCCGGCAAAGTCGCTGTGGTCTGTGGCTATGGCGATGTGGGGAAGGGCTCGGCCCAGGCCCTTCGTGCCCTGTCTGCTCAAGTCTGGATTACCGAGATCGACCCAATCTGCGCGCTACAGGCTGCGATGGAAGGCTACCGCATTGTCACCATGGACTACGCAGCCGACAAGGCGGACATTTTTGTAACCGCTACGGGCAACAAGTCGGTGATTACCCATGAGCATATGGCTCGCATGAAAGATCAGGCCATCGTCTGCAACATTGGTCACTTCGACAACGAAATTGATGTCGCAGCGCTTTCGAAGTGCAAATGGGAAGAGATCAAGCCGCAGGTTGATCACGTGATCTTCCCGGACGGCAAGCGCATCATTCTTCTTGCCCAGGGGCGTCTGGTGAATCTTGGCTGCGGAACCGGCCACCCCAGCTATGTCATGAGCTCCTCGTTTGCCAATCAGGTCATTGCTCAAATTGAACTTTTTGCCCACAAAGATTTTTACGAGAAGGGCAAGGTCTATGTTCTGCCTAAGCACCTTGATGAAAAAGTAGCAAGGCTTCAGTTGGCCAAGCTTGGGGCTATGCTGACCGAGCTTAGTGACGAGCAAGCCCGCTACATTGGCGTCCCCGTAGAAGGGCCCTACAAGGCCGATACCTACCGGTACTAATTAGCCCGTGTGAAAGTGCCGCAGACGTTTGAGGCCTCGGTCTCAAACGTCGGGGCGCCGTTTCGTCTGAAACTGCTTGGTAGACATCATGAACATTAGCCTCGAATTTTTTCCGCCGAAGTCGGCTGAAACACAAGCTCAGCTTGGGCTTGATAGTCAAAAGCTTGCGGCGCTTAAGCCCAGTTACGTCTCGGTTACTTACGGAGCGGGCGGCTCAACCCGAGATGGCACTCGATTGACCGTGGAACAGATGCGGGAACAGTTTGGCGACGTAGCGCCCCATGTCTCGTGTATCGGTGCAAGCCGTAACGACATTCAGGCCCTTCTTGAAGACTACCGAGCCATGGGCATTCGCCGCATTGTCGCCCTGCGAGGGGATCTTCCCTCGGGTTACGGCCATGGCGGAGAGTTCATGCATGCCATCGACCTGGTTCGATTCATTCGAGAGAAGTTCGACAACCATTTCTTCATTGAAGTGGCGGCCTACCCCGAGTTTCACCCTCAGGCTCGATCAGCTGACCTTGATTTACAGAATTTTGTTGAAAAAATGAAGGCGGGTGCCGACGGAGCCATTACTCAGTATTTTTTCAACAGCGATGCCTACTTTCGGTTTGTTGACGAGGCCTATGCCAGAGGCGTCGATCAGCCGATCGTTCCTGGCATCATGCCCATTACCAACTTCAACCAGTTGGCCCGATTCTCCGATGCCTGTGGCACTGAAATTCCTCGTTGGATTCGTCAGCGGCTGCAGTCTTTTGGAGACGACACAGCCTCCATTCGTTCCTTTGGCCACGAGGTCGTCACCGACCTCGTCGATCAACTTCTTACGGCAGGTGTCCCCGGTGTCCACTTCTACACCATGAACAAGGCCGACCCCATCCTAAGAATCGCGGAAGAACTTAAGCTCGATAGGCTTCATTCGGCGGCTTGAAGTGCTCAATGCCCGCCTCGGTTAGGCAGGCGTCAAGCAGTAAGTCGTGAGGCTCGGCAAAGGGCGTCTGCACGCGGCCAGACTCAAAGCAAACGCCAATCGTCGCAGGTCGTTGGCCTGGCCCTAGGGCGGCCATGGCTCGGTCGTAAAAACCCATGCCGGCTCCCAGGCGTTCACCACAGGGACCCACACCCAAACAAGGAACAATCCAAGCATCGCAGAGAATCGGCTTAGCCGAGGCGGCAGGCGCTGGAAGCCCAAGGGCATCCTTCTCAAGAGGGCTCGTCAGCAGCCAGCTGCGCATCTGCATGGTTTTACGGTCTGCAAGACAGGTAGGCAAGGCAAGGGTATACCCGTCCTCGTGCATCCGGTTCCAGACCTCGGTTAAGTCAGGCTCACCACGCCACGGCAAAAACACGGCGTAACTTCGCCATGGCCTGGTTGTAAGAAAGCCACTCAGGCGATCAACCATCTTCATTTCGGCAACGTTACGGTTTGAAGAAGTTAAATCTTGCCTTTGGGCTAAAAGAGCCCTGCGAAGAGCCGATTTGATAATGGAGAGTGAGGATTCCGACATTCATGGCAATTTACCCTTCTTTGTTGTGTTTATCGCGACCATCCCTCGCGCACTCCACCCAATCGGGCTATGCTTTTCCCATGGTGCTTGCACAACTGAAGAATGTTTGTCTCAGCCTGGTGGCCTGCGCAGTGCTTGTCCCGCCTACGTTGGCCTACGGCCAACAGGCCTCGAAGGCAGCCAATACAGGCCACCCGGTTTTAGATGCCAAAACGGCCTTTATGCGCAAGGACAGTCAGGGCCTTGCGCGCTCACGCGCAAAACTTGCGGCCGAAGACGATCCCTTGGTGGTCTGGGCCGACTACTGGGAGGCCCGGCTTCTTATCTCCAAAAAACCGTTCCAGCCTGTTGCCATCGAACGTCTTCGGGAATTCCAAGCCGAGTACCACGACCACCCCCTTGCACGAGCCCTGCAGAACGACCTACTGGTGGCAGGCATTCGCGGCAAAAGCTGGCCTGAGCTCGCCCGTCTGCTAACAGACCTCCCGGCCGACCCAAACCATCCCGAGCCAACCGGAATTGCCTGCTCACGCGCACGACTAGTTCTTTCAACTCTAACCCTCCACGACGCCATGGGATTGGCCCGCGGTAACGAGACCCTCGAGGGCTGCCTGGGCCTAATGGAGGATGCGGCGCGCAAAGGGCTGCTAAGCCGAAACGAAATTACGATTCGAGCCCGGTGGGCCGCCTTAATGGGCAGCCAGGAGTCGGGGCGAAGGCTTTGGAAGGCCAGCCAAGCGTCCGGTATTCGACCCATGCCCCATGAGTTCGATCTGCTGAGCATCCTTGCCACCAGTCGTTCGAGCTCGGCAAAGGCAGCCGACCGATTTACGCCAATGGCCAAGCGTTTTAATCCTGAACAAAAGTCCTTCGGACGATTTGCCCTTGGATCCCGGCTCTGGATGCGTACGGATCGACGCGCATGGTCCTACCTTGCCCAGGGCATTGCCTCGGCACCCGACCAGCCCCCAGAGATTATTGAAGCTGCCGCAAGGCTTGCCCTGCGTCGAGCCGAGCCCGAGCTTCTGCGACCGATTCTGGCCGCCATGCCTGAGCCTCAGCGTAACCAAGAAACATGGGTCTATTGGAGAGGCTGGCTTATGGAGCAACAAGGCCGGCCCGAGCTTGCCCGGGCGCTATGGGAGACTATTCCTGAGGGCTGGTCGTTCTATCGGCTTCTTGCAGCCGAGGCCCTAGACCGACCATTGCTCCCCTTAAAGGCCGAGCCCGACTTCCCCGAGCGCTACACCATTGGGCTGCTGCGACCGTCTGTTCTAAGCGACCCCTTTCTTAGCCGCAGCTTAAGTCTTGCAAGTCTGGGGCTTCGTGCGGAGGCCATCGTGGAATGGAATGCCCTTATTAATCGGCTTCCAGACCTTGGGCTTCTTGCGGCGAGCCAGCTTGCCCTTGAGGCAGGCCTTCCCGATCGCGCCATTGCCGCAGCCATTCGCACCCAGGATGTGCACGACTTCCGGCTTCGTTATCCAAAGCCATTTAAAGACCTCATTCAGCAGGAGGCCGATCGCAAGGGCTTAAAAACAGGCTGGGTGATGGGCCTTATTCGCCAGGAGTCTCGGTTTCTTCCCCAAATTAAGTCGCCTGTCGGGGCGGCTGGGCTCATGCAGATCATGCCCGCCACGGCCAGTTCTGTGGCCCGAGAGCTTGGCATGGGCAGGATCGACGCACGCAGACTGGTTGATCCCTCGTTCAATTTGCGGCTCGGAACAGCCTACCTGCAGCAAATGCACAGCCGCTTTAATGGCTCGGCTGTGCTGGCAAGCGCTGCCTACAATGCCGGGCCCTCACGTAGCCAGCTCTGGCAAAGCTCCATCGACCGTCAGGTGCCCGGGGCCGCCTTCGCAGAGTCCATTCCGTTTACCGAAACGCGTGACTATGTGAAGCGGGTACTCGCCAACACGGTGATGTACGAGACACTCCTCGCCTTGAGCCAGACAAGCGCCCAGCCCACACCAAACGATGAAGCCTCCTCGCAAAGGCTCTCGGCCTGGTTATCGCATATCGAGCCATCCGAACGTTCATCCCCGAGGCGCTAGGCCCTACAATCAGGGCTTATGTCGCAACAGGCAACCATCTCCATTCTTGGGGGCTCCGGATTCATCGGCCGAGCACTGGCCGAGGCCCTAACGCGGGATGCCCAAGGCACCGGCCGAACCATACGAGTCATTACAAGGTCACGCTCAAAGGCCAAGCAGCTCTGGAGCCTGCCAGGCATCCAGATTGTTGAGGCCGATATTCGGCAAGAAAGCGAGCTTAGTGACGCCATTGAGGGCAGCCAGGTGGTTGTGAATCTGGTGGGGGTTCTTCAAAGCCGCCCCGGCAAGCCCTGGGGACCCGATTTTGACGAATGCCATGTAAAACTGCCCTCAAGGCTTGCGCGTTGCCTCATTCGGCTTGGAATCCGGCGCCTCATTCATGTCAGTGCCCTTGGTGCGTCCGACCAGGCCCCTTCCATGTACCTGAGGTCAAAGGCGGCCGGCGAGGCAGCCCTTCGGGGGACACTGTCCATCGACCTCACCATCCTGCGGCCCTCAGTCGTCTTCGGAACCGGGGACCGGTTTCTTAATTTATTTGCCGAGTTGCAGCGTTTTATGCCCATCGTGCCGCTTGCTACCCCGCATGCCAAATTTCAGCCCATTGCCATTGACGACCTAGTAGCCGCTCTAATTAACTGCATTAAAAACCCCGAGACCCGAGGAAAGACCTACGAATGTGTAGGTCCTGAAGTTCTGAGTCTTTACGAGATTGTTCACTGGGCAGGGTTTTACAGTGGGAATCCACGACCCATCCTGCCCTTGTCTGACAGCCTGGCCTGGATCCAGGCCATCATCATGGAGCACCTTCCGGGCGAACCCCTCCTCACCCGTGACAACCTGGCATCAGCCTCGGTGCCCAATTTTGGCTCGGGTCCCATGGCGCCTGAGCTTGGTGTGCCACGGCCAACCAGCCTGCATGCCGTTGCCGATGCCATTCTTGGTGGGCAGACCCCAAGAGGTCGGTTATTTGCCCGGCGCGCCAAGACGCTTTAAGGGCTGCACCCGGTTTGGGTTCCAAAGGCCCCAGTCGTTCGGAACAGAGCGGGCAGGGGCCCCATGGTTTTCTCGCACCCAACCGGGCCGACCCCTACCTTGCAGGCCTTAAGCCCGGCATTAGCCTTTACTGTGTTGGCGGCGCAGTCCGTGATGCGCTTATGGGCTCTAAAGGGGTCGACCGCGACTACCTGGTGGTGGGAGCGCGGCCCGAAGATCTTTTTGATGCGGGTTTCAAGCCTGTTGGCAAAGATTTTCCGGTTTTTCTTCACCCGGAGTCCAAGGACGAATACGCGCTTGCACGCACCGAGCGTAAAACGGGCGCGGGCTATCGTGGATTCGAGGTTCATGCCGACCCCTCGGTACGGCTTGAAGACGACCTATGCCGTCGTGACCTCTCGATTAACGCCATGGCCGTTGATGAACAAGGCAGGCTGCACGACCCTTATGGGGGCCTCGACGACCTGCATCAAAGGCAGCTTCGTCACATTAGCCCAGCCTTTCGAGAAGACCCGGTAAGACTTCTTCGGCTCGCTCGGTTTCTAAGCCGTTGGCCTGATTTTCAAGTGAGCACCGAGACCTTCGCACTCTGCGAGGCCATGCGCGATGACGGCGAACTGCATGCGTTGGTTGCCGAGCGTGTCTGGCAAGAGCTCTACAAAGGCCTTGACGAAGGAGCGCCGGGGCGAATGATTATTTTTCTTCGAGAACTCCGTGTGCTTGAACCTGTGCTTGGGCTGGATGATGAACAGCTCGACACCGAACTACCGGCGCGACTGAACCAGGCCTCGAAACTCAAACTGCCCGCCGAGCTGAAGGCTGCGCTCTTACTTTCGGAGGCCAGAGGACCCCTTCGTGACAGACTGCCCAAAAAGGTTGAGGAATGGATCGCACTTCTACCGCTTTTTTTGAACCTTCAAGGACTACTTAACGCACCCAATGCCTGGCCAGAAAAACTCACGGCCTGGGCAAGCAGCGCCGACGTTTTTCGCAGGCCAGAGCGGCTCGAGGCTATGGGCTTACTTGGTCAGCTCTTGCTCGCCGACCAAGGCCAAGCCACCACTCAAAAGCTTCATGCGCGATGGGGCCAATGGATAAGCCTGTGCAAAGAACTAAGTCACCTTTCCGTAAGCGGGGTTGCTCAAGGTCAGTCTACGAATGGTCCATTGGCGATTCGAGAGGCGATTGAGAACTACCGGCAGTCCTATGTTCAAAAACGTTTGGCGGAAAGCACCATAAACGATTGACCCATTGCCGAGTCACCAAGCAGAATCTGCAGCTGGGCGAGCTGGGCAAGGGCATCCCGATTCGAGGGTGGGGCGCCGGGGTCGTGTCCGACACCCTCAAAAAGTAGATCACGTGCCTGATCCAGAACACCGCGATCGAGCATCCAGGCCGCCTGGGTCTGCAGACCAACCTCAAAGCCCTCATCCAGAAAGGCTTGGGCCAGCTGCGTGAAATTGACATGGGCAGTGAGATCAATCGACCCCGGTCGTTCAATTAGCGCATGCCAGTCATCAATACGACGATGCCCACTGTGGCCCGCGAGCGTTCCTGAAGGCCTGTCGGGATGGTCCAGTTCATAGTCCTCGTAGCCGTAATCAAGAACCAAGACTTCACCCGCCTGAAGGTCTTGCGAAACCCTCTTCACCCAAGGTTGCAGCTCTGGGCACCATTCCCCCCGATGGCCATGCCGCCAGCCAAGCCCGCGCTCACGAGCCGCCTGGGCCCGAGCCATCACCTGCTCGCACAGATCTGCCCGTGCAGCACGGGTCTGCCATTGAAGTCTCCGGGCCGGCGGCTTGGGCTCTTGCAAGCGGCTGCCTAGGACGGGCGCTGTCGCCTCGGTCTTCAGACCAAGCCCCCACTCCAGAACCGGACCATCCGGATGGTCGGGCTGCCATTCAAAAACTTGAACGGGAAGGGCATCGAGAAACTCATTGGCCAGAATAAGTCCCGACAGGGGGCCTGTTGTCTTTGGCCAGGCAAGCTCGGTTACAAAAGAGGGCTGCGAGGGCTGGCTGCCGAAGCGGCCAGCAAGCGCCTGGGCTTGCTCTGCCTGACGGGCCGCGCTTTCCTCAATGAACTCGTAGCGATCAGGCCCGCCACCTTGCCGCCCCATGCCAAACAGCAGGTCGGCCGCAAGCCTGCCATTTCCCGGGCCGTATTCCCTAATCGTGAAATCTCGTTGAAGCAGCCGGAGCTGCACGGCCAGGTCAAGGGCTTCCTGAGTCACCAGCCGAGCCAGCCAGTCGCCAAGCAAGGGCGCCGTTACGAAATGGCCTTGGTCTCCCAGGACGGGGTGAGCCTGACTGTAAAAGCCATGGTCAGGGTCCAGCAGTGCAAAGCCCATGAAGCGGTCGAAACCCACCCATGGCTCCCCGGCAAACAGTGTCTCGATGGCCGCTTCTTGCATCAAAGCCTTCGTCCATTTAAGTCATGCCCCGTGGGTGAGCCGCCTCGTGCGAACAGGCTTGACGATGCCCCAAGAGGGGGCTGAAAGGGTTGTGCCATGGCAAGACAGGGTATCAAAGCTAAACTTGCGCAATGTCGAACACTTCCTCTTCCACCTCCGCGCCAACCGCCCTCGTGACGGGCGCGGCCCGAAGGCTTGGACGGGCCATAAGCCTGGCCCTTGCCAAGGAAGGCTACAGGCTCGCCCTTCACTACAACCAGTCGCGCGAGGAAGCGCAGGTGCTTGCCCAGCAGATTCGAGACCAGGGCGGGCAGGCCGACTGCTTTGGCTTTAATTTTCAGGCCGAGCTTGGTCATGAGGCACTTGATAACCTTTTGGGCGAGGTCCGGGCACGACTGGGTCCGGTCAAACTGCTTGTCAATAACGCATCGCTCTTCGAATTCGACTTGGCAGACACCGCCCAGTACGAGCTGCTGCTTCGTCATGCCCAGGCCAATCTTTTTGCCCCCGTGCTTCTCGCCCAGGCTGTCCACCGGCAATGGTCCGCCCTGGAGACGGGCAACAAATTTGAAGACCACCATGCCGTCATCGTAAACATTCTCGACCAGAAACTTGCCAACCCAAACCCCGATTTTTTTAGCTATACGCTCTCAAAGGCAGGTCTGCTCGAAGCCACACGTCTCATGGCCAAAAGCCTTGCACCGGCCTGCCGTGTTGTGGGGCTTGCCCCCGGCTTTACCCTGCCTGCCGAGGGGCAGTCTGAGAAGGCATTTCAAGAGGCCCACAAAATCTCCCCACTCGGGGCCTCAAGCCGGCCTGACGAAATTGCTGAAGCGGTCTGCTGGCTTGCCAAGGCACGTGCCGTGACAGGGTCCACCTTATTCGTGGACGGGGGCCAGCACCTTATTGCCTCAAACCGTGACCTTCAGTTTGGACTCTCATAATGCTTCCCCATGACCTTAGCGGCTATGACCTTCGTCGCATCTTCCTTAAAGGCTTTCAGGTTCAAGCATCCATCGGATTTCATTCGCATGAGACCCTCGCGCGTCAACGTATCGTCATTGATGTTGACCTTTACATCGCGCGCGCCCAGGCGCCTATCGCACGCGACCAGATCGACGAAGTCTTGGACTACGACTTTCTTCGCGATGAAATCAAAGCCATCACCATGAATCGCCACTTCAATCTACAGGAGACTCTGGCCGAGACCATCGCCGACAGGGTGCTCGAACGCCCGCTCGTGCAGTTGGTGCGTGTGCAGATTCAAAAGCCCGATGTCTACGAGGATTGTGAGAGCCTTGGTGTCGAGGTGCTTCGCCGCCAGAAGAAAACCCTATGACAAACGCAAGCCTTAACCTGACCACTGCCGTCATCGCACCACCTCGGCCACGCGCCCTGCGCAATGAAACCGAGATCAATAAGCTCTCCAAGCGGCTGTACAGACTTGTGGGTCAGGCCATTGCCGACTTCCGCATGATTGAAGAGGGCGACAAGATTATGGTCTGCGTCTCGGGTGGCAAAGACAGCTACGGCATGCTAGATATTCTTTTAGGCCTTCAGGCCCGCGCGCCTGTTGGCTTTGAACTTATTGCTGTGAACATTGATCAAGGCCACCCGGGCTTTCCGCAAGACACCCTGCCGAACTATCTTCAGGCGCAGGGCGTTTCCTTTCATATTGAAAATCAAGACACCTACAGCATTGTGAAGCGGGTGATCCCCGAGGGCGACACCATGTGCTCGCTCTGCTCAAGGCTTCGACGCGGAATTATTTACAGGCTTGCCGATGAGCTTGGCTGCAGCAAGATTGCCCTTGGCCATCATCGTGACGACATAATTGAGACCTTCTTTCTTAATCTTTTCTTTGGGGGGAGCCTTAAGGCCATGCCGCCCAAACTCACCTCGGACGATGGGCGGCACGTTGTGATTCGACCCCTGGCCTATGTAGAAGAGGCCGACCTGGTCAGCTGGTCAATCCATAAGCAGTTCCCCATCATTCCTTGCGACCTCTGCGGCTCACAAGACAATCTTCAGCGCCAACAAATCAAGTCCATGCTGCAGCAATGGGAGAGGCAAAACCCGGGTCGGATGGAGTCCATCTTCAAGGCGCTCTCTAACGCCAAGCCCAGCCATTTGCTTGATCCCAAGCTGATCCAGCCATGAGATCGATCTTTCGAATTCTCACCATTGTGCAGGTTGTGCTGCGCTTTGGCCTCGATCAACTGGCCGTCGACGGTGCGCGGCGAGGCCTTGACTCGCGGCTGCTTGGTGTTGTGCTTTCCCTGCTTCGGCTTGGTCGACGTTTTGAAGAGACACGTGGCGCACGCATTCGGCAGGCCCTTGAGAGCCTTGGGCCCATTTTCGTCAAGTTCGGTCAGGTGCTTTCTACGCGGCGCGACCTTCTGCCCGAAGACATTGCCGATGAGCTTGCGCTTTTGCAAGACCAGGTTCCGCCCTTTGACTCCCAGGTTGCCATTGCCACCATTGAGCGGTCACTGGGCAAGCCCTTAAATGAGCTCTTCGAATCCTTTGATGAAACACCGGTTGCGAGCGCCTCAATCGCTCAGGTGCACTTTGGGCGGCTGCATACCGGCCAAGACGTGGCGATCAAAGTCCTGCGGCCCGGCATGCTTTCCATCATTGATAAAGACCTGGCCCTGCTGCGTTTGTTCGCTCAGCTTGCCGAGAAGTTTTCGTCGGATGGAAGGCGCCTGAAGCCTCGCGAGGTGGTGGCCGAGTTCGACAACTACCTGCATGATGAGCTTGATCTTGTGCGCGAAGCGGCCAACGCCACCCAGCTTCGGCGTAACTTTGCAGACTCCCCGCTTTTACAGATCCCTGAAATGCTCTGGGATTACTGCAAGTCGGACGTAATTGTGATGGAGCGGGTGTACGGCATTCCTATCAACCGGATGCAGCGGCTTAAAGAAGCAGACATCAACCTTAAACAGCTCTCGCGTGAAGGCGTGGAGATCTTCTTCACCCAGGTTTTCCGAGACGGCTATTTTCATGCTGACATGCACCCAGGCAACATTCTTGTCAGCGACCGCGGGCCCCACAAGGGGCATTACATTGCCCTTGACTTCGGTATTGTGGGCACGCTCTCAGAGTTCGATAAAAATTACCTGGCCCAGAACTTTCTGGCCTTCTTCCGCCGGGACTACAGGCGTGTGGCCGAACTGCACATTGAGTCGGGCTGGGCACCGTCCAATACCCGTGTGGATGCGCTTGAGTCTGCGGTACGCGGTGTCTGCGAACCGTTTTTCGATCGGCCCCTCAAAGAGATCTCGCTTGGTCAGGTGCTGCTGCGACTCTTTCAAGCCTCACGTCGTTTCAATGTCGAAATTCAGCCTCAGCTTGTTCTGCTTCAAAAAACCCTTCTCAACATTGAAGGCCTGGGCAGGCAGCTCGACCCCGACCTCGACCTCTGGGTTACGGCCAAGCCCTTTTTAGAAAAATGGATGAAGGAACAGGTGGGGCTGCAAGGCCTTCGGCAGCGCACTCTGCGTGAGGCCGAGCGCTGGTCCTCCATGCTGCCCGAACTGCCCAGGCTAACCCATACCGCGCTCAAGCGCCTGGCCTACCCCGAGCCCGATGCCACTGCCGGAAAACTTGGCAAGCTCATTGAAGACAGTCGCCGCACCCGGCGATGGGTTGTTGTTCTCTCTTTTTTGGTATTTTTGCTGCTGGTTAATATGGTGGCCCTGCTTATCAAGCTCTGGGGCCTTTCCCTGCTCCCACCTCCTTGAGGCGAAGACGTCATGCTTCTTAATCTGGTTGCAATCTACCTTGTGGTCTCTATTCTTATTGGTCTTATTGCGGCGCGCCGGGTGCATTCGGCAGCCGATTACATTACGGCGGGTCGTAACCTGCCTATGCCCGTCGTGATGGCCATGGTCTTTGCAACCTGGTTTGGGGCAGAAACCGTACTAGGCATTTCGGCCACCTTCCTTGAAGAGGGCTTTCGAGGGCTCATCTCCGACCCCTTAGGCGCCTCGATCTGCCTCATTTTGTTTGGGCTTGTCTTTGCCCTACCCCTCTACCGGCTCAAGCTCATTACCTTGGGCGACTTCTTTCGTGTGCGCTACGATCGTCGCATCGAACTGGTCGTCTCACTTTGCATTGTTATTTCCTACCTGGGCTGGGTCTCAGCACAAATTACTGCGCTTGGCTTAGTCTTTAACGTGCTTTCAGATGACCTCATCAGCATGAATCAAGGCATGCTTATTGGGGCAAGTGTGGTTCTTCTTTACACGCTCGTGGGTGGCATGTGGTCGGTGGCGGCGACCACCTTCGTTCAGATGATTGTCATCGTGGTAGGCCTTCTTATCGTGACTTCTATGGCAGGCGAGATGGCGGGGGGTATTCCGCTCGTCATTGAAAAGGCCGCGGCCGAGGGGAAGTTTGACTGGCTTCCAAGCCTGGATACGGTGGACATGCTCGGCTGGATCGCAGCACTTCTGACCATGGCCCTTGGATCCATCCCGCAGCAAGACGTCTTTCAGCGGGTCAATTCATCAAGGAACGAGTTCATTGCGGTCTGGGCCACCACGCTTGGCGGTGTTGCTTATTTCTTTTTCGCCGCGGTGCCACTCTTTCTGGCCTACACCGCAAATATCATTGACCCCGCCATGACGGCCGCCAAAATGGCAGAGGACTCGCAGCTGGTTCTGCCCACGCTTGTTGCCAATTACATGCCCTTCTGGGTGCAGGTGGTCTTCTTCGGGGCTTTGTTGTCGGTCATCATGAGTACGGCCTCGGGCACTCTTTTGGCTCCCTCGGTGACATTTGCCGAAAACGTGATTAAAGGCGCGGTGCCTAATATGAGTGACAGGCAGCTTCTGTTCACCACGCGCTTAACTGTCCTGGGCTTCACGATTCTGGTTACCGGCTACGCCATCATCACCGATGCGAGCATTCACACAATGGTCGAGAATGCCTACCGCATTACGCTGGCCGGGGCCTTCGTACCGCTTACCGCCGGTCTTTTCTGGCGACGGGCAAGTAACCTTGGAGCAGCTCTTTCAGTCACCTTAGGCCTTGGCGTCTGGCTGATGCTTGAAGCCACGGGCACCGAACTGCTGGTCGAGCCTCAGCTTGTTGGTCTTCTCTTTAGCTTTGTTGGCATGATCGTGGGCAGCACCATTTCGCCCAACCCCCACGCCCGTAATGCCAACGGTATTCCCATGAGAGCCGCCTAGGGTATGAACGTTATTGTGCTTGCTGCGGGCAAGGGCAGTCGCATGAAAAGCGACCTGCCCAAAGTCTTACACCCTGTGGCTGGCCTTCCCATGCTTGGGCATGTTTTAAAAACAGCTGCCAAGGCTGGTGCAACACGGCTCGTGGTGGTGGTCGGTCATGGAGCGACCCAGGTACAAGACTTTGCAAAAGGGTTCTGTGCGCAGCATGGGCTGCCTGACCCGCGCTTTGCCCTGCAAGACCCTCCTCAAGGTACGGGCCATGCAGTGGCCCAGGGCCTTGAGTTACTTGATACAAGCATGCCCACCCTTGTTTTGTATGGTGATGTCCCGCTCATTCAGGCCTCAAGCCTTAAGGCCCTGCGCGACTGCTTAAGCGGTGGTGCTGCGCTTGCGGTGCTTACCGCACGGCTCTCAAACCCCTATGGCTACGGCCGTATTCTGCGCGACCCAGACACGCAGCGTTTAGTAGGTTGCTGCGAAGAAAAAGATGCAAGCGACGACATTCGTGCCATTACCGAGGTGAACTCCGGCATTGTGCTTGCGGACACGCACAAGCTAAAAGATTGGGTTGGCCGCCTTGAAAACAAGAATGCGCAATCGGAGTACTACCTAACCGACATCTACGCCTTTGCCCATGCCGATGGGCAGGGCATTGAAACCTATGAATGCAAGGACAGCCTAGAGATTCTTGGCGTGAATTCACAGAGTCAACGCGCCGATCTTGAGCGCCATTTCCAGCATCAGCAGGCCACTGTGCTCATGAGCGAGGGCGTCCATTTGGCGGACCCCGACCGCATCGACGTGCGTGGTGAACTCCTTTGCGACGCTGACGTTCAGATTGATGTGAACTGCGTGTTTATTGGTGATGTCAAGCTTGGTCGAGGGGTGCGCATTGGGCCAAACTGCGTTCTCGAGAATGTCAGCATTGACGCAGGAGCCCGTATTGAGGCTTTTAGCCACCTAAGTCACTGTCGGGTAGGGCCTCTGGCAGTTGTTGGCCCCTATGCACGTATTCGGCCGGGCAGCGAACTGGCTGAGGGCAGTCATGTTGGAAACTTCACCGAGGTAAAAAACACGCGGCTTGGCAAGTTCTCAAAGGCCAACCACCTTAGCTACCTGGGTGATGCCGTCATTGGTGAGCGAGTTAATGTTGGGGCCGGCACCATCACCTGCAACTACGATGGCGCCGAGAAGCACATGACGGTTATTGAAGACGATGTCTTCATCGGCTCGGACACCCAACTGGTGGCGCCCGTAACGGTACACAAGGGCGCCACGCTTGGTGCGGGCACCACACTTACCAGCGATGCCCCCGAAGACGCGCTGACCCTCTCGCGCACGCGTCAGACCACCCTTACACGCTGGAAGCGCCCAAGAAAGAAGGCTCATTAACCATGTGCGGAATCGTCGCAGCACTAAGCAACACCAATGTTGTTCCCTTTCTCATTCAAGGCCTGAAACATCTTGAGTACCGAGGCTACGACTCGGCGGGTCTTTCCATTCTTAACGATGCGAATGCTTCCAGGGGCACGCCGACCATCAACCGCGTGCGCGCGGTAGGCCGGGTCGCAGAACTTGAGGCAGCAAGCCAAGGGCTTGAGGCCAATCTTGGCATTGCCCATACCCGCTGGGCTACCCATGGGTCTGTCACCCAGGACAACGCCCACCCGCATTACTCCAGCGGCCAGGGCCTTGAAATTTGCCTGGTTCACAACGGCATTATCGAAAACCATCAGGCCTTGCGCGCCGAGCTGTCAAAGGCTGGCTACAGCTTTACTTCACAGACCGATACCGAGGTGGTCGCCCACCTGCTGCACCAAGAGCGGCTAAAGGCTACTAGCCTTATTGAGGCCATGCATACCTGCTGCGAAAGACTTCAAGGCGCTTACGCCATTGCCGTGTTGTCAAGCCAAGATCCCGAGCAAGTCGCAGCCGCTCGTCTGGGTGCACCGCTTCTCGTTGGCCTTGGCCGTAACGATCACGAGCTTTTTCTTGCCTCCGACGCCTCGGCCTTGCTTGAACTCACCCAACAGTTTATTTACCTTGAAGACGGCGACCGCTGCTTTATTGCGCGGCAAGACAACTCAAACAGCGCCAGCCCAAAAAGTGCAGTTCAGGCCGACGACCTTGTTGTAAAGCTCAGGCTCTTCAACCGGCATTTCGAACCGGTTGAACGTGAGGTCACCCAGTCAAGCCTGCGTGCGCAAGACGTGGCCTTAGGCCCCTACCGTCACTTCATGCAGAAAGAAATTGCCGAGCAGCCGGGAGCGCTTGCCGCAACGCTTGAGCATGTCATGGGCGCGAACAGCCTCTCGCCCGAGCTCTTCGGGGTCGAAGCGGCCAAGGAACTACAGTCAGTCGATCAGCTGCTTATTCTGGCATGCGGCACCAGCTTTCATGCGGGACTTGTCGCGAAGTATTGGGTTGAAGAGCTAACGGGCATTAGCTGCCATGTCGAAATTGCAAGCGAATACCGGTACCGAAAAAGCGTAACGCGACCCAACACCCTAGTGGTGGCCATTTCTCAGTCGGGCGAGACCGCCGACACACTTGCCGCCATTGAGTACGCCAAGGCCAACGGCGTTGCCAGCTGCCTGGCTATTTGTAACGTGGCCGAGTCCTCGCTTATACGGGCCTGCAATCTTAGGTTTCTTACCCGAGCAGGACCCGAAATTGGTGTTGCCTCTACCAAGGCGTTCACGACCCAGCTGGCTGCTTTGTTTCTTCTGGCTCTGGTTCTTGGAAAACTTAAGGGTCGATTAACCACCGAAGACGAAAGCCGCCAGCTGCAAGCCCTTCGGCACCTACCTGCAGCTGTATCGTCAGTGCTCCTTCAAGAGGAGCGCTTTCGTGAATGGGCGTCTCAGTTCGTTGACAAAAACCACTGCCTATTTCTTGGTCGGGGGCTTCACTACCCTATAGCGCTTGAAGGCGCCTTAAAACTTAAAGAAATTAGCTACATTCATGCCGAGGCCTATGCCGCGGGTGAACTTAAACATGGGCCACTGGCCTTGGTTGACCGTGACATGCCCGTGGTGGCGGTGGCGCCCAACGATCAGCTTCTTGAAAAGCTAAAAAGTAACCTCGAAGAGGTCCGTGCCCGTGGCGGAAGGCTTTATGTTGTTGCCGACCAGTCCTCGGGCTTTGAGGCCTCCGACGGCGTCGAAGTCATTGACTTGGGTGACCATGCAGGTCTCTTGTCACCCATTTTGCATGTCGTGCCCCTGCAGCTTCTTGCCTACCACGTGGCCTTGGCGCGAGGCCACGATGTGGACAAACCACGCAACCTAGCCAAGAGCGTGACGGTGGAATAGCGTACTAGCAGCCCCAAGCCCTTCGATAGTCCTCCACCGCCTGCCAATGACTTTTTAGCTGCGAGTCCGTTGAAGAATCCAAGAGCCCCAAAAGGCCCTCCAGACCCGCAATAGCAACCACCGGTAACCCCAGGGTCTGACGCACCTCCTGCACTGCCGAAACCGCAGCAGGCTGCTCGGCCGTGCCCCCCTTTTCCATGCGGTCAAGGGCAATGAGTACCCCCGCCGGCCGGCCCCCTGCCTTTTGAATAATGGCCACCGACTCGCGAACCGAGGTGCCTGCCGAAATGACGTCATCAATAATGACAACGTCTTGACCTTCAAGGCTCGCGCCCACAATGACACCGCCTTCACCATGGTCTTTGGCTTCTTTACGATTAAAGCTAAAGCCCAGGTTGAGGCCATGCTGACTCAAGGCCATGGCGGTTGTGGCGGCAAGGGGTATGCCTTTGTAGGCCGGCCCAAAAAGAATGCTGGCCTGAAAGACCTTGGCTTGAACAGCGCCTAAAAAACAGCGGGCATAAAAGCCCGAAAGCTCCGCAACCAGGTCGCCCGTTCGAAACAGACCTGCATTAAAAAAATAAGGCGAGAGTCGACCGGCCTTGGTCTTAAAGGTCCCAAACCGAAGCACATCGGTCTTAAGTGCGAAACGCAGAAAGTCTTGTTCAAGGGCTGGATCAAGAACGGAAGGTGCGTGACTGACGCTGGTCATAATAGGCTTTTGCAATACATTATTGGGAACCGGCAATGGATGTTGTGAGCCTCAACCTTAACGGAATTCGAGCCGCGCATCGCAAGGGGGTGTTCAACTGGCTCGCTCAGGCGGCACCCGACCTTCTTTGTGTTCAGGAGTTAAAGGCACAGGCCGATGACCTCAGCCCAGAATTACTGTCTTTTGCTGTGGCCGAGAAGTCGTTTGAATCCGCCATAAGCTGCGCCGACAAAAAGGGTTACAGCGGTGTGGGTCTTTTCAGCCACTGGCAACCCAGCGACATTCGAGCCGGCTTCGGGGTCAAGGAGTTTGATTCCGAGGGCAGGCTTATTGCCGGCTATTTCCAGACCCAACAGACGGGTCTCGATAAGCCGCTTTGGGCCATGAGTCTTTACGCGCCGTCAGGCTCGGCATCCGAAGATCGTCAGGCCTCAAAGTTTCGTTTCATGCAGGCCTTCTACCCTCGGCTTAAGCAATGGATCGAAGAGGCGCAGACGCAAGACCATCATGTTCTGATCTGTGGCGACTGGAATATTGCCCGTTCCGAAAAAGACCTGAAGAACTGGCGTGGAAACCAAAAGAACTCAGGCTTTCTTCCCGAAGAGAGGGCCTGGATGAATGCCCTGGTTGAAGACTTGGGCTGGGTGGATGTCTACCGCATGCTGTATCCCGAGGCCGAAGGTGAGGGCTACACCTGGTGGTCAAACCGCGGCAACGCCAGAGCCAATAACGTAGGCTGGCGCATTGACTATCAACTCGCCAGCCCAGGTCTGGCCGCGAAGGCTCAAAAGGCCTGGGTGGTGCGCGAGCCCCAGTTTTCAGACCATGCGCCCTTGGTTGTTCGCTACGCGAGCTGCTAAAGGTCTCTGTCGGGCAAGTCCTCGACGGCTTTGCCAATTGCCTTGGCATACAAAGGCAAAACCCTAGGCAAGACCATTGAAATTTCTTCCATGCGGGTACTCCCCGACGGATGAGTCGACAGCCACTCCGGGGGCGCCCCTTTGTTGGCCTCTTTCATCTTGCGCCAAAGCGACAGGGCCGCCCTAGGGTCGTAGCCCGCTCGCGCAGAAATATCCAGGCCAACAAGGTCGGCCTCTTTCTCATCGTCTCGTGAAAACTTCAACCCAAGCAGCTGCGTGCCGTAGCCCAAGGCCTGGCGTCCAAGCTGCCCAAAGCCTAAAAGCTCAGAGACAATCGATGCGCCCATGTCGGTCAGTTGGGACTTTGCAATTCGGTCACGAGTGTGCTCACGCAAGGCATGCGCCATTTCGTGCCCCATGACGGCCGCAATCTCATCGTCATCAAGTTTCAGTTTTTCGATAAGTCCCGTGTAGAAGGCGATCTTGCCGCCCGGCATGCAAAAGGCGTTCAGCTGGTTCAACTTCAACACCACCACCTCCCAGCGCCAACGGGCTGCATCGCCGTTCCAGGCGAGCGCATGAGGCTTGAGCCTATTGGCCATGGCCACAAGTTTTTCACTGGTTGGATGTGAGGGCGGTAAAAGGGCACCTTTCTTGCGGGCCTCCTCTTTCAGCGCCTCAAACTGTTGGGCGGCCGTGCGCTCCAGCTGCTGCGCGGGAACCAGCCTGCGAATCTCTGACTTTGATCCCACGCCCACCGTGTCACTCACGTCGGCCGAGGCCATGCGTGGGCTTGCACAACCCGCTAAAAGGCCAGAAAAGGCAAGCCCAAGCAGGCCAGCGGTAAGGCCTGGCCTTAAAACTTCGATACTCTTAGCAGACATGCGCGCAACCTGGTTAAGTAAAAACGTAATGAAAAGTGTAATCGCTGAGGTTAAAGCTTGAACCCCCAAGCCTCTGGGGTTCCTGCCGTTATTCCCAAAGGACTTCTCCTCTACACCCTTGTACTGGGCTTTGCCAGTGGTCTCCCCCTTGCCCTTTCCGCAGGAACGCTTCAGGCATGGCTCACAGTCGAGGGCGTTGACCTCACCACCCTGGGCTGGCTCACGGTACTGGGCATTCCCTACACCTACAAATTTGCCTGGGCTCCGGCGATCGATCGTTTTCAGCTCGGCGGCAAAAGAGGCGGTCGGCGTCGCGGCTGGCAGGTGGTCCTTCTGTTGGCGCTTGCTGCAAGCACCTGGGCGCTCTCGTTGGCCGAGCCCATGGCGCCCAATGGCCTTGTCTATATCTCCATTGTGGCCCTTATGCTGGTTGTTTTTTCAGCCAGCTTTGACATTGTTTTCGACGCCTGGCGAGCAGAGTCCTTAACCCCCGAACAGCGGGGGCTTGGGGCGGCCTGGTCGGTCATTGGCTATCGAATCGCCATGCTTGTCTCCGGTGGCCTCGCGCTTATGCTCGCCGACCTTTACTTAGGCTTTGCCGGTGCCTATCAGGTCATGGCCATCCTGCTCCTTGGCCTTGCCGTACTTGCTGTTTTTGTGCCCGAACCCTCTGAAACCAGTCCGCCTAAAAGTCTGCGCGAGGCCGTGGTGGAACCCTTCAAAGAGTTTTTTAGTCGCAAGGCCGCCATCGCCGTGCTTGGCTGCATTGTGCTTTACAAGCTCGGCGACGCCTTTGCAGGAAGCCTCTCCACCGCCTTTCTTATTCGTGGTGCTGGCTTTTCAGCGGCCGAGGTGGGGGCGGTGAATAAGGGCATGGGGCTTTTGGCAACCCTTATTGGTGGGCTTGCGGGTGGGCTTTTAATCGCGAAGCTTGGCCTCTGGCGGTCTTTGCTGTTATTCGGTTTTCTTCAGGCCATCACGAATCTGGGCTTCTGGTGGCTGGCGGTGCAACAGCCCCCAAGCCTGCTCGAGATGACCCTGGTTATTTTGCTTGAAAACCTGGCAGGCGGTATGGGCACCGCGGCCTTTGTCGCCTTGCTTATGAGTCTTTGCGATCAACGCTTTACGGCCACACAGTTTGCATTGCTCTCCGCACTGGCCTCGGTGGGTCGGGTCTGGGTGGGCCCTATCGCTGGCCACGCTGCAACCGACTACGGCTGGCCAAGTTTTTTTCTCGGCTCCTTCGTGGCGGCCCTGCCAGGTCTCTGGCTGGTTTGGCGACTACGCGTCGAGCTTCGACTTTAACGCCTGTGTAACGGCCGAGGGGTTGGCTTTGCCCTGTGACTTCTTCATCACCTGACCCACCATGGCGTTTAAGGCCTTGTCTTTGCCTGCTTTGTACTCGTCCACCATCTTCGGGTTTGCTGAAATCACCTCCGCCACCCAGCCGTCAATCTGGCCTGTGTCTTGAACCTGGCGCAGGCCTTGCGATTCGATGAGGCCATCCACGGTCTGTTTCGGATCTTGCCAAAGTTGGGCAAACAACTCACGAGCAATTTTCGACGAAATCGTTCCGTCCCCGAGGCGTTGGAGCAAAGAAGCTAAGAGCAAAGGTGTTACCGGAGCCTCCCCATAACCAAGCCCCTCGGAGCGGTTCAGAAAGGTTGAAAGATCTGCCGCCATCCAGTTCGCCACAAGCTTGGCCGTCTTCGTTGGCTCAAGCCCTGGCAATGCCTCCACCGTCTTCTGGAAAAAGCTCAAGGCCTCACGACTCGCAGCCACGAGGTCAGCATCTTGAGCCGACAACCCGAACTGCTCCATAAGCTTTAGGCGCGCCTGCTTAGGCAAGATCGGCATGGACTGTCTTACCTGGTCAATGGTTTTCTCATCGATCAACAAAGTGGGTAAGTCGGGGTCCGGGAAATAACGATAGTCATGGGCGTCTTCTTTCGACCGCATCGACCGGGTCTCGTCACGATCCGGGTCGAAAAGCCGGGTCTCTTGGCGCACCTGCCCTCCAGACTCAATAAGCTCAATCTGGCGCGCCGCCTCGTACTCAATCGCCCGCTCAAGAAACCGGAAGGAATTGATATTTTTTATTTCGCAGCGTGTTCCAAAGGCCTCGCTGCCCTTGGGCCTGACCGAGACATTGGCATCGCAACGAAACGAACCCTCTTGCAAATTGCCATCGCAAATATCCATCCAGGTCACCAGGCCATGAAGAGCTCGGGCGTACGCGGCAGCTTCTTGGGCCGAGCGCATTACAGGTTCGGTCACAATTTCAAGCAAGGGGGTACCCGCCCGGTTTAAGTCAATACCAGAGGTCTGGGGCGCAAGCCCTGCCAGGCCCTCATGGACCGACTTGCCTGCATCCTCCTCAAGGTGGGCGCGAGTCAACTGCACGGTACGTTCCGAGCCATCGGAAAGGCAAAACGACAGGCTACCCCCCGCCACCACGGGCAGTTCAAACTGACTAATTTGATAGCCCTTAGGCAGGTCCGGGTAGAAGTAATTCTTGCGAGCAAAAACAGAGCGGCGTGCAATCTCGCCGCCCACGGCAAGGCCAAAACGAATGGCGCAGTCAATAGCGCCTAGGTTAGGACTGGGCAAAACTCCTGGAAGCGCAAGGTCGATGGGGTGGGCCTGTGTATTGGGCTTGGCACCAAAGGCTGTGGGCGCAGGCGAGAACATTTTGCTTCGTGTTTTAAGCTGTACGTGGGTCTCAAGGCCAACAACAATCTCCCAGGTGGTCATGACTGGGCTCCAGAAAAGTCAGGCGTCTGCTCATGGAAGTTGGTGGCCAGCTGAAAATGATCGGCAAGAGCCAGCATCTTCGCCTCTTCAAACCGTGGGCCAATCAGCTGCAAGCCAACAGGCAGACGATGACCACCCGCCGTGGATTCAAAGCCACACGGCATCGACATGGCGGGCAGCCCCGACAAGCTTGCCCCAAGGGTAAAGACATCGGACAAATACTCCGCAAGCAAAGGATTGTCCTTTGCGGCCTCAAGCGCTGGACTATCACCAAGGCGCCAAGCCGTTACAGGTGAGACCGGTCCAACAATAAAATCACAATGCTCAAAGGCGCGGTCAAAATCCATGGCCACAAGCCGTCGTACCTTCTGAGCTTGCAGATAATAGGCATCGTAGTAGCCATGCGAGAGCACATAGCTTCCAAGAAGAATGCGGCGGCGAACCTCGGGTCCGAAGGCTTCGGTACGGCTTAGGCAATAAAGCGATTCAAGGTCCGTTGCCTTCTCAGACCGGTGGCCGTAGCGAACCCCATCAAACCGCGACAAGTTACTTGACGCCTCGGCGGGCGCAATGACGTAATAGGCAGGCAGCGAGAGCTCCGTGCGTGGCAGATCGACCTCGAGCGTCTCCGCCCCTAGGCCCCGCAAAACCTGCAAGGCAGCCTCAAGGGCCTTGGCCACAGCAGGCGAAATCTGGTTTGAAAAGTACTGGCTTGGCATTCCAAGCCGCAGACCCCGCAGGGGCTGCTCCGTGCTTGCGGCGTCCGTCATGGGCTTGCCTAAGAGCCTTGCGAAGTCCTCCGAGGGTTCATTAAGGCTGGTGGAGTCTTTCGGATCAAAGCCCGCCATGGCCGAGAGCATCCAGGCACAGTCCTGCGCCGTGCGCGCCATGGGTCCGGCCTGATCAAGGCTTGATGCATAGGCCACCAGCCCCCAACGTGAGACGCGTCCATAGGTGGGTTTAATGCCAGTTATGCCGCACATGGCGGCGGGCTGACGAATCGAGCCCCCTGTGTCGGTTCCCGTGGCAGCCGGCGCAAGGCCTGCTGCCACAGCCACTGCCGAACCACCCGAGGACCCGCCAGGAATTCGGCGTGTATCCCAAGGGTTACGTGCCGGCTTGTAGGCAGAATGCTCATTGGTCGAGCCCATGGCAAACTCGTCGCAATTGGCCTTGCCCAGGCAGACCATGCCGGCAGACTCAAGCTGGTCAACCGCCTGCGCGTTAAACGGGCTTTGGTAGTTCTCTAAAATCTTCGAGCCTGCCGTGGTGGGCCATCCAGTTGTCACAAAAACATCTTTGTGAATAACCGGAAGCCCTAAAAGCGGAGAGCGCTGGTCGGGCGGAGTTTTTTCGAGCAGGTTCTGGCAATAGCGAGCCTGCTTAAGCGTAAGTTCAGGAGCCACTGCAAGGCTCGCCCCAAAGGGCTCATTTTTAAGAGCGGCGAGGTAGTCTTGGGCAAGCTCCTCCACAGAAACCATTCCAGAGTCCAAAGCACGCCTTAGCTCCGAGAGGGGAGAAAAACGAAATTCCACTTTCGGCCGCCTTATTCCACAACCCTGGGCACGATAAAGAAGCCTTCGGCCATCTGGGGCGCGTTACGCATGAGGGCCTCACGGCTCGGTAAGGGCTGAGCAAGGTCTTCTCGCAATCGCAGCACCATGTCGTGGGGGTTGGCCATCGGCTCAAGCCCCTGGGTGGGTGCCTGACGAAGGGTATCTGCCCATGTCACCATGGCATCAATTGCGGGCAAGATACGGTCATGGTCTTCGGCGGTTACCGAGAGGCGGCTTAGCCGGGCAAGTTTGTCAAACTGGTCTTTGGAGAGCGACACGTCAGAAAAGTGCTTCAGATTGTGGATAATCTGTGATTATCGTCATTTTCTTCCTACTTCTTCATTAGCCACCTGGATTCGGAACCTTCTATGTTTGGATCTCTACGCGGATTCTTTTCCCAAGACTTGGCAATCGACCTTGGAACGGCCAACACCCTAATATACAGCCGCGGAAAAGGCATCGTTCTCAACGAACCTTCTGTCGTTGCCATTCGTCACGACGGCGGGCCCGGGGGGAAGAAGACCATCGAGGCCGTTGGCACCAAAGCCAAACAGATGCTGGGCAAGGTTCCCGGAAGCATTGAAGCAGTAAGACCCATGAAGGACGGTGTCATCGCCGACTTCACCGTGACTGAGCAAATGCTCAAGCTCTTTATCAAAATGGTGCACGAGAAGAAGCTCTTCTCGCCCAGTCCGCGAGTCATTATTTGTGTGCCCTGCGGCTCCACCCAGGTTGAGCGCCGAGCCATTCGTGAATCCGCATTGTCCGCTGGCGCAAGCCAGGTGTATCTCATTGAAGAGCCCATGGCAGCTGCCATTGGAGCGGGTCTACCTATTGCCGAGCCCTGCGGTTCCATGGTGGTGGATATTGGCGGCGGTACGAGTGAAATTGGCGTGGTCTCCCTTGGAGGTCTTGTCTATTCGAACTCCATTCGAGTTGGGGGTGATAAGTTCGACGAGGCCATCGTGAACTACATCCGTCGTAACTACGGCATGCTTATCGGCGATCAAACGGCTGAAGCCATCAAAAAAGAAATCGGCTCAGCCTTCCCAGGAAGTTCTGTAAGTGAGATGGAAGTAAGGGGTCGAAACCTCAGCGAAGGCATTCCGCGCAGCTTCACTATTTCGAGTAACGAAATTCTTGAGGCACTGACCGATCCCATCAGTCAGATTGTTGTTGCCATTAAGAACGCCCTTGAGAATACGCCGCCCGAGCTTGCTGCCGACATTGCCGAGCGTGGCGTTGTCATTACCGGAGGCGGCGCCTTGTTGCGCGATCTTGATCGCCTCTTCACGGAAGAAACGGGGCTACCCGTTTATGTTGCTGAGGACCCCTTGTCTTGTGTTGTGCGAGGCTGCGGTGAAGCCATTGAACGAATTGACGAGCTAAGCAGCGTTTTATCGACCGAATAATCGGAGCCACCCGCATTGGCTCTATCTCAAAGCCCTCCAGCCTTTTTCCGGCAAGGCCTCTCAGCCCGCATTAAGCTGGCCATCGCGTTAACCGCAGCTGTTGCTGTCATGCAGCTCGATCGACGCTTTGAAATTGCCTCGCCCCTGCGTCAGGGTGTCAGCGTCATTCTGTATCCCGTCACTGAAGCCCTTCTCATGCCGCGTGACCTTGCCTATTGGGCGGGTGAGAGGCTGCAGTCGGTGTCGCAGCTCGCCAACGAGGTTGATCGACTTCGTGACGAAGAGACCGATAACGCCCAGAGCCTTCTCTTGGTCAACCAGCTCCGTAGTGATAACGAGAACTTACGAAATCTTCTTAATCTGAAATCCAATACTTTTCCAGAGAGTCGAGCCGGTGAAGTCCGAGCAAGCCTAAAAGACGGGCTCGCTCGAAAGGTTCTTATTGACCTTGGCCGTGATCAAGGCGTGTCGGTGGGCGACCCTGTTATCAACAGCGACGGGGTGGTGGGCCAAGTTAGTCGTGTCTTTCCGCTTACCGCGGAGATTCGCCTTCTCTCCGATGAGCAGCTTTTTGTCCCTATATTTCTTCCGCGCAGCGGTGTGCGCGGTATTACTCAAGGCAGCGGACAGGCCGATGAGTTTCGCGTGCGCTACGTGAATCTCGCTGCAGAGATTCAAGAAGGTGATGAGGTGGTCACCTCGGGGCTCGATGGCCTTTACCCAGCAGGCCTGCCGGTGGGCCGGGTCTCGGTAGTAGTGCCTGCTGCACAAGGTCAGTTTCCCACGGTCATTGCAATTCCCGCGGCATCGGTCGCCCGCTACAAAGAAGTTCTTGTCATTCTTCGCAATGGGGGTGCTGAAGCTGCCAAAAGCGCGGACGGCAAGCAAGAAACTCCTGTCGCCAGTGCCAGCCCAAAGCCAGCCGCACCTTCTGCGCCTACAAATCCTAACGCTGCGACCCCACGCCCATGAGACCCCAGGCCGTTATTGGCAGAGCCCCAAGCCTTCGTTTTATTGCAGCCACCATGGCTGCTGCACTTGTCTTTAATTTCCTGCCCTGGGCGCCAAACTGGCCAGTGCCCGACATGCTCGCCATCGTGCTGGTCTTTTGGAACATCTTTCTTCCGAGTCGTATTGGCCTTGCGCCTGCATGGCTGCTTGGACTGGTCATGGACGTTCACCAAGGTGTTCTCTTGGGTCAGCATGCGCTTGCCTACTCCATCCTAAGTTATGGAGCCATTACCCTGCATCGTCGTATCCCTGACTTCCAAGCTTGGGGACAAGTTGCCCACCTCTATCCGCTTTTTCTTGTCTCACTTGCCAGCGTCTTTGCAGTGCGTTGGATGGTTGAGGGGCTTGGGCCAGACAGCAGCTTGTTTCTTCAGCCTGCTGCAGAGGCCTTGCTATGGGTCTTCGTGAGTCGCATTATTCAACTTGTCTTGCAACGAAAATCTCGGCCGGGACGCATGCGGACACGAAAGCCCGTTAGCCCCGTGAAGACCTAACGACGTCGCAATGGAGTTCAGCAACCAGTCAAACTCAGACTTTCGACAAAGGGCCTCGTTTGCGGCGCTGGCCATCTCAATTGGTCTTGCCGCCCTTGCCATGCGTTTCGGACAGCTACAGGTCTGGCAACATGAGGATCACGCCGCAAAGGCAGAAGAAAATCGAGTCGCACTTCTTCCTATTCAGCCGCCTCGTGGGCGAATTTTTGATCGCTACGGCGAGACACTAGCTCGCAACGATGCAGGGTTTTCGCTGGAAGTTGAGCCCTTTCAGGCGAAAAACTTAAATCGAACGCTTGAAGAAATTGGTAAGGTCATCGAGCTTAAACCTGCCGAGATTAGCCGCTTCAAGCGCGCCGCCGCAGAGGCTCGCCGATTCGACAGCATTCCTCTGAAGACTAAGCTCACCGATGAAGAGGTGGCCCGACTCGTAACCCGAGTCACAGAAATACCGGGCGTTAACATTCAACAACGAACTATCCGTAGCTACCCATTCAGTGACTCCTCCTCCCACCTGCTTGGACATATTGGCCGCATCTCCCGCGCAGACCGAGAAAAGTTAACCGAGACCAATCTTATTGAGGACTACTTCGGAATCAGCCACATTGGAAAGCTCGGCATTGAGAAAAGCTACGAAGGAGCCCTTAAGGGGGTTCCAGGTTTTCAGAAGATTGAAGTCACGGCAAGCGGTAGGCTGGTTCGCGAGCTTGATCTGAAACCCCCCATTCCCGGTAAAAACCTTCAGCTATCCATTGACCATGGACTGCAAAAAATGGTGGAAGAGGCTTACGCCGGACGACGTGGTGCCCTTGTGGCAATGTCGCCCACCACTGGTGAGCTCTTCGCCATGGTCTCTATGCCGAACTTCAACCCCAACTCCTTTGTTGACGGCATTGACCCTGACCTCTGGAACCAGCTGAATCAGTCGCCCGATGTGCCCCTACTCAACCGCGCCTTACGAGGCATCTACCCTCCGGGCTCCACCTACAAACCCTTTATGGCCGTCGCAGCACTTGCATCAGGGGCGCGCACACCCGAGGAGGCCATTCAAGACCCAGGCTATTTCATGCTCGGTAATCACAGGTTCCGTGACTACAACCCCAAAGGTAACGGACGTGTCGACCTTAAAAAATCCATCGTGGTCTCAAGCGATACCTACTACTACAAGCTTGCCCATGACATGGGGGTGGACACCATCCACCGGTTTATCTCGCCATTCGGCTTTGGCCGCACAACGGGTATTGACATTGAAGGCGAGACAGCCGGTATCCTGCCTTCCTCCGAATGGAAGCTCAAGCGATTTGGAAAGGAATGGCTCACGGGCGAGACACCCTCCATTGGAATCGGGCAGGGCTACAACGCCTTCACCGTGCTGCAGCTGGTTCGCGCAACAGCAGCGCTTGCCAATGGGGGTAAGCTACTTCGCCCCAGGCTTGTTAAGTCCGTTGAAAACTCTCAGACCGGCGAGCAGGTTGAACTGCCGCCCATCGTGGAGCGCAGCCTCAACTTCAATCAAGAGTGGCTTGACATCGTGCACGAGGCGCTCGTTGAGGTAAACCAATCGGGGACGGGCGCGCGCGTGATGGCAGGCGTTCCTTACAGTGTTGCGGGTAAAACAGGTACTGCTCAAGTCTTTAGCGTGAAACAGGACGAAGTCTACGAGGAAGAGAAGGTTCCCGAAAGACTGCGCGATCATTCGCTCTACATTGCCTACGCCCCGGCCGACAATCCCAAGGTAGCAGTGGCTGTGGTGGTAGAAAATGGCGGCTTTGGAGCGGCCGCGGCTGCGCCGCTTGCCCGTAAAGTTTTTGACTATCTTTTGGTCACACGAAAAAAAGAGGGGCGTGAGCTGCCATGAATGACCGTCGTGCTGACGAGGGCTGGCGAGCCTTTTCGCTTTGGTTGAGGCAGCGCTTCTTTGCCATGGATCAGCCCCTGTTTTTTATTTTCATTGGGCTGGCTGGTCTAAGCCTTCTTGCGGTTTACAGTGCGAGCCACGAAGAGCCCGAGCGTTTCTTCAACCACCTACGAAACCTGGTTGTTGCCGCGTTCATCATGCTCATGCTCGCGCAGATTCCCTCGACCTGGCTTCAGAAAGTTGCAATACCTCTCTATGGGCTCGGCCTAGTCCTTCTCCTTGCGGTTGCACTTTTTGGGGACACCTCCAAAGGCGCAACACGTTGGCTCGATCTCGGCATCGCCCGCATACAACCCTCTGAAATCATGAAGATTGCCATGCCCCTTATGCTCGCATGGGTCGTGCAGCAACGCGAGGGGCTAAGAACCCTTCGGGACTGGCTGGTGGTTGCAGGCCTGCTCGCCATACCTGTCTTGTTTATTTTGAATCAGCCCGACCTTGGAACTGCCATTCTTGTGGCGGCTTCGGGTATTTTTGTTCTCTATCTAGCAGGCATGTCCTGGCGGCTGATTGCCTTGGTGGGCGGGGGCATAAGCATCGTTCTCATTATCCTGGTGGTCTTTGGCGACAGTCTTTGTACCCAAGGTGTCGACTGGCCTGGCATTAGGGAGTATCAGAAGCAACGAGTCTGCACCCTGCTTGACCCACATCGCGATCCCCTCGGAAAAGGCTTTCATATTCTGCAGTCCATGACAGCTGTTGGATCCGGAGGCCTATGGGGTAAGGGCTGGTTAAAAGGCACTCAGGCCCAGCTCGACTTCATTCCCGAACGCGATACCGATTTTATTTTTGCGGGTTTTGCCGAAGAGTTCGGTTTTCTGGGTGCCGCGATTTTAGTGGCCCTTTACCTCGCGCTTATTCTTCGGGGCCTCTGGATTTCACTCGGGGCGCCTACGCCCTTTGGCAGGCTACTCTCAGCAAGCCTGGCCTTAACCATCTTCACTTATGCGTTTGTGAACCTTGGAATGGTGACAGGGCTTCTCCCCGTGGTCGGAGTGCCCCTTCCCTTCATGTCTTATGGCGGCACGGCACTAATTACACTGGGTGTTGGCTTAGGGCTCATTATGAGCATCGCCCGCGACCGGTCGCAGGTGACTCAGGGCTTCAGTCTTCAGGGTTAAGAAAATGGCGTTGACGACGGATGCGGTTGAAATTGCCAACCTCATACTAAGTGGCTTTCATCGCCATTACGGCCTTTTCCGTTATAACGCTCAACAGGCGAAGACAGCATTCGAGGCCGGTCGCTACGGGGCCATCCGCGAACTCGCAAAAGAGCGCATTGCCTTTTACGACGAGCGGGTCAAAGAGACAACCGATGCCCTCATGGCAAAGTCCTCCTCCATCGCTTTGAATGAAGGCACTTGGGCCGAAGTTAAAAAGGCCTTCATCATGCTACTCACCGACCACAAGCAGCCCGAACTCGCAGAGTCGTTTTTTAATTCCATCACCACGCGCATCCTTCGTCGCACCGACTACGGAGGCGAGAATCTTTTTGTTAGGCCAGCTGTTGCCACCGACTACCTCGACTCCGACCCACCCTCTTACCGCGTCTATTACCCGCGATCCGAAGGCCTACAGAGCTGTCTAACCCGCATGGCCATCGACTTTGGCCTGGCCTGTCGTTGGAATGACATTCAACGAGACCTTCGACGCGTTATTCGGGCCGCCGCTGTAACCTTTCCAAGGCCTTTTCAAACTGCAACCGATTTTCAAGTACATGTTTTAAGGTCGCTGTTTTTCCGAAATAAGGGTGCCTACATTATTGGGCGCATCATGAATGACGGAACGCCAACGGGTTTCGCTGTGCCTGTTTTACGCAACTCCAAAGGCGAGCTTTACCTTGACACCATTCTGTTTGACCCGGACCAGATCTCCGTCCTGTTCTCTTTTTCCCGGGCCTACTTTATGGTGGATATGGAGGTGCCTTCGGCCTATGTGCAATTTCTAAGAAGCATCATGCCGCATAAGCCCGCAAGCGAGCTTTACACCATGCTTGGGCTGCAGAAGCAAGGCAAGACTCTTTTTTATCGGGACTTCTTACACCATCTGCGTCACTCCAACGACAGGTTCTGTCTTGCTGAAGGCATTAAAGGGCTCGTGATGCTTGTCTTCACACTGCCATCTTTTCCTTACGTTTTTAAGATTATTAAAGATAAGCGTGCTAAGGATGTCTCACGCGAACTCATTGCCTCAAAGTACCAACTGGTCAAGCTGCACGATCGGGCGGGACGCATGGCCGACACCTGGGAATACTCAAGCGTTGAATTCCCTAAAGACCGTTTTGAGCCGAGTCTTCTTGAAGAGATTCGGGAGTTCGCCCCGAGCATGCTTGAAGAAAGCGATGGTCGGCTTGTTATTCGTCACTTGTACATTGAGCGTCGAATGGTTCCGCTCAACATCTATCTTGAACATGCCACCGAGACCCAGGTTGATCAGGCCATCAAGGAATACGGCGATGCCATTCGTCAGCTTGTTGCTGCCAATATTTTTCCAGGAGACATGCTTTATAAAAACTTTGGCATGACACGACATGGGCGTGTTGTATTTTACGACTACGATGAAATCCAGTACCTCACGCAGTGCCAGTTCCGAAAGATTCCCGAGCCACGTACACCCGAAGACGAGATGGCCAGTGAGCCTTGGTACACCGTAGGCCCGAACGACGTCTTTCCCGAAGAGTTCGCTCAGTTTTTGCTTGGCCAACTCAGGCTTAGGATTCCATTTATGAAGTATCACCAGGAACTTCTCGAGGCCCAGTACTGGCAGTCCCAACAGGAAAAAATAACACGAGGCTTTTTAGAAGATGTCTTCCCTTATCCCGATCATGTTCGGTTTTGTAACCGCCCCGAGCTTGATCAGCCAGCGGTCCGTGTATCTCGACTTCCGGCTTAATACCTCGCCGCCCTAACAGCTCTTTTCTTCTTTTAATTTCTAATTCGGCTCGCTTATGTCAGGACCCCTTGAGTTTGACACCATCATTGTTGGCGCTGGAAGCGCAGGCTGCCTTTTGGCCAATCGACTCTCGGCGCAGCGTGGTCAACGTATCTTGCTGGTCGAGGCTGGGGGTGAAGACGACTGGTTCTGGATCAAAATCCCCGTGGGTTATCTTTTCACCATTGCCAATCCACGGACTGACTGGTGCTTTCAGACCCAGCCCGAGCCAGGGCTCGCAGGTCGCTCCATTCACTATGCGCGAGGACGAGTCCTTGGTGGGTCCTCCTCAATTAACGCCATGATCTACATGCGTGGTCAGTCCTACGACTACGATCAATGGGCGGACCTTACAGGCGACGAACGCTGGCGCTGGAATGGCGAGAACGGTCAGACCCTCGACATTTATAAATCGCTCGAGAGCTATTTTGCTGGCGCCAATAACTGGCATGGTCAGGTTGGTGAGATTCGTGTCGAGACCCCACGCGTCAAATGGAAAATTCTTGATGCCTGGCAACAGGCGGCGGCCGAGCAGGGCATTCCAAGCATCGAGGAGTTCAACCGGGGTAACAACGAGGGCTGTGCCTACTTTCATGTTAACCAACGCCGCGGCAGGCGTTGGTCCATGGCCGACGCCTTTCTTCATCCTGTCCGTCACCGAGAGAACCTCTCTGTGTTTACCCATACGCAGACTCTTCAGGTGCTGTTTGAAGAAAACCGTGAGCGTCGCCCCTCCGACCAGTCGGCCTGGGCCAATGCAGCGTTGCGAGCGCGTGGTGTTCGCCTTCTTAAAGACGGTCAGATCATTGAGGCCCGTGCGCGCAAAGAAGTTATTCTTTCGGCAGGTGCGATTGGCTCACCCCATATTCTCCAGGCCTCCGGCATCGGTGACCCCAAGCATCTCGAACAGTTTTATGTTCCCGTTCACCAAAACCTACCTGGCGTCGGCCAGAATCTACAGGACCACCTTCAGATTCGCACCATTTTCAAAGTTAAGAATGCACGTACTGTGAACAGCCTGTATGCCAACCCTTTATCGCGCATAGGCATGGCCTTGCAATACGGGCTTCTAAGGCGGGGGCCCATGACCATGCCACCTTCAACCCTTGGCGCCTTTACCAAGAGCGACCCCTCGCAGCCCTCGGCCAACCTTGAGTGGCATGTACAGCCTCTTTCGCTTCCAAAGTTTGGGGAGGCCTTGCACGAGTTTGACGCCATTACACCCTCTGTCTGTAACCTTCGGCCAAGCTCCCGGGGTCAGGTTCTTCTGCAGCACTCCGACCCGTTGCAGGCGCCCGCCATTTCCTGCAACTACCTGTCCACTCAAGAGGACCTCGACATTGCAGTAAAGGGCATTGCAATGACCCGCGAGATCATGAAGTCTGACGCTCTTGCTGCTTATGAGCCGCAAGAGCTCCTACCTGGCTCCGAGAAGGTCTCGCAGGAAGACCTTCAGACAGCTGCGCGCGAACTCGGAACCACCATCTTCCATCCCGTGGGGACCTGCGCCATGGGACGCGTCAACGCAGACGGGACATGCGAGAACCCTCTTACCGTTCTAGACACCAGCTTTCGTCTGCGAGGAATTGCTGGGCTACGCGTGGTTGATGCCTCGGCCATGCCCACCATTACCTCGGGCAACACCAATGCGCCT
>Ga0181606_10000452_pt1 | contig 33764 bp, 26 predicted proteins | sample 041ome_10_FD_132994 | JGI IMG/M metagenome (GOLD analysis project Ga0181606, IMG submission 132994) | Coastal salt marsh microbial communities from the Groves Creek Marsh, Skidaway Island, Georgia - 041412US metaG (megahit assembly) | ecosystem: Environmental > Aquatic > Marine > Intertidal... | reverse complement strand
CTTTTTGGACCAGATACGGCTACGGCTTCTCGCTGTATGATTGGCGGGATGATAGGCAATAACTCAGCGGGTTTATATTCTATTAAATATGGCAGCACTCGAAATCATGTACTGGAAATGGAAGTGGTGTTGAGTGATGGATCCAAAATGATTGCTAAGCCTCTGAGTCCTGAGCAATTGGATGAGAAACTAGCGCTACCAAATTTAGAGGGTTTTATTTATCGGGAAACCCTTGATCTATTAAAAGATCATAAAGAAGCTATTGAGTCCCATTACCCGCATAAAGAGATTAAGCGTCGAAATACCGGATACGCAATCGATGCCTTATGTGAGATGAGCCCGATAACCGAGGGCGGAAGGCCGTTTAACCTGTGTGAATTACTTGCTGGTAGTGAGGGCACGCTGGCCATGACCGTTTGGGCCAAACTGAATTTAGAGCCTTTGCCTCGTTATAAACGCATGCTTATTCCACAGTTTAATAACTTGGACGAGGCAATGATGGCCACAGTTATTGCGGTAGAGAAAGAGCCAGCAGCGGTGGAGTTAGTCGATGACATTATCCTAGAGGCTACCAAAGGAAATATTGAGCAGGCTCAGAATCGATTTTTTCTACGTGATGACCCAAACTGCATTCTTATTATCCAATTCGAAGGTGATAATCGCTTCGAGCTCGACAAAAAAGCAGAAGAACTAGCTAAAGAGTTAAAAGGAGCAGGCCTAGGTTATGCTTTCTCCCAACTGCAGGACACCGAGGATATGCAGCGGGTCTGGGAACTTCGTAAAGCAGGTCTGGGACTACTTATGGGTTTGGGTAAAGAGTCACGGTCTCCTGCTTTTTGTGAGGATACAGCTGTTCGAGTTAAAGATTTACCCGCTTACGTTAAGGATATTCAGGCTATATTGGACAAGCATGACACCCATTGTGTGTTTTATGCTCACGCCTCGGTTGGTGAATTACATTTCCGGCCCATGATTGACACCACCACCATTGAAGGGGTCACTAAGATGAAGCAAATGGCCCAAGAATTTGCCGAAACCGTGCGACGCTATAGAGGGTCTCTTTCCGGTGAACATGGTGACGGTAGGGCACGAGCGCCATTTATTGAACAGGTATTAGGGGCAGAAATGATGCCATTGCTCGAACGGGTAAAAGATATTTGGGATCCAGAAGCACGGTTTAATCCTGGTAAAATTGTTCGGGCCGAACCCATGGAAAAGGGCTTACGTTATTCTCCCGAATATCGTCCGCTAGCGGCGCCAACTGTATTTAAATGGCGTAAGCTTGGTGGATTTACCGATGCCTTAGAATTGTGTAATGGTGCTGGGGTTTGTAGAAGGTTGGCCGAGAGTGGGGGTACAATGTGTCCGTCCTATATGGCGACCAGAGACGAAAAAGATTCTACCCGAGGGAGAGCTAATGTTTTTAGGCACGTATTTTCAGGAGCTAATCCAGAAGGTTTCGGTTCTAAAGATCTTAAAGACGCGCTCTCCCTTTGCCTGAGTTGTAAAGCCTGTAAAAGCGAGTGCCCTGCAAATGTAGATATGGCAAAAATGAAAGCTGAGTTCATGCATGGCTATCATCAAAAGCATGGGGTGAGTAGAAAAGAGGAGTTTTTTGGAGATCCAGGCAAACGTTATCCACTTGCAGCTCGCTTTCCTAGCTTAGTCAATAAGGTGGCAAAATCCCCAATGGGCAAACAAGCGATGAAGCAGCTGTTCGGGGTATCTCCACTTCGGGATCTTCCCGAATTTAGTTCGGAGCGTTTTAGAGATTGGTTTCGCAAGAATCCTTCCCCTACCACTGATAATAAAGTAATTTTACTGGCCGATTTATTCACCGACTATCATGACCCAAAGGTCGGTAAGCATACCGTTTGGGTACTGGAATCTATGGGATTTGAGGTAATGCTGCCCGAAGTACAGGAACTTGGCCGTACTTTTTTATCCAAGGGGCTCATGGATAAAGCCTTGAAAACTGCTGAAACAGTGGTAGAAGGATTGGCGCCCTTTGCTCAAAAAAATTATCCGGTTATTGGATTAGAACCTTCCGAAATCCTGACCATTCGAGACGAATACTTAGATTTAGTTCCCGATAAGCAGCTAGAAGCCGCAAAAATATTGGCATCGAAAACCTATACCTTCGAGGAATTTGTGGCACTGCATAAAGATCGGTTTCCTACCGCTAGGTTGAATCCAGTATCTCAAGCTCCAAAGGTAGTGCTGCATGGACATTGTCACGCCAAAGCCTTAATTGGAAATACAGCCACGATAAAAGCCCTTGAACTAGCCGGTTATGCCGTTGAGGCCATGGATACGGGCTGTTGTGGAATGGCAGGGAGTTTTGGGTATGATGAAGATACCTATGAGCTTTCTATGGAAATTGGCTGGCAGCGACTGTTCCCTCAACTTGGGAATCTAGCCCCTGAAACCCAAATTTGTGCTCCCGGTTTTTCTTGTAGACATCAAATTAAGGACGGAGTAGGAATGGGGGCTTTACATCCTGCCACACTTATTGCACAGCGAATAGGGTTTTAAGGCATTTTCAATTCTCAACCTTGCCGATTATGCGCCACCAGCTCCTTAGCTGACTGCAGTGTAGCCTCGGTGATTTGTGCACCACTCATTAGGCTGGCCACCTCTCTAATGTGTTCTTCATCGTCCAGCCGAAGAATGGTACTCACCGTACGATCATCTTTTTCAGATTTATGCACTTTATAGTGGACGTGCGCTTGACTTGCGATTTGGGGTTGGTGAGTAATGGCAATGATCTGACAATGCTCGGATAACTTGCGCATACTTCGGCCTACTTTTTCAGAAATTTCGCCACTAATTCCTGTATCGATTTCGTCAAAGATCATGACGGGGAGGTGTTGCTCTTTTGCCAGTACACTTTTAAGGGCCAACATAACGCGGCTTATTTCCCCACCTGAAGCGATTTTTGCCAAAGCTTTAGGCAATTCCCCTTTATTGGTACTCAAATAAAAAACCACATTATCCCCACCGGATTCGGTGCACTCTACTCGCGCAGTATGTGCCGGATCGGCTTGTTCCTGCTCGGGTAGGGCAAACCAGCCAGTTGTATCATACAACCAATTAACTTGCACCTGTAATCGTGCATGAGGTATTCCCAATTGGGCCAATTCTATTTCTATGGATTGGGCCAATTGATCTCCAGTAGTTCTTCTTAGGTTATGCAAAGCCACCGCGGCCTCTTGCAAAACATGTTCCTGTTGGGTAATTAATTGGTTTATGCGTTCTAGGGCCAAATCAAAATTCTCAGCAACTGATAGCTCATCGGCAATCGTTCTCTCATATTCTATAAGTGAAGGTATATCACGGCCATATTTTTTTTGAATCCGGTTGAGTTCTGCTTGACGCTGGCGTAATTCTTCAAGACGTGATGGGTTAAACTCAATACGATTGCGGTATTGTTCAGCAAAACTTATGGTTTCGATAATGCTCACTCTTGCGGCGTTAATCTCGGTTACATACTGTTCAAATTCCGGTTCTATTCGAGCAAGATCTTCTAGGGTCAATTTCAACTTATTTAACAAACCGGCAACGTCTACATCGTCACTTTCGCCTAAATCACTAATCCAAAGGGCTTTTTGGTCCAAGATTTCAGCATTGTCAAGTAATTGCATTTCTGCTTGAATCTGTTCTTCTTCGTCGGGTTGCAGACGGGCTTTTTCTAATTCTTGAAGTTGAAACCGGTATAGTTCGGTTTTTTCAAGAAGTTCTTGCTCCCTTTTAAGCAGCTGGCGTTTTTCTAGGCGAAGCTCTTTCATTTTATCATAGGCGGTTCGATAGATGGAAAGCTGCTGCTGAGTATGACCAAATTGATCCAGTACCCCTAAGTGGTGTTCTTCTTTAAGCAGAAGTTGATGATCGTATTGCCCGTGTAAATCCACCAATAAATCACCAATGGATTTCAGCACTCCAATGGTAACAGGTGAATCATTAATAAATGCCCGACTTCCGTTTTCCCGAATCTCGCGCCTGAGTATAATAGGACTGTGTTGTTCAATGTCATGCTCCAGTAGCACAGATAGTAAAGCAGGGTCATTATTATGGGCAATGGTAGCTTCGGCGATGGCCTTAGTACTGCCTTGCCGAATGACCTCGGTGTCGGCCCGTTCTCCTAATATCATATTCAATGCACCAATAATGATGGATTTACCTGCGCCGGTCTGCCCAGTGAGTATGTTCAGACCCCGTCCGAACTCGACTTCAAGTTCGTCAATTAAGGCAAAATCTTTTATGTATAGGCTGCGTATCATATCGGTATTCTAAATAGAGTCTAAATATCCGACATCCCTTTCATCTTTTAAAGAGAAATTCGAAAAAGTTTTGTGCTTTCATTATATAATGGCGGGAAGAAAAAACCCGATGCATTCAAGTTGCTTCCTTATTTCTAGGTATATTACCAATCCAAATCAGACAATCAGAGTACTATGAGCGAACGCCCAACAACAACGATTTACGAATTTACGGTGCCTCCCGGACAACATGAGTCCATTAGGCTTGACGTCTACATAACCTCTTTTGTGGAAAATGCGACTCGAAGTAAAGTACAGGAAGCCATTAAAAAGGGCTATGTTTGGGTGAATGGAAAGCATGAGAAAGCCTCATATAGCATGTTACCTGGAGATAAGATCTATATAGAATTACCTATTGCCCCACCGCCAGAAGCGGTTGCAGAAGAACTGCCACTTGATATTGTGTATGAGGATGCGGATATGCTAGTGGTTAACAAGGCCGCGGGAATGGTGGTGCATCCTGCGTATGGAAACTGGACTGGAACCTTGGTAAATGGTCTCATGCACCATGTTGAAGAGTTAGGAGACAGAGAAGACGATCCGGGTGATTTGCGCCCAGGCATTGTCCACCGGCTCGACAAGGACACCTCCGGATTGCTTGTAGTAGCAAAAAATGATCATACCTTAGCGGCTCTATCAGCTAAATTTGCTGAAAAAGATGTAGAGAGAAGCTACTGGGCCTTGGTATGGGGTAATCCACCTGAAGAGGGAACAATTGAGGGGGATATTGGGCGTTCCAAGCAAGACAGAAAGCTAATGACGGTGCTACCCGCTGGTAAGGGGAAACACGCTGTTACCCACTACAGGGTCTTAGAGTATTTCGATTATTTATCACTGGTAGAAATTCGCTTAGAAACAGGGCGCACTCATCAGATTCGTGTGCACATGGGGCATATAGGACATCACGTTTTTGGGGATACTACTTACGGTGGTGCGTCGGTACGTTTCGGCCCGAATACAGGAGGTCGTAAGGTGCTTTTTCATCGTCTCATAACTGATTTAGGCCGTCAAGCCTTGCATGCAAAAACACTTGGATTCGAGCACCCATCAACCCGGGAAAAAATACGCTTTGAGTCCGAGTTACCCGATGATATGCAGCGGGTGCTAGATGCGTTTCGTGAGCATTGTAGTGCAGAATATTAAACAAAATTACAATTGGATGGATCACAACTGAAGATCTATTTACAAAATAATTATTGATTATGCAGACTAAGACTATCAACATAAAAGTAGAACTAGATAATGACCACATTCCATCGAGCATTGAGTGGACAGCCGATGATCTGCAGGGAATGGATCACGCCAGTTGCCGAGCGATGCTACTTTCTCTTTGGGATAATCGCAACAAGGATACCTTGAAGCTGGATCTTTGGACGCGAGACATGACCGTGGACGAGATGAAGATTTTCTTTCATCAAACCTTGGTTAGTATGGCCGATACCTTAGAACAGGCCATAAATGATGAGCGAATTTCGGGTGATATGCGTGATTTTTGTGATTATTTTGCTGAAAAAATGGAAATAAAAGCTAAGTAGTAATCAAAAGATAATGACAGAGCTAGATCTCATCATAGAACTTCACCGAGACACCCAGAGGCAAGGGCCGGGTAGTTTGGAGAGTACTATCAAAGCTCTAAATTGGGTGGATCTCGATACAAACGCGTCATTACACATAGCCGATATTGGCTGTGGCACGGGTGGTCACACGCTTGAATTGGCCCGAACCTTTGAGAGTGCACAGATAACGGCCATAGATTTGTTTCCAATTTTTTTAGATAGGCTCAACCAACAGGCTGCCGAAGCTGGATTGGGCGATCGTATTCGTACTCTAGAAGCTTCGATGGATGACCTTCCATTTGAACAAGAGAGCTTAGATATGATTTGGTCGGAAGGGGCCATATACAATATGGGATTTAAAAACGGAATCGCCTATTGGGCGCAATTTTTAAAGTCTAATGGTTGGCTTGCCGTAAGTGAAATTACCTGGACAACCGAAGAGCGGCCGGTAGAACTTGATGAATTTTGGATGGCAGAATATCCCGAGGTAGCCCTTCCTAGCGAGAAGATTGAACAACTCAAGGAAGCGGGGTTTGATGTAATAGATTACTTCATGCTTCCAAAATCCGATTGGGTACAATATTACGATGAGCTTTCAGAAAGGATCAAAGACTTCGAACGTCAATTTGCTACACACCAAGATGCCGATGTCAATGAAATGGCGGCGGATATTGCAGACGCTTATCGGGGTGAAATTAACCAGTACAAGCAGTTTTCTGATTATTATAGCTACGGATTTTATATTGCCCGGAAAGGTCGTTAGTAAGGTTTTTAGGCAGGAGCTTTTCGAACAGGAAGTTATGGCCTACTCTGCTCAGATCGATTTTTGTGCAATGAGTCGAATGACCATTGCGGTACCCACATGATAACGCCCTTCGTTTAACGACACTTCTTGTTCTTCTAAATGAAGAATGTTGAAGTCCTTGAAATCTTCAGCTACCCCGTCTTTAGTAAATAACAAAGCGGGATCCGCTGGACCACCCACCTTCGGGTTGGCTTCTCGATAGGGTAGATTGTTCTCGCTAAATCCCTCAAGAAATACCCAGCCTCCAGGTTTTAAAAGCGATAAAATCTTAGGGTAGTACTGTGCCTTCAATACCGGTGGAAAGTGCGCATAGATTAGCCCAACGGCATCGAATGATTCATCGGGTTCCTCTAGACTCAAACAATCCCCTATGTGATAACTTAGAGAGGAGGGAGAAATGGATTTTTCAGTGGCCAATTGCATGGCTTTAACCCGTGCTTGTTCGCTTACATCAAAGGCGGTAACCTCGAAACCCAATCCAGCGGCATATACCGCATTACGACCTTCGCCTTCGGCTGGCATGAGTAATTTCGGTTGATGAGGCAGCAATTGATCCAAATGTGTGAGCAGGGATTCTTTAAAAAATTCATTAGGCTCACTTCCGTAGGCATAACCTGATTCTGAATAGCGTTGATTCCAAAATTCTTTCATTCCTCGGACTCCTTTCTCATTTTATGGCAAGGGCATGAACGGCTATAATTTTCACACAATTCATCGTCAGGGGCTTTAGAAAACCGCGCCTTACAAGGACCTCTTCCGTGATGAATCATTAGATGTGATAAATCCGTCCAACTTTCCTGAGGAAACAAGGCCATTAAATCTCGCTCAATTTTATCGGTATTATTTTTTTCACGAGTAAGGCCAAAACGGTTCGAAAAGCGTTTTACATGGGTGTCTACTACTACACCAACATTGATGTTGAAGGCATTTCCAAGTACTACATTCGCGGTTTTACGGGCCGCACCTCGTAGACTGAGCAGGTCATCCATATTTTGTGGAACCTCTCCGTTAAATTCGGATACAATTCGTTGGGAAGCTTCTTTGAGTGACTTGGCTTTGTTGCGATAAAAGCCCGTTGTTTTAACCAGCTTTTCAAGCTCTTCTAATGGAGCCTGCGCCATGAGTTCTGCGGTGGGGTAACTTTCAAACAGAGCCGGAGTAACCATATTCACTCGCACGTCGGTACACTGTGCGCTTAAGATGGTAGCCATTAGCAACTCAAATGCATTCCTATGATCTAGTTCGCAATGTGGATTAGGGTATTTGGAGTAGAGAATTCGAAGGATTTCAGCAGCCCGCTCTTTTTGCTTCTTCGATTTCCGAGGCAGCTTAGGGCTTTTACTGGTTGATGATTCTCCTGTCAATGTATCTTTCATACGCTCAAAATAAAAAAATCCTGAGCTATTTTTTCACTGTTATCAACCCTTCTATAAAGGTAGCTGTATCTTGGAGGGTTTGCTCAAAAGGGATGGGTTCCCAATCGAAGACTTCTTTAGTTGCCGAGTTGTCAGCATAAACTTTCATGCCTAAAAAGCCTAACATTCCCGCGGCTTCACGATCAAAGAATGATAGAAATTTTAGCAACAGACTGGGGGCAAGCCGTGTACTGGGGCCAGTATAACCCAGCTTATTAAGCATTGCGCCAATTTCTTGAAAGCTTCGAGGTTCTGAGTCTGCAGCAATAAATCGCTGATTAGCTGCATTCTTTTGCTTTAATGCAGCCACATGTAGTTTTGCTACATCACGGACATCGACCATAGGGAAGGCGGCGTTGGGTACCATGGGCATTTTCCCTTGTAACATTTGGGAGGCCATACTCATGGAAGTACCCGATAAGTTATCACCTATGGCAGGGCCAAAAACGCCTCCAGGATTTATACTTACTAGTTCAGGTATTTTATCGGCTTCGCTATCTTTGATAAAGTCCCATGCGGCTTGCTCGGCTAAGGTTTTACTTTTGGCATAGGTACTTATATTTTTTGCTTGGAGGTCGGTCCATTGAGCCGGTGTTATTGTTCCTTGCTTCCTGCCGCCCATAATGGCAATAACGGAACTGGTTAATACTACCCGTTTTATCCCGTTATTTTCTGCAGCCCGTAGCGCACGTAAAGTGCCATCTACAGCTGGTTCAATTACCTCGCTTTCATGTTTTGGATTAGCTATTGGGAAAGGAGAGGCGGTATGCATGAGATAATCGCATCCGTGTAACGCTTGATCCCAACCATCATCCTTAGTGAGGTCCAATTCTACAAATCCAAGATGTGCGGTATCTACTCCAGCCTTCGCTAAACTGCGCAGCACTTCTGCTTCTTTTGAGCGTGATCGAACAGAACCAACAACATTGTAACCATTTTGAAGGAGTTGTTGAGCACAATGCAGCCCGATATATCCGGAAATTCCAGTTAAAAGTACTTTTTCAGACATAATTAATGATACTAAGTGAGGTGATGTATTGGAGTGTTTCTTATTGTGTATACTTATTGTACTAATACTTTGGCTACATGCCACAGGATTACAGTGGAAATAAATGTTATTAAAGATAGGAAAAATAACTTTCAATTTGAAAGTTATTTTTTAGATCAGGAATTTACTATTTATTCACAAGTTTAAGTTTTACTTTTATGTGCAAATCTCCTTGAGAATATGGAAACGATTAAAAATTTATTTAGATGTAGCTGTCCGGTCACATCGGCTGTGGATATTGTGGGGGATCGATGGACCTTGGTCATTATTAAGCTCATGCTTATTCAACATTGCCACACCTTTAAGGATATCTCAGAATCAGAAGAGGGAATCGCCCCAAATATTCTCTCATCTCGTTTAAAGACCATGCTTAGCCTAGATCTGATTACAAAAACTCATCCACCCAATAATAAAAAGGTGAACATTTATCACCTCACTGAAAAGGGTTTGTCTATTAGCCCTATAGTATATGATTTAATGGCATGGAGTGACACCTATTTAAGGGATGAGCATACTGCAATGAAGTCTCTTGATCAACATTCTATATCACTACTCTCACGGGAAAAAGCAATTGATTACATTCAGGAGCACTATAAAGCCTCTGTAAGTTCTGTGTTGTCGGATGATTACTAGATTCAAGGCTCTTTGTTGTAACTGTATGTATGGGCGTATATCAATAAGCTTTCTACTATGACAAGCCCAAAGCTAAACATGACTAGTCTTACTCGTTATGTGAGCCTAGTTCTACTCATGCTGCTATATGTGAATAGCTTTGTGGATCGTCAAATTATTGCGGTACTTGGAGAATCCATTCGGCAGGATTTAGGACTTAGTTTTACCAATTTGGGATGGTTATATGGACCTAGTTTTAGCTGGGTCTATGCCATAATGGGATTGGTAATGGGACGTTTGGCCGATAAAACATCTCGTGTTCGAATTATATTAATTGGCGCTACGGTATGGAGCTTCGCTACGCTAGCTAGTGGCTGGGCATCCTCTTTAGGCTTTCTTATCGCCATGCGTATGGCATTAGGGCTTAGCCAAGCAGCATTAAGTCCAGCGGTGTATTCATTACTAGCCGATGTATTTCCTCAAGAGCGGCGAGCAACAGTCTACTCTGCTTATGCCTCTGCCATTTTTATAGGAGTGGGCCTGTCGTTCTTAGTTGGTGGTTCGGTTGCACAAGCGTATGATTGGCGTATTTCATTGCAGGTTCTGGGAGCATCTGGGTTCTTACTAGTTGGACTATCCGTCGTTGGTTTAGTCGAACCAAGTCGGATCACATACCAAGGTTCTAGAAAGAATAGTATAAAGCAGGGTAACTCAACCGATTCCTTTGTGAGTGAACAATCTGTTTGGGATCAATTACGCAGCCTGCTGTCAAAACCTGCGTTACGATATCATTTAGTGGGTTTTGGATTGCTCGCAATGAGTGGGTATACCATATTGGCCTTTATCGGTAGTATATTTACCCAAAGTTTTGATCGGGTGGATTTGATACCCCGCTACGGTTGGTTTTTAGTGGCTACAGCAGTAGCAGTGAATGTTGCTGGGTGGATATCGGATCAATGGGCAAAACATTACGGTTCTAAAAATCGCTTAGCTTGGGGATGGATTTCTGGCTTAGTATCTCTGCCTTTTTTATGGGTAGGGCTGCATAGTGAACATCCTATGCTTGCATTTTGGGCAATAGGAATCGGAAACATCATCGCATCATCCTACAATGGAGTAGCTGCCGCAACCATACAATTTTTTGCACGCGACGATCAGCGTGGTCTAGTGGGGGCCTTATATTTATTTGTTGTTAGTGTTGTTGGCTTTGGTGCGGGACCACCACTTGCTGGGTGGCTAAGTGATCAAATCTTTCAAGGTGCAACAGCGGTTGCTTCAGCGGTATGGACAATCTATTTAGTATGTGGAATTGGATCTTCTGGAGCATTTTATTTGGCACGAAAACATTACGAGCAGGATGTAGTGTAAAAAAAACCCTTCAACTTTTCAGGGTTGAAGGGTACTAACCAAATAATAGGAGGTATGTCAATTAGAGCAAACCAGCAAAGCGTGCAACTAATTGACCACAGCCAAAGGCTGCAATAACGATTGAGATACTAAGGTGGAAAAAACTCCTGAACTTTTTTTCCAACTATTTAAACATATCACTATCTGCCTAAGTAAATGCACAACTAGGGCTTAATCGTTCCCTAGAATTTTTTTTTGCGAAAATTCCTGAGACTTTTATCGGGTTTTTATCAGAATCTTGCTCACAATAATCCTACAATTTGCGAGCTATTTACCAGAATTTTATCAGACTTTCAGGAGATATTTATCAAACAAAGCTACCAATTAATTGGTTTGAAAAAGTAGGATTTCAAACTCTAAGGAGGCATTTGACGGAATATCAGAACCTATGCCGCTTGCTCCGTAAGCATAAACGGAAGGGATGTACAGGGTGATGCGTCCGCCTTCTTTGATAAGAGGAATTCCAATCTGCCAACCCGTAATAAGATTTTCTAAAGGAAAATTTATTGGGGTAGAGCGACTGTCGAATACATTCCCATTCAATGTTTTACCCTCGTAGCTCACCGAAACATTAGAACAATAATTAGGGCGATCGCCTTCACCGCTACGCTTTATTACATAGCGTAAACCAGAAGGATGTGTCTGTGCTTCTATGTCATTTGATGTTAAATAAGCATCGATAGCCTCGATATCTTTGGCTAACTGCTCTTGATTGACCGCTAGATTAGGTTCCAGATTACATTCGTCCTTTGAGCAACCCAACCATAAAATAGCGATTATACTGACGATTAAGGAGTATTTATACCTCATTCAACGCTTCATTAAGAGCTTGTAAGCTTTTTTTAGCATCACCAAAGAACATTTGATTCTTTTCGGCGTAAAAAAGCGGATTATCGATTCCGGCATAACCAACACTTAGGGATCGTTTAAATACGATGGTTCGTTTAGCTTCCTCTACATTTAGAATGGGCATACCATAAATAGGTCCTGTTGGATCTGTCTTTGCCAAAGGATTTACCACATCATTTGCGCCAATTATGAGTACAACGTCGGTGGTTGCAAACTCTGGATTTATTTCATCCATGTCTTTCAAAAGATCGTAGGGAACGTCGGCTTCAGCTAACAGCACGTTCATATGACCGGGCATACGTCCTGCCACTGGATGAATTCCATATTTGACTTGAACACCTCGAGACTCAAGCTTGGTAGCTACTTCTTTAACAATATGCTGTGCTTGGGCTACAGCAAGACCATAGCCAGGAACAATCACTACTTTGGAAGCGTAGGCGACTTGAATAGCTAAATCTTCAGCAGAGGTTTCGCGAACGGTTTTGTCGCCATCTCCACTTGCTCCAGGCCCACCAGCTGCGGCCCCAAAGCTACCAAAAATCACATTAACCAAGCTACGATTCATAGCTTTACACATAATGTTGGTTAGAATAAGTCCAGCAGCTCCTACCAATGCACCTGAAACAATTAACAGATTGTTCTGCAATACAAATCCAGCCATCGCTGCCGCAATACCAGAATAAGAATTGAGTAAGGAGATTACCACTGGCATATCGGCTCCACCTATTGGAATTACAGAGGTTACCCCAATGAGTAGAGATATACCTAGAATTACCCAAAATAAAGTAGGATTGGTAGGATCATAGGCAAAATATCCTATGAGTCCTAAGGTGGCAATCATAGCCCCAATATTAATCACATTTAAACCAGGGAAGGTAATCGCATTTCCAGAAATGAAGCCGCTCAATTTACCAAAGGCAATAAAACTACCAGTAAAGGTCAGTGCTCCAATAAATACACTAAGCCCGATGGAGACCAGGCCGGTGGTATCAAAACTTAAAATGTCAGGGTTTCGAGCCAACTCACCCCAAGCTACAAGGGCCGAAGCAGCGCCACCGAAGCCATTAAATACCGCTACTAACTCCGGCATAGCGGTCATCTGCACTTTTTTAGCAAGTAATAGACCAATAAGGCCACCTATTACGATTCCACCAACAATTAATTCGAATTCAACGATGTCTTGGTCAAACAATGTGACGAGCACACCAATAAGCATCCCGATAGCGGCAAATTGGTTTCCCTTGCGTGCCGTCCCAGGTGAATTTATAAGTTTTACCCCACGGATAAAGAAGCCAGTAGCCACCAAATAGAATAATTGTATAGCGTCTGGTAGCCAGTTCAAAATAGTTTCAGGTAGGAATGCGCTCATTTCTCATCCTCCTTTTTCTTAAACATCTCTAGCATACGGTCGGTGACCATAAATCCACCAACCACATTAATAGTAGCCAGGATGATAGCGGCAAAACCAATCCATTTTCCAAGTGGGTTCCCTAAGCTACCCGCTACGATAAGGGCACCTACTATAGTAATTCCAGAAATAGCATTTGCACCGCTCATTAAGGGAGTGTGGAGGGTAGGTGGCACCTTAGAAATGAGCTCAAAACCAATAAAGCTGGCCAAAGCAAAAATAAATAGTAATAGTGTTAGATCGACTTCCATAATATGTAATTAGGGGTAATTAATTAGTTTGAAGTAAGGGAGAGACTACTTCTCCATCCTTAGTTATGGTGGTATTCAGGATAATTTCGTCATCCATATCGAAGTCTAACTCACCTTCTTTAATCAACAATTTGAGCACTGCCAGCATGTTTTTTGCATAAAGTAGACTCGCATGAGATGAAAGCTGACTGGGTATATTGATCGGTCCTACTATTTTAACGCCATGTTTAACAACCGTTTTACCTGCTTCAGTAAGGGCGCAGTTCCCACCATTTTCAGCGGCTAAATCGATAATTACGGAGCCAGCCTGCATATCAGCAACCATTTCTTCCGTAACCAATAAAGGTGCGGGTTTACCCGGAATTAGTGCCGTTGTAATGACCACATCAGATTTTTTTACGTGCTCATGCATAACTTGACGTTGGCGCTCTTGGGCATCGTTAGATAATTCTTTAGCATACCCACCCTTGGTTTCTGTATTATCTTCTTCCAAGGGTACTTCCACAAAACTAGCCCCCAAACTTTCGACCTGTTCTTTTACCGCAGGTCGAACATCGTAGGCTTCTACAACCGCACCTAACTTTCGGCAAGTTGCAATTGCTTGTAATCCAGCTACACCAGCGCCCATGATAAGGGCTTTAGACGGTGGGATGGTACCTGCGGCGGTCATCATCATAGGGAAATACTTATCCAGTTCTGACGCGGCCATTAATGCTGCTTTATACCCTGCAATAGAACTCATAGACGATAAGGCATCCATATTCTGAGCTCTTGATATTCTAGGTATAGCATCCATTCCAAGGGCAGTAATTCCCAAACTTTTGAGTTTTTCTACTAAATTTGGATGTTGAAGCGCCCAAAGAAAACAAATAAGCGTGCTGCCTTTTTTCATAAGGCCAAGATCATCTTCTGAAGGGGTCTGAACAGCTAGAATTAAATCGGCTTGTGAAAAAATTTCATTCCGATTCGTAGCTATAGTCGCTCCGGCATCTGCGTAGTCTTGATCTAAAAAGTTAGAGGCATCACCAGCTCCTTTTTCAATAAGAACCTGATGCTCATCCTTGATCAACTGACTAACGGCTGCTGGAGATAACGCTACTCTATTTTCATGAGCAGCTGTTTCTTTAGGTACTGCAATTTGCAACATATTTCTCCGTATTTATTAACGTTAACAACTTAATGAAATGCAACGTTTGGACAAACTCAGATGGGAGCGCTTTTTTAGCATGTTTTTTACCTTGCCGAAATTTCGACCGATCTTTCAGCGCATCATCACATGAGGTTGTGAAAATCTTCTGGCTATCGAAGGAATAAATTTGAAAATAGCCAATGCTAACCCTATTATTATATTACCTTATAAAGTAGAGTAGGGTTTGGGGCTACAAGAGTAGTAGGAATCCTTAAAAGCAGAAGATTTTAAACTGAAACATGAAGTTTTTGAAGGCACAGTCTTTAACCAGTTTTTGCATAGTAACAGCGCTTGTTGTGTTGTTGAGTTGCGATGCTATTGACGTCACAGATCCCAATTTTAACGATCAAAATATCGGTGTTTGGGAAGATTGGACTGGTGGTAATGACTACACCTATATTGAAATAACGAGTTCAGAGGTCACCTTCTATTTTTACAATGGGGTCTACCGATGTAGTGAAATCAAGCGCTACGCCATTCAAGATATTCAAGCGAATGGAGTATATACCCTTCAACCATTGAATGAAAGTACGGGAAATGAGTCCATAACGATGGGATTCTCTCGTAATGATCGTTGGCTTCATGTACGAGATTTAAGCCTGAGTGAATTAAGTACCGATTTGGGAGGGGGAACTTCTCAAGCAGGAAATTCAGACGATGGTAATGAGGTCGAGACTCAAATATTCAACGCTAGTGTAAAAAATGTTGATGAATTAGAGGATCCATGTGGTTCATATCCATTCTTGGGTGTATGGGAACAAGAGTTAAGCGAAGAGGTGACTGGTTATTTGCACATCACCGAAGAAATGATTGAAGTAATTGCCTACTTAGTGCCTCAAAGTTGCTACAATGTGGTCAGGCTAGATATTGAGTCGATTACCGAAGTACAGCAGGCGTATGAGTTGGTGGTTCAAGAAGAAGGGGATACAACAGGTGAAACAGTTGAACAATTAGAATTTTTTGTATTCCCTGACTATATGTTGCTTAAACGAATTGAAAATGGATTTGCAATCACTGAGACTTATATCCCATCGAATTTAGATGTTTCTGGTGAGCTGAGCTCTTGTTCAAATCGCTAATCCTTAGCTCCTGTTGTGTCTACCGATTGAGGATTCCTATCATGATTATAGACAGAAAGAACGGGCAGTTATTTCAAGAATTGGTATCTTTGCACATCGAAAAATTTATAGTTGGAGAAAAAGATGGAAGATATTGCAGGAAAGACATTCAAAGTTGTTGTGATGGGTAGTGGCCCAGCTGGGTTAACTGCCGCTTTATATGCCGCGCGTGCGGACCTAAGCCCTATTGTGTTTGAAGGGCCGGAGCCCGGTGGCCAATTGATGACCACAACGGACGTTGAAAATTTCCCTGGTTATCCCAACGGGGTAATGGGACCACAGATGATGCAAGACTTCCGCGAACAAGCTACCAAATTTGGGGCCGATTGCCGCTATGGTTTTGTAACCGATGTAGATTTTAGTGAACAACCGTACACACTCACCATCGATGAAAAAGTGCAGATTAAGACGCATGCACTCATCATCTCAACCGGTGCTTCAGCAATGTGGTTGGGCATAGAAAGTGAAACTAAATTACGAGGTAAAGGGGTTTCTGCTTGCGCTACCTGTGATGGGGCTTTTTTCCGAAACGAACATGTGGCTATTGTTGGAGGTGGAGACACCGCGATGGAAGAAGCCACCTTTTTAACTAAATTTGCCAGTAAAGTAACCGTTATTCACCGGCGCGATGAGCTTAGAGCATCGAAGGCTATGCAAGCTCGCGCATTCGCCAACGAAAAAATTGAGTTCATGTGGGACAGCGAAGTAGTAGAGGTTCTAGGTGATCAGGTGGTTCAAGGTATACAGGTCAAAAACCGAAACACCGGTGAGTTAACCACCTTAGACGATGTAACTGGATTATTTGTAGCTATTGGTCACCGCCCTAATACCGAACTCTTCAAGGGAGTATTAACCATGGATGATGTAGGCTACATTCAGACCAAAGCCCAGACTACCAAAACCGATTTGCCTGGTATATTTGCCTGTGGAGATGCAATGGATGCAGTGTACCGACAAGCCGTAACAGCAGCTGGAACAGGGTGTAAAGCTGCATTAGACGCCGAACATTATCTCACTGACAACAATCTAGCCTGATAACACTAGCTCAACAGACGTACAACCAATCCGTTACTTACCTACGGTTTTTTCCGAATCTCTCCGGGTTGATGTTGTTTTCCGCCCTTTTTTTGGTGACTTTGAAGCTTTAGTAGGGTTAGCTATATCTTCTTCTTCATCCAGAATTTCAATTATTTCTGCTTCGTCACTGTTTTTGGTGTCCTGCTTAGCTTCTTCACTAGTTCCATGCACTTCTGGTTCGTGCTCATCGGTGGACACTTCCTTTTCGACAAGGATTTGATAGTCATTCAAGAACATGGCAAACATACCAACAGCTGAAACCACAGGAGCCATAGCACCGACCAAAGCTGCTCCGCCTACTCCGAAGGCAAGTTGTGTTTGAAAAACCACTTCCCCATCCTTGTTTTTAATAATTAACCGGCGGGCGGAACCTTCTTCAATGAGGTTGCGAATGCCATTCAAAACTTCTTTAACGCCGCCTTGAATTTCTTCATAAATGCGCTTGGCTTCTTGCTTCGTGTCTTTCATGGTTGTAGTACTAAATGTTAGGTATAACGTAGTTTATTGATGTATAAATAAAATTTTGACACTGTTCTTGAAACGAGTGTAAGGGTAATGCGATGGTTGACTCTTCATAATGTACCAATGCTAATAATGTACTGGTTTCAAAAGTCAAGATCGTATCAGGCTTATGTATAACTATAATCAGACGGTTTGTTGAAAATACCACAGAGTAGTTACGTTACTAGCAGAGTACAGTTTTACAATGATAAAAATCATCGTTCCCACATCTCACTCATTACACGATGCAAACTAAAAAAAGTTCCAATCTATCCGTTACAGTTGTTAGGAATCAATCACCCGATATCCAGCCTTTAGCCCCCCCATATTCTAGCGGGTCAAGATCCACTATATCCGTCATTTATGCGGCTTCCGTGTTAGGTATGGAAGCAAAGATAGTTCAAGTCGAAACTCATTTAACTTCGGGTATGGTGCGCTTTTTTTTGGTAGGCTTGCCTTCTAGGTCTGTGGCTGAATCCAGAGATCGAGTCGAAGTAGCTATAAAAAGTACGGGTTATGCTTATCCCTTAGGCCGTATAACGGTCAATTTAGCCCCGGCAAATGTACATAAAGAAGGCAATGGGTATGATTTACCTATTGCCATTGGACTGCTTGCTATGTCCAAACAGATATCATCGGAAAAACTTACTTCCACCTTGATGATGGCAGAATTAGCCTTGGATGGACGCATGAGGCCCGTTCAAGGCGTACTTGCAATGGCTTTTGAAGCTAAAAAAGAGGGCTTATCCTTTTTAGTCGTTGCTCGTGAAAATGCTCATGAGGCAGCTTTGGTTCCGGGTATTCAAGTGGCTGCCTTTGGGCATCTCTCTGAGCTTATTTTATGGTTAAACGGGATAAAAGAGTTAGACCAAAACACTGGATTTAATGACTATTACGGTAAGCAGAAAGGAGAATTACCCCTTAATTTTGCACAAGTCAAAGGCCATAGTTTGGCAAAAAGAGGACTTGAAATTTCTGCAGCTGGTGGTCACAATGTGGTATTAATTGGCCCCCCAGGTTCTGGGAAAACGATGATGGCAAGGCGCTTTTCTAGTATTTTACCTCCTTTGACCAAGCAAGAAGCTCTAGAGGTATTACGTGTTCAATCAGCAGCTGCCTTATTGCGTACCGAGCAGATACTCAACGTGGATAGGCCACTACGTTCACCGCATCACTCGGCCTCGCGTGGGCAGTTACTTGGAGGGGGTAGATTGCTTAAGCCTGGTGATTTGTCTTTGGCGCATAATGGGATTTTACTTTTAGATGAATGGCCAGAGTTTTCGAAGAATGTTTTGGAGTCCTTGCGAAGACCCTTGGAAGAAGGTTTTGTCGATCTAAGCTGGGGTAATCGAACCATGCGGTATCCCTCAAAAATTACCCTCTTGGCGACCATGAATCCGTCTGCCAAAGGAACATGGTATGATCCAGCTAGAGTGGAGAGTCCTAGCTTGCATGAAATGAAGCGATATGTCTCCAGAATTAGTGGTCCGCTTTGGGATCGAGTAGAGCTGCAAATAGAAGTCTCTTCTCAAGGACTGAGTTTTTGGAATGGTACAACACAGGAAAGTAGTGAAGATATAGTGGGAAGGGTGGCAGAAGCTCGAAACCGTATGACTCATCGTTTTGCTCATCGTCCTTTGATCCACACGAATGCGCAAATGGATGCGAGCGAATTAGACCGAAGTTGTACTATTTCGAGTGGTGGAGAACAATTAATGAAGCATGCTGTTGAAAAACTCTCACTAAGTACTAGGGCCTATGTACAAATCTTAAGAGTTTCTCGAACCATAGCAGACTTGGAGGGTGAGCCACAGATTTCCGCACATCATTTAGCCGAAGCCATCCAGTTTAGAAGCTTAGATCGGTTAAAAGGGGTTTTGTAATGGAAGATATTGAGTGCGAATATCAATAGATTTAATCTTAGCCGTAGAGAAGTAAGGTTTAGTTATGGTACAACTGTAACCAAATCCTATGAGCTGCTTCCAAGGCTTAGCAACCATTGTTGATTATTGAATCCTTTATTCCATCTCGGGTACTCATCCATTGCCTTTATTTGTAGACATTGCTTTTGCTTCGGCGCCACGCCAACTCTATACCTACCGGGTTCCGGGGGAACTATGTGAGCAGGTATGCACAGGTAAAAGGGTTTGGGCACCTTTTCGAAATTACAATGCAATAGGGATGGTGGTGCGTATTCATAAGGAAGAACCGTCTTTTGAACTCAAAGCAATTCGGAAGGTACTAGACACCGAAGCTATATTGGACGAATCTTTACTTAAGCTTACTGAGTGGATGCATCGTTTTTACTATTGTAGTTGGGGAGAAGCTATTCAAGCGGTATTGCCTAGTGGGCTCAATATGGTGTCCAAGCAGTACGTTCGGGCAGTTTCACTAGTTTCCAAGTCAGAAGCTAAAAAAGGGCTTAAGTCAAGGATTAAATCAGGCGCTACGTTAGAGGATCCCGCGAATTCCGTTGCCGATTCTAAGGCCATTGACGAACTCACCGAGAAAGAAAAAAAACTATGGGACTGGGTAGGATCTTTAGCCGAAGAACCGACGGCAGAAGAGCTTCGTAAAAAAAGCAGAGCTCAAGGAGATTTGGGTGTTTTAAACAGGTTAATCAAAAAGGGGTGGTTAGAAATTTGGGAACAACCTGAGATTAAATCGAAGGAGGCTAAAGAAACCTGGTGGGACTGGAAAGATGAAGAGGCTAAGGGTAAGGCCGCAGCTTTTGTTCCCTCCCAAAGAGAATATAAATGGGAGCAAGCGCTCAAGACGGTACAAGAGCAAGAGTTACCGGCTCGTCATCAAGACCTTAGATCACTGGAGAAAGTTGGGGCATCGGAGCTTCGAACACTAGCTGAAAAAGGATTTCTGATTAAGTTTGAAAAAAGTCGTTTTGAAATGCAGACGCAACAACTCTCCTACGATCCTTCGGCAATCAATGCACTTAACAAAGAACAGCGTACAGCAACCGATGCCATAGTGAAACAGCTAGTGGACCAAAAGTTTAGCCAGTTTTTGCTGTATGGCATAACCGGTAGTGGGAAAACGGAGGTCTACATACACGCCATAAAAAAGGCTCAAGAGTTAGGTAAAGGAGCCATTGTCCTGGTGCCAGAAATTGCCTTGACTCCTGGTACCGTAGCCCGGTTCTATAAAATCTTTGGGGAAGATATCGCTGTCTTTCATAGTCAATTAAGTGCACCTGAGCGCCTATCTGCATGGAATGCACTTAAAAATGGAAAAAAAAGTATTGCTATTGGACCTCGCTCAGCCTTGTTTGCACCTATTCAACCAATAGGGCTTATCATTATTGATGAAGAACATGACTCTTCATATAAACAAATGGACCCGGCGCCCCGTTATCATGCTAGAGAAACGGCTATTATGCGAGCGCATATTGAAGATGCCGTTGTAGTAATGGGTTCAGCTACGCCTAGTTTACAAACGCTACACAGGGTCGCGAAAGATAAAGCAGCTATGCTTCGCTTAACCCAACGGCATGCTGAGGCCACCTTACCAGTAGTCCAAATGTTGGATCTTAAACAATACAAGTCTGCGATGAAAGGCCCTATGGCAGTGCCTACCTATTTAGCGGTAAAAGAGGCCCTTGAGCGAAAGGAACAAGTCATTTTACTTCTCAATAGGCGAGGTTTTGCTTCCTACCTTCAATGCGAGGACTGTGGCCATATTCCAATGAGCCCAGATTGTTCGGTAAGTTTGACGCTTCATAAGCGTAAAGGGATGCTTTTATGCCATTATTCTGGTTATGCACGACGGGTAGATACCCATTGCGAGGCCTGCGGATCATCTAACTTAAGTGAATGTGGTTCAGGCACTCAACAGGCGGAGGAACAAATTGAGACGCTATTTCCCGAGGCTAGAGTTGCCCGATTCGATCGTGACAGTACATCCAAAAAAGGCGCGCATGCTAGAATTTTAGAATCATTTGGACGAGGTCATGCCGATATTTTAGTTGGTACACAAATCGTTGCTAAAGGGTTGGACTTCCCAAATGTGACGCTTGTGGTGGTACTCGATGCGGATACCGAACAAGCATATCCCAGTTTTCAATCCTCAGAGAGGTTGTATCAGCTTCTCTCACAGGTTGCAGGTAGATCGGGCAGAGGGCAAAAGCCAGGTAAGGTATTTATTCAAACTCGCCAACCTGAACAGCCTGCCTTACATTTTGTGCCTAGTCACGACCATGAGGGTTTTGCTCGCCATGAAATGGCCTTGCGAAAACCTTTGGATTATCCCCCATTTTCCAGACTTATAAAATGTGTGCTAAAAGGATCCGATAATGAATTGGTTTCGGCTGCTTCTATGGCTTTGTTTCAGGCATGGCAACAGGTAGTACCGCAATGGGCTCTGTTAGGACCATCTCCGGCGCCCATTGAATGGATGCAAGGTCATTATTATTGGGAACTCATGGCCAAAGTAGACCCAGAAAAAGGAGCTCACTATATGGAGGCTATGTTAGACCAAGTTTTTGAAGTCTACGAATTATCCTTTCCTGATCACCGTTCGGTTCGAGTAAATATCCATGTAGATGCAATACGATAAGTAGGATATAGGATGTTATTCGTCTTATGCAATAAAGTAAAAAGGGTGTTACATTGCACTCTTTATGCAACAATGTAGATTAATTAAGTACATCAGGCATGCAGGATTATGAATTTATAGATGGTAGTCGGCTTTCATCGGTAATCGAAGCCCTGATTTTTGCTAGCAACGAACCCATGAGTGCATCTAAGATTCGCACAATCATTGTTGATAATGAGCAAAACATTGAAATTTCGGAACAAACGGTGGATGAATTTGTTCAACTGTTAAACGAGCGTTATGAACACAGTGGAAGCAGTTTTCGGATTGAACGGATTGGTGGTGGATATACCTTTTTGACTCAAAAGAAGTATCACTATTGGTTAAGTATTTTTCAGCATGAAAATGCCTACAGAAAATTATCGCAATCAGCAATAGAGACCTTGGCCATTGTAGCGTATCGGCAACCTATTACTAAACCAGAAGTAGATCAAATTAGAGGGGTAGATTCCGGTTATATATTGCGTCAGCTAATGGAAAAAGCCCTCATAGAGGTAGCTGGGAGGGGAGATGGTCCCGGGAAGCCTTTATTATACAAAACCAGCCGTCATTTTTTACGACATTTTGGATTGAATTCGGTACAAGATTTACCCAAACCCAGAGAAATTGAAGAGATTCTAAAGGATGATGATATGGCCGAGCATCGGCAATTACTCATGTCAAGGCAGCTCATGTTAGAGGCTGAGGAAGAAGATCGGATCGAGTTAAAAGGGGATATTTACGAAGATTCTGAGGCTAACAGTACTCCCACAACTGAAATGGGTTTTGAAGAACAAGTTGGCTCTCACGATGAGCTTGAAGATGGACTAGAAACATCATCGGAAACACTAACCAGTGAATCACAAAAAGCCTCGTCAGCTAGTGAACCAAACGACGCTACTACAGAGGATAACTAACTATGAGTCTACGTTCTATTCCCAAAAAAGGGGAACAATTCCGACTAAATAAATTCATTGCCCAATCGGGGCTGTGTTCCAGGCGAGAAGCTGATGAACGCATTGCAAATGGTGAGGTTACTGTGAATGGCAATCTAGTCACGGAAATGGGGTTTAAAGTAACCATGGATGATAAGGTAGAGGTAAAAGGTAAAGCGCTAAATCCTGAGCCACCCGTATATCTTTTACTTAATAAGCCCAAAAATACTATCACCACCACGTCGGATGAACATGGACGAAACACCGTCATGGATGAAATTGAGCATGCCACGGGCTATCGGGTTTATCCCGTTGGAAGATTGGATAGGAATACCACAGGCTTATTATTACTAACAAATGACGGAGATTTGGCGCATCGACTCATGCATCCTTCTTATAAGGTCCGAAAGACCTATGAAGTAGTGAGTGAACGACCGTTGACCGACGCGGAATTAGCCGGCTTTCAGAAAGGTATTCCACTGGATGATGGTGTTGCAAAAGCTCACAAAGTTCAGGGGTTTGCTGATGCACCAGATCGGTTTCAACTGTCTGTATTTGAAGGAAGGAACCGCCTAATTAGGCGAATGGTCGAGTATTATGGAACCGAAGTGACCAAGTTAAAACGAATTGAATATGCAGGCTTAGATTTAAAGGGAGTGCCTCCAGGTCGTTGGCGGTTTCTTCGTGACAAAGAGATTGTGGATTTGCGTGTCTTGGTTAAACTTAAACCATTGGAAAAAGTGGTTACCGTAAAAAAAGCAGCGACGAAGACCCCAAAAAGAAAGAAAAAGCGGAAAAAGCGTTAATTTGAACGCAGAAGGTTTTTACAGTTAACCTGGATTTATTTTATTAGCATGGCTTGTTTTAATCTTTTTTACATTTGATGTGCTTGCTATCTAGGCCTAAGCTACTCATTTTGTGACCTTCATTACACTGTAGTATATTAAGTAAAAAATACGGCATGCCCTTGTTTATTAGAATTTTACATAGGCTACCATGTTTTAGTTACTGAAATACTCAACGTGTTGAATCGTACAGGAATTTGAATTTCGATTCATTTTTAAAAATAACGAAACCCATTAGCATGAACTACGGTAAACCAACAATATGGCGCTTAGCTATATTATTCATAGTGTCAACATTCACCTTTTCGGCTTGTTCGACCTTTAAAAAAGCAGAAGCGCCAAAACCTATGGCTAGCGCTCCAAAACCACCTTCCAAAAAAGGAGATATGAAGGCCTTTTCCGAGGTAATAACGGATAAAGCTATCTCTGATGAAGGGGTGTTTACAGTCCATAAAGTGGATGATAAATATTACTTTGAAATTCCAAATGAGATGCTCGAAAGAGAGATGTTATTGGTAAGTAGAGTGGCAGGGACCACACAAAACCTAAGCTTTGGTGGAGCCGGGCAAAAGGCTCGTTCTCAGCAGGTGATTCGGTGGCAGCAAAAAGAGAAACAAGTAGTACTACGTCATGTATCCTATTCAAGTGTAGCCGATGCAGACGATCCTGTTTACAACTCAGTACGTAATAATAATTTTGAACCAGTGGTTGCCACCTTCAAGATAGAAACTATGGGTGAGGATAGTTCGTCAGTGGTCATAGATGCCACAAGCTTATATACCTCAGATGTGGCTCTACTAAGTGGTTTGAGTTCATTTCAACGAAGAAACTTTCAGGTTAGAAGACTAGATGGTTCTAGAACCTTTATCGAGCGAATGGCTAGTTATCCAGAGAACTTAGAAGTACGTCATGTGTTAACTTATGATGCAGGTAGTCCTCCAGATGATGCATCCACAGGAACCATTTCACTAGAGATGAACCAATCAATGATTCTGCTTCCTGAAGAGCCTCATACCCCACGAAATCATGATATGAGAGTCGGTTATTTCTCAATCTCTCAGTATGACTATAGCTCTGAAAAACATCGAGCAGCACAAAACAGATTCATTACCCGGTGGAAACTGGTTCCATCCGACAAAGAAGCTTACCTGAGAGGCGAGCTAGTTGAGCCTGAAGAACCTATTATTTATTACCTAGACCCAGCTACACCTGAAAAATGGAGAAAGTATTTGATTCAAGGTATTGAAGATTGGAATGTGGCGTTTGAAGCAGCCGGATTCAAAAATGCTATTATAGGTAAAGAAGCACCATCACCTGAGGAAGATCCAGAGTTTTCACCAGAAGATGTTCGATACTCAGTTATCCGCTATATAACCAATCCCATTCAGAATGCCCAAGGGCCTCATGTTCATGATCCCAGAACCGGTCAAATTTTAGAAAGTGATATACTTTGGTATCACAATGTGATGAACTTGTTACGGAACTGGTATTTCATCCAAACAGCCGCAGTCAATCCAGAAGCACGAAACGTAGATTTTGATACCGAATTAATGGGTGAACTTGTACGGTTTGTTGCTGCTCATGAAGTGGGACATACTCTTGGATTGCCCCATAATATGGGTTCTAGTGTAGGATATACGGTTGAGCAATTGCGTGACCCTGAGTTTACATCAACCCACGGGGTAGCCCCGTCCATCATGGATTATGCGCGATTCAACTATGTTGCACAGCCTGGTGATGGCGTTACTAACTTCTTCCCAATGGTAGGCGAATATGATATTTGGTCTATAAAATGGGGGTACTCTTGGTTCCCAGATGTGGAAGAAGCCGATGATGAGAATGAGAAACTTCACGAGTGGATTATAGCAAATGGTGATGATCCATTGTATTTCTTTGGATATGCCAATGGGTCTGATCCTCGCTCGCAAACAGAGGCAATTGGGGATGATGCAATGAAAGCTAGTGAATTAGGTATTGCTAACTTAGAGCGTATCACAGGGAACCTTATCGAATGGATAGAAGAACCAGGTCAGGACTACGATGATTTGGCCGAGCTTTATGGAAATGTCATCTCTCAGTGGAGACGATACATGGGACATGTGACCACCTATATTGGTGGCGTCTATGAGACCTACAAAACATTCGACCAAGAAGGCGGTGTGTATGAAGTAGTGGACGAAGCAGATCAACGAAGATCCATGGAATTCCTACAGGAATATGCTTTTTCTACTCCTACTTGGGCGTTTAACAGAGATATTCTAGATCGTATTAATGAATCCACAGCGGTTGAAACATTCCGTTCGGCCCAGTCAGGCGTATTGAATGGGGTATTGAACCCAGCCAGAATTGCTCGTTTGACTGAAGCAGAAACACGTACCGATGCCGATACTTATACTCTTTTCGAGATGATGGATGATTTGCGCAACGGTATTTTTAGTGAATTACGTACGAATGAAAACGTAGATGTTCACCGTCGGCACCTACAGCGTGCTTACGTAGAACGCATGGAATATCTAATGACCGAGGAACCTTCTGGATTCTTTGGTTCTAGTGTGGATGTTAGCCAGTCCGATATTCGACCAGCTGTACGTAATCAGTTGACTTTATTGCGAAGAGATTCTGGTCGTAGAATCAGTGCAGGTAATATCGACCGAGCCACTAGAGTTCATTTAGAGGATACCATCGCACGAATCGACAGCATTCTTGAAGAGAATGACTAATTAATTCAATTATCATGAAGTCCCCTTTAGTTCAGGGGGCTTTTTTTTACTCCTTTTTTAAAGAGCATTCGCTCCTACAGTATTTTCAAACTAAAAACCCTCTGAATATGAAAGTTTTACAAAAAATCCTTCTTTTTAACGTAGCTGTACTCCTTACACTATCTACTATGCTAAGTGCTCAACAGGTAGATATGGAGTTGCTAAAATCCATTGAGCCCCGCAATATCGGCCCTGCAGGTATGTCAGGAAGGATTACCGCTATTGATGTGGTAGAATCCAATCATGATATTATGTACGCTGGGTCTGCATCTGGTGGTATATGGAAATCGGTGAGTGGAGGGGTAGCTTGGGAACCTATTTTTGATGAATACGGAGTAGCTTCTATTGGGGCTATTGATATCTATCAAGCAAGTCCTGATATAGTTTGGGTTGGAACGGGGGAAGGGAATCCACGTAACTCCCAAAGCTCAGGCGCAGGAGTCTATCGTAGTTTAGATGGTGGACGCAGTTTTGAATTTATGGGACTAGAAGGGGTTCGAAATGTCCACCGAATTATCGTTCATCCTACTGATCCAAATACTGTTTGGGTTGGCGGTCAGGGTGATGCATGGGCGGATAGTGAGCATCGTGGGGTGTATAAAACCACCGATGGCGGTAAGACATGGGACAAAGTGTTGTATATCAATAGCCGTACGGGTGTGGGTGATATGGTGATGGATCCAAGTAACCCCAATAAAATCTTGGTTAACATGTGGGAGTTTCGTCGTTGGCCTTGGTTTTTTAAATCGGGTGGTGAGGGTTCTGGAATGTACATGACCTTAGATGGTGGTGAAACTTGGAACGAAATCACTGACGAAGATGGAATGCCAGAAGGAGAATTAGGGAGGATGGGTATCGCTTTTTCTTCGTCTAAACCGAATATTGTATATGCAATTGTTGAATCGAGCGCGAATGCTATTTATAGAAGTGAGGACGGTGGCTTCACATGGGAACAACGACAAACAGTCAAAGATGACCCAGATGTAGGTAGCCGGCCATTTTATTATTTTGAGATATATGTAGATCCATTCAATGAAAACCGAGTCTATAGTATTTATACCTATTTATCTGTTAGTGAGGATGGAGCGAAAAGCTTTGAAAGTCTATACCCATATTACAATTGGGTACACCCAGATCACCACGCTTTTTGGATGAGTTCATCGAATCCAGGTTTCATCGTTGAAGGAAACGATGGTGGGCTTAATATTTCTCACGATGGAGGTAAAACCTGGCGGTTTGCTGAAAATATTCCTGTAGGCCAGTACTACCATGTTAATGTAGACATGGAAATCCCTTATAATGTCTATGGTGGTATGCAGGATAATGGTTCATGGGAAGGACCTGCCTACGTTTGGAGAGATGGGGGCATTCGAAATGCCTATTGGGATGAGTTGTTTTTTGGGGATGGTTTCGATGTGATGATGGATCCAAGTGACTCACGGTACCTGTATGCTATGTCGCAACAAGGTAATGTTGGGCGAGTTGACCGAGAGACTGGAAGTGCACGTTTTGTAAAACCAACACATCCAGATGGAGAAAACCTGCGATTTAACTGGAATGCAGCGATTAACTTTGATCCATTCGATAGTGAAACCATTTATTTTGGTAGTCAGTATGTTCACAAAAGTACGGACAGAGGAGAAAGTTGGACCATTATTTCTCCAGATCTAACCACTAACGACACTACAAAGCAAATGCAGCATGAAAGTGGCGGGCTAACTATGGACGCCACTGGTGCAGAGAATTTCACCACCATATTGGCCATCGAGCCTAGCCCGGTTGAAGAGAACGTTATTTGGGTAGGCACGGATGATGGTAACATTCAAGTGACAACTGATGGCGGTGATAATTGGAGCAATACTGCTAGCAATCTCAAAGGCATTCCGGAGGGGAGTTATGTAGCTCAGGTGAAAGCATCTGCTTTTAACGCTGGAGAAGCCGTTGCAGTAATTAATAATTATCGTCGTGGTGACTGGACCCCTTATGTAGTTCATACAAGCAACTACGGTAAAAAGTGGACCAACATCGTAGAGGGTAAAGGCTTAGAAGGGTATGCTCTGTCCTTTGTACAGGATTTAGTCGAGCCAAACCTTATGTTTGTAGGGACCGAGTTTGGATTGTATTTCACCATAGATGGAGGTGATAACTGGACCCGATGGACCAACGGATACCCAACCGTTTCTACCTATGATATGGTTATCCATCCACGTGAGCACGATCTAGTAATTGGTACATTTGGGCGCTCTTTTTGGGTGTTAGATGACATTAGACCTCTTCGAGAATTAGCTGCAGAAGGGGTGAATGAACTCGAAAAAGCTATTAAAGCTTTTGATAGTCCAGATGCTTATTTAGCAAATTGGCGTCAGGCTATGGGATCTAGGTTTGCAGCCGATGCGATGTATTCAGGTGATAATCGCCCTCGTGGTGCTATGATTACGTATTCGGTCAATAAAGAGCTCTCACAGAAGTCAGAAAAGTCAGATGCTCCTGCTGCAAGCGGTCGTTCTTGGGGACGTAGAGGCTCGGATGAGGAAAAAGTTAAAGTGGCTATTTTCGATGAATCAGGTGAAAATATCCGCAGTTTTGAAGTGACTCCAGATCATAATGGTGTGAACCGTATGCAATGGGGTTTAGAGCGTAAGGGTATGGAGCGTCCTTCACGCAGAGCTGCTCGTCCAAATATGCCTGAACCACGAGGTGGGGATGTGTTGCCAGGAACCTATAAAGTAGTGATGAGCTATGCAGGTAGTAAAGATTCTACTATGGTGACCGTGCATTACGATCCTCGAATTGAAATTACGATGGAAGCTCTTGAAGCCACCGCTTCACTCGAAGATGCAGCTGGAGCTTTAGGTGCTGAGCTTGCTAAAGCCGTTTCTTCGTTGGTTACAGCCGAAAGCATACTCAAAGTTAACAAAGGACTTATGGACGCAGATCCTCGATCTGCTGAAGAGTTAAAAGTAGTACGTGATACCCACAAAGCCACACAAGAAAGCTTAGATGCACTATATGCTCACATTTTTGGAAGTAATGATGATGAACGTCAAGGAATCGTCAGAAATCCTGAGGTCACTGTAATGTCTAGGTTGTATGGGGCTGGTAGATATCTAGGTAATGACATTGATGGACCAGGAGCTACCGAGGAAAATTTATTAAGGCTTGCCAGGGAAGCAGTGTCGGAAGCCATGGAAAAAATTGATGCTTTCTTAAACCAAGAGTGGCCCACCTATGAGGCCGCGGTTCGAGAGGCTAATTTAAGTCCATTTAAATCCCTTACTGGTGAGGACAAATAGCCAGTTAAAGAAGAACGATGGACGCCTTCATAGATTTTTTTGAGAATATACCTTCTACCTTCCGTGCAGGAATACTGGTGGGAGGTATATTTGTATTTTGGATCATAGAAGGTGTTTTTCCTTTATTTAGTTTTGGCTACAATAAAGTTCGACATGCTTTAACCAATGGGTTACTGACTCTGTTTTTTGTTCTAATTGGGTTGGCATTTGCTTCCCTACTTCTTATGGCTTCACAGTGGGTGACCCAAGAAAACTTTGGACTCATTCACTGGATTTCTATGCCTTTATGGGTGCAAATTTTAGTGGGAATAGTATTGCTTGACTTTTTTGGAGCTTACTTAGTTCACTGGGTGGAACATAAAGTCAAATTTATGTGGAAGTTTCACTTGGTCCATCATAGTGATACACATGTGGATGTGACCACAGGGCTGAGACATCATCCCGGGGAGGCTTTATTTCGTATGTTGTTTACCATATTCGGGGTCATTATGGTGGGTGCTCCTATTTGGTTGGTCTTTGTATATCAAACTTGCTCTGCATTTTTTACTCACTTTAATCATGCCAATATTTCTATGCCCACTTCGGTGGATAAAGCGCTCTCCTGGGTGGTAGTAACACCAAATATGCATAAAGTCCACCATCATTACACCCAGCCTTATACAGATACTAATTATGGGAATATATTTGCGATATGGGATCGTCTGTTTGGAACCTTTGCTCAAGTGGACGATGCAACAAAGCTAGTATACGGGATTGATACCCACATGGATCCTAAGGAGCACGAAGATGTGGTTAATTTACTTAAAATTCCTTTTCAGCCTTACAGGCCACCAGTAGGGTCTAAGTTTTCTGAAAGTGAGTCGAATAGCTCATCATTTAATGGCTCATATAACAACTCCGATAGCGAGTCAGAAAGCTAATCCTAGGGTTGATAGAGCTTCTTAGACCTCGAATTAGATTTTTTCATCATCATCCTTTAGAAAAATAGTAGGTCAGAATAGGGGTTTGTGTTTACTCCTCTGTCTATTAGGTATACAATAATTTTTAGAGGAGTTACTATGAGACAAGTTTTTGGATTGGTCGCTGCACTTTTGCTCTTACCGATGATGCTTTGGGCGCAGCCTGAAATACCTATAAGTGAATGGACAGGAAGAACTATATTATTGATTGGTGCTCACCCAGATGACGATGCGCAATCGCATGGAACCCTAGCAATGCTTCAAGCCAATGGAAACGAAGTATATGTAATGTTATTGACCACAGGTAATGTAGGAACAGGGGATCCAACGATGACTCGGGATCGTCTTTCTAAAATCCGGAGACAAGAAGAAGTAGATGCATTGGCCGAGTTAGGGATTCCTGAATCGAATTACATTAATCTGGGATATACCGATGGTATGTTAGAATTCGCAGATAAAGAAGAACTAGTCAAGGATATTGTATGGTGGATTAGAAAGCTAAAGCCCACCACTCTTATGGCTTTTGATCCTGGATATGGCTACCAGCAGTGGCATAAAACGGATCACCGTGCGGCTGCTTATTTAGCAGTTGATGCTGCAAGAGCGGCGGAATGGAGGCTCATTTTCCCAAGTCAGATTATTAATGAAGGACTTGAGCGACACACCGTTACCGATTATTTGTTTTATAGTACTACGGGTGGAGAGGCCAATACTTTTGTAGATATTTCGGAGTATGCCGAAAATAAGGTGCGGTCTCGATCGAAGTACATCAGTCAGTTCACCTCAGCATTTGACAACTACACGGGACCCAACCCAGAAGATTTACCTGGGAATGAAGGAGTAGAATTTTTAGAACGAATGAGACGTGGCGTATATGAGCGCGGCGCAGTGAATGGGGTTCCAACTGAGCGTTTTCGTTATTACAAAGGTAATCCTGATGGCGCAGGTTCTAGAAGAGGCGGTTATTAGAGAATATTGAACATTCGCACATAAAGCATATTTAGATAGGAGTGGCGGGGTGGTACCCCGTCATTTTTTTTGTCTTTACTCTCTGTAAACAACACTTTAATTAATGCGATGAAGTGTTTTTTCAAAATAATACACCAGAGCACTTGAATATTAATAAAAAGGGTGTATTCTTTAGGAAGAAGTTATTGTGAGATTAACACAAGTCGAAAAATCATGAAACACTGCTATTCTAACAACGTGTTTACATGAATACGGAAAAGCCAAATAATCTACTAATACGTACTGAATGGCACTTGATAGCCAAAAAATACAGATACATTCAAATGCGGTACAATCTGAAATAAAAGATATATCCTTAGTAGATGCTATTCGTGAGGGTGATCAAGCCGCATTTGAGCAATTGTTTTTTGAATATCATCCCGCTTTAATTCGATTTGCTAACAGTATTACTCGATCTAAAGAACTCTCCCGAGATACCGTTCAAGATGTTTTTTTGAAAATTTGGAGGAATAGGGATCAGTGGAATATTCATAGTTCATTGAAGGTATATTTGTATCAATCTGTCCGAAATCAAGCATTGAACCTGTTAGAAAAACAAAATAACAGATATAAATTGAAGGAAAATCTGCATATCGATTATTCGCCTAGTATGAATATTTGGGAAGAAGGATTTCAAAAGAAACTTGAGCTTCCTGAAGAAGATGCTAAACGAATAATGACCATTTGGATGCTAGTGGAAAAAATGCCTGATCGGCGTAGATTGGTGTTTGAATTGCATAGAAAAGATGGCCTCAGTTACAAGGAAATTGCCAAGGTACTTGATCTGTCTGTTAAAACGGTGGAGAATCACATAGGGCAAGCAATCAGATATTTACGAGAACAACTTGGTCAAGAAAAAAATTTGTAAAAATTTTAGGGGTTGGCTGAATATTGCCTGTCTTACTAATTAAAACAAAGACCCTAAGCATCATATGCAAGCTGAGCTACTAGCGCGTTATTTATCAAAAGAGTGTACTACTCAAGAATATCTTGAAGTTGAACGCTGGTTGCGTCTATCCGAGGGCAATGTAGAAGAGTTAAAAATCTACGAGCAGTTATGGAGAGTTTCTGCAAATCTTATCAAGCTAGAGGATGAGTCGGACAGTAATTTAGATTGGTCCGTGCTTCAAAGTAGAATTGAAGCGGAGGATTTGAATGAGGAGATGAATAAGCCTAAACTGCTCTCTTCCAGAAGTAGAACCGCCTATGACAATGTTTCTTATTTTTCTAGAATAGCTGCTATCATCACCCTTATGTTCCTTGTGGGTTTTTATGGAAGTCAGTTTTTTGAGCAACCCCTACCCGCAGAAGTGGAGCCGGTCTTTAAAGAGATTAGCATGAAAAAGGGCCAGAGAGGTTCGGTAACTTTGAGTGATGGTACCTTAGTTTCATTGAATTCTGAAAGTAGTATTAGTTTACCCAACACCTTTAAATCGGACGTTCGGGAAGTATATTTAGAAGGGGAAGCCTTTTTTGAAGTAGCGAGGATGGAAGATAAGCCCTTCTTGATTTATATAAACGGAACAGTTGTAGAGGTTTTAGGAACTTCATTTGCAGTACGTGCTTTCCCAGATGATGAAATGGTCAGGACAACTGTAGTAGAAGGATTGGTTTCATTCCGTTCCGCAAGCGAAGGCATTGAAGAGGGAGTATTATTGGCTGCAGGAGATTTAGGAGAATTTAATCTTAAGCAAAAGCGTCTATCCAAAGAACAAGTCAAAAATTTAGCCCCATATTTAAGTTGGAAGGAAGGATATCTAGCTTTCGAAAATGCAACCATGGACGAAGTCAAAAAGCAGTTAGAACGAAAATATGATATTCAG
>Ga0181606_10000450_pt1 | contig 33838 bp, 25 predicted proteins | sample 041ome_10_FD_132994 | JGI IMG/M metagenome (GOLD analysis project Ga0181606, IMG submission 132994) | Coastal salt marsh microbial communities from the Groves Creek Marsh, Skidaway Island, Georgia - 041412US metaG (megahit assembly) | ecosystem: Environmental > Aquatic > Marine > Intertidal... | reverse complement strand
CAAACGAGTTACTGCGAATCGCCGCATTATTCGCCATCGATAGAGTATTAGCATTAATCTGCACGGCACCACCATCTCCAGCACCTCGAGAGTCTGTCAATAGTGAGGCGCCGACCATGTTAAAACTGTCTGCCGTAAGGGTGATTTTACCTGCATTGCCACGGCCCGTACTGTTTGCCGTAAGCGTGGTGCCGAGCCCCAAGCTCATCACATCAGCCTCAATCGCTATGCTGCCGCCGGCACCAGCGCCAGATGTGTCGGAGGAAATACCAGTTGTTGTTGAAGAGAAGGTACTAGCAACCGAACGAAACCGGCCGCCATCACCGCGACCACTCGAGGTGATATTGATGATTGTCTCATTCAAGTCTACGGCACCGCCCAGCAATGACAGGAATCCGCCACTACCTTCACCAGAAACACTGGCATCCACCCGCACTTTATCCCAATTTATGACGTCAGCCAGCAGAACGATATCACCGCCAAGGCCGGCACTTCTCGCTTCCGCTGCAATTGAAGTGTTCGCGAAACTAATACTATTGGCCTCCAGCTTTAGTCGTCCTGCTTGGCCTGCACCGACACTCACGAGCTCAAAACGAGAATTACCCGTTACGCTGACGTTGTTAGCTTTAACATCTATCAGACCAGCATCTCCGCCGATGGCGCCGACCGAGAGCGACGACACATTGAACATTGAACCACTAATGTTAACGTCATCACCGATCAGGAAAATGTCACCTCCGGCCCCTACTCCGCTCACGGTACCGATAACGTCGCTGTTATCGATATTGATGATTGGCGCGGTAAGCCTGAGGTCGCCACCATTACCACTGCCGCTGCTGCTAGCATTCAAGCTTGATTGCTGGTCAATGACTATGCTCGTCGTCGCCACCAAGTCCACGAGATTGGCATTACCCGCTCCTTGCGTTTTGACATCGATAGCCGATTGTGCCCGCAATACAATAGTGTCTGCAGACACTACAATCTTACCGCCATCACCCGAGATATCAGAGGTGGCAAGCATCTGACTATTGTTCTCAATCCCGAACCGGCCAGTTGCGTTAATCGTAATGTTTCCAGCCGTTGCTCGCGCAAAATCACTGGAGGTGTTCAGGCTGGAGCTATCCTTAATCAGAATATTCTCGGTTTCTAGATTCAGGTTACCGGCTTTTGAACCCTCGCCACCGGCCAACTCGATCAAACTATTTGCTTCAACCAGAATATTTTGGCTGATGATGCCAATATTACCGCCGGATCTATCCCCGCCGGAGGACGAAATAAGTTGCGCATTATTACTCAGCCTGATCTCATCTGCTTGAAGCGTTAGGTCACCACCACTATTGGTCAGGGAGCCAGTACTTATAATGCTTTTACGCTCGACGCCTTCGACTACAATCGAATTGGCCTGCATGTTAATAGCGCTGTCTTTACCTGCTGCACCAATAAAGGAATCCGCTATATCCACCGTGCCACCCTGGAACATTATCTTTCCCTCAACCGCCTCCAGTGAGGCCTGATTCAAGGAGATACTACCCAGAGTTTTATCACCTATCGTGAACTCAACATCCTGTGCAAAGACATTCACCTGGTCCAGAGCGATAGCCTGCTTTCCCACATTAATATTATGCGATAACGCCCCGCTATCGCCGACTGTTGGGCTCGCACTGCTAAAGGAGATAGCACCCTTAGCGGCATCTAGGAAACCAAAACTACTGACTTCTGCGGTCGATAAGGTGGACGCAGGGGACAGCTGGGCGTAAAAACGTGAGCCATCAACAAAATCAATATAGTCGCTGGTAGCCAGATTAAGGGTACCGTTAATATCAACTACCGCGCCATCACTGAAAATAAAACCGGCGGGATTGATCAGCCACAGGTTCGCCTGATCAATCGTGGAGCGAATCTGCCCAGCTATGGTCGAGTTTTGTCCACCGGTAACTCGCGCAATAATATTGGCAATACTGGTCGGACCAGAGAATTGAGCGATTTCACCGCTGCCCACATCGAAACTAGAGAAGCTATGGAATAGATTGCCACCCTGAGTTTTTCCCAGATTAGCGGTAATGTTGTAAGTTGCGCCGTTGCCGGCGCCGACGCTTTGATTCAGCGAACCACCCATAGATCCGTCAAGAACAACATCGCTATGTGCGATATCCACTAGCCCGAAGAAGCTGACTAACAGCAGGCTACTCAGACGGTAACGCCTGACTCGTCGCAAATTAGAATCTATAGTCTTAGAATCTATAGTCTTAGAATCTATAGTCATAACTTAACCTGAAGTGAATACCGTCGTCCTGTAAATTCCAGTTTTCGACTGGAAAATCTTTAAATCCGTGGGCTATATACAACTCAGCATTGAAGCCGTTCCCAATTCGATAGGTAACGCCCGCACCAAGACTATAAATCGTGTCTCTACCGAGGTTGGCGCTTCCAGTAGAATTTTCACCGCTGCCCCAGTCATAAAACGCGATAAGGTCAAGACCGGGTAGAGATTCAACCCTATAGTTACCCTCGGCCGAGACTAGCAAGGCATTGTCTCGAACGACCTGATTTTGCCTGTAACCACGCACTGAGCCCACGCCGCCTAATGCAAATTTCTCGACAGAGAGCAACGAGGTTGGCGAGTACTGGCCGAGGAGTTTCAGAGTGACATAGAATCTGTCAGTAAACATTCGTGCGTACTGTGCCTGCGCAAGGTACGCGGTAAAACTACCGTCTGGCGCTTTGCTTGTCAGATTATCCACTGTAGGTCGGAACGCGCCTGTGCCGTAGGAAACAGTCAATTTCGCTGCTAACGATGCTGCCATTCCTTGCGTAGCATAGCTCAACGACAACCTGACGGGCGTGACACGGCTCTCACCATCTAAAGCGCCTTCCGAAAAGGAGAATGACTGCCCCAGTAGGGAAGTTTGATTGCGTCGCTTCTCGAAGGTTAAGCCAACGACGAAGGTCGTTTCCAAGTCTCTTATCAGCGGGCAATTGAAAACGATACTCGAGCTTTCCGTCTCGCTATCAACATCTAGATCAGCAAAAGGCTGCTCTATCACGGACGAATCACTTCGACTGTGCTCCAGCCCGACTGTAATATCATTTGAAGTCACGGGTACGCTATACCGTACATCAAATGCGTCAAGCCCTCTGGTGGTAGACACTGAACCTTGAAAGGCATCGCCCCAACCGGTGAGATTATTGGCTTCCATTCGAAGACGAGTACTGTTTGAACCAATAGATGGTGACCTGTCGTTAGCGATACTCGCCCCAATTGCAAACTTGGGTTCAGTATCTGCTGCAAGCAACAATGCTGCGAGTCCGATCTCACCGGTCGGCTCAACTCTGGCGTCGATACGCGTAATATGTCTATCTTTCTCCAGCAACTTTAGTTGGGTTTGCAGCTCCGTTAAATTAAAAGGCTCGCTGAGATCTAACCTGCCTGCGATATAGCGGTCCTTCAAATCACTGGCAATCGTTATCTTTGATAATCTACCCGGTGTCATCTCAAGTCTGAGGACTCCGTCTTTAATTTCCTGATCAGGAATTTTTACACCTGTATTAATATAGCCTTTAAGCGCATAGAGCTGATTCAGGCGATTCTTCATAGCCAACAGGTCGTGTACGCTAACTGACACCTGCAGATAGTCAGCGACAATAGCTTTGACATCATCAGCGAGGTTACCAATTACACAATCGGCATGACTGCGATCTAACGAACCCGCTGCCTTGATAGCGGCCGACAGGTCATAGCTTAAAGGCAGATCACAAACAACTGAATTTAGGATAACGTCATTGAAACGCCCTACCGCATCGACACTTGATTTCGCATCGAGAACATCATCCGCTTTTAGAACCTGTCCACTGAAAACAATTCCAAGGAAAAACCAGCTGACGATTCGTCTCATAACCAATTACCGATAAGCATATACGGCGCCCAATAATTGGGATGAGCGAAGCGGGGTTGAACGATAAGGCGTAATTGCGCCGTGCGTAAGGCCTGAGCTTTCGACACGCCTTCTATGGAGATCTGCTTGTAGAAGGTATTGATAATTTCGACGGTCGCGCTGTCGCTGATTTCCCACAGAGTAGCCAAGGCGCTTCGGGCTCCTGCTTTAAGCGCAACGCCAGCCAACCCCAAGGCGGCCCGCTGATCGCCAGCCGCTGACTCGCAGGCACTCAACACCAGCAATTCAAGAGGTTGATTAGCGGCTTGCCGGTTAGCAATACTCTGGGATAACACATCCATCGTAAGCTTTTTATCATAGGCCAGCAGAAACGACTTTTGCGGATTGCTGTTAAAGTGCCCATGGGTTGCAATGTGAAATATCGAGTACTTCGTTGAGGCTAACTCAGTACTGACATCAGCCGCTAAAAAAGTCCTGTCTTGCAACGTAGACGCGCGATATTCAGTTTTCAGATATTGAATCTCGCCGGTGACTCCCGGCAAACCTGCCATGCCTTGAACTGACTCAGACACACCACCGGCGAAAAAATTCGGTAACTGCACATCTAAAGGTGCCGGCATGGTCATGCTGACTCCGGGCGTAGTAGCGATCGCATACTTTTCAACGAGAAATTGTTCACCATCATACAGCGCCGACATAGGTATAGTACGCAGCACTCCATCAGGTACAAATAACAGCGTCGTGACTTGGTTTTTTTCAAGCAGCGGCTCGGCTTGCTGAATCAGTAATTGATATATTTCTTTACCTAAATCAAGATAATCATCGTCACCCAAATCGCTTTGTATTACATAGCGAAATTCGTTAACCAAACTATCAAACTCAGCCTTTTCTATTGGGGTGGTGTACATATGCACTTGATCCCCGATATTGATCAACAGGTTAAGCTCGTTAGCAAGTATCACCGGATACAAAACGGCAGTTGCGGGTTCTATTTTTTCCAGATCGAGCGCCTTGTCTGGGATAACGCACTCGTTCTGAAAGTAGTCTTGAAGCTCGGCAGACTTGGCTTGCTCAAGTACGACCTGAACCTGCTTCAAGTACGACTGCCTTTCATTTCCCTCACTCTGGCGAGCAACGTCGAGCAGCAGACTTGAGAGTTGAGTAAATAAGGGTTGAATCTTTTGATGAAAAGTAAACGGAGAGCCATCAATCAATGCCTGACGAACGGGCTCAAGCGTTTGAATCGCGCGATAGTATTGCTGAATCGCTAGGGTAGTCTGCCCTAACTGTACGTTTGCTCGTGCTAACTGCCACTCCCACAAATACGCACTTTCATAGGCGAGACTATCGTTGGCGTAGAAACTTGCGGCTTGCAGCCAAGACAGCGCTGCTTCAATCTCACCGGTCTCAAGCAGAATCTGGCCCTTATAGCCCAGCGCATAACTCAACACACGATGTTCAAGCTCACGGGAAGCTGTGTCTCCTGCGATTGTTAATATCTCCAGCGCGCGTTCAAGCCAGCGTGCATCTTGCCTAAACTCAGTGGTCGCGCGCAGATAGAGTGCGGCTAAGGATACCCTTACTTCTGCAGTTTGAAGAGAATTCGCCAGTTGTTGCGAGATGATCCAGCTTTTTTCGAGCAACCCTGCCAACACGCTACGATTCGCAAAATCCATCTCGTATCGAATTCGGTTGGCCAGCAACGTGGCATTGATAAAAGGTCCTGCACCTTCCGCTGCCTCCTCGGCGAGGAGAAAAAATTCCTGTGCTTTGTTTTGATCGTTAAGCCGGCTGTAAATCGTTGCACTTAGATTTAACGCGTCGATTCGAGCATCGGCATTCACTGCGGTGAGTTGGTTCAGAATTCTATCAAGATATCCCAAAGCAACACCGTAGTGGCCCAACTCGTCGTTCACGCGAGCAAGACTAAATAGGCTCTCGAGTTGACGGGCTTGTGGCAACTGCTGAGACAGCAACAAGGCCTTGTTGAACAGGGGTAGCGCTTGTCTACCATAACCCTTGTGTTGCAGGTCAATAGCCGATTCAAACAGCTGCTGATAGTCACGATTCAGATCTATTTGTTGATCCGTGACCGGCTGGTCGCTAACTGCAGCATTGACGACTTGTCCAGACAAGATCCAGCACCCGGCGAAAAGCAGCCATCCAAGCGTCAAAGCGTGTGACCGATTGGTCACACGTTTTAAGCAGATGCCTTTGAACGTCTGAGTTAAGCAGTAATACATCTCACCATCTTGATACTTCAGCCAACTCTAACTGGCTGGCAATCGCTTAATGAAACAGCTGGAGATAATACCGCCTACAGAAGTTTTATTCAAAGCTACGCAAGCTAAGCGCTGACGCCAGGACTTTGAAGCGAAGGCAACTCACGTTTTCTTTCAGTCTCTGACTATTGTTTGGTCGGTTCAGATCGTAGTTCAGGCGCACATATTCTTGTGTCACTCGCTCCACAGCAACCGCGAGGTCCGGCCTTTGTTGACTGATCCGCCGACTGTAGTCCAATGGTCCTTCGCCGGGTTGTCGTTCAAGCCCCTGCTGCTTCAATAACGCACAGAATCGCAGATACTGCCGGTCGATCGGGGTCAGCACAGGCGCATTCTCTGTTCGCAGTATCAGTAGCGCTAAGACTCCGAGCAATCCAGATAGCACAGTCAACGTCAGCAGTCCAAGAAGACCGGCATCCAGATCTTTGAAATACTTGGCCAAGAACTTAATTTGACTCTCAGCGTTGTAACCGACAACCCAGTTATCCCAATAGTGCCCAACGGCACCTAACTGTTGCCGCAGATTCTGGAGCCAAAGTAGCTGGCGGTACTTGAGCCAGGAAAGTGGTGAGCTGGCAAGAAAAGTGTTTTCGTCCGCGACTGCGCTTTCGAGCCCCTGTTGAATACGCGCAGGCGAAACCATCTGAGTCGGGTCGACTCGCATCCAACCACGTCCCTCATACCAAACCTCAGCCCAGGCATGGGCATCAAATTGATGCACCGCCACATAATTGGCCAGCGCATTATATTCGCCGCCCTGATACCCCAACACAACTCGAGCAGGAATTCCGGCGACACGCATCATGAAGACAAAGCTGCCAGCAAAATGCTCGCAGAAGCCTCGCCGGCTGTCGAAGAGAAACTCATCAATGTCGTTATCACCGAGCAAGTCTGGTTGTAGCGTATAGGTAAATTTTTCGTCGGCGTAATAAATTAGCACACGGGTCACATAGTCAGCATCATCACTGGCTGCCTGACGCAAGGCACTTACCAGTTGGCGGGTTCTTGGATTGCTACCATTGGGCAGGCTGGTATTTCGTTGCCGCACTGGGTCATCGAGATGGGTCTCCAGGCGATAGTCCAAGTCGGAGGTCACGTCATACCGGAATTTCGCTGTCACTCCCCGACTACGGCGATGAATTAGCGTCGAGTCTGCCTGCAGCATTACTTCGGGGCTAGAGGGTAGCGCCGCAGCTGCCAGACTAAACAACCAACGCTGCTGAGTCGGCTCAAGCACCATGCTGTACTTTTTTGTGTTGCCAAGGCGCTCGACCTGTTCCGCTAATGATGTTTCACTCTGCTCAGCGCGATCTTTCAACTGGCTGCTTCGGGTCCAGACCTTACCGTCATAATTTTCTAATACCAGCCCGCGCCAATAGAGCTGACTGGCACCGGGTACCGGTCCGCTGAAACTGGCCTTAAACGCCAACGCGGGCGACAGACTCAGGGTCGCAACATCACCCGGGCGCATCTGGTCCGATACACCGCTTTTGGCGACCTGGGAGGGGATGGGCACAGACCAGAAGGGCGACACTCTGGGAACCATGACAAATAATACCAACATCATGGGTAGCGATTGGGCGAGTAGTATTACAGCTAGCCTGAGGGTTCTTGCCGGCGCAAGCTGGAACCGCTGCTGGTTCAGGCCTATCAAGGCGGCGGTCGTTAACAGGAGTGTAATCAAACAATAGAGAGTAAAGAGAATGGTCTGCGCAAACAGGAGTTGAGTGACGGTCACAAAATAACTTAACAGAATCAGAATGAAAGCATCGCGCCGATGACGCATTTCAAGCAGCTTGAAGCCAATTGCGAGGATGAGCAGTGCTAAAGCTGACTCAAGCCCATACACTCGAGCCTGGTATTCGACGCCAATGCCAATAAAACCGGCAACCACGAACAGGCCCCTGACCCAGCGACCAGGGTAACCCCAGCGACCTTGGTACACCATGACCCGCCAGGCGCAGCAACCGATACAGATCAAGATCACCCAGAGAGGCAGGCGCAACACATGAGGCAGGATCACAGCAACTTGGGCCATCAGCAGCCACATTAGACTGCCTCTGGGGATCTGCGAAGCCTTCATAGCTTTTTTGCTAACAGCGGCTGCAGCTCATACAGTGCCAGGGTTTGCAGCAATCGCCGTTGGTGCGCAAGCCCTTTGGCAGGGGCTATCTCAAGCCCAGGCAGTCGCAAGCCGTATTCGTCTGACGAAGAACTGAGCGCCACAATCCAGTAACACAAACGGCTCAGACGGCTTTCACGATCCAAACCAGGAAAACAGTCCCAATCAACCCAGACGCGCCGGTCAAGGTTCGTCGCAAACGTCTTGCTGAACAGATCACCCGTCCGTGCAAAGGACTTCCAGGCGATATGGCGCAATGAGTCGCCCGCTTGATAGTCACGCAAGGCAAAGAAGTCATCGACTCCACCAGGCTGAAGTAACTCTCCCTCGGGGTTTACACCTTTGTCTGACGGCACCCCTGCGGCAAACACAGGACGTGGATAGACGACCGCGGTCATGTTCAGATCGACCCATGACCAGGCACGAAACAGACCAACCGGATACTGCGACTGAATCAGCAAGCGACCAGGATTGAGCCAGCCACGATGTTTTGCCGGCACTAACAGAATTACTAAGGCCCTCTGTTCTTCAACCAAATCGGCGCACGCCAGCTGCGCCGGGTTCCAGCCCAGAAAGATCGCTTCATGATTACGTTCGCCCTGACGGGATAGGTACACCGCAAAACTGATATCGTCACCGGCAAAACCCGGTTGCGCAGTGCCTGAGTTAACCCTCAGACCTGACAAGTTTCCAAAGGTATGAAAAATAGAGACCATAAACAGACTGAAGAGTAAGAATGCGACGGCAAAGACCAGACTATTCTGATAATTTATTGCCACTAGGATCACCAGCGCCAGCAACCCCAGAAAATACACCCCCTGCCGGGTCGGCAGAATAAAGATATTGCGCTGACTCAAGACCACCGAATGGGCAGGCGGCGAACGACGATTCAACCAGCGTTGAAAGCGCAAAGAGCGCCAAAAGCGACCATGTGAAACACTGGCATGTCCCTCAACGCTGGCCATCAGTGAATAACATCAACTTTAAACAGCATACGCTGGATCAGACTACCTGCCTTATGACTACTAAAGTCGTCAGTTTCGCGCAATCGATGAGTGACCACCGAGGGTAATACTGCCTGTACATCCTCTGGAACAACATGTTGGCGATCTTCAATCAGCGCCCAGCTTTTAGCGCTGGCAATTAGTGCCAGTGCCCCTCTGGGTGACAGGCCGTCGGCAAATTCTGGCGCCTCGCGAGAGTACTGAACCAGTCGTTGTATATAATCCAGCAAAGCCTCTGACACCTTAATCTGCTGGCTTTGCTGTTGCAGTTCACTCAGTTGAGCCAGACTTAAACAGGGTTTTAGACGCGCCAAAACCCGGCGTGGATCCTCCCCTTTAAGTAACTGTCGTTCTGCACCTGGATCGGGATAGCCTAGTTTGATCCGCATTAAAAACCGGTCAAGTTGTGACTCGGGCAGCGCAAAGGTACCTGCCTGACTATTTGGATTTTGCGTTGCGATGACAAAAAACGGCGAGGGCAAGGGTCGCGTCACCCCCTCAATGGTCACCTGCTGCTCTTCCATCGCTTCGAGCAGCGCACTCTGACTCTTGGGTGTCGTACGGTTAATCTCATCCGCGAGGATCAGGTGCTTAAAAATGGGCCCGGGAACATAATTGAACTCGCCTGTATTTTTATCGAACACAGAGACACCGAGAATGTCAGCAGGCAGCAGATCACTGGTAAATTGAATACGGCTGAAGCTGAGTCCCAGGACTCGAGCCAGGGCCTGGGACAGGGTTGTTTTACCCATACCAGGGACGTCTTCTATCAGCAGATGACCACGCGACAAAAGGCATGCCAGAGCAAGCTTGATCTGCGGCTCTTTGCCGAGCAATACGCTACCGATTTGTGCAACAGTCTCATGTATGAGCGCTTGCATAGCTTCCCCTGGTCGCGAATGGCTAGTAAAGCCCCGCTTCATCAGGGCCAGTGGCCACAGCAACAACAGCTATCGCTGTGGCAGGGTCAACAAACAAAAATTACTTCGCCCACGAGCTTGGTGCCTTGGAGCGTCAATGATGGTTATCATTGGAACAACGGCTTCGAAAGTACCGTCTGTCTCACTTCTCGGGTCACTATCTAAGGCTAATAGCGTTGACAACGGACCTGGCAGCGTATTCATCAACATACCTGTCGAGCCATGTGACCCACCATTCGCCTGGTTTAAGCTGAATGAGAGTTAATCTGCTTAGATTAGTCAGGCTGGTACATGGATGGCGTCACGTACTCCACGGCACCTGGGTAGTCAAAATTTTCATAATTAATCAGAAGACGATCATCATTCGCATCGATGTCATCTGCCAAGCCATCATAGTCTCGGTCTGCAGATCGCAGCTGATCTTCGGGAAACATATCAGCATAATTAGGCACGCCATCTTCGTCGTCGTCGATAATCGGCATATACTTTTTACCAACATAATAGGGGTCGACATCAGGAGCATCTGAAAAGTCATTGACCAACATCGCCCCGGCGGTAGGTACAGCTGTTGCTGGCGAATGACCTTCAAAAAATAAATGGCTCGGTGCAGGCAAAGTTTCGCGTAGAACAAGGTCAGCACAGAGGTTCATATCAACTTGAGAATAGGTTTTACGCGGCTTAAGCTGCCTGACGATATATTTCAAACCACCCGAGCGGGTAATTGTGGTCAGGTCAGGAATGTCATAGGCGGGAAATAAGCCCAACCCGGCCGCATCAGTACAGTTACTCGCCAAGGCTCCGGTAACCACTGAACCATCTTTAAGAGACCTGCAAACGTTGGGGATGCCAAGGCTGGAAAAACCATAGACGCTAAACGCAATATTTTCACCTTCAGCATTGGTGTAAGTCGCAGAGAAATTTTTTAAGTTCCTATCTCCGTTGGACGCATAGACGCCATAGCCAAAACCACTGGGTACGTAAGGCCAGGAATTCGCTCGACTAACACACGCAGACTCTACCAGCGCTTTGTTCTGCACAAAGGTTCCGCCTTGATACACGTCCTGATATCTCTCGTATCTTATATAGTCGGTGTTAAATGCAATATTAGTCGCACCTGCGCTGTAAGGTATTCCCGCGGGATACAAGCCAGAACCACTGACAATAGGGAAAAAATATTTATTGATGATGGTTCCATATCCCGCATCACCCTCCTCAAAATACAGATTAACCCCGTAGAATTCCTCTTGTTGTTCAAGAGGTAGGCTTTGGTTAATAACATACTCATCGAGATAAAATGCCGCTTGGTATTGTACGGTAGCTTCATCGACCCGGGACGACTCTGATCGCCAGCGCAGCAGCATTTTATCGTTTGTGTGGCTGTAAAATGCCTGATCAAGCGTCATTATGCCGAATGGATTAGCGACTGTTGCCTCCTCGGTGAGAGTGACGGTGATGTTATTACTCACAGTCTGACCCATATCTGGCGCATTCCAGTATTCAACCGTGACCGGATCATCAGGAGTCGACTGGGTTGCTCGAACGACCGCACGATAATCTTCCATGTTGCGTTCACACTGACGCTCGTCAATATTTGCCAAATACGCGTAGGCCGGAATCTCAGCATCCCGTTGTAAATTGGCCCACTTCCTATACTCAACCTTATTGAATATGCACAACAGCTTGTTCAAGGTCCCAAAGGGAATGTCGATAGTAAATTGGTGAACCAGATTTGCTGTGAAGTCTCGCCATACAGGTTTTGACTTATCGGTAATTTGTTCTCGGGTCAGATCTGAAAGGGCTGAGTGGGCTGAAACTGTCAACGTCAACATCAACAAGATATTTAGTGGTAGTTTATTGTCCATTTCTCATCTCAAAATCTTGATGGCGGCAGGAATCGCTTTTGCCAAGGATATTGAGCTGTCCTTGGGAAATGGATCCTCAAAATCGAGTACTCCATCACCGTCATCGTCTTCGTCGGCATGCATTCCCAGCGCAAGACAGGCCAGATCACAGGTATCCGGCAAACCATCAAGGTCTACGTCAGGCAGAAAACCGGTTGATATCAGCGGATAATAGTCATTCGAATCCAGTGCATTGTCACCATCATCGTCGGTGTCGGCAAGCATTCCCAAACCAATGCAGTCAACATCACATTCATTGGGGCGACCGTCGCCATCCAGATCGCTCAACTGACCCAAGCTAATCAGGGGGTAAGCATCGGCCTCATCAAGCACCCCGTCATTATCGTCATCAAGATCAGCATTATCACCGATGCCATCGTCATCGGAGTCCGATGTTTCAAATACATCGAATGGAAAGGCGTCTAAACTATCGCCAACACCATCATTGTCGTCATCAGTATCGGCATTGTCTCCAATTCCATCGTTGTCATTATCCGCGGTCTCTGAAGCATCAAGACTAAATTTATCATTCGCATCCAGAACACCATCGTTGTCATCATCAAGGTCAGCATTATCACCTATACCGTCTAGGTCTGTATCAATGCTTTCGGTGCTGTCCAGAGGCAGTGCGTCGTCTATATCAAAAATGCCGTCATTGTCATCGTCATAATCTATGAAGTCGGCAAGTCCATCCTGGTCGAAGTCAACAGCATTTAATTCAGTGATAATCTCCGCATAGAGACTTTGAGGCTGGGTCTGAACAGTGAATTCTCCCGAGTCGATCACGCCAGTTATCAGATCAGCAATTAACGAGAGTAAACCCGTCTGCGCAACTGAAGACAAAGCCAAAGCATCACTGGCAGTCGGATCCAGCGTTATCGAAGATGTCAGTCCGTTAAGTTCGGCAATAGATGTTGCAAGTGAGAGCATTTCATTAGCACCAATGTTTAAATTCGGCGCTACAGCAGTGATACTGGATACCAGGACCGCCTGAATTGTTTCTGCCGCACTCAATTTCAACTCACCATTCGCTTGCGCAAACTCATTGAGATTAGTCGTCAATGCTAGCGCCACAGGAAAACCCGCCTCTACTGGCGCGTCCTGGTTATCTGTTTTGACGAGTGTATCTAGAGTCTGCAACAACAAACCCAGCTGCTGATTAATGCGTTGAACAGCTTTAGCCCCCTCGTCACCACTCTCAGCTTGCGCCCATATATCAGTTGTCAGCAACTCTTGCGGATCTATTGCTAAGCCAAATGCATCTAGTAGTAAGCGTTTCAACTGTGGAGTTTCTGCAGACGAAAGCATCGTAGAAATCGGAGTAACACTGACGAATTGTGTTAGGTCGGTGGGGATTGGAGAGAATAAAGTCAAAGTATCAAGCAAATTACCAGTCTTGGCATCAGTCCCGCCATAAGACACAACTCTTGGATCTGCCCCCTCAGGTTTTTCGAACCTTATCAGATAAAAAAAGCCATCTGCATTCGTCACACCGAAGGGCTCACCCTCACCCAATTTGCCATCTTCATCTAAATCGACAAAAACGCTGGCGCCGCCAACTGGCGCATCTACCACCCGGCCTTCAAATGCATCCTCAACATTAATGGCAAAGGTCTGAGCGACCTCGGTCTTGCCATCGGTAACTTTAATTGTCACCAGATACTCGTTATCACCGTTTTCGTCCGCCGGCATTTCAAAATCAGGTGGAACCAAAAACTCTAAAGCATCATCTCCACGAATCGCGAACTTGCTTTCGTCAGCGCCACCAGCAATTCTGAAATATAATCGGTCATTATTGGCATCAGCTGCGATCAGCGTCAGCGCATCTAGCGATCCCTCGAGGGAAAAGGCCTGCTCAGAAACGCTAAAGGTGGGTGCTTGGTTCGCAGGGAGTTGGTCGACACTGACAGGATCCAAGCTGCCACCACCGCACGCAGACACCAACGAGATGACGAGGGAAATCCAAAGCACTCTACTCAACTCAACACCCTTCTGATAGCACGGCGGTTGTTTGATTTCATTCATAGAGATTAGACTGATCTCTCGTCTAATTAAACCAAAATAATCTCCGCGTGGCACTTTCGAGCGCACCATACGCTCGACGGTTTCATTTACTTACCAAACGGCTTTGCGTTAACGATTATCTGGGGTTGTGCCTCAAACCAATAACTACACCATCCGACCTAATTCTGATGGCCGCCCCATTTAACCTTGATTGTGCAGCTCGATAATTTCCATCTCTGCAAGCCGCAAACCCGCCTTGGCACCATCGCCGCGCTGAGATTCAATCCGCGCCAGATATTTTTCATCAACGCCACCGGTAATGTAGTCACCATCAAAAACGCTGGTGTCGAACCGCTTGATTTTCGGATTGATGCCCAGGGCACAGTCCACCAGGTCTTCAAGGTCCTGATAGATGAGCCAGTCGACACCGATATAGGCGGCGATTTCGTCAATGGTGTTGCCGTCAGCGACAAACTCACACGCCGCCGGCATATCGATACCATAGACATTGGGAAAACGTACTGGCGGCGCTGCCGACGCCAGATAGACTTTCTTTGCACCAGCTTCCCTTGCCATCTGCACGATTTGTCGAGTCGTAGTACCACGCACAATCGAGTCATCGACGAGCAGCACATTTTTGCCACGAAACTCCAGATCGACCGTGTTGAACTTTTGGCGTACCGATTTTTGGCGCTGCTTTTGGCCAGGCATGATAAAGGTACGGCCTATGTAGCGGTTCTTGACCAGACCATCTCGGTATTTGACATTCAACCGGTGGGCCATCGGCAATGCTGCCGTAGAGCTGGTATCTGGAATCGGAATAACAACGTCGATATCGTGGTCAGGGCGCTCACGAAGAATTTTATCGGCGAGCTTCTCGCCCATCTTCAGTCGCGACTTGTAAACAGAGACATCATCTATCACAGAGTCAGGCCGAGCGAGATAAACTTGTTCAAATATACAAGGACTATATTCGACGTTCGCCGCGCACTGTTGAATGCAGACTTCCCCGTTTGTTTGAATACAAACTGCCTGACCCGGCTGTATATCATCAATAAATTCAAAGCCAAGGATGTCCAGCGCAACACTTTCTGAGGCAATAATGTACTCCACACCCAGTGGTGTTGAACGCTTGCCGTAACAGACTGGCCGAATGCCATGGGGGTCACGAAACCCGACGATTCCAAATCCGATGATCAAGGCGACAGCAGCATAGGCGCCTACTGCCCGCTCATGGACTCGAGTAATCGCTTTAAAGACGTCGTCAGGCGATAGATGCAAGCCGGCGACACTTTGCAACTCGTGGGCAAAAACATTGAGTAACACCTCTGAATCTGAACTGGTATTGATATGCCGACGATCGGTTCGAAACAGGTCTTCATTCAATTGTCGATCGTTGATGAGATTGCCATTGTGCGACAGACAAATACCAAAGGGAGAATTAACGTACATGGGTTGAGCTTCGGCTGAACTTGCTGTACCGGCGGTGGGATAGCGTACGTGAGCGATGCCCATGTTGCCTTTGAGCTGGTCCATATGGTCCTGTTGAAAGACGTCTTTGACCAGACCATTATTTTTTCTCAGGTTGAGCTTGTCGCCTTGGCAAGTCACGATACCTGCGGCATCTTGACCACGATGTTGCAGGACCGTGAGTGCATCATAAAGATCGTAGGCAACCTCACTTCTGCCAACCATTCCGACTATGCCGCACATATGTCTAACCTCTCAAAAATGGGTATTACTGTTCTACTCTGCTGCACTACTCTGCTGCACTACTCTGCTGCACTACTCTGACGTACTCATCTGACGTACTCATCTGACGTACTGCATATGTTCTCATCACATCTGTCCGCGATTAAATCGCGATACCATGGGCTTTAAATTCATCGATTTTGTCCACCACAAAAATCTGCAGCCAATCGGCTGAAACCAGTACATGGGGAATGATCTGTGATGACCGCCACCAGTCATCTTCACTCACCGGCATTCGAGCCATCAAAGCGACGGCGACTACAACGATGAGCGCGCCTCGAACGAAACCAAATCCCATACCCAGTATGCGATTTAGGGTAGACAGACCCGCCATTCTAACCACCTGATAAATCAGATAATTAATCATGCCACCGATGATCATGGTGACAAGATACAGACCGCCATAGGCCACAGCCATACGCAACGAGGGAACACTGATAAAATCTTCCAGCATTGCGCCGACCTGAGCTCCGAACAATCGAGCGATAAGGATAGCTGCAATCAAGGTCGCCAGTGACAGGGCTTCCTTAACAAACCCACGCACGATGCTAATCAGGGTTGAGATCAACACCAGACTTATGATTACCCAGTCTACCGCGGCAATTTGCTCCAAGACTCAACCCTCTTCGCTCTGATCCAAACTTTCAATAACCCACAGGGAAAGCGTCACAATCGTTTCCTGGCTGAGGCAACGATCCGCTAGCCGCCGAGTTGTCCCGCATCATCCTCAAGCCGATAACGGACAATCTGACCCTCAATATTCAGTTTCTTGCGAACAGCCTCTGCAATCACCTCAAGCTCATTCCGTTTCAGCATCGGTCCTATGTAAACTCTAAAAGTTTCGCCCTTGTCGTCATCTGTCTTGGCACGAACAATGTAGGTTCGGTAGCCGTCCTCTCTGAGCTGTTGCTTCAGACGCTGCGCGTTACTCGGATCCTGAAAACTGCCGAGTTGCAGACTCCAGCTGACGGGCAGTAGGTTCTTATCCAGTGCCAGCTCGGGCGTGCGTCGATCCTGCTTGGCCGAGGCTGAATTCGCTGCGGATTTATTGCTGACTGAGGGTTCGCTGTAGGACCGAGTGTCAGGCTCAAACTGAGGTAACTGGGCCGCACTGTTCTGCTCCATCTCGCGCATTTTGCGCAACGCATCGTCCATGGTGAGCTTCTTGAGTTCTATCAGGGGTGGTTCTGGAATGGTTGCCATGACCCGCGCCCGGTCTTCTGATGTACCATCCAGCAGCATCGGCAGGATGATAACAGCCAGTGTCGTCAGCACCCCTGCACCCACCATCCTTTGTCTGAGTTTTGTATCCAACTAGTTCTTCACTTCTTCTGGGTACAATTAAATCAACCTAAGTCATGCATTGGGCTGAAGAGCCCCTTTAGCCGAGTCGTTATCCAAGTATTCCAACACGCCTGCAACTACCGGAAATGAGCCAAACACAAGGATAAAGTCCTCATCAGCACACTCTCGGAGGGCGGCTGCATACGCCGAAGACACTTTAGCATAAGTGCTGGCTTCAGACTCGCCGATATTCATCAAATGCGTCGCCAGTTGCTGAGCTTGGGCCGCGCGCGACTCCGTCAGGTCAGTGCAATAAAAATGGCTCACCAGAGGTGCCAAAAGGTCAAGAACGCCGGCGACATCTTTGTCAGCATACATGCCAACCACCGCATGGCATCGGCCAAGATGCGGCTGTTGTTGTCGAAGCGCGATTAACTTGTCGCGCAAGTATAACGCGGCATCCGGATTATGGGCGACATCGAGTATGGTCAGCCGCGGCTTGGTCGCTTGTTGAAAGCGCCCGGCAACCCGCCCTGAACTTGCGGCTAGCTGAACGTCTTCAATAGTCAATGTAAGACCGGCACAGGCGACCGCCTGGGTCGCCGCCGCAAGACTATCAGAGGGCAAGTGGAGCATTGGTAGCCCGGCATACTGCTTTATTTCGTGAGTCTCAGTGAGCCATAGCGTCTGCTGGTCTAGATCAAAATCAACGCCAAGGCTGAACACCGGGGCCTGCAAGCGTCCGGCCTGCTCAAGGATGGACTTGGGCGGTGCTCTGTCTACCAACACGCAAGGCTTGCCAGCCCGCAAAATACCGGCTTTCTCGGCACCGATCAGCTCACGGGTATCGCCTAACCAGGACTGGTGATCAAGGGCTATTCGAGTGATGACTGAGACATCAGGATCAACAATGTTCATGGCATCAAGACGACCACCCAGGCCAATCTCGAGAACAGCAACATCAACGGCCAGTTGTTTAAAGATCAGCAGGGAGGCCAGAGCGCCGTACTCGAAATAACTGAGCGATATTTCCTTGCGGCTCGCATCTATGGCTTCAAATGCGGCACAGATAAGCGCGTCTGACGCTGGTTCACCATCAATCTCAATACGCTCATTGAACCGTTGCAGGTGTGGCGAAGTTGCCTTGCCGACAGTCAGATTCCGACCACGACACAGCCGAGCTATATATTCACAGGTCGAACCTTTGCCATTGGTACCCGCGATCAGAAAGGTCAGTGGTGCCGGGGTTAAGACGTCCATGCGTCGCCCTACCTCTCCGACTCGGGCTAAACCCAGGTCCCATTTCACCGGATGTTGCTGCTCTATGCGCTGCAGCCAGTCAGCCAGGTTCATAATCAGCAGACAGCGTCCATCGCTGAGCGCATGTCAGCCACCAAAGCGCAGACGGCCTCACGCAGCCGAGCCGGATCCTTCTCATTTGCCGCCATTAAACTAACGAGCGCTGTGCCGACCACGGCACCATCAGCGACTCTGGCAATTTGCGCCGCAGACTCGCCATCCTTGATCCCAAAACCAGCCACAATCGGGCTTGTTGCATAAGCTTTAAAGGCGGCGAGCCGCTGGCTAACCTCTTTTATGTCAAGATTCCCAGCGCCGGTGGTGCCCTTCACCGACACGTAGTAGGTGAATCCTCGGGTCCGATCGAAAATCAGTCGAGCGCGCGCCTCAGGAGTCGTGGGCGCCAGCAGGTAGATAGGATCCAGGCCCTGGCTCAGCATCGCGTTATCCAGTACTTGACCTTCTTCGGGTGGGACATTCACCAAAATAGTGCCATCAACCCCAGCATTGGCGGCAGCTGCAGCGAAAGCCTCATAACCCATGGCTTCAATCGGATTGATATACCCCATCAGGACGACCGGCGTGACCTTGTCCTGTTCGCGAAACCGAGCAACCATACTGATAGTATCTCGTAAACTGACTCTGTGCCGCATGGCGCGTTCGTGTGCCAGCTGAATCACAGGCCCTTCCGCCTCAGGATCAGTGAAGGGCACGCCGAGCTCGATGATACTGGCACCACTGGCAACCATGTCGTGCAGCAGAGGGACAGTAATGTCAGGGGTCGGGTCGCCGGCGACAACGTATACCACCAAGGCCTTTTGACGCTGGTCAGCGAGGCGTTGAAAACAATCAGCAATGCGACTCAAACTACTACTCCCGGGTTCTTTGGTTTAGTCAAGGCGTATGCCATCGATCTTAGCCATGGTTGGAATATCCTTATCACCTCGACCCGACAGATTAACGATGACAATCTCGTCTTTATCCATGGTCGCCGCAAGATCCATTGCATAGGCCAGTCCATGGGCTGACTCCAGGGCCGGCAAAATACCTTCAAGACGGTTCAACTGCCGAAACGCCTGCATTGCCTGTTGATCACCCACTGCAACATATTCAGCCCGTTTTATGTCTTTCAACCAAGCATGTTCTGGTCCGACGCCGGGATAATCCAGTCCTGCTGAAATGGAATAGGTGTCGAGTACCTGGCCATCTCTGTCTTGCATCAGATAAGTACGATTGCCGTGCAAAATACCAATACTGCCTTTGCTGAGCGGCGCGGCGTGCTGACCGGTTTCAAGCCCGTTGCCCGCAGGTTCGACACCAATCAGTCGAACCGCTGAGTCCTCAAGAAACGGATGAAATATACCCATAGCGTTAGAGCCACCGCCGACGCAGGCGACCACGGCGTTCGGCAACATACCGAACTGCTTCAGACACTGGGCCCTGGCTTCTACACCAATCACCGACTGGAAATCGCGCACCAGCATCGGGTAAGGATGCGGGCCGGCAACAGTACCAATAATATAATAGGTATCATCAACATTCGTGACCCAGTCACGCATAGCCTCGCTCAAGGCATCTTTCAAGGTGCGTGAACCGCTGGTGACAGGGACCACTTCCGCGCCAAGTAACTTCATTCGGTAGACATTCGGGCTTTGTCGCGCAATATCATCACTGCCCATATAAACTCGGCACTTCAAGCCAAAACGCGCCGCTACTGTGGCGGAAGCAACGCCGTGCTGGCCGGCACCAGTCTCGGCAATGACTCGAGGTTTACCCATATATTTGGCCAAAAGTGCCTGACCAATACAGTTATTGATCTTGTGCGCACCTGTATGATTCAGGTCCTCGCGCTTGAGCATTATGCGCGCACCCCCTACCTGCTTCGTCAATCGCTCGGCGAAATACAAGGGCGATGGCCGACCTACATAGTGCTCCAAGTCATGATGAAACTCCGCCAGAAAGTTTTTGTCATTTTTCAGGTGCCGATAGGCTTGATCTAGCTCTGCCAGTGCGGTCATCAGAATTTCCGAGACAAATTGCCCACCATAAGGCCCAAAGTGGCCCTTCTCGTCTGGCATCACCGTCAGCGCCTCATTGGTACCCGCCGTCAGCTTGTCTTTTCCTGCCTGCCTTTCCTGGTTCATCAGTGTCATCTGTTTACCTTGCCGTTTTGTCGGCTAACCTACCCTCAACCCATCTACTCGGTTGAGCGTCGTTGTCATTTATCTGTTGAGGTCTGCGGCACGAACCGCCCTTATAAAGTCCAGCAGTTTGCCGGGATCCTTTCGGCCTTTGGTCCTCTCTACCCCGCCACTCACATCGACTCCGTGAGGCGCGACGCTGGCAATTGCTGCGGCTACATTATCCGGATTGAGGCCGCCAGCTAGGATCACCGCCTTTTGCAAAACCGGTAATTGTTGCCAGTCAATTGTACGGCCAGTACCGCCATATAGACCATCGGTGTAAGCATCAAGGAGTACACCATGGCTATCTGGATATTCGGCCACTCGTTCGGCCACATCATCCTCGGGCGCGACCCTAATAGCTTTAATGAACGGACGATCAAAGCTGGCACAAAACTCGTTCGATTCATCGCCGTGAAATTGTAATAGGTCGAATGGCACTTGGCGGCAAATAGCACTCACTTGCTCGCGGGAATGATTGACAAAAAGGCCCACGCGACTCACAAATACCGGCACCAGCGCGCACAATCTTTGCGCCTCGGTCACATCTACATACCGCGGACTGGGCCCATACATATTAAAACCAAGGGCATCAGCACCCGCTTCGACCGCCATCGCGACATCATCAGGGTGAGTGATACCGCAGATTTTGACGCGGGTGACCATAGGGCTCGATTTTCCAGTCATTGAAAAAGGCCGAGAGTTTACCACCAATCTTTCACGTGGGTAACGCGACGAGGGTTATTGGGCAGCAAAAAAGTAAGGCATTACTGGTCCACGAGGTAAATCAAAGACTTCAGGGTAGACCACATCGACCAAATATAGACCGTGGGGTGGAGCCGTCATGGCGCCCAAGGTTCGATCACGGCCTGCCAATAGATGCGCAGCCCAGTCGATTGATTGTTCGCCCGCCCCTATATCCATGAGAACACCGGCAATATTGCGAACCATATGATGCAAAAAAGCGCTGGCTTTAACATTCAACAGGACCATTTCACCCTGTCGAGTGACCGAAATCTCCTGAACGTTGCGCATGGGTGTTTTTGACTGACACTTAGCGGCACGATAGGCCGAAAAGTCGTGTTCGCCGACCAAGGCCTGAGCGGCCTGATGCATCCTGACAGCATCCAGTGATCGATACTCCCGCGTAAACATTCCTGCACCAATGGCAGAACGCACCATTGTATTGTGGATGCAATACAGATATCGACGTGCAGTCGCGCTAAAACGGGCGTTAAACCCATCGTCCACGGGCCGACTCCATTTCACCGCAACAGTCTCAGGCAGGTGTGCGTTCACGCCCAGTACCCAGGCTTTCTCCGGTCGCTCAGCAATGGTATCAAAGTGGACTATTTGGCGAGTGGCATGGACACCGGTATCGGTGCGACCGGCACAGATCACACGAATCTCTTGATCAGCAATCCGAGACAGTGCCGCCTCCAGGGTTTGCTGCACGGTATTGCCGTCACGTTGAGCCTGCCAACCATGAAATTGAGAGCCCGAATAACTCAGACACAACGCAATTCGACTCAAACTCTACAACTCCTTAGCCGCTCAGGCTGCCGATCAGACCCGCAAAACTCTGAGCTAAGCCTATCCCACCTGCTCGAGCAAAGCTCGGGCTTCCCTGATTTCGGCATCGGAACCCGCCGCTATGACTTCTTCCAATGTTCGGCGCGCTGATTCAGCATCACCCATGTCAACATAGGCTCGAGCCAGGTTGAGCTTCGACTCCATGTCTTCGTCGAACTCAAGCTCGAAATCCTCATCCAGCTCCAGATCCAATTCATCATCGAGATCAAACGAGAGGGTATCTTCAGTGTCGACTGATTCTGCCGTCGCTAATCGATCGAGCCCGCCCTTTAAATCACTGTCATCTAATGCACTTTCATCAAGGCTGAAAGATAAGTCATCACCCAGCTCAACGGCCCCATCCTGACCCGGCGCCGAAGCCAGAGGCTGGTCCAGAGACTCACCATCGAGATCCAAATCCAGATCCAGATCCAAATCATCGCTCAGCTCACTCGCTGGCTGATCAGCAGCCTGCTCGAAGGGTGCAGCTTCACCCGCCACATCGAGCTCAAGGTCGTCAGCGCCCTGAAAATCAAACACCGTGTCATCAGTTTCACTGTCAAGATCATCAAGATCAAAAGACAATTCATCCTCATTTGCCTGCGCGCCAGCCAGGCTCGCTGCCCCGCCGACCATCGCTGCCTCTATCGCGACGCTGTCGGCACTCAGCGCGACTGCCCCAGGCAGTTTTGCCTGCAGGGTTCGGCCCTGCTTAATCGCGTCCTCATCTCCTAATTGGCAGAGTTCATCGAAAGCCTCATTGAAGGCGTCGACGTCTTCGGTTTGGACATAGACTTCCAGTAATTTGACGCGTATATCAGCGCGATCTGGCTCAGCAGCGATAGCCTTCTGCAGAAAGCTGATGGCATGCTGAAAGCGCCCATAGGCGATGTAAATTTCCACTTCACCCATCACATCCGAGGTCTGCGGACTAGTATCGTCTTCAAACTCCTCAACCTGCGCCGCTGACTCGACAGCCGCCACCTTGTCTTGTCTTTTCTCAACGCCTGACGATGCCGAATGGAGCTGGGCATGCGCTAGCTCATCTGCCAGAATTGCGCGACTTTGACGACGCTTGCGCACAATCAAGCCACCGGCAATAGCAGCCACCAGCAAGAGGCCCAGACTACCAAACACATAGGGGTTACTGAGTAACCCAGTGCTCGAGTTGGTTGGTGTCGGCTTATTGACTGGCCGACTGGATTCTGCCAGCTGGATTCTTTCAACTTCGGCGCGAAGCGCTGCCAACTGGTCATCTTTCAGTTTGATCAGTTCACTGAGCGTTTCAACCTGGTTTGCCAGGTCATTCATTCGAATATTCAGTTCATCATTGGCACGCTGAGCCCTGTCAAGATCCTCTCTGGCTACCGCCAAGCCCGTTTCCACGGGACTGCTGCCGCTGTTAGTGGCAGTCTCAGCATCAGCATCAGCATCGCCGGCGGAACCGGCACTCGAACCTATCTCTTCATCCTCCTCCCAAGCCAGCACCTTCAGTTCGCCGCTGTCATCCTCGCTGGACTCGGCGGGACGCACGGTCGGCTGACGGCCAGCGGCATCCAGCTGGGCAACCGGTATACCAATACTGTAATCAGCAAATTCATCGTTCTGTTGGCGCACTCTTCTCAGGGCTTCGGCCTGGCTCTCACGCTGAATTTCTGCCTCATCAGGAATACGAAGAACGTATCCCGCCTTGAGCAGATTGATATTATTATTGATAAAAGCATCAGGATTGGCTCTTTGCAGCGCCAACATGGTCTGATCAACACTAACTCGGTTGCTCGGGCGCATCCTTGAGGCTATCGACCATAGCGTATCGCCAGCACCCGTCATGCCGTAACCAGGTTCTCTGACCTCTTCCATCTCAGCAGAGTCTGAGTCGGTAGTTGGATAAGCGATTGGATAAGTAGTTGGATCAGCACTTGAATCAGCCGCTGCCCCCCCGAAGGGTTCACTTGGCTCAGCCGGCTCGGCCTGCGATGGCGAGGTTTCGGTAACCCGCAACGGCGCTACGCCCTCATCAGTAAATACGGGCGGATCAAGCAGCACAGTATACTCACGAAGAATACGACCGTTAGGCCAAAGCACTTCAACCAGGAAATTCAGAAAGGGTTCGGTGATGGGTCGAGTACTCGTAACCCGAAGAATCTTGACGCGGTCTTCAGTCTGAACGACCTTGAATCTCAAGTCCATCAGTACATAGTTCCGCTCAATGCCGACCCGATCAAAGTCTTGCTGAGCGGCCAGGCGGGGAAGTATCTCCTCAATTTCCAAGCCCTGGGTATTGGTCAATTCGATATCTGCGACAAATTGCTGATTCAGTGCAGATTGAAGATCAAGACTACCAAGACCCAACCCAAAAGCAGGTGAAGTAGCCCATGCAAGTAATAGTGCCGCGCAAACCAGTTTCCGCTGAATCATTCTCACGCTTCCTTGTCTTTGAACCAACGAGGTCTTTGCACCAACGAGGTCTTTGCACCAACGCGGCCGTTTCTGGTATCGAAACGAATCCCATGTCGCCATGATGGTTCGAATAAAAAACCTAGAAACGGTCTACACTTAACGCTATAAGCCTCTATAATTAAAGCCTTTTTAACAAAATTTCCGCAATTTGTACACTATTGAGGGCGGCGCCTTTTCTGACATTATCGGAAACGACCCACATGTTTAGACCATTTGGCGCTGAGATATCTTGCCTTAGGCGCCCAACAAAAACTGGGTCCTTGCCAGCCGAATCGGATACCGCAGTGGGATACCCCCCGTCCACAGCCTCATCGATCAGGGTGACACCCGGCGCCCTGGACAAGAGTTCTCGCGCCGCTGCCGCTGATAATGGCGCTCTTGTTTGTATGTGCACCGCCTCAGAATGTCCATAGAACACTGGGATGCGAACGCAGGTCGGATTAACCTGGATGCTCTCGTCCTCAAGGATCTTATGCGTTTCCCAGACCATCTTCATTTCTTCGTTAGTATAGCCATTGTCCTCAAAGTTACCGATATGAGGAATCGCATTGAAGCCGATTTGTTTCGTATAAACCTTGCGTTCGATTTCTTGGCCATTGAGCAGACGTGCCGTCTGACCAGCCAGCTCTTCCACTCCGCGTTTACCCGTACCGGATACCGCCTGGTAGGTGCACACGTTGATACGCGCAATACCGACTGCGTCCTGAATCGGCTTCAGAGCAACAAGCATTTGAATGGTTGAGCAGTTCGGATTAGCGATGATATTGCGAACTCCATAGTCGGCAATGCGCGCAGGATTAACTTCGGGTACCACCAGCGGAATTTCTGGATCACGGCGAAAGCAGGAGGTGTTATCTATCACAACGCACCCCTGTGACGCTGCCAAGGGGGCATACTTTGCAGACACAGAGCCGCCGGCTGAAAACAAGCCGATGTGGGTATGACTGAAATCAAAAGTCGCTAAATTCTCCACGCGAATCGACTTACCCTTAAATTGCAGGGTCTTACCTGCGGATTTTTCGCTGGCGAGCAGGACCAGTTCGTCCACGGGGAACTGTCGTTCCTCTAATATTTCCAGCATAACTTCCCCGACCGCGCCGGTCGCACCAACGATAGCGACGTTAACCTTGTCCACTGCATTCTCCATAATTTTCAATTGCCTTGACGGCTTTTGTGAGTAACCGGTACCTTTTGAGTGATATCTGGTGTGATAAGCGCCCTGTTGACCGAAAGGCGACGATGCTATGATCAAATCGTCCATAACACAAATGCCAATTTCTTATTGACTCTATAAGTAGCCGGAATGATCGATCTCGAGAGTATTAAAGCCTTCGTCGCCGTTGCGGAAACCGGCTCCTTCTCCATTGCCGCTAATCGACTGCACCTGACCCAACCCGCCGTCAGCAAACGTATTGCGCTACTGGAGAGTCAGTTAAACGTTCGCCTGTTTGATAGAATTGGGCGAATCATCGGTTTAACAGAGGCCGGCCGGGCATTCAGCCCTCGTGCTCGCCTGATCTTGCAGGACGTCGAGGACACGCAAAGGGCGATTCGCAATCTCAGCGGCAGCGTGACCGGTCGCCTGTCGTTGGCAACCAGCCATCATATCGGTTTATGGCGATTACCCAAGGTGTTAAAGACCTACTCGGAACGGTTTCCACAAGTGGCTCTTGACCTGCACTTCATGGATTCGGAGATCGCCCACGAGCAAATCGTCCAGGGTAATCTCGAGCTTGGCATCATCACCATGGCACCTAAGCCACACGAGCGCTTGGCCTCTCGCGCCATTTGGAAGGACGATCTGGTGTTTGTCTGTGCACCCGATCATGCGCTGGCCAGCTATACACATTCAAGTCTTGAGCAAATCGCGGCCTTTCCCGCAATACTACCAGACATGAGCACCTTTACCGGTCGTATCATCAAACAGCTGTTCGATGACCAGGGACTACCGATTCAAGTCAGCATGTCCACAAACTATCTTGAGACCATCAAAATGTTGATCACCATCGGCCTTGGCTGGAGCGTTCTGCCACGCAGCATGCTGGATGACACGATCCGAGTATTATCAGTCCCTGAGATCCAGATAGAGCGCCAGCTAGGGGTCATTCACCATCTACAACGTACCCTATCCAATGCAGCCTTGGCATTCATGGACTTGTTGGGAGAAAACGCTGACTAGAACCTTGGTCCGACTGGCACAACATTGGCATTCTGGGCTCTATGGCGCAGCAAGTGATCCATCAGAACTATCGCCAGCATGGCTTCGGCAATTGGCGTCGCCCGGACACCCACGCAGGGGTCATGGCGCCCCTTGGTGACAACCTCAACGGCCTGACCGGCACTGTCCACACTCTGTCCGGGTTTGGTAATACTCGAAGTCGGCTTCAAGGCGATGCTCACTGTAATGTCCTGACCTGAGGAGATACCGCCCAGAATGCCCCCCGCATTGTTCGAAGTAAAACCGTTCGGTGACATTTCATCGCGATGTTCAGAGCCTTTTTGAGAAATCGACGCGAAGCCTGCGCCAATTTCCACGCCCTTGACAGCATTGATACTCATCATAGCGTGGGCTATGTCCGCATCAAGACGATCAAATACCGGCTCACCAAGCCCTGGCATCATGCCCGAGGCGACGAGATTGATTCGAGCGCCGATGGAATCACCTTCTCGACGTAAAGTATCGATCATTTGCTCAAGGCGTGGTACCAAGGCAGGATCGGGACAGAAAAAAGGATTTTGTTCCACCTGGTCCCAATCAATCGTCTGCGGGCTCAGGTCGCCCATCTGGGCCATATACCCCCTGACCAAGATACCGTGTTCAAGTGCAAGATACTTTTTGGCCACAGCCCCTGCCGCAACTCGCATCGCGGTCTCTCGAGCTGAAGACCGCCCGCCTCCGCGGTAGTCTCGAATGCCATACTTCTGCGCATAGGTATAGTCAGCATGTGCCGGCCGATACAGATCCTTGATGCTTGAATAGTCCTTGGATTTTTGATCTTGATTTTCAATCAGCAAGCCAATCGGTGTGCCAGTGGTAACGCCCTCAAATACGCCAGAAAGAATCTTCACCTGATCAGCTTCCTTGCGCTGCGTCGCGTATTTCGAGGTACCGGGCTTCCGACGGTCCAGATCCTCTTGCAGATCCGATTCACTTAATGTCATTCCGGGCGGACAACCATCAATGATACAGCCAAGCGCTAAGCCGTGGCTCTCACCAAAAGTGGTCACCCTGAATACATCCCCAATTGTGTTTCCTGGCATACATTGCTCCCGTTCGGCATCCGATTATAACCCGAAGTGAGCCAAAACTGCTGCGTTGTCGTAATCATATGTCTCGACCCCCTTTACCCGTTCGAGAGATTCGCTTAGGGTAGCGCTAATAAAATCTGGACCAGAGAAGTATGCAAGACGCGTTTACTAAAATTTTGACCGAGATCGGCGAAGACCCCCAGCGTGAGGGCCTGATTGACACGCCAGAAAGGGCCGCCAAGGCAATGACATTTCTGACTCAAGGCTATCGTCAGACCCTGGACCAGGTCGTCAATGGCGCTCTGTTCGAGTCAGATACTAATGAAATGGTCATAGTCCAGGATATCGAACTCTACTCGATGTGCGAGCACCACATGTTGCCCTTCATCGGCAAATGCCACGTGGCTTACATTCCGACTGGTAAGGTCCTGGGCCTGTCCAAGGTCGCCCGTGTGGTGGACATGTATGCCAGGCGCCTGCAAATTCAGGAAAATTTGACCAAGCAGATCGCAGAGGCCATTCAGTCAGTAACCAGCGCCTCTGGCGTCAGCGTGATCATCGAGGCCAAGCACATGTGTATGATGATGCGTGGCGTCGAGAAACAGAATTCGGTCATGAAAACCTCTGTGATGCTCGGTGCTTTCAGAGATAGCGCCGCCACCCGCATGGAGTTCATGTCCCTGCTTAATCTGTCATCCAGCTGAATGGCGGCAAACCTTCGACTTACTCCGCGTTTGACCCTTCGTCCATCAGCACCACTTCTAGTCTAGATGGCGTGTCCATTCCAGGCGACAAGGGCCCAACGCCAAAGGCTTGCAGACGAGAAGCGTCAATACCCAATTCGATAAGTCTTCGCCGCACCTCCTCTGCTATCGCCGCGGTTCGAGACAATGAGTCCGGGATCGTTTCACCGGATCGCAGCCGATCATGACCCACCAGGTAGACTCTGACCCTTTTGTTGAGTTCCAACGCATTCGCCAGATTCGCTGTCACTGCTTCACTGGGCTTCAGATCAAGTTTGACGCTTATGCCTGACATCAACACCTGCAACAGGTCCGTCGAATCCAAGGCTAAATCCTGATTCGTTGTCCCGGGTTGCGCCTTGATAATATCAACATGAACATACACCTGTCCGGTTGCCCGCTGTGCGACATAAATCGCCAGGTACTGATCCTTTACCAGACCAACAATATAATGCTGGTATTGTTCAGGGCCATAGAGAATGCGCCGTTCAAATACGCCGTTGGCCCAATCATTACTGCTCCCGCAGGCCCGTCCAGCACATTCATAGAGTACCTGCCCTTGGCGCGCCAGTTGGTCGACATAGAATCCAAAAACCAGGTTGGTGCGCTGCTCATCGACCAGCAGATAGGTCTTGCGAATGCGCTTTCCCTGAACGTATCGAGAGGCCTCGGGCGTGATTTCATGATTCACTCTTTCTAGTGCGCCGAGCATGATACGGTGGGTAGAGACGGACTCTTCCTCGGCACTATCGACCAACTGCGAGCGCGGATAGAGTTGAATCAGCATAGCGTCGCTGTTGGTCTCTAGCGCGAAGGAAGAGCCAAAAACGCTCAGCAGCAATGATGCGCTCAAAAATTGTCGCGCCTTGAATTGCCTGGCCGCGTTCACCGCCTGCTTTTCGCTTATCTTCGTGCTTGTATCAGCCATTCCAACTTACTCGATTCGGGTCTATGTGGGTCCAGTGTTATGGAGACAATGGACGCTGTATCCATCATAACCAATTCACCAGTGAGACGTTGAATCAACCGACTGACAAACGGCTGGTGAGTGACCAGCAGCGGATTAGAATAACCGCTGCGCAGGAGAGCGATTATTACCAGATCCAGGTCGCCGTTCGGCGCGAGTTCGTCCCAAGTCATCAGTTCATCATTGTAACCCGTAAGGTTCGCCATCAAACTTGCAGTTTCTTGGGCTCGACGCAGAGGGCTCGCGATAACCTGAGATATCGGCTTGCCTGTCTTCAGCAAACTTGCCGCGCTTAGTCGTACTTGTATCGCCCCTGAGGTGCTAAGCGCTCTATCCCGATCAGGACGGGTGATATTCGCATCGCCATGACGCATTAACAGTAGATTCAATGCTGATTATCCTGCGCTTGAGAAGGCTCGAATACAGGCCTGTCGCTCGACGTTTGGTCAGCGAACTGGTGGCACTCGAGATAGTTGTGACTTCTATTACTCTATATTTTACTAGAGATATTTATCCTAACTATATTATTTTTAAGGAGTATTTCCAGAAATAAGCGCCCCTATCACTGCATGCCTACCCGCTTTTTCTGGCTATCTTTATCATTTACCTTTTCGAGTGGCCTATCTCAGTGTCCGACTTGGTTAGAAAAATACAAACCTCCTCACTTGGCCAACTTTCAGCGCTGGCGCAACTCGTCGTCAATGACGGCCCCGGCGCCGAGCTTTTTGGTCCCTCCCGCGAGCAGTTGTTGGAACACTTTATCGCCAATATCAACCGATCATTTGACCAGATTCTGGATCATCAAGAAAGAGCGCACACCAACGTCGATTTCAACTCTTTGTCTCTGGTTCAAGAAGACGAACTGAATGCCATGGTCGCCACTGGCAGCATGGTTAACTTGGCACGGCACCAGAACCTTGCCGAGTTTATCCGTTTTAATACCCGTCTTAACACCCTCGTTGCGGGCAAGCAGCTGAATGAGTCAACAAACCCGCTGGATCCGCAACAGATCTTGACTGCTTTTACTGACGCACTGCGAACAACGAATTCTCGCGCGAAAAACGACCTTGATGCGTACCAGCGATTCAATGAGTTGTTGTTGAAGCAGTTGGGACCGGTCCTTCAAGACGCCAATCAAGCTATGATCGAAAATGGCATTCTCCCTCAGTTGACCACCGAAAAAGCCGCTGAGCTTGTTCGAACAAGGGCCGCGCGTCGAGCACCAGTGCGACCGAGCGAAAATATCGTGGATATCTCCCCGACCGCCGCCGCGCAGGCGTGTGAACCTGGCCCGGAAAGCCTCGAGTTGTTTGGCATGATGCAAAATCTGTTACGCCCGGCAAGACACCCGGCAGCAATCGCCAATGACACCGAAGAAGCGCAGCACTACAGCGTACCCACGTCACTGGCCAGCACCGCTCAGGCAGCCGAAAGGATGCCCTTCGTCGCAACTGAATCAGTAACCCTGGTGGATCAACACCAACTTTTTGAGATTCTGACCAGCCTTCAACAGACACTGCAAGCCACGACCGAGCGCGGCAAAGGGACTGAGGCAAAGCCAGAGGTTTCGAAGGCCATTAATGACATTCTCGCACAGGGGAGCGATTCGGCCGAGACTCGCGCCGTCGACCAACAGTCAGCCGACGTGATCAACCTGGTCTCGCTGCTGTATGAGGCTATCTGGCAAGACTCTGCAGTTGCCCCACCGATCAAGGAATTGATCAGTCGTACTCAGATCACCATCATCAAGGTGGCGTTGGCCGATACCAGTCTTTTCAACCGCGAGGATCACCCAGCACGCAGCATCCTCAACGAATTTGCCGCAGCCGCCATTGGTTGGACTTCAGCCAACGATCCTGCACAGGATCCCTTGTATCAAAAAATGAGCGAATTAGTACTGCGGCTGTTGAATGAGTTCAACGGCGACATCGAACTGTTCGATGAGCTGATCGAAGACTTCAGACAATTTCGCGCCCGCGAGTCTGCCAAGACTCATCGACTTGAGCAGCGCATTTTGCGTGCCAGCGCGTCTGAGGAGCGGCTCGACGACATCCACGAGCTCGTGGATCAAAAAATTACCGAGCGACTTCTGGGCAGAGACTTACCCAATGCTATCCATGACTTTTTATACGATGCCTATCACAAGTTTATGGTGATGCTGGTGCTCAAGGAAGGACTCGGCAGCAACGCCTGGAAACAGGCTATCAATACCATCGATGTCTTGCTTTGGAGCGTTCAACCAAAAAGCCAAAATGGCGACTTGGAACGCCTTGAAATGGTCAATCACCGCCTGCTCAACAACTTGCGCAAAGCGCTGAGAATCGCAAACCTAGAGGCAGCGCAGATCGACAGCCTGATCGCGGATTTGACCAGCATTCAGCAAGCCACCTTCGTGTCAGTCACTCAATCAACCTTGCAGTCAACAACATTGTACCAGGCGGCAGACATTGACGCTGAAGAGGCCCAGGAAGCGTCACAGAAGAGTCATGATGCGGTCATTCAATCAGACTCGACCACTCCTCAGTTCCCCAGTGGTATCGCATTGGCCAGTGAGGCTGACCTGCACACCATCGATCAACTAAGCGTTGGGGTCTGGGTTGAGTTCTGTGGCGAATCTGATTCGACAATGCGCTGCAAGCTCGCGGCTAAGATCAAGGCTATCGACAAGTATATCTTCGTCAATCAACGGGGGATTAAGGTGGTTGAAAAGACCTGCCAGACACTGGCTGTCGAACTCGGCAATGGCACCTTGCGTTTGCTCAGTGAGGGTTTGCTGTTCAGCCGCGCCCTTGAATCGGTCATCGGCAACTTAAGGGCGTCTCAACAGGCGCAAGGCGGCGACGCGTTTGTCGACCACCAGCCGCCAAAACCAGTGCTTTAAGCGGCTGCCAGTGCTTTAAACGGACCCTCTAAAGCAAACCTCGAAAAGCAAACCTCGAAAAGCTAACCTCGACATTGAGTCGTCGAGTAGGTGCACTCGGTGCCATCAACCCATCAGCTTCCCGACAATTCCAACAACAGTTTATTCAAGCGGCTGACATAGCTTGTCGGTTCTTCAAGATGACTCCCTTCAGCCAGCATCGCCTGATCAAACAACACCAGGGTCAAATCATTGAATCTGTCTTCATCGGTTTCTGCATTTAGCTTCGTCACCAATGGATGAGTCGGATTAAGCTCAAAGATACGCTTGGTCCCCGGTACCGCCTGGCCAGCCGACTCCAGGATCCGCCGCATCTGCATACCCATCTCATCCTCGTTCACGACCAGGCAAGCGGGCGAATCGGTGAGTCGATGAGTAATGCGCACAGTTTCAACCTTCTCCCCAAGCAACGACTGAATCCGCGCCAGCAGGTCCACAAACTGTTTCTCAACAGCCTCATTGGCGGCCTTTTCAGCAGGATCTTCCAGGTCACCCAGATCCAGGGTGCCTTTCGCGACGTCCTGAAACTTCTTGCCTTCAAACTCCATCAGATGGCTCATCAGCCACTCATCGATGCGGTCTGTAAGTATAAGAACTTCAATACCTTTCTTCTTGAAGACCTCCAGATGGGGACTGTTGATCGCAGTATGATAGTTATCGGCTGCCACGTAGTAGATAGTCTGTTGGCCTTCTTTTATTCGTCCTAAATAGTCTGACAAAGACTGATTTTGGTCTTTCCCTTCGCTTTGAGTGGTCGCAAAGCGCAATAGCTTGGCAATCTTTTCTTTGTTGGTGAAATCCTCCGCTACGCCCTCTTTAAGGACCTGGCCGAACTCGGTCCAAAAAGCCTGATACTTCTCTGGTTCCTTCTTAGCTAATTTCTCCAACAGATCGAGTACCCGTTTCGTCAGAGCACTTCGCATGGCGTCGATAGCGGGGCTCTTCTGCAAAATTTCACGGGAAACGTTCAGTGGCAGATTGTTGGAGTCGATAACCCCCTTGACGAATCGCAGATAGAGAGGCAAAAACTGCTCGGCCTCATCCATGATAAACACCCTTTGAACGTAGAGCTTGAGACCTCGCGGCGCTTCCCGCTGCCACATATCAAACGGCGCTTTTGATGGAATATAGATCAAGCTGGTGTAATCCAGCTTGCCTTCGACCCGGTTGTGGCTCCAGGTCAGGGGCGCCTGATAGTCATGAGATACCAGGTTATAAAACTCCTGATACTCTTCATCCGTAATCTCCGTTCGCGAACGTGTCCAGAGCGCTTTCGCAATGTT
>Ga0181606_10000442_pt1 | contig 34094 bp, 34 predicted proteins | sample 041ome_10_FD_132994 | JGI IMG/M metagenome (GOLD analysis project Ga0181606, IMG submission 132994) | Coastal salt marsh microbial communities from the Groves Creek Marsh, Skidaway Island, Georgia - 041412US metaG (megahit assembly) | ecosystem: Environmental > Aquatic > Marine > Intertidal... | reverse complement strand
CGAAAACGCGGTTTCGCCCAGGCCAAGCTGATCACCGACTGGCCGGCAATCGTCGGCGAGGAGCTGGCGCGCGAAACCGTCCCGCAGAAACTGGCATTTCCGCGCGGGAGCAAGACGGATGCAGTCCTCCATCTCCGTGTAGCTTCAGGGTTTGCATTGGAGCTTCAGCATATCGCACCGCAGATTATCGACCGGATCAACGGGTTTTTCGGCTACCGCGCGGTCTCGGACCTGCGCTACACGCAGGGACCGATTCCGGCCCAGCGCCGCCCGCGACGGGTCACCCCTCCCCGGCTTAACGACATCGATGAAGCCCAGCTTCAGCGCAACATCGGTGACATGGGCGATGCGGGGCTGCGCGATGCGCTGCTCCGACTCGGACGCGCCGTCCGGACTGGTCGCGGGGCCGACCGTGAGGCACAGCACAAGACCGGCAATAAGACGGGCCGGGAATCGGGCTGAGGATAACTTAGAATCACTTCGGAAATGCCCGAAATCCGCCACATTTAGGGTCCATCCTGTGCTGGACTCATTTTTACCCGCTAGATATTGTATTAAGGAGAGAGTGATGTGGAACATGTTGAATAAATTTGGAATTGCCCTGGCGGCTCTGATGCTTATCGGAAGCGCGCCTGCCCTTGCCCAGAACAAGGTTGTCGAGCCGCCCGCGCCCAACGGAACGGTCGCGGATATGAAGCTGACCGAAAAGGACTATTCGATGGGTCCGGCGGACGCCAAGGTCGTCCTCGTCGAGTATGCCTCCCTGACCTGCCCGCATTGCGCCAATTTCCACACCACCGTGCTGCCGAGCATCAAGAAGGAATTCGTCGATACCGGCAAGGTACGCTATATCTACCGCGACTTTCCGCTGGACCGTGTGGCCCTGGGCGCAGCCATGATTGCACGCTGCTCGGGTCGTGACAGCTTCTTCGGATTCATCGACACTTTTTACGCCACGCAGGGTAAGTGGTCGCGCTCACCGGACCCGATATCTGCCCTTGCCGGCCTCGCCAAGCTGGGTGGCATGTCGCAGACGAAATTCGAAGCCTGCCTGAAAGATGTCGCGAACCAGAACGGCATTCTGCAGCAGCGGCTTGAAGCCTCAAATGAATTCAAAGTGCAGGCAACGCCGACCGTGTTCATCAACGGCGAACGCTATGGCGGCGGCATGACGCTCGACCAGATGCGGACCCTGCTGAACCGGAAACTTGCCGAATGAAAACTGTAAAATGACCAGGAGTAACTAAGCGGTGCAGTTCAACCGTATGCGCATAACCGGCTTCAAGTCCTTCGTCGACCCGACCGAACTGGTCATTGACGAGGGGCTGACCGGCATCGTCGGCCCGAATGGGTGCGGGAAATCCAATCTGGTCGAAGCGCTGCGCTGGGCCATGGGCGAAACCTCGGCCAAGCAGATGCGCGGCGCCGAGATGGACGACATGATCTTCGCCGGCACGTCCGACCGTCCGTCGCGGAACCTTGCCGAAGTTATCCTGTCGATGGACAACTCGGACCGGCGTGCGCCGGCCCAGTTCAACGACACTGATGAACTGGATATCATTCGCCGCATCGAGCGCGGTAACGGCTCGAACTACAAGGTCAATGGCATGGACACGCGGGCACGCGATGTCCAGATGCTGTTCGCAGATGCCTCTACCGGTGCGCGGTCGACCGCGATGGTCAGCCAGGGCCGCATCGGCACCATTATCAACGCGAAACCAACCCAGCGTCGAGGCCTGCTTGAAGAAGCCGCCGGCATCACCGGGCTGCACGCCCGCCGGCACGAGGCCGAACTGCGCCTGCGCGCGGCGGAAACAAATCTGGAACGCCTCGAAGACATCGTCGGCGCGCTGGAAGAACAGCACCGGGTGCTGAAACGCCAGGCCCGCCAGGCAACGCGCTACCGCAATCTGTCAGACCATATCAAACGTCACGAAGCGATCCTGCTGCACCTGCGCTGGGTCGCAGCCCAGTCAGAGCGCGAAGCCGCCGCCGAACAGTTCAACGCCATCGAGACACTGGTCGCAGAACTGACCCAGGCGGTTGCCGCCGCAACGACGGCACAGGCAGACGCATCGACCGTGCTCCCCAGTCTCCGTCAGAAAGAAGCAGAAGCCGCCGCCGCGTTGCAGCGCCTGCTGGTTGCCCGCGACGCGCTCGACGCCGAGGAACAACGCATCGAGGCCCTGCGTGCGGAGATCAGCAACCGCATCACGATGATCGACGGCGATATCGCGCGCGAGAAAAACCTCGGTGGCGACGCTGCCGAAGCCGTCGAAAAGCTGGAGACCGAATCCACCACGATTCGGGAGGCCCAGACCCGGGAATCAGACGACCTCGAAACCGCGAAGACACGACTTGCCGAAGCGCAGGCGGATGTCAGCACACGTGAACAGGCGGTCGCCGAACTCAGCCGCTCGGTCGTCGCCGACGAGACCCGCGAAGCAACCCTGACCCGCCAGCTCGCCGAGTTCGAAATGCGCCGTAAACGCTTCAACGAGCGGCGCACGAATATCGAAACCGAGCAGCAGGAAGCCGCCCGCGCAGCCGACGACGACGGCGCGCTTGAAGAAGCCCGCAAATCCGCCGAGGACGCCCGCAATCAGGCGCAGGCAGCCCGGGACGCGTTGCAGGCGGCGGAAACCGCAACCGCTGAGGCCCGCACCGCGGAGAACGAAGCGCGTGAAGCCCACCAGACCGCTGCATCAGCGGCTGCAAAACTCCGGGCAGAACAGGAAGCGCTGAGCGAGTTGCTGGAATTCGGCGACCCGGAACTATGGCCACCGATGATCGACGCGGTCGAAGTCGATACCGGCTACGAAATGGCACTTGGCGCCGCGCTTGGCGACGACCTGATCGCCCCCACCGACGAGGCATCGCCGATCCACTGGCGCGCCCTGCCGATGTTCACGAACCCCAAGCCCCTGCCGGACAACGTCCGCCGCCTGAGCGAGGTCGTACGCGGACCGGCGGCTCTGATGCGCCGTCTGTCACAGATCGGCATCGTCGAGACCGAGGAACAGGGCAACAGGCTGCACGACAAGCTGGAGCAGGGCCAGCGCATGGTATCCGCCAATGGCGCGTTGTGGCGCTGGGACGGTTACACCGCCGCTGCGGGCGCACCGACGGCCGCCGCAACCCGTCTTGCCCAGCGCAACCGTCTCGACGAGATGATTGTCGACCTGGAAAAAGCGGATGCCGCATCCACCCTTGCCCAGGGCGAGCGTGAAAAGACCGCTGCTGCCGCGCGCAACGCCGCCGATGCCGAACGCAAGGCGCGCGAAGGCGTCTGGGCGGCTGACAAAGCCGCTCAGGAAATCGGCAGCACGGCGACGGCGCTGGCCGAAAGCACGGCGGATGCCCGCTCCCGCGTCAGCGGATTGAAAGACGCGATTGAAAGCCTTCAGGCTGATGTCGCCGAACTCGACGCCCAGGAACAGGCGGCGAAGCAGGATATCGAAGGCCTAGCCGACGTCCCCGCACGGCGCACCGAGGTAGAACGACAACAGCGCGAACTGGCAGAAAAGCGGGCAACGCTGGCCGAAATCCGCAGCGCCCACGACCGCCTCGACCAGGAATCGGAAACCCGTATCCTGCGCCTGCAGGTCATCGCCAACGAACTTGCGTCCTGGCACAGCCGCGCGTCCAATGCGCTCAAACAGCTTGAACAGCTGACCGCGCGGCGGGCGCAGGAAGTGGAAGAACACCAGAAACTCGAAGCCCGCCCCGCCGAGATCGCGGAAGAGCGCTCGGCGCTGCTCGACCACATCGTCGAGGCGGAAACTGCCCGTAACCAGGCGGCTGATACCCTGGCCCAGGCGGAAACGTCGCTTGAAAACCTGACGCGGGAACTGCGCGCCGGTGAAGCACAGCTTGCCGAAACCCGCGAAGACCGCGTGCGGCGCGAAGCTGCCGTCGAACAGATCGACCAGAACCTCGCGGTTATCACAGAACGTGTTGCAGAACGCCTGGAATGCAAGCCGGAAGAGGCGCTCGCATCAGTTGGCATAGACGCTGAAGAACAACTTCCGGCCCACGACACGGTTGAACAGAAGCTGGAACGGCTGCAGCGCGAACGCGAAAACATGGGCGCTGTGAACCTGCGGGCCGAACAGGAAGCAACGGAGCTCGACGAAAAAATCCGCGGCATGGAAACCGAACGCGAAGACCTGATCGCCGCAATTGCCCGCCTGCGTCAGGGTATTTCGGGGCTGAACCGCGAAGGCCGCGAGCGGCTTCTGGCCGCATTTAACGAGGTCGACCAGCATTTCCGCGAACTGTTCGCCAAGCTCTTCGGCGGCGGGCGGGCGCATCTGCGGCTGACCGAAGCCGACGACCCGCTTGAAGCCGGGCTTGAAGTCTTCGCCAGCCCGCCCGGGAAACGCCTCCAGAGCATGACGCTGCTATCGGGCGGTGAACAGGCGCTGACGGCTCTTTCACTGCTGTTTGCGGTGTTCCTGACCAATCCGGCGCCGATCTGCGTGCTCGATGAGGTCGACGCCCCGCTGGATGACAGTAATGTCGACCGGTTCTGCAAATTGCTGGAGGAAATGATCCGTGTATCGAACACGCGCTTCCTGCTGGTAACCCATCATCGGCTGACGATGGCGCGTATGGATCGGCTCTATGGTGTTACGATGGCAGAGCAGGGTGTTTCGCAGCTTGTTTCAGTCGACCTGCAAGCCGCAGAACGACTCCGTGACACAGCCTGACGCACTCCTGTTTTACGGTTTATAATCAAAGGGTTAGATACCCGGGGGAAGGGTTGACAGTGGTTTGGTCTCACCGTATGGTGCGCTCGCTTTCGCAGGTGCAAAATCACTTGTTGCGGCAACATTGCGTCAATTCCTTATGACGGAGCGTGAACCACCGAAGCCCCGTGACGATCTGGACAAACGGCTGAGCCAATTTCGCAACGAAAGAGACGCTGTGACAGGCAGAACCCGGAATACGGATAGCGCGAATAACGGGCTCGGATTTGCGTTGCGGATCGGGGTTGAAGTGGTGGCAGCACTGGTTATCGGGGTTGGTTTCGGCCTTTTTCTCGATGACTGGCTGGATACGAAACCATGGTTCATGCTGGTGTTCTTCTTATTGGGGGCAGCAGCAGGAATGTTTAACGTTTACCGGGTCGTCCAACATCAGGGGGGCGCGGTAGGGTACCGGCGGCAGGATACGCCGGCGCCTGACTTGTCAAAAACGGATTTGGACGGGGATTAACCGTTGGCTACTGATACACACGGCGGAGAGCAGCACAGCCCGCTGGCACAGTTCGAGATCAATGAGCTGGTGCCGATCGAAATTGGCGGTCACAATATCTCATTCAGCAATTCCGCGCTGATGATGGTAATCACGATTACGCTCATCCTTCTGCTGATGTTGCTCGGCACGCGCAAACGCGCGATGGTCCCGGGCCGCTGGCAGGCGCTCGCGGAGCTCTGCTACGAGTTTGTCGCGAACCTGATCCGCGACACGGTCGGGAACGAGGGACGGAAATACTTCCCGTTCATTTTCTCGATCTTCATGTTCATTCTGATCGGCAACATGCTCGGCATGGTGCCCTACAGCTTTACGTTCACAAGCCATATCGCGGTGACGTTCGCGATGGCGATGGTCGTCTTTATCGGCGTCACGATCCTTGGCTTCGCCAAGCACGGCATCAAGTTCTTCACGTTCTTCGTGCCGCCGGGCGTACCCGTCTGGATGTGGCCGCTGATGATCCCGATCGAAATCATTTCCTACCTGTCCCGCCCGGTGAGCCTGGCGATGCGGCTTTTTGCCAACATGCTCGCGGGTCATACCCTGCTGAAGGTGTTTGCGGGCTTCGTACCGGCTCTTGGCGCAGCGGGCGTTCTTCCGCTCGCATTCGTTGGAGCGCTGACAGGACTGGAACTTCTAATCGCGTTTTTGCAGGCCTATGTTTTCGCGATCCTTACCTGCCTGTATATCAACGATGCATTGCATCTCCACTAAGCGGGACTGCTAACCAAAACCCGGTCCCCCTGAGAACAAACCGTAAGAAAGGAACTATAAAATGGAAGAAGCAGCAGCCAAACTGATTGGTGCCGGACTCGCCGTGATCGGCGTTATCGGAGCTGGTATCGGTATCGGTAACATCTTCGCCGCATTCATCACCGCTGTCGGCCGCAACCCTGCAGCCCGCAACGAAGTGTTCACGATGACGATGCTCGGCTTCGCCCTCGTGGAAGCCATCGCGCTCTTCGCGCTGGTTATCGCCCTCATCATCCTGTTCGGCTAATTCGCCGAACCTGCCGATAAGGTAGCGCTGTCAAATGCCCCAACTTGAACAAATCCATACGTTCCTAGGTCAGATTTTCTGGCTGTTCGTTACCTTTGGGTTTCTCTACATCGTGCTCTGGAAGGCGGCCCTGCCGCGGGTCTCTACGATCCTGCAGGAACGCCAGGAGCGCATCGATGAAGATCTTCGCAAAGCGGAAGAATTCAAGCAGGAAGCCGATGACGCGATCGCCGCTTACGAAAAGCTGGTCGCCGACGCACGGTCCCAGGCGCAAGCAGTCCTCCGCGAGGCCAATGTGGCCCTCGCGGCTGACGCGGCTGCCCGTCAGGATGCATTGACTGCGCGTATCAAGGCGGATGTCGCCGAAGCCGAAGCACGCATCGACAAGGCGCGTACCGAGGCATTGGACAACATCCAGACGGTCGCCGTTGAAGTTGCGCAAGCAGCCACGACGCGGCTGATCGGCAAGGATGTGTCCGCTGACAACGCTGAAGCGGCTGTTGCCGCTGCAATGCGGGAGCGTGGCTGATGGACTGGAATGATCCGACACTCTGGGTAGCCGTTGGCTTCTTCATTTTCGTCGCGGCTGTCTTCAAAGTTGCCAAGAAGACCATCACGGGTGCACTTGATGGCCGGGCGGAAGATATCCGCAACAGCCTCGACCAGGCAGCCGGCCTGCGCGAGGAAGCCCAGCAGCTGCTTGCGGAATACCAGCGCAAGCAGCGCGACGCCGTGAAAGAAACCGAGCAGATGCTCGCTCATGCGCGGGCAGAAGCGGAACGGATGGCAAAAGAGGGCGCCGAGAAGCTCGAAGAAGCGCTTAAACGGCGCGAACAGCTTGCTGTCGAAAAAATAGCCCAGGCAGAAACGGATGCCATTCGCGAAGTCCGCGCCATTTCGGTCGACGTCGCTGTCGCAGCAACCCGCAGTCTGATCGCCTCCAACATGGATGCCGGCAAATCGGGTGCCATGGTGGACGAAGCAATTTCGGACCTGTCTAAAAAGCTGCACTGATCTTCAGAAACATACGATTAAAAAAGGCGGGGATTACCCCGCCTTTTTCATGTCTGAACCACACTTGATCCATCCCCCCCGTCCGGGGAGGCTACTCCGCCGCCTCGCCCTGAACAGGGTCGGGCCGCCACCGCAGGATCGGCCGGCGCGCCGCAGCGGTTTCGTCCAGCCGGCGCCTTGGTGTATGGACGGGCGCATCGTGAAACGCCTGCGCATCCCCTGCCCTGGCGCGTTTCGCCAGATGCAGAATGGTCTCGACAAACTGATCAAGACTCTCGCGGCTTTCGGTTTCCGTGGGTTCCATCAGCAGCGCCCCGTGGACGACCAGCGGGAAATACATGGTCATCGGATGAAACCCCTCATCGATCATCGCCTTGGCAAAATCGAGCGTGGTGACATCCGTGCCTTTCAGGAACCCGTCATCGAACAGCACCTCGTGCATACAAGGCCCGTCATAGGCAAGGCTGAGCTCTTTCGACAGGCTGGCCAAAAGGTAGTTCGCATTCAGGACAGCATCCGACGATGCCTGACGCAGACCGTCCGAGCCGTGGCTCATCATGTAGGCGAGTGCGCGTACGAACATGCCCATCTGACCGTGAAATGCCTTCATTCGCCCATAAGGTGCCGCACCTGCAGCATCGCCCTCATGCTCAACCAGGCGGAATCCTTCATCGCCATGCACCACCCAGGGCAGCGGCGCATAATCCACCAATGCCTCAGACAGGACCACCGGTCCGCTGCCCGGACCGCCACCGCCATGAGGCGTTGAAAACGTCTTGTGGAGATTCAGATGCATGCAGTCGATACCGAGGTCGCCCGGCCGCACCCGGCCAACGATGGCGTTGAAATTCGCGCCATCGCAATAGAAGAACCCACCTGCATCGTGTACCGCGTGCGCCTGTTCCAGAATTTCATCCTCGAACAAACCGCAGGTATTCGGATTCGTCAGCATGAAGGCGGCAACGTCATCGTTAAGTGCTGCTTTGAGCGCGCTCAGATCGACACGGCCGCGAGACGTCAACGGGATCGCCTCTACCTCGTACCCGCAGATCGCCGCCGTCGCCGGGTTCGTGCCATGGGCGGAATCCGGCACTAGTACACGCTTACGCGCATCGCCACGGGCTTCCAGTGCGGCACGCGCCGTCATCAGACCACACAGCTCGCCATGTGCGCCCGCGGCAGGCGACATCGCGACCGCCGGCATCCCGGTGAGTGTCTTTATCCAGTGGGCGAGCGTATCAATCAGACGCAATGCGCCCTGCACGGTGGCTTCCGGCTGCAGAGGGTGCAGGTCGGAAAACCCCGGCAACCGGGCCATTTTTTCGTTCAGACGCGGATTATGTTTCATCGTGCACGAGCCGAGCGGATAAAACCCGGCATCAATCGCATAGTTCTTCTGGCTGAGCCGGGTGTAGTGACGCACCACCTGCGGTTCCGACAGCCCGGGCAGCCCGATAGCGTCTTCCCGATCGAGCCCGCCGAGGCGGCTTTGCACCGGCGGCGGTTCAGGCAGATCGACACCACTGCGTCCCGGCGCATCCTGCTCAAAAATTAACGGCTCTTCGAGACGAAGGCCTCGGTTGCCCGTGAAGGTGTCGGTTGAATCGCCCTCCATCATGCGGCCTCCTTCAGCGCGGCACAGAGCCGGTCCATATCGTTATCCGTGACCGTTTCGGTCACGGCAACCAGCAGCAAATTCGCCAGCGCAGCATCTCCCGGGCGCAGGCGCGACACCGGCACCCCGGCCAGAATTCCGTCTTTGGCGAGGCGATCGACGACGGGTTCGGCGGGTTCTGCAAGGCGCAGTGTCAGCTCGTTGAAGAACGTATCATTGACCACCTCAATCCCCGCGGCGGCGAAGCGATCCGCAAGCTGCACGGTCTTTGCATGGTTTATCGCCGCCAGCCGGCGAAAACCGTCTTCGCCCAGCAGCGACAGATGAATGGTAAAAGCGAGTGCGCACAGGCCAGAGTTGGTGCAGATATTGCTCGTCGCCTTTTCGCGCCGGATATGCTGCTCGCGGGTCGACAGGGTCAGCACCCAGCCACGCTTGCCATCAACATCCAGGGTTTCGCCCGCAAGCCGGCCCGGCATCTGACGCACAAATTTCTCACGTGTCGCGAACAGGCCCACGTAGGGTCCGCCGAAATTCAGCGGATTGCCGATCGAGCGGCCTTCGGCGGCGACGATATCAGCGCCCATATCGCCCGGCGACCGGAGGGCACCGAGGGCAACAACCTCATTCATAACGACGACCAGCAATGAGCCAGCATCATGGCAGGCATCAGCTATCGGCTGCAGGTCGCGCACCCGGCCGAACATGTCGGGATACTGCACGATCACGCAGGCCGTACCATCGGCGATATGCGCCGCGATGTCTTCTTCTCCCTCTACATCCGGCGGCAATACGTCGATCGTGCTATCGAGGAATTTGAGCAGCGTTTCAGTTGTTTCGGTGTAGTGCGGATGCAGCCCCCCCGACAGCACCACATCGGCCCGACGGGTTACGCGTCGCGCCATCAGGGCCGCTTCTGCACAGGATGTCGCGCCGTCATACATCGACGCATTCGCCACATCCATGCCCGTAATCAGGGCAACCTGGGTCTGGAATTCGAACAGGTATTGCAGTGTGCCCTGCGAGACTTCAGGCTGATACGGCGTGTAAGACGTCAGGAATTCACCACGCTGGATCAGGTGGTCAACCGATGCAGGCACGTGATGCCGATAGGCACCGGCGCCGAGGAAAAACGGGACACTTCCTGCCGAGATGTTCTCCGCCGCCATGGCCGTCAGCGCACGCTCGACCTCAAGCTCGCCCTGATGCGCCGGCAGATCGACCGGTTCGGAAAGATGCACGCTATCGGGAACATCGCTGAACAGGCTATCGACCGACGGCGCACCTATAACGCCCAGCATGTCATGCCGGTCGGCATCCGTAAGCGGCAGGTACCGCATCAGCCCTGACTCGCCGCAAAGTCGTTATAAGCGGCTTCATCCATCATACCGTCGAGCTCCGACGCGTCCGACAGGCGAATTTTCATGAACCAGCCCTCTCCGGTGGGCGATTTGTTCACCAGTTCGGGATCGTCTTCAAGTTCTCCATTGACCTCGACGATCTCACCGGACACAGGCGCGTAGACCTCGCTTGCCGCCTTGACGGATTCCACAACGGCTGCGTCACCATCCTTCACAACCTGTTTGCCGACATCCGGCAGTTCGACGAACACCACGTCACCCAACTGTTCCTGGGCAAAGTGACTGATACCGACAGTCGCGATATCCCCCTCCAACCGAACCCATTCATGCTCTTTCGAAAATTTAAGATCGCTCATATCGGCTACTCCTGTCCTCGGTAATATCGGTTTGGAACAAATGGCATTGCGGCGATGCGGCCGGGCCGGGGCTTGTCCCGTACGACCAGGTTCACCGGTGTTTCTTTCGTCGCGTAGTCGCTATCGACATAGCCCATTGCGACGGGACCACCCGCCGTCGGGCCGAACCCGCCGGATGTCACGACACCGATGACGCCGCCATGCGCATCAGTAATCTGTGTGCCCTCGCGCGCGGGCGCCTTGCCATCGGGTAATATACCGACACGTTTCCGCGTCGTACCGTCGGCAATCTGGCGCTGAATGATCTCTGCTCCCGGAAAACCGCCACCCGCCCGGCGGCGCTTGCCGATGGACCAGGTCAACCCTGCTTCCACGGGGGTCGTGGTTTTGTCGATATCGTGTCCATAGAGACATAATCCTGCTTCGAGACGGAGCGAATCCCGGGCACCGAGCCCCGCCAATTCAACGTCATCATCGGCCAATAGAATTTCTGTGATCCTCACAGCATCGGCCGAGGGAATGGAAATCTCGTAGCCGTCTTCACCGGTATACCCGGAACAGGTGACAGCGAGGCGCGATCCATCGATCTCAAACGGCTGCGCGCTCATGAAAGGCATGATATCGGCACCGGGTGCATGACGCGCCAGCACATTTGCCGCTGCCGGTCCCTGCAAGGCAATCAGCGAGCGGTTTTCCAGAACATCAAATTCCGTACCCCCGGGCAGCCCGGCGCGGAGATGGGCGATATCGTCGTCCTTGCAGGCAGCATTGACGACGAGGAACAGATAATCACCAACATTCGTGACCATCAGGTCATCCAGGATCCCGCCGGTTTCGTTGGTGAACATGGTATAGCGCATACGCCCGCCCGCCAGTCCCGCTATATCGCCCGGCACCAGGGTTTCCAGAGCCGCTGCGGGATCATCTCCACGGAGCGCGACCTGCCCCATGTGAGACACATCGAATATAGATGCCTTGGCACGTGTATGATTGTGCTCGGCGAGAATGCCGGGAGAATACTGCACCGGCATCTCATAGCCGGCAAACGGCACCATTTTACCGCCCCGTGCCACATGCAGGTCATAGAGCGCAGTACGTTTCAGATCGGTTGTTGTGTCGGTCCCGGCGATAGCACGTCCTCCTCACGAATGAGTGGCAACCGATACCTGTAGGATATCGACGCCTGCGTGCCCCCTCTGTCCGGTAACCTGAGAGATTCACCCACTAGCCTGCGGGTTTACGCCTTCGGTGAGACGGCTAACCTGCCATCTGCTTTCCAGAGTTACATCCTCCTGCGGTCCGTTTGCCTGAGAGTTTCCGGGGCGGTTGCTCCTTCGGCGGCGGATCCATGCGGATACCGTCTCTCCCGCAGGGTTCATCTGTAAGACTGTATTCCCATCCAAAGCGATGAAAACCTGCCTGTAATATTCTTCAGTATGTCAGTGGTATCTTAATCGCAGGTGAAAGCAATACAACTCCCGCACCGAATCAGATACGCGCAACGAATCAGCGCTGCTTCCGGCTGCGGTTGAATTTGAGTTCTTCCGGCGTAAGCTGGAAGCCCAGAACGATTTCTAGCGCTGCGCCATCCGTCGGCACCTTCACAGGAATCGTCATTTCAAGGTCATCCCGATAAATCATCCGGGTACGATTTCCTTCGAACGCCCCCACGACATTGAAGACGCTCTTACCTTCAGATTGCGACTCGTACTTGGGAAACGCCACGAAATATTCGAACGCGATCTCTCGGCCTTTATTCGCCGGGCCACGTTCGACCCGGATCTGCACAGAAAGCTCTATCTCCGCCTGACCCTCGTCATAATCGCAATCTCCGACGAAATTGACGATCTCCGCCTCGAACAGGATATCGGTAATATCCCGTCCCGGGCCCGGTTTGAACTTCGTCATATCCCTGGCGTCATCCAGAAGGAAAACCTGAGGGCACGCGTACTTGGCACCCTGGTCGAATAACCCGCAACCGGTCAGCACCAATCCAAGTGCCGAGACGGCAAGCGTCGTCCGAAGCGGGCGTGTGATATGTCTGACGATAGAAATGGCTGGATCAGACTTTGCTGTGCGTGCCGTCGCACATGGGAATTGTCGCGGTATGTTTGCATCCGCAGAACCAGACTTTCCCGGCCTCGGCAGCGGAATACTGCTGCGGCGCGATACCGGTGCCCTTGTGCGATCCATCGCAAAACGGCTGGCTTTCACTCTTGCCGCAGGCGCACCACCAGTATTCCTGGCCTGCCTCGACATCGACACCATAAGGTGATTTCTGAGCAATAACCGGTTCAGACATTCTGCATCCCTTCACGAATTTCATGTGACGCGCTATATGATGGTCATATTCCGGCGCCGTAACGGCGACGACTGTAGTTAACGGAACGCGTTTTCACAAGGCAACGAATTCGCCTATGATGCCGCGGATTTCCGGGGAAAAGCATGACTAAAAGACCACTCAAGATTCTTCTCGCGGGGCCACGCGGCTTTTGCGCAGGCGTCGACCGGGCGATACAGATCGTCGAACTCGCCATCGAAAAACATGGACCGCCGGTCTATGTCCGCCATGAGATCGTGCATAATCGATACGTGGTCGAAGACCTCGAAACCAAAGGCGCCGTGTTTGTCGAAGAACTCGACCAGGTGCCCGAGGGCGTCCCCGTTGTGTTTTCAGCTCATGGCGTACCGAAATCGGTTTTTAGCGATGCCGAAGAACGCGACATGTACTATCTCGACGCGACCTGCCCACTGGTTACCAAGGTGCATGTAGACGCTGCACGGCACGAAAAGGAAGGCAAGGACCTGATACTTATCGGCCATGCAGGCCACCCGGAAGTTGTCGGCACGATGGGCCAACTCCGTGATGGCGAGATGATCCTGGTCGAAAATGCCAGCCAGGCGGAAACGGTTGACGTTCCCGACCCCGGGAATCTTGCATTCGTTACACAGACGACCCTGTCTGTCGATGACACGTCTGAAATCATCGAGATCCTGCAGCGCAGATTCCCCAGCATTGAGGCACCGCGTAAGGAAGACATCTGCTACGCGACAACCAATCGACAGGCGGCGGTCAAATCGCTGGCCGATGAATGCGAGGCAATGATCGTCCTCGGCGCGCCGAATTCCTCCAACTCCAACCGATTGGCAGAGGTCGCGCTGACCATCGGCTGTCCGAAGTCGGCCCTGATCCAGCGTGTTGCGGAAATAGAAGACGGCTGGCTCGACGGTGTATCCACCCTCGGTGTGACCGCCGGTGCATCCGCGCCCGAGATTCTCGTGCAGGAACTCATCGATACGCTATCTGAAGAATTCGCCGTGACGGTCGAGGAACGCAACATCATCGACGAAAACGTGACGTTCAGTCTGCCCCGCGCCCTGAGCGCCTGAATTACTCAAACTCACGAACCGGGCAAGAAACGGGTCAGGCAAGAGATAAGGGCCATATGGCAGTTTACACCCGGATAACCGATGACGCGCTCGACGCGTTTGTCGCGCGGTACGATATCGGCAGCGTCGAAAGCTGCACCGGTATCGCGCAGGGGGTGGAGAACTCCAATTACATGCTGCGGACCGAAAGCGGCAATTACATCCTCACGCTCTATGAGAAACGCGTTCGTGCGGAAGATCTGCCCTTCTATCTCGGTCTGATGACACACCTGGCGGCACAGGGCTTCCCCTGCCCCGTTCCCATCACGAACCGGCAGGGAGAAACTCTGCAAACACTAGCGGGACGTCCTGCTGCAATCGTCAGCTTTCTCGACGGACGCGGCGCAGATTGTGACGCGCTGACACCTGCCCGATGCGCCGCCATCGGCGCAGTCTGCGCCCGGTTCCACCGGGACACCCACGCATTCGGCATCACCCGCCCAAACGATCTTACGCTCCCCGACTGGCGGCGCCTGTTCACCCCGCTGGCTGGCCAAGCAAACGGCCTGAAGGCTGGACTGGGCGACTGGATCGCTGAAGAATTATCCTTCCTTGAGGCAAACTGGCCCTCGGGGCTTCCTGCCGGCATCGTCCATGCCGACCTGTTCCCCGATAATGCGTTTTTCAAGGGCACAACGCTGACCGGGGTTATCGATTTTTACTTCGCCTGTAACGACTTTCTGGCCTGGGACGTTGCCGTCTGCATCAATGCCTGGTGCTTCGATCAAACCGGCGGCTTCCTCGCGGATAATGCGCGAGCCCTTGTAAACGGGTACCAGGACAACCGACCACTTACCCCGGGCGAGTGTACAGCGCTGCCGGTTCTGGCCCGCGGTGCCGCCCTGCGGTTTCTGCTGACCCGATTGCATGACTGGTTTCATACCCCGGACGATGCCCTTGCGCATCGCAAGGACCCGCTGGCGCTTATACCGCTAATCGACTTTCATCGCTCCATACCCGATTCCACAGCATATGGCCTAGATTGACCCCATGAATGACAGTAACGGCAGAGTAGTGATTTACACAGACGGCGCCTGCAGCGGTAATCCCGGTCCTGGCGGCTGGGGCGCGATATTACGCTGGAACGGCACGGAGAAGGAGATGAAGGGCGGCGAGCCGGAAACCACCAATAACCGGATGGAGCTGATGGCCGCCATACAGGCGCTGGAGACCCTCAAACGCGGCGTCGAGGCCGACCTGTATACCGACAGCACCTATGTCCAAAAGGGCATCACCGAATGGATCCATTCGTGGAAAAAACGCGGATGGAAAACCGCCGCCAAGAAACCGGTCAAGAACGAAGACCTATGGCGCCGCCTCGATGAGGCAATCGCCCGGCACGACGTCAAATGGCACTGGGTAAAAGGCCATGCCGGCCACCCGGGAAACGAGCGTGCCGACGAACTGGCGCGGATGGGGCTGGAAGAAGCCCGCTAACCCGCTTCATTTCATCTAAAAATAGAGAGGACAATAACAATGCCCGGAAAATCAATCGGCATCCCTGCTACCGATGGCAACGGCTCCTTTAGCACTTATCTCACCGGTCCTGCCGACGAACAGGCCCCGGCGATTGTCCTGTTGCACGAAATATACGGCGTGACCGGCTGGGTCACCGAAACCGCCGACCTGTTTGCCGCGCGCGGCTACAGGGTAGCCGCGCCGGACATGTTCTGGCGGCTGGAGCCGAATTTCACCGCTGATCACCGTGATTCGACATCACGCGAAAAAGGCCTGCGGTACCGGGGGATGATCGACCGTGATAAAGCGGTCGAAGACATTGCCGCGCTGATCGGCCACCTGAAAACCGAGCCCGGCTTTAACGGCAAAGTCGGCGTCACCGGTTTCTGCATGGGCGGCACCCTGACATACCTTGCCGCCACCCGACTGCAGATCGACGCCGCCGTCGCCTATTACGGCACACAGATTCACGAACATCTCGACGAAGCACCGAATATCTCCTGCCCGACCATGCTGCACATGGGGGATCGCGACGATCACGTACCGGAAGAACTCGCCGCAACGATCCGCGATGCGCTCACAGATGTGCCGGATGTCACCATTCACCGCTACGATGCCGGTCACGCATTCTGTAACACCCACCGGGACGATCATTACCAGAAAGAGCCAAGCGATCTGTCACACGCGCGGACGTTCGAGATGTTCGACCGCTTGCGCTGACCACCCACCGCTCATTGTGACCGGCCGGCGTGGTTGATACGATTGCCCCCACCCGCCTGTCCCGTCGCATCGACAAGGAGCCAGCGATGACGATCCTCCCGAGCTTTCCGTCTGTTCACTTCGACTTCGGCGCCATTCAGGCACTTCCCGGCATCCTGTCGGAGCGTGGTGTGAAACGACCGCTGGTCATTACCGATACAGGGCTGGTGGAACACGGAATCGCTGATAACCTTGTCTCCGCCTTCGCATCACCCGGCGACGTCACCATATTCGACGGTATCCCGCCCAACCCCACGATCGGCGGTATCGAGGCCGCCGCAGAGGTATACAAAGCGGCCGGCTGCGACGGCATCGTCGCCCTTGGTGGCGGATCGGTAATGGATTCAGGTAAAGCGCTGCGCGTAGCCGTCACGCACCCGGAACCAATTGTCGAATACCTCAAAGACCCGGGGAAAATCACCGCGAATGTCGCCCCCTATATTACGGTACCGACGACGTCCGGCACCGGCGCGGAAATAACCTTTGGTGGCGGCATCCACCCGGAACCGGGGGCCCATCAGCTCGGCATCAGAAGCCCGCATGTAAAACCGGACCTCGCCATCTGCGATCCGGACCTCACCGTCACCCTGCCGCCAAAGCTGACCGCAGCAACCGGCATGGATGCGTTCGGCCACTGCGTCGAAGGCTATCTGTCGAACAATATCAATCCGCCGACGGAGGCCACCGCCCTGGACGGCATCACGCGCGTACTTGCGTATATCGACCGCGCCACTGCCGACGGCAATGACCGCGAAGCTCGCTGGCATATGATGATGGCCGCTTTGCAGGGCGGGATGGCAATCTATATGGGACTTGGCCCGATACATACGCTGGGACATATATTTGCCGATTGCGACCTGCATCACGGCGCCCTGATCACCGCCTCGGCGCCGGCGGTCATGCGGTTCTACGCAGATAATCCCGATGACGGATTAAGCGAACGACTGGCACGGTTACGCGATGTCATGAACCTTCCGGCCAGGGCGGATATTGCACAGACGATCATCGATATAAATACCCGGCTCGGCCTGTCATCCTCCATACGGGAACTGGGATATCCGGACCGGAACCTGGACGATCTCGCCGATGCCGCGATGAAAGTGCATTTCAACGCCACCGCCCCGCGGAAACCGACGCGGGACGACTATAAAATTATTATTACCGATGCGCTTGGACAGGCTTTCAGCACTTAGCGAAATCTCGACAAATACCCGCCAACCTTCCGGCGGAGACCGAAGGTGAACCGGATAAAATACCTGGCATACAGGTAGCCGATACGGGATATACCCGTTCTTTGCGGATTGAGGAAAAGCACATCGCCGTGAAACCGGCGGGTGAACTTGATTGACCAGAACCCAAGTTTTTCCAGCCGTTTGATAATTTTTTCGACATGCGCGGTCTGATCCGGGTCCATGAAATCATGGAACTCGACGGTAATCTGATCCATCCGCTGAAGGGTTTCATCATCGGTAGCGTCGAACATGGCAAGTTCGGCCCCCTCGATATCGACCTTCAGAAGAGTGACACGATCCAGACGGAGACGGTCCAACAAGCCCCCAAGAGTTACTCCCTCAACGTCGATGGTGTCGCGTGATTTCTGACCTGGCATCAGATCGATCGATGCGCTGGCAAATTGTTCATCCACCGAATGGATGGATACCGGACCGTCGGTGCCGCAGATTGCCAGGTTATATGGCGTGATCGACGGAGACCCGTCGATACACGCGAAGTTTTCGGGCAAGGCTTCAACCGCGTGACAGCGGCAGCCGAAGCGCGCGTTCATATCCTGGGAAAAAGACGCCAGTGATGCGCCGAGGTCAAGTATGACGGATGAGCCATCCAGAGGGCGCAGATAAACCGTGTGATAGAGAACTTCCACCCAGGCAGGACCTGACCCGGAAGGTCGACTGTTATTTTCTGTCACATGCGGGTCCATCGATGGGCGAATTAAACGGTCGCAAGCATAGAGCTTACGGGGATACCGGTACACTGCGTGCGTCACGGACCGCCTGCCAGACCCGGTTCGGTGTCGCCGGCATATCCAGTTCTATGACCCCCGCCTCGGCCAGCGCATTCAGCACCGCGTTCATCGTTGCCGGCAGCGCGCCGACCGTGCCCGCCTCACCTGCTCCCTTCACACCCAGCGGGTTACGCTGGGTCGGGACAGCATGGGCTGCGATCTGGATATCAGGAAAATCTGCGGCACGTGGCATGGCATAATCCATGAACGATCCGCTGAGCAATTGGCCGCTATCCGGATCATAGGCCACCTGTTCGGCCAAGGCTTGGCCGACGCCCTGGGCGACACCGCCATGGATCTGGCCTTTGACGATGACCGGGTTGATCATATTGCCGACGTCGTCGACCACCCAGTACCCGACGACTTCGGTCGTACCGGTCTCGGGATCTATTTCGACCTCGCAGACATGACTGCCATTGGGATAGGTATCGTCTTCCGGGGCAAAGGTGGCAGTCTCGAACAGGCCAGGCTCAACGCCTTTAGGTAATTTATCTGGCGAGAAAGAGGCCTTGGCGACATCGGTCAGGGTAACGCTGCGGTCTGTGCCCGCGACCGAGAACGAACCATCTGCGAACTCCATATCAACCACGCTCGCTTCGAGCATATGGGCCGCTATTGTCTTAGCCTTTTCGATGATCTTTTCAGCAGCGAAATAGAGTGCCGAGCCTCCGATCACGGTCGACCGGGACCCCATGGTACCAATCCCGAAGGCAACCCGGTCCGTATCACCGTCGATCACCCGCATCCGCGCAGGATCAAGGCCGAGACGCTCGTTCACGATTTGCTTGTAGACCGTCTCATGCCCCTGACCCTGGCTCTTGGTGCCCATCAGTATCGTTGCGGTACCGTCTGTACTGAAACGGATTTCAGCAAAATCAGGCGACGGGGAGGCCGACCTCTCGATCGGGTTGGCGGTGCCGATGCCGCGCAGTTTTCCACGCGCGCGCGCTTCTTCCCGGCGCCCCGGAAATCCCTTGTAATCCGCCATTTCGAGCACGGCAGCCTGGTTCCGGGCGAATTCGCCACAATCATAGGTGAGGCCAAGCGCGTTCTTCACCGGCATGGCGTCGGGCGCGATCATGTTGCGCGCACGTAATTCGGTGGGATCTATGCCCATCTCGCGCGCTGCCTCATCGAACATGCGTTCGATTACATAGGTCGCCTCCGGCCGTCCAGCACCGCGATAAGGGGCAGTCGGGTTGGTGTTCGAATGCACCGTTCGTACCGCCACATGAGCCGCCGGTATATCGTAGACGCCGATCAACGTACCGACATTGGTAAAGACCGGCAGCAGGTTGCGAATGGCGGAAAGATACGCACCGATGGCGGCGATGGTCTTGACCCGCAGGCCGACAACCCTGCCATTCGCATCAAAGGCGAGTTCGGCATCCGTGACATTGTCGCGACCGTGTTCATCCGCCTGCACGGCCTCGGAGCGGTCGCAGGCCCATTTGACGGGGCGCCCGACCTTGCGCGCGGCCCATAACACCAGGCGGTGTTCGGCATATTGCCAGCCCTTGGTGCCAAACCCACCACCGACATCACGGGCGATTACTCGGATATTCTGTTCGGGTACATCGAAAACCTTTTCCGCCAGAAGCTGTCGCACACGGTGCGGATACTGCACGTCGGCATGCAGAAGATAACGATCTTCCCGCTCGTCATAGGCGCCGATGGCGCCGCGGGCTTCCATGTACTGGGCGAAGACGCGGGAAATCACAAAGCGGCGGCTGACGATACGGTCCGCCCGGGAAAACGCCGTCTCTGTCGCTGCCGCGTCACCAACCTGAAACAGACCCGACACATTGTCAGGACTGTCATCCCACACCAGCGGCGCATCTGCGTCGACCGTGCGGGCGGTATCGGTAATAGACGGCAACGGCAGGTAGTCAACGGCGACCGCTTCAGCGGCATCGTGCGCCTGGGCCAGCGTATCCGCAACGATCAGCGCAACGGGATCACCAACATAACGAACACGGCCCAGCGCCAGCGGCGGCTGTGGGCGGTATTTCATCGGTTCGCCATCAGGGCGGAGCCATTTTGCAGGCATGCCGGGAACACCGAGATTGTCGGCGGCGACATCTTCCCCGGTATAGACGGCCAGAACACCCGGTAGAGCCGCGGCCGCAGATGTATCTATCGAGCGAATTTCGGCATGGGCATGCGGCGAACGTAACACGACCGCGTAGCTCTGATCCGGCAGGTTGACGTCATTGACGAACAGGCCACGCCCCTTGAGCAGACGTGGGTCTTCCTCGCGCGTGACACCCTGCCCTATCCCGAATTTTTCCATTTTTCCGACCTGGTAATACTGACGATAATTTTGGCGATGACGTTGGCAATCATCTTACCGAAAACGAAAGCGCCCCGGCCATGACAGCCGGGGCGAATTTCGTAAACCTCTGCTCGCTTAAAGCTGGCCGAGGATCGTGTCCGCGTCGCTGACTTCGAACCCGCCGCCTTCTTCGAGATTAATCGCCGTGACGGTTCCGTCATCGACAATCATCGAATACCGGCTGGACCGCACACCGAGACCGCGATCGGTCAGATCGAGCACAGTGCCGAGCTCCTTGGTCAGCGCTGCGCTGCCATCGGCCAGCATTTCCACCTTGTCACCGGCGTTCTGATCTTTGCCCCAGGCGTCCATGACGAACACGTCATTGACCGACAGGCAGGCAATCGTATCGACGCCCTTTGCCTTGATCTCTGCTGCCTTTTCGACAAAGCCGGGAAGATGCTTGGCCGAACAGGTCGGCGTAAACGCTCCCGGTACTGCAAACAAAACAACTTTCTTGCCGCCGAACAGTTCTTCGGTCGTGACCGGACCGGGGCCTTCTGCGCCCATTTTCGCAAGCGCGCCCGACGGAATTTTATCACCCACACCAATAGCCATATCATTCTTCCTTTTGTTACGGGGCCGTCGCCCGGCCCGATGACCTGAACAAGGCCGCAAAGCGGCCAGAAACCAGATAAGTGAGATAATGCACCGATGGCGATTTGTCACCTGTCAGAGTGGACAAAAAGCCCGCCGGTTGAGTCTAGCGTTTGGCGAGCACCGCTTTTCCGCCTGCCTTCTCAAACCCCGCAAGAACGCTGGATTCAGTCAGAATTTCCGGCAACGGGACACCCCGCAGCGCGTCCGGTCCATAGACCACGTTGAACGGAATTCCATATCGCCCGAAGCTTTTAAGATAAGCCGATATGGCAGGATCCGGCTTGGTCCAGTCCGCCTTCATGGCGATGATACGGCCTGCGCCCAGAATTTCAGCCACGCGCCCGCGATTGAGCACCAGCGATTTGTTGACCTGGCAGGTCAGGCACCAGTCCGCAGTAACATCGACAAACACGGTGTTGCCCTTCGCCACCTCTGCCTGCACCGCGGCAAGATCGAATTTCTGCCACGCGTTGCCGTCTTTTCCGGCAGTAACGGAGCTCTCCGGCCCTTCGCCGTTAAAGCTGCTGGCACCGACCATCGAGATCGCCGTCAGCAGGCCGACGACAATCCAGGTAGCGAATCGCGCTTTCTCGCCCAGATGCCGGTATTGCCACACTGCAAACGCCATCGCGATCATCAGGGTCGCAATAATCCCGGTCGCCGCACTGCCGATCTGGAACCACAGCACACTAAGCAGCCATGCCGCCGTGCCGATGAGGGCGATCGACAGGATACGTTTAAGCGTAATCATCCAGTGGCCCGGCTTCGGCAGACGATTCGCCAGGACGGGAAACGCCGCGACAACAATCCACGGTGCAGCCAGACCGATGCCAAGGGCAAGGAACACCGAATAGATTTCCAGCGGACCGCGCGACAGAGCAAACCCGACCGCGGTACCGAGGAAAGGCGCTGTGCAGGGCGTCGCCAGCAGGGTCGCAAACGCGCCGGTCAGGAAATGACCTCCCAACCCGCCGCTCCGGCCTGAACTCACAGCGGCGTCCGCCACCGCGCCCGGCAGGCGGATTTCGAACAACCCCCACATATTGCAAGCGAAGAGCGTGATAATCGCGATCATGAAGGCGAGAAACGCGGGCTGCTGGAACTGGATTCCCCAGCCCGCGGCGAGCCCGGCGCTTTGCAGCCCGACTGCCACCGTACCCAGCAACAGGAAGCAGGCGATAATTCCAGCAGACGACGCCAGGAAGCCCGCCCGGATACGCCCCGGTGCTTCGCCACCATGGCTAACCACGGTGAGCAACTTGATGGACAGAACCGGCAACACGCAGGGCATCAGGTTGAGGATCAACCCGCCCAGCAGCGCGAACCCGATGATGGCAAGGAAGCCGTACCCCATCCCGTCGCCGCCCGGACTGGAACCCGGACTGGAACCCGGGAATGCCGTCGCCGTGGACGATGGCCGTTCGAGCGTCACCTTGCGCTCTACCGCGCGATCACCGTCAACCAGCGTCAATGTGACAGTTTCACCGGCGAGCCGCGCATCCGGCCTTTTGGGCGCATGGATCCCGATCCGCATCAGCGCTTGATTACCGACCGAGGCGATCTGAACGACGGGCTTTTTGAATCCGTAATCGACAGGCCCTTCGACAAACAGGTCCGGCGCGCTCAACGCCTCCTTGCCTGTGACACGCACGATAAGTGCCTGGTCTTCTCCGCTCCCCGCTATTTCAGCACGTTCGATCGCAAGCGGCGCAGACGCAGCTGACCGGGTTACGTCCATCGGCACACGGGACTGCCATGTCGCGATCGTACCGGATGCGGGAGTATTGAGATCACGCCCCGCCGGGAGGTTAAGAGTGAGATTGGTCTCATACGGAACACAGATATCGTCGCAGGTCAGAAAACGGACCCGTGCGGCCAGGTCAACCGTCTTGCCGCGCTCGAACACTTCCGCGCTGATCGGAAACACGACCTCTTTCTTGTAGCCCAGGGTTTCCAGTCCAAGGACGGAGAACCGTTCCGGCGCAGGCCAGGACATTGTCGCCCCGGCAAAATTGGTGGAGCCAACCCAGATTACCTGGGGCGGAAATCCGGCATCGCCGGGGGAGCGCCAGTACACCTTCCAGCCGGGCTTCATCCGGAACTGCAGACCGAGATCGATCGTCTGCGCGCTGCCGGCCCCCGCATTCGAGGAAATCAGCCGAACCGCGCCATGTTCGTGTTCGAACCACTCTGACGTTGCGCCGACCGATGGCGATGCAGACAGCGTCATTGACGCGACGGCAAGCACAACCGCGGACAGTGCGGCCCGGCAGCGCGGTATCAGATTACGATTCGTGGATCGCATGTTGGCGTTCACCCTTTGTGGCAACTTGGCCTATAATATAAGGCAAGGTAACACTCTGCACAGCACACGGAGTTCAAAGTTTGAATCCGTTTCGTAAACTTTGCGTGTAGAGCATTGCCGAGGCGGGAAACGGGGCATTCCGCCGTTTTCAGGGTAGAATGACGATACAGGTGCACCATGACAGACAACATAGACGACACGCAGAATGACGACGGATATCTCGCCGGCCAACTCCTGGTGGCGATGCCGCAGATGCTCGACGAAAGATTCGCCAAGACCGTCATTTACATGTGCGCTCATACCGAAGACGGGGCGATGGGACTGGTGGTCAACAAGGTGATGGAAAACATCGATTTTCCCGACCTGCTCGACCAGCTCGGCCTGTCTGCATCACCCCGCGGAGAGGATATCCGCGTCCATTTCGGCGGACCGGTGGAATCGGGACGTGGCTTCGTCCTTCATTCCGCCGATTACGTTCAGGACGCCACTATGGTCATTGATGATACGATTGCCATGACAGCGACCACCGATATTCTGCGCGACATCGCCGAAGGCGACGGCCCGCGCAACAGTCTTCTGGCGCTGGGCTATGCCGGTTGGGGCCCGGGCCAGCTTGATACGGAAATCCAGGCTAATGGCTGGCTATCCGTTCCCGCAGACAGCTCGCTGGTTTTCAATTCGGACCCTCAGGCCGTCTGGCAGGGAGCCCTTGCAAAACTGGGTATCGATGTGTCGATGCTGTCGGGCGACGCAGGCCACGCCTGAGGGCCATAATTCCTGCCGGCTTCCTGCCGGACAGTTTCAGGAATTCAGCCTGGCTTTGACGGTCTCGTAATCCGGCAGGCCACCGACAGGACCGAGCGCGGCAAGCGTCGGTGGCGAGGTCAGCAGCCGTTCCGCCACCCGGCGCACGTCTTCGGCAGTCACTGAATCGATCCGGCGCGCGATTTCATCGACCGGAATAATCCGATTATAAATCTGCAGATGTCGCGCGACGCGTTCGGCGCGCGACGACGTGCTTTCCAGTGACATCAGAACACCTGCTTTGATCTGCGCACGCGAACGGGCGATTTCTTCACCGTCCATCCGGTCCGCCGCGACGCGCTTCAGCTCATCGCAGACGACACTGACCAGTTCGGCAACCTCCTCCTCGCCCGTCCCTGCATAAAGGCCGAACAGCCCGCCATCCTGGTAGGCCGACGAGAACGTGTAGATTGAATACACCAGCCCGCGTTTTTCACGGACTTCCTGAAACAGGCGCGAAGACATGCCGCCGCCAAGCGCGGTCGACAGGACCGCGAGCGGGTAATAATCATCATCATCGTAACCGACCCCCTCGAACCCCATCACCAGATGCGCCTGTTCGAGGTCGCGAACCTCCCGGTTATCCCCGCCGGAATACACACCGGCCTGCGGTTCTGCCGCCTGTGAGGCGGTGACACTGCCGAACGCTTTTTCGGCGAGCCCCGCAAGCGCATCGTGATCCAGGTTCCCGGCCGCAGACAGGATCATCCGGTCGCTGCCGTATTGTGTATCGATATAGCCTTTGAGCGTTTCGCGCGGCATCTGGCTGACGATATCGGTCGTGCCCAGAATCGCACGCCCGAGCGGCTGGTCCGGGTAGGCGGTTTCCTGGAACGTATCGAATATGATGTCATCGGGCGTATCGTTGGCCTGGCCGATTTCCTGCAATACGACGGCGCGTTCACGGGCAAGCTCATCATCCGCAAAAGTCGAATTCATCAGGATATCGGACACGATATCGAGCGCGAGAGCAGCGTCTTCTTTAAGCACCGTCGCGTAATAAACGGTGGATTCCCGTGACGTATAGGCGTTCAGGTGACCGCCGACATTCTCGATCTCGACCGCTATGTCGAGCGCGGAGCGGCGGGCCGTTCCCTTGAACGCCATATGTTCAAGCAGATGCGATACGCCGTTTATTTCCGCAGTTTCATTGCGCGCACCAGCATTTACCCATACGCCGAGAGAAACGCTTTCGACAGAATCCATCCTGTCAGTGACAAACCGCATCCCGCCCGGGAAGGTCGCCTGCTCAACCGTCATGAATGGCCCTCGACCGCACGGCGGACAAAATCCTGCACCGCGGCAATGTCATTGGGCAGCGTGTCGAATTTCTCGTTGCGGTCGAACAGGTCGCTCATGCGCTCTGGCAGTTGCGGGTGTATGCCCGTTGCCGCCTTTACCGCATCGGGGAACTTGGCCGGATGCGCGGTCGCCAGCGTGACCATCGGCACCTCTTTGTTTCCCCTGCACTGGCGTGCCGCATCGACACCAATAGCGCTATGTGGATCGAGGAGTTCACCGGTTGTCTCGTATATCTCGCGGATGACGCGGCGCGTGCCGTCATCATCCAGCCGTGACGCTGAAATCTTCTCGCGGGCGCCTGCAAGCCGGGCATCATCGACCGAGACGGCGCCGGATATACGGAAAGCGGCGATCCAATCCCGCACAGCCGCTCCGTCACCATCCAGCATATCGAACAGCAGGCGTTCAAAATTGCTCGAAACCTGAATATCCATACTGGGCGACAGGGTCGGTTCAACCCCCGCCATCTTCATCTCCCCGGTCTCGAAAAACCGGAACAGGATGTCATTGCTGTTGGTTCCGACGACAAGCCGGTCTATCGGCAGGCCGCATTTCCACGCTGCCCAGCCGGCAAACACGTTGCCGAAATTACCAGTCGGGACCGCAAAGCTGACAGGGCGCGACGGCGCACCGAGTCGCACGGCAGCGACGACGTAATAAACGATCTGCGCCATAACCCGCGCCCAGTTGATCGAATTCACCGCCGACAGATTCTGAGCCTTGCGAAACTGGGTGTCGTTGAACATCTCTTTCACCAAATCCTGGCAATCGTCGAACGTGCCGGTGACGGCTATTGCGTGGACATTGGCGCTGTCTACCGTGGTCATCTGGCGTTGCTGCACAGGCGACACGCGGCCTTCAGGGAACAGAATGAAGATATCGATGTTTTCGCGGTCGCGGCAGGCTTCTATCGCGGCAGACCCGGTATCGCCGGACGTCGCACCGACAATGGTGACCCGTTCCCCACGCGCTGCAAGCACATGGGCGAACATGCGTCCGACCAGTTGCAGGGCAAAGTCCTTGAAGGCCAGCGTCGGCCCCTGAAACAGTTCCATCAGCCAGTCGTTCGAGCCGATCTGTTTGAGTGGCGCAACAGCCACATGGCCGAAACCGGCATAGGTCTCTTCGACCATTTTCTCCAGATCGCTATCCGCGATGGTGCCGCCGACGAACGGGCGGATCACCCGGTAGGCGATTTGCGCATAGGACATCCCGGCCATGGATGAAAGCTCATCCGTCGAGAACTGCGGCCAGTCCTGCGGCACATACAGGCCGCCATCCTCGGCCAGTCCGGCCAGCAGAACATCATCAAAAGCGAGAACTGGCGCCTCGCCGCGGGTAGATACGTATTTCACGGGCAAATCCTTATGAACGCGCGGAATTTAGTCCGGCAGACGGGCAAGTCAAACGGGAATACGTACGATCTGCCACCAGCACACGGCTTTATCGCCAGATTAAGCGGCGCGGTAGATGAATATATCCATCAATGACCCTTTTAATCGGCTCTCATGAACATTCAGGTCCTGGATATAGACAGAAGGGTCAGCCGCAAGGGGGTGCTGTGGATCATTCACCCAGATTTTTTCCAGCGTTTCGGGAAGCGGCTCAAACAGAATGACAGCGCCATCTTTGCCACTAACACGTATTGCTTCCGCCAGTACATTGCTGCGCGCGTCTTCTGGCACATGGTGGAGGACACCGAACAGAAACACCCCGTCGAACCGGTTGTCCTCGAACGGGAGCGCGCCGGCATCGAAATGCTCAAAGCGAATGCGGTTTCGGACCCCCATTTTTGCCGCGCTTGGCTCCCATTGCTGACGCGCATATCGGGATTCATCCGTGCTCGGCTCGCCGGTCAGAACCTGATAGCCCTGCTGTGCCAGAAAGATGGCAAAATTGCCGGACCCGGTGCCGATATCGAGGATGTCCGGGGTTGGTCCCAGATCGAGCATATCAACGGCAGCCGCGCCATCCGCGCAGATTTTTTCGTACATCGGCCCGAGGATTTTGCTGCTTTCTTCCATATCCATTTTCCATTACTTTCATGATTGAACCATATCTATGCGTGCGCACGCATAGATATTTGCATTACCAACCTCTTGTCAAGCGGGAGCAGACATGGACCATCACACGGCGCTTTTCGACCTTCTAGGCGATCTCGCGCGCCGCCGATATCAGTTGGCGGAACGGTATTTTTCAAAAATAGGCCTGAATCATACCGAGGCCCGGCTCCTCACCCTGCTGAGCCAGGAAGGTGGAACCGCTACCCAGGACCGGCTTTCCGGGCTGCTTTTCGTGGATAGAAGCAATGCCGGGCGGGCATTGAAACGTCTCGAACGGGATCGCTATGTCATTCGAAAAAAGGACGATTCCGACAAAAGAACAAACCTTGTTGAAATCGATGCCAGGGGACGGGACGCGATCGGTGAAATTTCGAAACTGAAGACAGAAATTGTGAAAAATTTCTTGGGCAACCTGAGCGACCAGAACGCCGCCACCATCGTCAATATGCTTGAAAAAGCCACAAGGGACGACAATCCGGAAGCCGGTTCAAAGACCTGGCACAGATATGGCGGATGCTGAGGGGCTGCCGTATCCCGCCCGCACCGTTCAGCCGTAGCGCGTCTGCAGGTGCGCCTTGAAGGCCTCGGTGCCGAGCGGCTTGCCGGTCGCGGCCTGCATCAGCTCATCCGTCGAGCCGGAAGACGCCTTGGTGTGCAGATTTTCGCGCATCCAGCCGACCAAAGGCGCGAAATCACCCTTTGAGATACCTTCCGGTATCTCGGGCCGGGCCTCTTTTGCCGCGGCGAATAACTGCGCCGCCGCCATCGCCCCCATCGTATAGGTCGGGAAATAGCCCCAGGCGCCATCATACCAGTGGATATCCTGGAGGCAGCCGAGCCGGTCTTCGGGCGGGCGGATACCCAGCAGTTCTTCCATGCCGTCGTTCCATGCACCCGGCAGGTCGGCGAGCTTCATATCGCCCGCGATCAGCGCGCTTTCCAGCCGGTAGCGCAGGATGACATGGGCCGGATAGGTTACCTCGTCCGCGTCGACCCGGATAAAGCTCCGGTCGACGCGTGTATAAAGCCGGTACAGATTGTCGGCATCCCATACAGCGCCGGTGCCGCCAAAGGTTTCGCGCATCAGGGGAGCGGCAAATTCAAGGTATTCACGGCTGCGGCATGCCTGCATCTCTATCAGCAGGGACTGGCTTTCATGCAACGCCATGCCGCGCGCCTGGCCTACCGGCTGGTAGCGCCAGTCATCCGGCAGTCCCATCTCGTACAGCGCATGCCCTGTCTCGTGGAGCACGCCCATCAGGCTTTCGGTAAAATCGTCCTCGGTGTAGCGGGTCGTGATGCGAACGTCCCCGGGGACACCGCCGCAAAACGGGTGCAGGCTGACATCGAGTCTTCCGGCATCGAAATCGAAGCCGAGAGTACGCATTAATCGTTCGCCGAGGCCTCGCTGTTTGTCCACGGAGAACGGACCGTCCGGCAGCTCCCCTTCGCCCCGTGCTGACTGGCGCGACAAAGCGGTTTCCAGAAAATCAGGCAGGAAAGCCGACAGATCCGTGAACAGGCTATCTATCCGCGCCGTGCTGCCATCGGGCTCAAACTGGTCCAGCAGCGCCTCATAGGGCGACCGGCCGAGCGCCTCGGCTTTGGCCGCCGCCGCCTGCCGGCTGAGGTTCAGCACTTCCTCCAGATACGGGAGCACGCGGGCATAATCGTTTTCGGGCCTGGCTTCACGCCAAACCATTTCACAGGCAGAACATGCCCGGGTTGTTGCATCCACGAGCCCGGCACCCACCGCGTTCGCATGAACCCAGCTGCGCCGCATTTCACGCAGGTTGGCGGCCCGCCAGGGATCGTCCGGAACCTCAGCCTCGGCGGCTTCGAGCAGTTCTGCCAGGCGAGGGTCGGTTTTCATTTCATGGGTCGTCAGTTTCAGGGCCGATAACTGTTCTATACGCGACGCCGCGCCACCTGCCGGCATAAGGACCGACATGTCCCAATGCAGCATGCCCTCGGCCTCACCAAGCGCGGCCATGCGCTTAAATCGCGTTTCAAGTTCCTGATAGGCTGACAATTTTATTCCTTAATCGCGGCGACGGACCTGATAGATGACGTAGATCACCACAAGCGTGGCGGCAAGACCGAACCAGGTCACGGCATACTGGAGATGATTGTTGCGCACCGCCGTAATTGTCTGCCCCGGAATAGGGTACCCGCCGCCCGACGCCGCATCAGGCGCAAGTTCAAGTACGTAAGGTTTCACATTTTCCAGGCCGCGGGCCTTCGCCATTGCGGGCGCATCCGCATAGAACCAGATATCGTTTGCGGGTTCGTTATCGGGCACCCACGCGCTGGTCTTTGCCCCGGCGCGTAAAAACCCGTCAACCGGCACGACCCCGCCCGGGCGCCGGAATTCAGCCGCATCGCGCGCATGAACCGGCGGTGCCCACCCACGATTGACCAGCACCGTGCCTGAACCGTCAGCCAGCACCAACGGTGTTAAGACATGCACACCGGGCCGGCCCTTCAGGGTGCGGCTTACGATTTCAACAGACTTGTCATGCTGATAAGCGCCACGCGCACGCACCGCCCGCAATTCAAAGGCCCGCCACCCCTTTTCAGGCACGGCGCCAAGCGCGACGGCAGGCATATTCATCCGCTCCATCCGGTCGGCAATAAGCGTTTCTTTCCATTCAAGACGCTGCAACTGCCAAACACCAAGACCGACCAGCACCAACAGGCTCGGGATCGCGAATACGGTCATCCACAAGCTCAGACGAAACCGCGGGCGGTCAGGCGTCATTGCTGGTTTCATATTTATGTCGGAGGTTTTTGTAGTGAAGGCCAACCAGTATGCCCTTGAATGGCCGGAGAAGGACGATGGACATAATACTTATGACGGGGATCCAGACGAGGAGGTGAACCCAGATCGGCGGCGCCAGCGCAGCTTCCATCCAGAGTGCCAGGATAACCGAAACCGCCCCCAGGACCATGATAACAAAAACCGCGCCGCCATCGCCGGTATCGTGCGGTGTCAAGTCGAGCTCGCAATGTGCACAGGTATCGCGGACTTCCAGCAGACCGTTAAAAAGCCGGCCTTTTCCGCAGCGCGGGCATTTACAGGCCAGCCCCGTACTCATAGGCGAAAGCCTGGGCCAGATGCGAGGCTCTGTCATAACGAAAACCGGCGGGACACTATTAAAGCGACCCGCCGGATTTTGGTTGCGTCAGGGATTAGCGTCCCCACCAGTAGATACTGATGAACAGGAACAACCATACCACGTCAACGAAATGCCAGTACCAAGCAGCGGCTTCAAAACCGAAATGATGCTCCGGCTTGAAGTGCCCGGCCCGTCCACGGAAATAGCAGACGAGCAGGAATATTGTACCAACAAGGACATGGAAACCATGGAAGCCCGTCGCCAAGTAGAAGGTCGACGAATAGATTCCATCCTGGAAACCGAATGCCGCATGGCTGTATTCAAACGCCTGCACACAGGTGAAGCAGATACCGAGGAAGATCGTCAGCAGCAGACCCTGGAGGAAATGCTTCCGATTGCCTTCACGCAAGGCATGATGCGCCCAGGTCACCGTGATGCCTGACGTCAAAAGGATAAGCGTGTTGAGGAACGGAAGGTCCCAGGTATCGAAGGTCTCCACACCGGGTGGCGGCCATTGTCCCTCGATCTGCGCCGTCGGGAAGAGCGCCGCGTTGAAATAGGCCCAGAACCAGGCAACGAAGAACATCACTTCGGAGGCGATGAACAACACCATACCGTAGCGCATGCTGACCTGGACAACCGGATTGTGGAAACCGCGGTATTCGGCCTCCTTGATCACTTCCCAGAACCAACCCGCCATAGTGCCGAGCACGCCGACAAAGCCGAGGATAAAGACCCAGCTTGCGATGTCCTGCATATACAGGACTGCGCCGATCATCATGACCATCGCCGACATGGAACCTACGAATGGCCATGGGCTCGGATCAACGAGATGATAAGGGTGCTTGTTGCCGTGATAGTCGTAGTCTGAGGCGCTGGTGCCTGATTCTGCTGGCGGGACCATGGTGCTGCCGCTCCGTTGTTTAACCGTCTGTTTTGCCGGGCTCCGTCACCGTCCGCACTGTGCGTTCGGGATCGGGTTCCGTCTCAAAGAAAGTATAGGAAAGTGTGATTGTCGTAACTTCGTTCAGGTTAGGATCGTTCGCGATATCCGGATCGATAAAGAACGTCACCGGCATATCTATTTCGGCACCCGCTTTGAGTTCCTGCTCGGTAAAGCAGAAGCATTCGACCTTGTTAAAGTACTGGCCGGCCTTGGCGGGGGTGACGTTAAACGTTGCCGTACCTGTCATGGTGCGGCCCGAAATGTTTTTGGCACGGTAGAATGCGAGTGCCTGCTCGCCCACCTTGATGTCCACGCGGTCCTGCGCCGGCACAAACCGCCAGGGCATTTCTTTGCCAACATCGGCATTGAAGCGCACAGTCATCTTGCGGTCCAGAACCTCTCCCGGCGCGGCTTCCGCGACCTGGGTGGTGCCGCCATAGCCTGTGACCTGGCAGAAAACTTCATACAGCGGCACGGCCGCAAAAGACGCGCCAACCATGCCCGCCGCCACGGTAAAGGAAATCAGCGCAAGACGCCGATTACGGTATGTCAGGTTACGCGCCATATCAGCTTCCGCTCCCGCTCGACATCCGGACAATGGACATCACATAGAACAGCCCGGCGAGTGCAAAAATCGCCACAGCCAGCGCAATGTTGCGACTGCGCTGCTTGCGTTGGGCATCATCAGGTTTCTTGTCCATGACCGTCATACTCCGAACGTCGGTCCCGCAAAGCGGGCGACAAGGTTATCGACGATCAGCCCTGCGAACAGCACCGATAGATAAAGCAGCGAAAAACGGAACATCTGGCGGGGAGAACGATCCGTAGTATCGAACCAGACCTTCACCGCAAACCCGATAAATATAAGGCCGAAAACGGTGGCCAGCGCGCCCCAGGCGGCGCTCGCCGTGCCGATCCACCAGGGCAGCAGAGATACCGGCAGTAACAGGACCGTATAGAGCAGCATCTGTCTTTTGGTTTCGAGCACACCCGAGACCACGGGGAGCATCGGCACACCCGCTTTTTCGTAATCGTCGCATTTATACAGCGCGAGTGCCCAGAAATGCGGCGGGGTCCACATGAAAATCAGCGCGAACAAGGCAATGCCGCCGAGACTAACATCACCCGTTACAGCGGCCCATCCGATCATCGGCGGAAAGGCACCGGCTGCACCCCCGATAACAATATTCTGCGGCGTCCGGCGTTTGAGCCAGATGGTGTAGACAAAGACATAGAAACCGATCGCCAGCGCCAGCAATGCCGCCGCCGCCCAGTTAACCCCAAGCCCCATCACCATCACAGAACCGCCGGCCAGCACACAACCGAAGGCAAGTGCGGCTTCCGGTTCCATCCGCCCGCCCGGCAACGGACGGTTTTTCGTCCGTTCCATCTTTGCGTCCAGATCGCGTTCGAACCACATATTAATGGCACCGGACGCGCCCGTGGCAATGGCCGTACACAATATTGCAATAGCCGCGATCACCGGATGAATACTGCCCGGGGCAACCATCATCCCGGCAAAGCCGGTAAACACGACGAGCGACATGACACGCGGCTTCAGCAACGCGATAAAATCCGTCACCGCTGCGTCATGCAGCGGTGGGGATACAGCGGCAGAACCGCTTGTCGCGTTGATTGGCTGGTCAGTCATATCAGGCCCTAGTGGGCGCCCTCGTCCTTGATTACAGGCAGTTCGTCGAACGAATGGAAGTTCGGCGGAGACGGTACGGTCCACTCAAGCGTGTCTGCACCTTCACCCCAAGGGTTGTCAGCAGCCTTTTCTCCAGATGCCAATGCCTTGAACACAATGCAGAGGAAGATCAGGACGCCGAAAGCGCTGATATAGGAGCCGTAACTGGCAACCATATTCCAGCCAGCATAAGCATCCGGATAATCCGGAATACGACGCGGCATACCCGCCAGCCCGACGAAATGCATCGGGAAGAAGGTCACGTTGACGCCGACAAAGGTCACCCAGAAATGAACCTTGCCCCAGAACTCGCTGAGCATCCGTCCGCTCATCTTGGGGAACCAGTAATAGAAGCCCGCAAAGATCGCGAACACGGCGCCGAGCGACAGCACATAGTGGAAATGCGCAACCACGTAGTAGGTGTCGTGCATCGAGTGATCGACGCCCGCATTCGCCAGCACGACGCCCGTGACGCCGCCGACCGTGAACAGGAAGATGAACCCGATCGACCAGATCATCGGCGTGGTGAAACGGAGCGATCCGCCCCACATCGTGGCAATCCAGCTGAAGATCTTGATACCCGTTGGCACGGCGATGACCATGGTCGCTGCCGTGAAATACGCCTTGGTATCGACGCTCATCCCCACCGTGAACATGTG
>Ga0181606_10000438_pt1 | contig 34352 bp, 32 predicted proteins | sample 041ome_10_FD_132994 | JGI IMG/M metagenome (GOLD analysis project Ga0181606, IMG submission 132994) | Coastal salt marsh microbial communities from the Groves Creek Marsh, Skidaway Island, Georgia - 041412US metaG (megahit assembly) | ecosystem: Environmental > Aquatic > Marine > Intertidal... | reverse complement strand
TGCGTGCGCTCCCGCCGGGTGGAATCGCTCAGGGCCGCGCGCAACTCCGTCGCGAGGGCCGCGGGCTGCGCATCACCCTGGATGTATTCCGGGTACATCGGTTCCCGCAGCAGCAGGTTGGCGATCCCGATGTAGTCGACCTTCACCAGCAGGCGTCCCAGCCAATAGGTCAGCGGGTCGGTCTTGTAGGTCACCGCCCCCGGAATGCCGGCCAACGCACAGTGCATCGACATCGTCCCGCTGGTCGTGAGCACCGCCGAGCTCCCCACCGCCTGGTCCGCCGCCGCGGTTGCGATCAACCGCACGCCGTCGGCGGGCAGCATCGTCCGCAGCCGCTCTCCGATCGCCTCATCCGGATACAACACCACCGCCTCGCGGCCGGTCTGAGCCTGGGCAAACGCCTCCAGCAACACCGGGAAGACCCGCGCCACCAGCCCGCCCCGACTGCCGGGGAGCAACAGCACCGGTCCGGCCGGATCAAACGTCACCGGGGGCCGGTAGTCAGGCGACCGGAACGGATGGCCCACAAACTCAACGGGCAGGTCGGTGTCGGCGTAAACCTCCGGTTCGAACGGGAAGATCGCCGCCACCCCGTCCAGCAGCCGGGCCATCTTGAAACGGCGCTGGGCCCGCGATGCCCAAACCTGCGGGCTGATGTAGTAGACCGCGCGCGTCGGCCCGCCGGCTTTGGCCGAAATGCCGGCATCGAACAGCCCCTGCGCGATCCGCAGGTTGAGCCCCGACGAGTCGACAAAGCACACCGCCCGCGGCCGGTGCACCCCAACCCAGCGGACCACCTCGGCAATCAGGGTGCGGTAAAACGACAGCCGACCGAGCACCGCGAACCCCATGGTGGCGTTGGCGGTGAGGTCGATCAGCAGCTGGGCTTCCCGCGCCAGGGACGGGCCGCCCAGCGCCGCCACCCGGACGTCCGGGCGCAGGGCCTTGAGACCGCGCACGGCCCGCGCGGCATGCTGGTCACCGGAGTGTTCCGCCGCCACCACCAGCAGGTCCACCCCACTCCCGTCCGGGGGCGGCAGCCGAAAAGGCAGGGCGTTGGCGGCGGCCGCACTCACGCGCGGGCGGTACGAATCTGTTCGGTGATGGTGATGGCCACCTCCAGCGCCCGGCGGCCGAGGGCCCCGCCGACTTTGGGCTGCTCCGCGCGGGCCACACTCTCGACAAAGTGCGCCAGCTCCAGCGCCAGCGGTTCGCCCTTTTCCAACGGAACGGGTTCCAAGGGCAGCGCGGACAGATCGGCCGGATCCACCGCTCCCGCACGCAGCCGGCCGGCGTAGTCCAACAAGCCGGTCTTCCGCACGAGGTGACCGCTCTGGCGCATGAAATCGAAGGAGAAGTAGCCGGTCTCCTGAAACACCCGGATCTCGCGTACCTTTTTGAGACTCATCCGGCTCGTGCTCAGGTTGGCCACGCAGCCGTTGGCGAACTCGATCCGGGCGTTGGCGATGTCCTCGGTGCGCGACAGCAGGCTCACGCCCACGCTGTCGATCTTGGTCACTTCCGCCTTCACCAGCTCCAGCACGATGCCGATGTCGTGGATCATCAGGTCCAGCACCACACCGACCTCGGTCCCGCGCGGAGTGAACGGCGCCAGCCGCTCGGCGGTGATGAAGCGGGGCTCGCTGACCTCCTTTTCAAGGAAGCCCATCACCGGGTTGAAGTGTTCGATGTGACCCACCTGCACGATGCGATCGGCCGCGCGCGCCGCCGCCAGCACCTGCTCGGCCTCGGCCAGCGAAGCGCAGATCGGCTTCTCGATCAGGAGATGACAGCCGGCCGCCAGCAACGGCAGCGCCACCACGGCGTGCCGGTCGGTCGGCACCACGATGGACACCGCGTCGCAGGCCGCCCCCAGCGCCTCGATCGAGTCGTACCGGGCGCAGCCGTGACGCTCGCAGATCTCCGCCGCCCGCGCGTCGTCGGTCTCAAAAATCCCGGCGAACTCCACGCCCGGCAGTTCCGCATAGATGCGCGCGTGGTGCTGCCCCAACGACCCGACGCCCGCGACGCCGCAACGAACCTTTTGTTCAGCCATGCCACGGTTTTCCGGGATCGGCCGGAAGTTGGCGACAAGGTTTTTCCCGCCCCGTTGGCTTGGCCATTGAGTCCAAATGACCGCGAACCATGCTGACCCCATGAGCGAACCCCGCGACAACGAGATCAACTACGTGGAGTTTCCCGCCGCCGATCCCGCCACGTTGACCGCGACCAAGGCGTTCTACCATGAGGTGTTCGCCGTGCGTTCCGACCTGCCCCCGGAATCTCTCGGCGCGAGCGTGCGGCGCATCGTGCGCGGCATCGATCCACAGCAACCGATTTTCCGCTTCAACACCCTGGAAGGGCTGATGCAGGGCGTGCTGCAGACCCCGCGGATGAGCTCACGGCTGCTCGCCATCTTCGCGGGGAGTGCCCTGCTGTTGGCGATGGTCGGCATCTACGCCGTCATGCACACGAGTGTCGCCCAACGCACCCGGGAGATCGGGGTGCGCATGGCGCTGGGGGCGCAACGCGGCGAGGTGCAAGCCATGATGCTGCGACGGGGCGGCCGGCTGATCGCTCTCGGCATCGCCGCCGGCGCCGCGTTGGCCTGGCCATTCGCACGCCTGCTGGAGTCCTTCCTGTTCGAAACGCCCACGACCGATCCCCTGGTCTACACGGGCGCCATCGTGGTCATCGCGTTCGCAGGCCTGGGGGCCGTCTGGTTCCCCGCCCGCCGCGCGACCCGGGTCGACCCGATCATCGCGTTGCGTGCGGAATAGCGGCCGCGGATCAGCATTGGCATGATTCGAGCGAAACGGTGGGATTCCCCCGATGACGCTCCGCGACTGCACGGAAGCCCAGGCGACCGAGATCCTCGCCATTCTGAACGAGGCCATCGTCCATTCCACGGCCCTGTATGACTATCAGCCGCGGCCGGTTGAAAGCATGGGACCTTGGTTCGCCGAGAAACGCACCGGCAACTACCCCGTGATCGGCGCCTTCCTGCCGGCCGGCAGCCTGGCCGGATTCGCCACCTACGGGCCTTTCCGCGCCCGGCCAGCCTACAAGTATTCGATCGAGCATTCGGTTTACGTCGAGAAATCGCACCGGTGCCAGGGCATCGGAACCGAGCTGCTGCGGGCCCTCATCGAACGGGCGACCGCGCAGGGCTACCATATGATGATCGGCGGCATCGACGCCGCCAACCGCGGGAGTGTGCGTTTTCATGAGCAACTCGGCTTCACTCCCTGCGGCACCATCCGAGAAGCCGGGTTCAAGTTCGGCCACTGGCTGGACCTGGAATTCCACCAGTTGATCCTGCCCACTCCGGCCCACCGGTCGACGGTTGACCGATAGCGGGGATTGCGTCCGGCCCCGGGCTACTCCAGCCTGCGGTGATGCCCGCCACCACGCCGTCCACCTTCGTTTCGGCTCCGCTGCATCCGATCGGATCGGACCACAACAACTGGGCCATGGCGATGGGCACCCCCGGCCTGCCGGTGGCGTTCAACTGGCGCGAAGGCCGCCTGACCATCGCCTCGGTCGAGCAGACCTGGCGCGAGTCCGGCCCCTGCACCCACGGCAGCAGTGAGCTCTACGTCAAGAAACACTGGTTCGAGGTGCTGACCAACGACGGTCGGCGGGCGAAACTCTACTTCGACCGCTCGCCCCAGGGCAGCAAGGCGGCCTCCCGCTGGTGGCTCTACTGCTTCGAGGCCTGAGTCGCCGCCATGATTGTTCGCCCTCCGGCCGACGACGCCGAACGCGAGGCGGCGCTCCTGCTACGCTGGCAACGCCTGCGGGCGCCCTGGGGGCAGCCCCGCGGTTCCGAAGTGGATGCAGCAGAAGCTTCCGCGATTTTGCTCGTGGCGGTGGATGACCCCGGCCGCATCATCGGCACCGGTCGTCTCCATCAAATCGATCACGACACCGGCCAGATCCGCTACATGGCGGTAGCGACGGAACAATCCGGCCGCGGCGTGGGTCGCGCCATCCTGGCCAGCCTGGAAGATTCGGCCCGGCGGTTGGGGCTAGCCCGCATCAAGCTCAACGCGCGGTCCACCGTGGTCGAGTTCTACGCGCGGCAGGGCTACCGCGATGTCGGACCGGGCCCCACCCTCTACGGCGAGATCAGCCATCGCCTGATGGCAAAGCCGCTGCCCCCCGCGGCGGCCTAGGTCACCGGCTGCAACTGACCCGCGTGCAGCGCGACCCGCCGGGTCGTCTTGGCCGCGTGGCTCGGGTTGTGAGTCACCAGCACCAGGGCGGTGTCGGTCTCCCCGCACAACGACAGCAGCAGTTCGACCACCGCGTCACCGGTGCGTTCATCGAGGTTCCCGGTCGGTTCGTCGGCCAGCAGCACCTGGGGACGGTTCATGAGGGCCCGGGCGACCGCTACCCGCTGGCGTTCGCCACCGGAAAGCTGGGCCGGCACGTGGTCGGTGCGGTCAGCCAGGCCCACCCGGGCGAGCAGCGCGGCCGCGCGTTCACGTTCGGCGCCGCTCACCGGACCAATCATGCGCGCGGCCATCGTGACATTCTCCAGCGCAGTCAGCTCCGGCATGAGGTAGAAGGACTGAAACACCATGCCGAGAAACCGCCCGCGACGCGCCGCGACGGTATCGGCCGCCCCCGCCCAGCTGACTTCGCCGGCATCGGGTTGATCCAATCCCGCCAACAGATGCAGCAGCGTCGACTTACCGGAGCCGGACTCACCGGTGATGCTCACGCTCTCTCCCGGCGCCACGCTCAGGTCGATCCCTCGCAACACCTCCAGCGTGCGCTCGCCACTGCGAAACGTCTTGGTGAGGCCTTTGGCCGTCAGCACTGGATCACCACTGATCATGGGGAATCGGACATGGGTCATTCCGCAGCGTCATTCGCTGCGGAGCGCCTCCACCGGGTTGAGTTGGGCCGCCCGCCAGGCCGGGATGACCCCGGCCAGCGCCGAGACGATGATCGCCATCGACACAATCAGCGTCAGGTCGCCCGGGGAGGTGTAGGCCGGCAGGTTGCTGAATTCATAGAACCGCCGCAGCGCCTCCTCGCTGCCGGTCAGGCGGGTGAAGCCCGCGATGAGGTCGTTGCGAAAATGCAGCACGGTCATGCCGAGGCCGACGCCGAGCACCGTCCCTCCCACGCCGATGACCAGCGCCTGGTAGCAGAAGCACAGCGCCACATCGCGCGCCCGGCCGCCCATCGCTCCCAGCAGGCCGATCTCACGAGTTTTCCGCACAACGGAAATGAGCAGCGAGCTCATCACCGAGAACGCGGCCACCACGATGATGAACATGAGCAGGAAGAAGATCATGTTCTTCTCCAACTGCACCACGAAGAGGAAGTCGCTGTTGGCATCCATCCAGGACCGCGCAAACGCCCCGGGCGCCACGTCCGGCAGCACACCGTTGAGCCGGCGCGCGACCCGGTCGGGATCGCTACCGGGGGTCAGCTTGAGGTTGAACCCGTGCACCCCCCCGCCGAGCCCGTAGAGCTCCTGCATGCGGCGCAGCGTCACCAGCACCACGCTGCTGTCGAGCGCCTGGTGGCCGATCTCGAAGATACCCGACACCCGCAGCTCGGTCGGCAGCATCACCTCGTCGTTTTTCATCAACTCCAGCATCAGCGGCGAATAGACCTCCACCGTGTCGCCATAGTGCACGCCGAGCGAACGCGCGAGCTGCGCGCTCAGGATCACCGAGTCGTCATCCAGGTCATCGAGCGTGCCGACCCGGATGTAGTCGTTGAGGGGAATCACGTCGTTGACGCGGTCGACATCGATGCCCTGCAGCGCCGGAAACGCCGGCTTGTAGTCGTATTGCAGCATCACGACACCTTCGGCGAAAGGGGTGACCCCGGTGACATCGGGTTGGTCCGCCAGCGTCGCCACAATCTCTTCCGGATTGTCGATGAACGCGCCCGAGCGCACCTGCACGTCGCCCTGGGTATCAATGATCATGCGACGGATCTCGCGACCGAAGCCGCCCATCACGCTCACCGAGACAATCAGCAGCGCCACCCCCAACATCACCCCCGCCACCGAGATGGCGGTGAAGAACGATAGCCGCCGTCCGGAGGGAAACAGCTGCTTGAGGGCAAGATAAAGGGACCAGGGCAAGAGGTTAAGAACGGAAACGCTAAAAGGCAGAGAAGCTGAAAGTGGGAACCATGAAGTGCGGTTTTGTTTCAGGCACTTCTATTTCAGCGTTTCAGTTTTCAGCCTTTCAGCTTTTCCCCGCGGCTCCGCCCCCCGGGCGCAGCTGCGGGAACAGGATCACGTCGCGGATGCTTTCGGCACCGGTGAGCAGGATGCAGAGCCGGTCGATGCCGACGCCCATGCCGCCGGCGGGCGGCATGCCGTGCTCGAGCGCGGTGAGGAAATCCTGGTCGACCTTCTGCTGCTCCTCGCCGGCCTGCGCCTCGAACATCGCGCGCTGCACGTCGGGATCGTTCTGCTCGCTATAGGCCGGCGCGATTTCCATGCCGCCGATGATGAGCTCGAACACGTCGAGGACACTGGGGTCCTCGGCATTGAGCTTGGCCAGCGGGCAGAGCTCCTTGGGCAGGTGGGTGACAAACGTCGGCTGGATCAGGAAGGGTTCAATCTTCTTGCCGAAGATTTCGTTGGTGATCTCGAAGTCCTCCCACGCCGGGTTGATCTTGCAGCCGAGCGCCTCGGCCCGGGCGATCTTGGCGGCCTTGGGCAGCTCGAACCAGCCCGCCTCGCCGGTCTTCTCGATGAGAAGCTGCTTGTAGCTCACCTCGCGCCACTCGCCAGCAAACTCGATCTCCTCGCCACTGGCTGCATGCGGGATCCGGGTCGTGCCGAGCACGTCATGACAGAGCGACTGCAGCAGGTCGCGGATGAGCGTCATCATGCCGCGGTAGTCGCTATAGGCCTGATACACCTCTAGCATGGTAAACTCGGGATTGTGGCGCGGCGAAATGCCTTCGTTGCGGAAGTTGCGCCCGATCTCGAACACCCGGTCGAAGCCCGCCACCAGCATGCGCTTGAGGTAGAGTTCGAGCGAGATACGCAGGACGAAGTCGACCCCCAGCGCGTTGTGGTGGGTTTCAAACGGACGGGCCGCCGCCCCGCCGGCCACCGCCTGCAGCACGGGGGTTTCCACCTCCAGAAAATCCCGGTCCTCCAGAAACCGGCGGATGTGCGCCACGATCTTCGAGCGCTTCATCAGACGGTCGCGCGACTCCTGGTTCACCACCAGGTCGAGGTAACGCTGGCGGTAGACCTTCTCCGCGTCGGCCAGGCCGTGCCATTTCTCGGGCAGCGGGCGCAGGGCCTTGGACACCAGCGTGAAGGACTCGACTCGCACCGTGATCTCGCCGGTGCGAGTCTTGAAGAGCGTACCGGTGACGCCGATGGTATCACCCAGATCGAGCTGCTTCTTGAAGACAAGGTAGCGATCCTCGCCCAGCACGTCCTTGCGGAAGTAGAGTTGAATGATCCCGGCCTGATCCTGGATTTTGACGAACGAGCTGCCGCCCTGCACTCGGAACGTCACCAGCCGGCCGGCGACCGACACGGTGGTCTTGTCGTCCTCGCCCTCGACGTAGAGCGCTTTGGCGGCGGTGGAGAAATGCGTGGGCGTGACGTTGGCGCGGAACGGGTCCTCCCCGGCCGCGCGCAACTCCGCCAGCTTCTGCCGCCGCACGGCCTGCTGGTCGTGGGAAATATCAACCGGAGTCTCTTCACTCATGGAACCGCGCACGGTGCATAACGGCTTGGGGCGGGGCAAACCCAAACCCCCGCCCCGGCTCCGTCCGTCAGTTTCCCCTCGCGGGGCGGTCCCGGCCGGTTCAAAGCTGCGATCCGAACCGCCACCGGTTCGCGGGCGCCCATGACTCACGACCCCTCCGCGCCACCCCCATTGCCTCGGTCACTGACCGGGCCCGCGCGGCTGCGTTTCAAATGACGTTGTGGTGCATCGTCGCCGCCGCCCCGTTCGTGGTCATCCCGCTGATGCTGGGCTGGGGGGAGCGGCCGGACCGCGCTTGGCATAATTTCCCGGTCGCCCCACTCCTGTGGGTCGGTGTGCTGCTGGTGGCGTGGCGGATGAAGCGGGGCGGCAACCAGCGCTCCAGCGCGGTAACCCTGTGCGTCGCCGTGGTCACGGTGTTGATCTACGGTCTCTTCAACCTCGGCCCGTTCATGGGCAACGGCGCGGGCTGGGTGATCACGCTGATCTTCAGCGAGTTCCTGCTCGGGCGGCAGGTCGGCCGCTGGATCATTCTCACGTTTGCCGCCACCGCAGCGACCCACACCGCCCTGTTGGCGACCGGGGTGATGACACTGTCGTTCCACTCCCCGCAGGAGACCGACCTGCTGGCGCTGGTCCGCATCTACGGCGCCACGCTCATCGGGCTCGGCGGAGGGCGGTTCATCGTGCGCCGCAGCATCGACCTGATTGAGGAGTCGCACGCGGAACAGGTGCGCGAGCACGCCCTGCGCGAGGAGGCTTCCGCCGCCCGCTACGAGGCCGAGAAACGCATGCAGGCCAACCAGCACTTTGAAGCGTTGGGCAAACTGGCCGGTGGCATCGCCCACGACGTGAACAACGCCCTGTCGACCGTGCTGTGCGCGATCGAGCTCCTGCGTGCCTCGAGCCAGCAGCCGGCCGAGGTCGATCTGTTGTCCGACATCGAAAGCGCGACCCGCAGCGCCGCCCAGACCGCCCGCCACCTGCTGTCCCTCAACCGCCGGGCGGACAATCTCCCCGAAAGCGTCGATCCCAATCAGGGCGTGGGTGCGGTCTGCCGCTTAGCGTCACGCGTGATGCCCGAGGGGATCACGATCACGCCGGTCAACCGCTCCACCGAGCGCATCCTCGCCGACCCGATCGACCTGCAGCAGGCTCTGCTCAATCTGTTGCTGAACGCCCGGGACGCCATCCCGGGCCGTGGTGAGATCATCGTGCGCACCCGCGATGAGACCGATCCGGCACGGGCGGACGCGCGTCGCGTGGTCATCGAGGTGCAGGACAGCGGCTCCGGCATCAGCCCCGAAACCGCCGCGCTTCTCTTTCAACCCTTCTTCACCACCAAGGCCCCGGGCCAGGGCACCGGGCTGGGCCTGACGATGGTGAAACAGTTCGTCGACGCGACGGGCGGCAGCGTCTCCTGGCACAGCGAGCCCGCCGCGGGGACCACCTTCAGCCTGACGTTCCCCGCCAGCACCAGCGCCGCCTCCGCAGCCCTGCCGCCGGCTGATTGGTCGATGTCCGCCCACGTGAAGCCGGCCGCCGTGCTGCTGGTCGAGGATCAGGACGAACTGCGCCAGGTCATCCGCCGCACCCTTGAGCGCGAGGGCCACGTCGTGACCAGCGAAGCAACCATCGAGTCGGCCCTCGCCCACCTCGCCCGGGGCGAAACCTACGACCTGCTGTGCACCGATGGCCTCGTGTCCGCTACGCCGACGATCCGTCTGATCGAACGGTTCCGCGCCAGTCAGGCCGAGTCCCGCCCTGTCCTCATGATTTCCGGCCAGGCCGACGAAGTGCTGGCCGCCGCTGACATCCCACGATCCTGCGCCGACACCTTTCTGCGCAAACCCTTCAGTGGGAGCGAACTGATCGCGGCCGTCCGCCATCTGCTGCCCGCGACCTGACCCCGGCCGATGGTTGCCAAGGCAGGTCCGGCGTGCACGTTCGCTGCATGCCCGTCACGGCTGCCGTTTCAATCATCGACTGGGGGCGCACCGCCTACGCCGACGCGACCGAGCGTCAGCGAGCCGCCGTGCAGCAACGCATCGACGGCCTCATGGGTGACACGCTGTGTTTCACGGAGCATGACCCGGTCTATACCGTCGGTCTCCGCCAAGGGGCCGCGACCCATCTTTTGTGGGACCCGGAGGCTCTGGCTGCCCAGGGCATCACAGTGGCGGAAACCAACCGCGGCGGCGACATCACCTACCACGGCCCTGGTCAGGTCGTGGGTTACCCGATTGTCGACCTGGCCCCCGTGCGCGACCTCCACGCCTATCTGCGTTTCCTCGAGCAGGTCATGATCAATGCGGTCGGCCGGCTGGGCCTGGCGGCCACGCGCCGCGACGGGCTGACCGGCATCTGGGTCGGCACCCGCAAGATCGCCGCCATCGGCGTGGCGGTTCGCCGCTGGGTAGCCTACCATGGCTTCGCCCTCAACGTCGCCCCGAACCTCGACCACTTTGCCGGCATCGTGCCCTGCGGCATCGCCGCTGATGACGGCACGGTCACCTCCCTCGCCCGCGAGCTGCCCGCGACACCGACGATGGCCGAGGCCCGCACCGTGCTCGCCGCCGAGTTCAACGCCCTGTGGCCGGATTTTATTAACCACGGATAGACCCTGATGAACCCGGATTACTGCGGGCAAAAAGGGGGTCTCATAGCTGTATTTTATCCGTGTCTATCCGTGTTCATCCGTGGTTATCTCCCCCTTTCCGACCCATGGATCTGACCGACACTTCGCGCAAACCCACCTGGCTGCGGGCCAAACTGCCCTCCGGACCCGGCTACCAGGCGGTGCGCCGTCTGGTCGACGCGAACCAGCTGCATACGGTCTGCCAGAGCGCCCAATGCCCCAACCTCGGCGAGTGCTGGTCGCGGGGTACCGCCACGGTCATGATTCTTGGCAACGTCTGCACGCGCTCCTGCAATTTCTGCGCGATCCAGACCGGCCGCCCCACCGAATACGACATCGCCGAGCCCGCCCGCGTCGCCGACGCCGTGGCCAAGATGAACCTCAAGCACTGCGTGATCACCTCGGTTGCGCGCGACGAGCTCGCCGACGGCGGCGCCGGCATCTGGGCCGCCACCATCCGCGCCGTGCGTCACCGCAACCCGAATACCGCGATCGAGGTGCTGGTGCCCGATTTCAAGGGCCGGCTCGACCAGGTCGACACCGTGCTCGAGGCCAAGCCCGACATCTACAACCACAACGTCGAGACCGTGGAACGCCTGCAACGCCCCGTGCGCGTGCAGGCCCGTTATGATCGTTCGCGCGCGGTGCTGCGCCACGCCAAGTCGCGCGGCTTCACCACCAAGACCGGCATCATGCTCGGCCTCGGCGAAAGCCGCGAGGAGATCGAGCAGACCCTGCGCGACCTCGTGGCCGACCAGGTCGACATCCTCACCATCGGCCAATACCTCCAGCCCACGCCCAAACACTGGAAAATCGACCGGTGGGTGCATCCCGATGAATTCGCGCATTGGAAGGCATGGGGCCTCCAGCTCGGTTTTGGCGTCGTCGAGAGCGGCGCCATGGTTCGCTCCAGCTACCACGCCGATGAGCAGTCCGAGAAATACACCGGCGAGGAGCATCGCAACACGGCCAACTCACTGGCCGGCGTGTAGCGCCGACCTGGCGCCATCCTGAATGCAAATTTCCCGTCACGCCGTCGATTTTGACGGCGTTTCGCTTTTACGCCCTCTGCCCAATCCCTAGCTTGAGCCGCACATCACCTATGACCGCTCCCCGCTCCCTCGTCGCTCTGTTCGCCTTTCTCGCCGCCAGTGTGGCGGCTTCCTTCGCCGGTGAGATCATTTCGGGCCCCATGCTGGGCTACCGCGCGCACCGTGAGGTGTTCCTCTGGCTTGAAACCAGGAACGCCGATGAGGTCACCCTGACCTACTGGCCGGTCGCCCGCCCCCAGGAAACCCACACGATTGTCCATCGCGGCGTCACGCCCCACCCCGCCGGCGGGCAGATCCACCACTTCCGCCCCGGTCTCCTGGAGATGGGCACCAACTACGCCTACCGCATCACCCTCGACGGCGAGGAACCGCGGCTCGCCGCGCCGGCCACCTTTTCCACCCAAACCCTCTGGGAATGGCGCCAGCCTCCGCCCGACTTCACCTTCCTCGTCGGCTCGTGTGCCTACATCAACGAGCCGATCTACGACCGGCCCGGCGAACCCTACGGCAAGACCACCCGCACCTTTGAACTCATGGGCGACAGCGGGGCCGACTTCATGATCTGGTCCGGTGACAACTGGTATTGGCGCGAGGCCGACTACGACTCGCTCAGCGGCCTCTGGCACCGCCCCTCCCACGACCGCGGCATTCCGCAGATGCAGAAGCTGCTCGGCAGCATGCATCACTACGCGACCTGGGATGACCACGACTTCGGTCCCAACGACTCCAACTGGTCCTACGAATACAAGGAGACCGCCCTCGACATCTTCAAAGCCTACTGGGGCAACCACAGCTACGGCGAGGCGGCCAATCCGGGCGTGTACAGCAAGTTCTACTGGGGCGACGCGGCGTTCTTCCTGATGGACAACCACTACTATCGGGACGCCGCGGGGCTCGACCAGGACAAGCACCCGGAAAAGACCCAGTGGGGCCGTCAGCAGCTCGAATGGCTCAAGCAGTCGCTCCTCGCCGCCAAGCAGCTCAATCACTTCAAGTTCCTCTTCATCGCCACCGGCAACCAGATGCTGCAGACCCAGATGACCAGCGAGAGCCACGAGCTCTACCGGCGCGAGCGGGAGGAGCTGATGGACTTCATCGTGGAGAACGAACTCACGGGAGTCGTGTTTCTCACCGGCGACGTGCATTTCTCGGCGCTGTATGAACGGGAGATGCCGGACGATCGGAAGATCTATGAAGTCACCTCCTCGCCTCTCAGCAGCGGCTCCTTCAATGTTGCCGCCACCAGCCGCACCGAGGATCCCCAGCTCATCGATGGCACGCTGGTGGGTGACCAGAACTTCGTGAAGATCGCCGTGTCCGGCGAGGGCGCCGAGCGTCAGCTCACCGTCACCTGCATCGACAAGCAGGGCGTCGAGCGCTTCACCCGCGTCATCAAGTTGAGCGAACTGCAGTGACATTTCACGGACGGCGTGAATACGCCGGGGCCGACCGGTGTCCCAACCGCATGCTCCGCCATTTTCTTTCCGGGCTCTGCGCCCTCGCCCTGCTCGCCTCCGTCGCGTTCGCGGCCCTGCCCGTCGGCCCCGAGGCGGCCCAGCCGATGACGAGCGGTTCCATGATGCCGCCGGTCACGGTCCGCGATCCCGCCGGCGAGGCCGTCGACCTGCTCGCCTTGATCCGTCGCCAGCCGACCGTCCTGATCGTCTACCGCGGCGGCTGGTGTCCCTATTGCAACACCCACCTGGGCGAACTGGCCACCATCGAACCCACCCTCACGGAGCTCGGCTACCAGGTGGTCGCGCTCAACCCCGAACGCCCGGAAACCCTGCGCAAATTGATCGCGGAAGAACCGCCCACGCCCCACCGCCTGCTGTTGTCCGATCGGGACATGCATGCCTCGGCAGCCCTCGGACTCGCCTACCAGCTCACCCCGGAGACGCTGACGCGCTACCGGGAATACGGACTGGATCTGGCCGCAGTGCCGGGTGATCCGGAGCAGGCCTGGTTGCCCGTGCCGGCGGCGTTCGTGGTCGACGCGAGCGGCATGATCGTCTTTGCCCACGCCGATCCGGATCACACCCGCCGCATCGCCGCGGCCGACCTCCTGGCCGCGGCGCGCGACGCAGTTGAATAAAACCGTCCGCGCGGGCATCGACTTCCCGGCCCGTAGGCGTAGAGTGCGCGCAACGTATGCCGAAGCCTGTCACCTCTGCCGCCGCCTCCGCCCCGCCCTCCGCCGTACCGGTCTCGCCGCCCTCGGACAAGGGCCTCAAGACTCGCCGCCAGATCGTTGAGAACTGGCTGCCGCGTTACACCGGCGTGCCGCTGGATGAACTGGGCGACCACATCCTGCTGACCAATTTCCACCGCTACGTGAAATTGTTCGCCCGCTGGCACCGCGTGCCCATCCGCGGTAAGGACAAACCCATGCCCAACGCCACCGCCGGGCGCATCACGATCATCAATTTCGGCATGGGTAGCGCCACGGCCGCCACCGTGATGGACCTGCTCACCGCCATCAAACCGAAGGCCGTGCTCTTCCTCGGCAAATGCGGCGGCCTCAAGACCCGCGCCCAGATCGGCGACCTCATCCTGCCCATCGCCGCCATCCGCGGCGACGGCACCAGCAACGACTACTTCCCACCCGAAGTCCCCGCCCTGCCGGCCTTCGCGCTGCAAAAGGCCATCTCCACCACCATCCGTGATGGGTTCGCCCGCGACTATTGGACCGGCACCGTCTACACCACCAACCGCCGGGTCTGGGAGCACGACGCCAAGTTCAAGAAATACCTGCGCAAGCTCCGCTGCCTCGCCATCGACATGGAAACCGCGACCGTCTTCATGACCGGTTTCTTCAACGAGATCACCGCCGGCGCCCTCCTGTTGGTGAGCGACCAGCCAATGATTCCCGAAGGCGTCAAAACCGCCGAGAGCGACGCCGAGGTCGACGACCACTACGTGACCGAACACCTCAAGATCGGCATCGAGTCCCTCAAACAGCTGATCAATCAGGGTCTGACCCTGAAGCACCTCAAATTCTAGCCGGTCATGCCCCGCCGCCTGCGCGAACTCTGGCGCGAGTTTCGCCGGGCCGAGCCCGGGCAGCGGTTCCGGGCCCGGTTTCGCCGCCGGGCCGCCGAACGGGCCGCCGGCTCCTCCCAATGGAGCCGGATCATCCTGATTGCCATCGCCCTGCTCAGCATCGTCGTCGCGATCCCGCTCATGATCCTGCCGGGGCCGGCCACCTTGTTCTACCTGCTCGCGGGCTTCCTGCTGGCGGGCGAGTCAAGCTGGGTGGCCGCACTGCTTGATCACGGGGAGCTGCTGGCCCGTCGGCTGGGTCGACGCCTGCGGCGCAAAGCCTCGACCAAGTCCGCCTGAAACAGTCGCGCGCAGCTCCGTCACCATGACCGGAATGCTGCGCGCAATCTCTGGACTAACCAACCGTGTTACCGCTGTCCGTGATGCCCATATTTCCCTCGGGGCAAAGCCGGGAGGGACGAATCGTGCCTTCTCCGGGGTGAAGTGCGCGCCCCCGGGGTGAACCGGCGTCCTCAATCGCCACTGCCGAACAACGAATCCAGATTTCCCCGCAAGCTGCGGCTCAAGGGCAACTTGGTCCCGTCCTGCAGCAGCACCGTGTAATCGCCGTGCGACCCGGGTTGCAGCTCCTTGATCTGGTCGGTCTGGACCAGGGCCGAGCGGTTGATCCGCAGGAACCGGCCGGTGCCCAGGCGCTTTTCGATGGCGGTCATGGTCTCGCGCAACATGTGCCGGCCGCCGCCGGTGAGATGCAGGACCACATAGTTGTCCGCCGCCTCCACCCGCGTGATTTCCTCCGGCTTGAGAAAGATGACCCGGCCGTCGACCTTGAAGGTCAGCCGCTCCGGCGCGGCCTCCCTGGCCGACAGCTTCGCCAGCAACGCATCGACCTTGCCCGATGAGGGGTCGCCCGCGCGAGCCGCCAGCGCCTCCCTGGCCCGGCGCAGGGCCTGCTGAAAACGCTCCTGATCGAACGGCTTCAACAGATAGTCGACCGCCTGCAGGTCGAAGGCATCCAAAGCGAAGTTTTCGTGGGCGGTGGCAAAGATCACCGCCGGGCGCTCGGCGTCCGGCAACTTGGCCAGGACCTCCAGTCCGCTCGCGCCCGGCATCTCCATGTCGATGAACACCAGGTCCACCCCGCCTTCGCGGAGTCGCTTCAGGGCCGCCTTGCCGTCGCCGCATTCGCCGACCAGTTCCAGACCGTCCTCCTGCCCCAACAGCCGCACCAGCCGCTCGCGGGCAAGCGGCTCGTCGTCGACAATCAGGACCCGGATGTCACTCATGGGCGTTGGCGGGAGTGCGGGGCAACACGATACGGATTTCCAATCCCCCGCCGGTCCGGTTGGCCAGTTCGAATTGATGCGCCTTCCCGTAGATTTCGTGCAGCCGGGCCCGCGTATTGCCCACGCCGATACCCTCGCGGCTGAAACCGCCCGCCGGCATGCCGGTGCCGTTATCGCTCACCGTGATCTCGACGGTGTCCCCTTCCCCCGGCTTCGCCGTCACCTCGATCAGGCCCCCGCCCTCCGCCTTGGGCTCGAGTCCGTGCCGGATTGAATTCTCCACCAGCGGCTGCAGCAGCAGGCTGGGCACCTCGACGTCGCGCACCGCGGGGTCGATCACAATCTCGACGTCGAACCGGTCGCGAAACCGCAGCCGCTCGATATCCAGATACTTCTCGATGAACCCGACCTCCTCACGCAACCGGGTGAGCGGCTGGCCTTTCTGGTTCATGGTCAGGCGCAACAGTTCGCTCAGCCGCACGAGCATCTTGTCCGCCGCCGCCACGTCGCTGTGCATGAGGGACGCGATGCCGTTGAGCGTGTTGAACAGAAAGTGGGGTTTCAGCTGCCGCAGCAGCGCCTGCAGCCGGGCCTCCGCCAGGTGCTTTTCCAATTCCAGCGCGTGCACCGTGCGTTCATGATACTTGCGATAGTAATCCAGCGCATGACTGGCGGAAAAGATCACGCCGTAGACCAGCAGGTTGAACGGAAAAGTCTTCACCAGCAACGGCCGGAAAACGTCGCCGAACACCGCCGGCTCGCCGACCAAGATGCCGTGGACCTGCCCCACCGCCGCCCGCACGATCACATAGACCAGAGAGATCGCCAGCGCCGCCGCCAAATGGATGCCGCCGGTGCGCCAGGGCCGCTGCTCGTCCGGCGGAAACCGTCTCGCCAGGGCCCGAATCGCCACCGAAAGCAGCGCCCACACATACCAGTCCTCCAGCGAGTAGCTGATGGCCTCGCTCCAGGGCACCGTGCGGCCGAGCAGTGAACTTGAAAGGTAGAACTGGCTCGCGAAGGCCAGGCCCACCAGCGTCCAGAACAGCCACAGCCCCACCAGCCGGAGCACGATTCTGACCGATGGGCTGGAGGTGGACATGACAGTGGCGACGGGGAAACGAAAACGGGGTTGCGCCGTTTCTAGGATGGACCGGCAATGAGTGTCGACTGGTGAAATGCTGATCCCCGCTGCCGCTCCCTCGCGTTCCCCGCCCGGCGCCCGCCGCGCCGCGTTGCCGCCGCTGGTGCCGGTGATTGTCCCGTTGGTGGTGACCGCCACGCTGCTCAGCCTCGCCCTGGCGCGCTGGTGGCCCGCCGGCACCACCGAGCAAACCGGGCCCACCGTGCGCTTCACCGATGTCACCGCCGCCGCCGGGATCGATTTCACCTATCGTCACGGCCGCGGCCTCTCCCCCTCCACGCTCGGCGGGGCGGTGGTGATCTTCGACTACAACGGCGACCGGGCGCCGGATGTATTCCTGCCCAACGGCGCGCCGTGGCCCTGGGAAGACAGCGCCTGGCAATCCCCCGGCACCAGCGCTCTGTATCAAAACAACGGCGACGGCACCTTCACCGATGTTTCGGCCGCCGCCGGTCTCGATCTCATCTTCAACGGCATGGGCGCCACGGCCGGCGATTTTGACAACGACGGCTGGCCGGATCTGTTTCTCACCGGGGTCGGCGGCAACCGCCTGCTGCGCAACGCCGGCGACGGCACCTTTGTCGATGTGACGGAATCCGCCGGCGTGGGGGGCACCGCCAATACCTGGAACATCGCCGCCAGCTGGATCGATTTCGACCATGACGGCCACCTGGATCTCGTCGTCGCCCCCTATGCCCGTTGGCCGCAGGAGGTCGGCCTGGCCGCCGCGTTCACCATCGCCCGGGTCGGCCGCTCTTACGGGGCGCCGGTCGGTTTCTTCAGCGCGCCCCCCACGGTCTATCGCAATCGGGGCGACGGCCGCTTCGCGCTGGTGCGAGCGGCGAGCGGCCTTGAGTCCAACGATCCCGAAACGGGTTTCCCGCGCGCCCATCCGCTGGCCATCGCCCCCGTGGATGCGAACGGGGATGGCCGGCTCGATCTGCTGTTCAGCTATCAATCGAGCGGCAACGTCCTGTTCCTGAACCAGCCGGATGGCACCTTTACGGAATGGTCCGCCGGCAGCGGCTTGCGCCGGGAGGGCCTGACGGCCGGCTTGGTGGCGACCGGCTCCCTGCCGCTGGCACCCGTGGCGTTGGCGGATGATGGATTTCCGTTACTTGAGGCAGCCGGCAATTTGCCGGCCGCCTCCGGCGACCTGGTGGATCTGACCGCCAAACTCGGCGTCGCGGCGCTCGACTATGATCTCAACGGCCACCTGGAGTTGCTGACCCCGCACGGCGCGATCGAGCCCGACTTGGCTGAACCCACGGTCGAACCGGACTACCAGCGCACGCCCGAAGTGCTTTGGCGGCGCGGCGACACTTGGCTCCCGGCCGCAACCGCCGCCGGCGAAGGCCTGGGCCGGGCAGCGATCGCGCGCGGAACGGCCGTGGCCGACCTCGACGGCGATGGCGACCTTGATGTTGTCATGGTCCAACACGGCGCGCCGGTGCGGGTGCTGCGCAATGACCAGCGTGAGGGACTGCCCTGGCTCGGGGTTCGCCTCACCGCCACCCGCAGTCATCCCGCTGCCGGCGGCGCCCGCATCGAGGTGCACACCCCGCGACAAGTGCTGATCCGAACCGTGGCGCCGGCCCAGGGCTACATGGCCCAGTCGGATGCAATCGCCACGTTCGGCCTGGGGCTCGACTCGCGCGTGCGACGGGTCGTGGTGCGCTGGCCTTCGGGAGAACGCCAGGAACAGCGCAATCCGACTATCAATCAGACGCTTGAATTGACGGAACCGTGACCGCAGCGGAGCCCCGGGTCGCGCGCACCGCCACCGCCAGACTGGAACCCACCATCAGCAACGCGGCGACCACCGGATGCAACCAGCCTGCCGCCGCCAGGGCCATGCCGACGGCGTTGTAGGTCGCGGCAAAGCGCAAATTGGCGTGCACGCTGCGCCGCACCGCCCGTCCCACCTGCAGCGCGGCGGGCAGCACCCGCAAATCGTCGCCCGACATCGTCGCTTGCGCCGAGGCCCGCGCCAGTTCCGCCCCCCCACCCAGGGCGATAGAACCACTGGCCGCGCTCATGGCCGCGGCATCGTTGACCCCATCCCCGACCAACACGACCGGCTTGCCCGCCATCTCCCACGCCTCGACCTGCCAGAGCTTTTCTTCCGGCTTCAGCCCACTGCGCACCGACACCGGCATCGACGCGGGCGTTTGAGTGTCACCCGTCAGCACCTCCACCGTCAGACCCTGCCGGGTCAGCTGGTTCAGCGCCTCCGTCATGCCGCGGCGCCAGATCTCTCCCAGCTCAATCGTCGCCGCCAACACGCCGTTGACCCGCACAAACACGGCCTTGCCCACCTCGGCTGGGCGTGCTTCCTGCCCCAACTCCAGCGCCCACTCCCCCACGCTCAGTCGTTTACCATCGATCACCCCGATCACCCCCGCGCCTGCCACCACCCTCCGCTCGGCTGGCTCCACCGAAGTGTCACCATTTTGGTGACACTCTATCGTAATCGCTTCGGCGATGGGGTGTTGCAAATCGGACTCGAGGGCGGCAACGGCTGCCTTGAGCCAAGCCGATTGGTCGGCGAAAGCGGGCTCAAAACGCCATGCCGCGACGGTGAGGCGGGACTCGGAGAGCGTGCCGGTCTTGTCGAGACATAGCACTTCGCAGCGGCCGAGGGCATCCAGGATGTCACCCGTGCGCGCAACGAATCCCAGTCGCGTCAGCTGCGCCAAGCCGCCCCAAACGGCAATCGGCGTCGCCAGTCCCATCGCACAGGGGCACGCGACCAAGAGTACGGCCATGGCGTTGAACAAGGCCTCGGGCCACGTCGCCTGCCACAGCCAGAACGCAAAGGTCAGCCCGCTGACCGTGACAACCACGGGTAGAAACCAACCGATCAGCCGGTCCGCCTGGGCCTGCAGCCGGTTCGGTGCTCCCCGGGCCCGCGCCACCTCGACGAGGATCGCGTCGAGCCGACGGGGCCCCGGATTCGGGGTGATTTCCAGATCACCATCGACGGCATGGGTCCCAGCCAGGACAGGGTCCCCCGGCTCGCGCGCCACCGGGCGCCATTCGCCGGTCATGGAGGTTTCGACGATGTAACTATGCCCCGCCACGATGGTGCCATCGACTGGGATCGCTCCACCCGGTGCCACCAGCACCCGGTCGGTCGCGGCAATAACATCGATTGCTTTTTCAGCCACCGCCCCGCCCCCGCCGCGCACGCGGGCGGTAGCAAACTCCCGGCGGGTGCGATCCACCGCCGCGAGGGCGGCCACCCGGCTACGGGCGGCGAGCAACCGGCCGACGGTGTGCACCGCGATGAGCACGGCCACCACTTCGTAGTAAACCGCACCCGTGCCAGTGACGGTGCTGACCAGCGAACCGGCAAAGGCGCCGGTCAAGGTCACCAGAAAGAGCAGGTCGATCGTGATGGTGCGGGCGCGGAGTGCGGTCCAGGCCCCTCGGACGAGATCGCCGCCCAGAAAGAGCAGCACCCCCAGCGCGGCCGCGATCAGTCCGCCATGCACCACCCAGTAACCGGCACCGTCGGCCGGTGTCAGGTTGACGGCCAGGCCGAAGACCATGGCCTGGCCGGCGACCGCCAGGCCGGCTCCGATGCGCAGCCAGCCCCGCGCGAGCAGCCGTTCATCGGCCTGCAAGCCTGGCTCGGCCGCGGCCGACGCGCTCATGGGGCCACCTCGAACCAGAACGGCACGAACACATCCTCCCCTTCGAGCACCATCTGGGCCCAGATTACATAAAGTCCGGCCGTCGGAATGGTGACCTGAAAATGCAGTTCGGGCGCGGTCGGATCGAGCGGCACGCTCAGATCGGTTTCGCGCGGATGCAGGTGCGCGAAGCCGCTGCGCTCCCGATCGAAGGCCACCAAGTGAGCGAACGCGCCCATCACCTCGCCCATCACCACCGGAGCGTCATCACGCCGCCGAATCGCCAGCGTCAGCTCGGCCGGCTCGCGCGCCCGAATCGGCAATGATGCCGGCCGCAGCGCGAATACATGCTCGGCCGACTGGGCCTCCCACGACGTCACCACCATGTTGACCGCGACCTCACCCGGCACGGCGACATCCGCACTGGCATAGAGTCCCCGCCCCGTGGCCACCGGCGTGAAATCGGCAAAGATGCGGTACGTGCCCGCCAGCCGCGGCGTGAAACGCGCCCGCCACTCCCCCAGATTGGCGCCGGGCTCGGGATGCAGGTGGTGGTAGTCGAGCAGGTTGGGGTCGACCGCCATGAGGTGCAGCTTGCGCGTGTGCGCCACCAGCAGGTCGACGGGGCAAATGGGTTTGCCGGAGGACGTGGCGAGACTGAACGTGAAGGTCGTCTCTTCCCCAACTGCTGCCTCCGCCGGATCTCCGGTAAACACGATGGGCGAACGCACCGTCGTGACAGGCAAAAATTGCGGTGCCGCCGGGTCGCAGAACTCCAGCACGTTGCCGCCCTCCAGGCGGAAATCACCGTGGTTAAGATTCGTGCCCGTCGGCAGCAGGCGAAAGACGGCAAAAACCACCAGCGCTCCGACCGTCAGACCGATGACTTGACGCCGTTGTCCCGCCGAAAGGCGGGCGGACGGGGCGGAGGTGGCGGCGGCCGGATTCATCGCAGGATTTTGGATACAAACTGCCGCGGGTCCCACTGGCTGCCGTCGGCCCGGTCGATGATGCGACCGTTCTCGTCGATCAACAGCGTCGCCAGGGTGTGGTTGATCAGGCCGCCTTCCAGATCGGTTAGCACACCGAACTGCCGCAGCAGATCCTCGATAGCCGCCCGCGGGCCGGTGAGAAACGAGTAGTTGCTGGTGTCGATGCCACGGGCGTCGACGTAGTCACGCAGCACCCCGGGGGTGTCATAGTCCGGGTCGAAGGAAATCGAAACCAGCGCGAGCCGCTCGCTCTGCCCGGCCTCGGCCACGGCCGATTGCACGGCCCGCATGTTGAGCACGGCGGCAGGGCACATGGTCTGGATCGGGCACCGGGTGTAGATGAAATTGAGCAGCACCTTTTTGCCCCGGAAACGGTCAATGGAAACGACCTGCGCGTCCTGGTCGTACAGGGTGAAATTGAGGATGTTTTCCCCGACTTCGCGGTAGGCCTGGTTGCCCAGAATGGTCACCTCCTGACGGAGAGCGGAGGCCGCCGCATCCACCTGCGACGTGACGGCCGGATCGTCCGGCCAGATATGCTGGAGCGACACGCCGCCGTCGGGTTCCTCGATGAGACGGGCGCGGATGCGCTGCCCCTCCTGCGCGATCGCGAGGTCGCCTGGGCCGGCGCGAAACTCCATGATCATCGGCGGCATGAAACCCGGGATTTCCTCGTGATCGACCAGCAAGGTGCCGCGCTCAAGGTCGACCCGCACGATTTCCCCCATGAGCGGACGGCCGGGCAATTCCGGGGCCGCTGCCGAGTCGGTCCGCTGACAGCCGCCCCAACCTCCGACCAAGCTGATCAGAAGAGCGAGACCGAGCAGTCGATATCGGCGAAAACGGTGCAACATGCTTTCACGGATTCGCCAGCAGTTTGATTTGTCAAAGGGTTTGCGGACTGTAGCGTGACCGGTTCCGCATTTCCGTCTCACCATGTCGTCACCGCTCACCTCCTCCCGCACCGCCGCATATCAGCCGGGCTTGGCCTGGTTTGCCGCGATCGGCGGGTTTTGGGTCTTCGTGCTGGTGATGATGGGCGCGTTCACCACCAGCATCGGCGCCGGCATGATCTTCCCCGACTGGCCGCTGTCGAACGGGTCGCTCAATCCCGATGGCTGGCTGACCAACATCGCCATGTTCGCCGAGCACTCGCACCGGCTGAGCGCGGGGCTCATGAGCCTGATCACCCTTGCGATCGCCGCGTGGATCTGGCGCCGCGAGGCCCGCGGGTGGGTGCGCAAACTGGCCTATTTCGCCGTGGCCCTCGTGCTGGGGCAGGCCCTGGTGGGCGGGCTGCGCGTGCTGCTCGACCACCTGCATGTGGCGATGGTCGACACCAGTGTGGGCCGGCTTTTCGCCATGCTCCACGCCTGTCTGGCCCAGATTTACGTCTGCACCCTGCTCGCCATCGCCATGGTGCTTTCACGACGCTGGATCGAAGCGGTGGCGACCAGCAATGCGGCCGGGCTGCAGTCGCGCGGTCGCTGGTGCGTGATCCTGCTGATGGTGCAGCTCGCGATCGCCGCCGTGATGCGGCACAGTTTCGCCGGGCTGGCGATCCCGACCTTTCCGCTGAGCAACGCTGAGGGAGACGTGCTTCCCCAGCTGTGGAATTTCCGTGTAGGCATCAACTTCGCCCACCGGGTGATGGCGTTGGTGCTCACGATAGCGTTGGTGGATTACGTGATCCAACTCTGGCGGACGGCCGCGGCCGGCCCGGGACTCAAACTGACCGGCGGCATCATCGTCGCCCTGCTGGTGACCCAGATCACGCTGGGCGCATCGGTGGTCTGGTTGCAGCGCAACCCCTTCGTAACGACGGGTCATGTCATCGTCGGTGCCTGCCTGCTGGCGACCACCTTTGGCACCACGTTGTGGACCCACCGCGGGAGAATGGGCGCGTGATGGCCACGACGGGTGAGATTTCCACCGCCGCCGCGACGCCAGCCCCTTTCAGCGACTACCTCGAGCTGACCAAGCCACGGCTGAGCATGCTGTCGGTCATCACCGCCATGGTCGGCTATCTGGTCGTGCGGGCGCCGTGGGAGTGGGCGCACTTTGTGGCGACGATGGTGGGCACCTCCGCCTGCGCGGGTGGCGTGGCGGCACTCAACCAGTGGATGGAGCGCGACACCGACGCACAGATGAACCGCACGGCGGAGCGGCCGATCCCGGCCGGCAAGGTCAACGACGGGGCGGCGTTCGTGCTGGGCTGGGGATTGTGCGCCGTCGGGCTGGGGTTGTTATTCGCGCTAGCGAGTGCTCTCGCCGCCACCTTCGCGCTGGCCACGATTGTGACCTACCTCGCCTGGTATACGCCGGCCAAGCGGACTTCGCGCTGGAGCACCGAGATCGGCGCCATCGCCGGAGCGTTTCCCCCGCTCATCGGCTACGCGGCCGCACACGGCGGGATGGAGCCGCTGGGGTGGATCCTGTTTGGGATCCTGCTGTTCTGGCAGATCCCTCATTTCATGGCCATCGCCTGGACCTATCGCGACGACTACGCCCACGTGAACTTCCCCATGTTGCCGGTGCGGGACAGCGAGGGCACGGCGGTCGCCCGCTGGTCGCTGGTCAACACCCTGGCCGTGGTCGCGGTCAGCGCCGCCCCCACCCTGCTCGGGCAGGCGAGCTGGTTCTATTTCGCGGGCACATTGACGCTCGGGGCGTGGTTCATCCTGCGGGCGGTGCAATTCACCGGCGCGGCGGGACGCGACGCGGCCGCGCGCAAACTCTTTCTCGCCTCGATAGCCTGGCTGCCGCTGCAACTGGGCGGGCTCGTGGCCGATCGGTTACTTTTCTCATGACGATTCACGACATTCCCGCGTTGAACGCAGCGCTCAACGGCCTCGCCACCGTGCTGATGACGGCCGGTTTTGTGGCCATCAAGTCGGGCGCGAAGGACACCCATCGCAAGTTGATGCTCTCCGCCGGGGTGGTCTCGGCGGTATTCCTGGTCGGCTATGTGAATCACAAGATCGCCGTCCGCGGCGTGCACACGCCGTTCGGGGGCGAGGGAGTCATCCGCACGCTCTACTACACGATGCTGATCAGCCACATCCTACTGGCGATCAGCATCGCCTATCTGGTGCCGCGCACCTTCTGGTTCGCAATCAAGGGCAACTTTGACCGCCACCGCGCCTGGGCCCGCTGGACGTTTCCCATTTGGTACTACGTCAGCGTGACTGGCGTGTTGGTCTACTTCTTTCTCTACCAGTGGTGGCCGGCGGTCTGACCGACCGACCGGCGGGCGGGCGGTTTACTCGCTGACCTTCAAGATGCCCTTCATGCCGGCCATGGCGTGGGCCGGGAAGCTGCAGATGAACGGATAGTCTCCGGCCGCGGCGGGCACGGTGAAGGTGATCGAATCGCTTTCACCCGGACCGAGCAGCTTGGTGTGGGCGATGATCTGATTCTCGAGCTGCGCCGGGATGTACTCGCTGTCCCGCGCGGCCACGGCGGCATTCGCAAAGGTGGTGGCGTTCACGCCGAGCTTCAGTACGACGAGGTTGTGGCCCATGGCCGCCTTGGGCAGGGTGCCGGCGTTGGTCAGCTTGATCGTGATGGTTTCGCCGGCTTGGGCGGTGATTTCGGTCACGTTGAAGCGCATCGTGTCGTTGCCGGTGACCTCGATGAGATGGGCCTCGACCGCAGGGGCGGCCGGTTCCGGCTCGGGCGCCGGGGCTGGAGCGGTGGCGGCCGGGGTGGGCGCGGGTGCGGCGGCGGCGGTTTCTGCCTTCTGGCCACAGCCCGTGAACAGGGTGGCGGCGAGGGCAAGCGAGGCGGGGAAAAGCAGTTGAGTCTTCATCGTGACTGTCCACGGAAGCACTCCCGGCAACGGGCGCCAGCGAAATCGACCCGCCGTTCGGCCTATGCGGTTTCCTTTCACCCCCGATAAGCACATCGGGTGTTATGCGCGTGAGTAAAGATAATGGCTTGAAAAGCCGTAGCGCATCCGGACGCTCGCACTCTTCCCGTGCCCACGATCAGGGATCGCGCCCTATAGTTCTCATGAGTTCCTCTGTTTCCTTCGGACAACGTGCCCGCCGCCTCGCCGCGGCCTCGTTCGTCGGCCTGCTGCCTTTGCTGTGCGGCGGCTGGCTCAGTGGCCCGCAATCGACCTTCGACACGAAGGGCCCGGTCGCGGCCAGCCAGTTGCACGTGTTCTACGTCACCTTGTGGGTCACGCTGGTGATCTTCGTGCTCGTCGCGGGGGTGCTCGCCTACGCGACCTTGAAATTCAAGGCCCGCAGCTCGGCCGACGAGCACGCCGAGCCACCACCCCAGGGACACGGCAACCCGTTGGTGGAGTTGAGTTTGATCGTGGCGTCGGTGCTTGCCCTCGTCGTGATCGCCGTCCCCACCCTCAAGGCCATCTGGTACACCTACGACGTGCCGGAGGAGGAAAAGGCCAACGCCTTCGAGATCACCGCCACCGGCTACCAGTGGTGGTTCAAGTTCCAGTACCCGACGGAGATGGCGCCCCAGCAGTTCGGCGGCGAAGCCCCGTTGGTCACGGCCAACGAGCTCGTCATCCCAGCCGGCCGCCCCATTCACATCGAACTGCGCACGCAGGACGTCATTCACTCCTTCTGGGTGCCCAAGCTCGCCGGCAAGGTCGACATGATGCCGAATCGCGGCAACCACCTCTGGCTCAAGGCCGACGAACCCGGTTACTTCTGGGGGCAATGCGCCGAATATTGCGGCGAGTCCCACGCCGTCATGCGCTTCCGGGTGATCGCCCTCGCCGAGGATGAGTTCAACGCCTGGCTGGAGCACCAGCAGACGCTCGCCCGCGATGTGGCGGCCCCGGCGGATGCCACCCTGCCGACCACTTTCCCCGATTACGGCACCTTCGCCGTCAACCAGCCCGGCTGGTCCGAGGAATTCGACGCTTCGCCGCTCGACAACTGGCGGGCCCAGCAGGAGGTCGACGCCGCTGAGAACCCGGCCCTCGTCGCCCGCGGCAAGCAACTCTTCACCGAGAACTACTGCATCACCTGCCACACGGTCCGTGGTCACGGTGCCCTCGGCGTCATCGCCCCCGACCTGACTCACGTGGGCGCCCGCACCACCATCGCCGGTGGCCTGCTGGAGAACACGCCGGCCAACCTCTTCCGCTGGCTCACGGAGCCCAACCACGTGAAGCCCGGCAACCTGATGTACAAGCCCCGCAACGTCCCCTCGCCCACCTCGCCCTCCATGGACGGCTACCTGCGCAAGGACGGCCAGACCGGCGAGTGGGTGCAGAACATCGAGGTCACCCCCGACGAGGCCCACGCCCTCGTCGCCTACCTCCACAGCCTCAAATAACCCGGCCGCCCCTTTCCACCATGGACCAATCCCTGACCAAGTCCGAATTCGTCGGCCACCCGGAGCATGAGCCCGTCGCCAAGCGTTCCTGGCTCTTCGCCCGGCCGGATCACAAAACCGGCCTCGTGAGCTGGCTCACGACGGTCGACCACAAGCGCATCGGCTTCCTCTACGGCATCTCGGCCCTCTTCTTCTTCCTCGTGGGCGGCGCCGAGGCGCTGATGATCCGCATCCAGCTGGCGGTGCCGAACAACACGTTCCTCTCGGCGCAGACCTACAACGAAATGTTCACGATGCACGCGACGACGATGATCTTCCTCGCCGTCATGCCGCTCTCGGCTGCGTTCTTCAATTACATCATGCCACTGCAGATCGGGGCGCGCGATGTGGCCTTCCCCCGACTCAACGGCTTCGCCTTCTGGGTGTTCCTCGCGGGTGCCATCATTCTCAACGTCGGCTTCTTCGTAAAATCGGGCCTGCCGGACGTCGGCTGGTTCGGTTATGCGCCGATGTCGGCCAAGGCCTACTCCAGCGAGTTCGTCGGCGATATGTCGTCCGACCTCTGGGTCATGGGCCTGCAGATCCTCGGTGTCTCGTCCGTGATCGGCTCACTGAACTTCATCGTGACGATCATCAACATGCGTGCGCCGGGCCTGACCATGATGCGCCTGCCGGTGTTCACCTGGATGACGCTGTTCACCGCGTTCCTCATCATCCTGTCCTTCCCCGCCATCACCATCGCACTGGTCGAGGTCATGATGGACCGCAATTTCGGCACCCACTTCTTCGAGGTGTCCGGCGGCGGCCTGCCGATCCTCTGGCAGCACTTGTTCTGGGTGTTCGGTCACCCTGAGGTCTATATCCTCATCCTGCCGGCGATGGGCATCATCTCCGAAATCCTGCCCTGCTTCTCGCGCAAGCCGCTCTTCGGCTACCCGATCGTGGTGTTCTCCGGCGCGGTCATCGGCTTCCTCGGCTTCGGCGTGTGGTCGCACCACATGTTCACCACCGGCATGGGTACGGTCGCGACGGCAGCCTTCGCCCTGGCCACGATGGCCATCGCCGTCCCAACGGGCGTCAAGATCTTCAACTGGATTGGCACCCTGTGGAAGGGCCACCTCATGATGCGCACGCCCATGATGTTCGCCCTCGGCTTCGTCTGGATGTTCATGATGGGCGGGTTCTCCGGCATCATGCACTCCGCCGCCCCGGCCGACGCGCAGCAGCAGGACTCCTACTTCGTCGTGGCCCACTTCCACTACGTGCTGATCGGCGGCTCCATCTTCGCCCTGCTCGCCGGCATCCACTACTGGTTCCCGCTCATCTTCGGCCGCAAGGTCTCCGAATTCTGGGGCAAGCTGTCCTTCTGGGTGATCTTCATCGGGTTCAACACGACGTTCTTCCCGATGCACTTCCTGGGCCTGAATGGCATGCCGCGCCGCACCTTCACCTACGACGGCAACATGGGCTGGACGGACATCAACTTCATCGCGACCGTCGGCGCGTTCATTCTCGGCATCGGCATCGCGGTCTACTTCGCGGTCATGATCTACACCTACTACAAGGGCGAGAGAGTCGGCCGTGATCCCTGGGATGGCCGCACCCTCGAATGGTCGATCCCGAACCCGCCGCCGCCACACAACTTCGACGTCACCCCGCACGTCCACGCCCGCGACGCCTTCTGGTATGAGAAGGAGCACAAGGCGGAGATCGCGGCGGAAAAGGCCCGCCAGGCGGCCGAGGACGAGGCCCACGGCGGCATCCACATGCCGAGTAACTCGTGGTTCCCCATCATCACCGCCTGCGGCATGCTGACCGGCTCACTCTTCTTCGCCAACCACTACATGCCCGGCGCCATCGCCGGCCTCGCCATCACCTTCCTTGGCGCCTGGATGTGGTCCCTCGAGGGCCCGGGTGGCTACCACCTGCACCCGACCAAGGACGGCGGCGATTCCGCTGATTCCAACTACTGAGCGCGCAACCCTTTACGAACGCAGCCATGAGTTCCCACGCCGCCACCGCCGGCCCCATCGACCACCATCACGACGCCACGACCACGACGGGCATTCCGCACAAGAAGCTCTTCATGTGGGCCTTCCTCGCGTCGGACTGCATGTTCTTCGGCTCGCTGATCGCGACCCACCTCGTCTACCGCCTGCACCCGCCGGTCGGTTCGCCGGACCCGCGCGACATCTTTTCGATCGAGCTTACCTCCGGTTCGACCTTCATCCTGCTGATGTCATCGCTGCTGATGGCCCTGGCAGTGAACGCGATCCAGAAGGGCAACGTCCAGACCACCCGCCGGATGCTGCTCGGCACCATCGTGTTCGGCCTGATCTTCCTCGGTGGCCAGGTCTACGAGTTCAACCACTTCGTGCACGTGGGCGGACTCACCCTCGCCAACAGCGTGTTCGGCACGACCTTCTACACCCTCACCGGCACGCATGGCACCCACGTGGCCATCGGCGTGCTCTGGCTGGTGCTGATGTATATCCGCAGCTTCAAACCGGCGGATGAGTCGAACGGCCAGAGCTGGATCTTGAAAGGCTCCGCCCACTTCCTCGCCTTCGTCGGCGTGGTTGTCGTCGGCATGTATACGCTGCTCGCCCTGATCCACGCCTTCGAGGAAGGCCACGGCCTGGGCTACTACTTCAGTCACCACTTCATCTCGTTCGGCATCACCCTCGCCCTGCTGGCCGTGCTGGTCGCCTTCGCCCGCCAGCGGACGCCGGTCGATTTCGGTGAGGCCAACGCCATCGACGTCGAGTCGATGGGCCTCTACTGGCACTTCGTCGACATCGTCTGGATCATCATCTTCCCGGTGGTCTACCTCCTCGAATACATCGTCCTCCCATGAGCGCCTCCGCCACTGCCGAACATCCTGCCGACGCCCACGCGAACGACGGCAAGTTTCACATCTTCGTCGAGCTGGCGATGATCCTGGCGGTCATCACCGGTGCCGAGCTGCTGGTGATCTACGTGCCGTTTCCCAATTCGCTGGTGATCACGATCCTGATGGCGCTTTCCGCCATCAAGTTCATGGCGGTTATCTTCATCTTCATGCACCTGAAGTGGGACAAACCGTTTTGCACGATCCTGTTCTTCATCGGGCTGATCCTGGGCGGCGGCACCTTGGGAGCCCTGCTGCTCATCCATGGGGCCAAGGACAGCCAACCCGTGGGACCCGCCTACGAGGAACAGGTCTGAACCAAGACCCGCTCCCTCCTCTTCCCATTGACCGGGCGGCCTTGAGCCGCCCTTTCTTTTGGCCGCGATGATCGACTGGCGACACTGGCACAACGAACCCTACCTGATCGGGGGACTGCTGATCCTGGCCTGGATCTACGCCATCGGCACCGGACCGCTGCGGGAGCGTTGGGGCGGCGGCAACGAGCCGTTCTCCGTCAAACAGGCGATCAGCTACTACGGGGCATTGGTCCTGTTCTACCTCGCGGTCGGCTCACCTTTCGACCAGATGGGCGAACGTTTCCTGTTTAGTGCGCACATGGTGCAGCACGTGATTCTGATCTACCCCTGCGCCGTGCTATTGCTCGCCGGGCTGCCGGCCTGGTTGGTCGACGCCTGGGCGAGACAGGCGTTGTGGCGCCCGCTGGGACGTTTTTTCACCCACCCGGTCGTGGCCGGGGTGCTCTATGTGCTCGTGCAATCCGTCTGGCACGTCCCCGCCCTCTACGATCTGGCCCTGCAGGACCGCCTGGTGCATGTGTTGGAACACGTCACCTTCTTCGGCTCGGCGTTGTTGTACTGGTGGCCCGTCATGGGCCGGTCGCGTCACTGGCCGCCGATGCGGATCGCCGGCCGCATGGTCTATCTGTTCGCCGTGGCGGTGGGGCTGACGCCGTTGTTTGCCTTCGTGACCTTCTCGCCGGACGTACTCTATCCCACTTATGAATTCGCCCCGCGGTTGATTCCGAATTTCAGCCCGATGGACGACCAATTGCTCGCCGGCGCCATCATGAAATTGAGCAATGTGGTGGTCACATTCCTGGCTTTCTGCGTGGTGTTTTACGCCTGGTATCGCAAATCAGAGGCGTCCGCCGCCACTCCAGAATAAGCTGGGCCGGCTAAGAGCGACGGCTCATTTTCGGGGATACCTATGACTTGGGAGATCGCCCTGGTTTTCATCCTGTTGGTCGCCACGCTGGCCAGCTTCGTGTGGGAGAAGTTCCCGCCCGATGTGACGGCGTTGACGCTCTTCGTGGTGTTGATGCTCACCGGATTGCTGCCGGTGAAGGAGGCGTTTTCCGTGTTTGCCAACCCGGCCCCCATCACGGTCGGCGCCATGTTCGTGCTCAGCGCCGCCTTGGTGAAATGCGGCGTGATCGAGCGGATCAGCGGCTGGGTGGAAAACGCCGGCAAACTGCCCTACCCGGTCGTAATCCTGATCATGGTGGCCTTCGTCGCGACCATGTCGGCCTTCGTGAACAACACTCCCGTGGTGGTCGTGTTCCTGCCCGTGGTGCTCGGACTGTCCCGGCGGATGCAGCTGGCGCCGTCAAAACTGCTCATTCCCCTGTCCTACGCGGCCATCCTCGGCGGCACCTGCACGCTGGTGGGCACCTCCACCAATCTGATCGTGAACGGCATCGCCGTCTCCCACGGCCAGGCCTCCTTCGGCCTCTTCGAGCTGGCCAAACTCGGCATTCCCACCGCCATCGGGGGGGGCATCTACCTGGCCATCTTCGGCCGCAAGCTCTTGCCCGTTCGCGAAATGTTGACCTCGATCCTCTCGGATGAGGAACGCCGCGAATACCTGACCGAAGCCTTCGTCCAGCCGGACTCACCGGCCATCGGCAAGACCCTGGTCGAGGCCGGCTTCAAGAAAGCGAGCGGGGTACGGGTGCTCGAGATCGTGCGTGACGGCGTGGCCATCTTTGTGGACCCCAGCCAAACGCAGCTCCGCGCCGGCGACCGCATGATCCTGTCCTGCCGGCCGAGCGGCATCGCCCACACCCGCAGCATGGCCGGCGTCGACCTCGTCTCCGAACTGCACCTCGGCCTCGAGCAGATTGCCGCTCATGAAGGGTCGTTGGTCGAGGCCGTCGTCACCCCGCAGTCGTCCCTGGTCGGCCGGACCGTGAGCAGCATCAACTTCCGCCAGCGCTTCCGCATGGTGGTCGTTGCCCTGCATCGCAAGGGCCGCAACGTCCGCGAAAAGATCGACACCCTCCCGGTCGAGCCGGGCGATGTGTTGCTCATGATGGGCACCGACCAGGCCATCGACGCCCTCCGCGGCAGTGACGACCTGCTGCTCTTTGATCGCGCCCGCACCCCGACCAAGTCGCCCAAAGAACGCATGATCCTCGTGCTGGGCGTCATCGCCCTGGTGGTCACGGTCGCCGCCGTCGGCTGGCTGCCGATCGAAGTTGCCGCCATCGCGGGTTTCGCGGTGCTCGTACTGTCAGGCATCCTCACCTCCAAAGAGGCCTACGCCGCGGTCGAATGGAACCTGATCTTCCTGATTTTCGGCATGCTGGGCATGGGGCTCGCCCTGGAAAGCACCGGCGCTGCCCGTTGGCTGGCGGAAGGCCTGGTCGGCGGCGTGGGAACGTTTGTGGCCGCTGAGTATCAACCCATCGCGGCCCTGATCGCGGTCTATTTCACGACCATGCTGTTCACGGAGATTCTGTCCAATAATGCGATCGCCGCGCTCATGGCCCCCATAGCCCTGCGGATCGGTGCTCAGCTCGAGGTCAATCCGCAGCCCTTCATCATTGCCGTCATGTTCGCGGCCTCCGCAGCCTTTTCGACCCCCATCGGCTACCAGACCAACACCTACGTCTACGGCGTAGGCGGCTACCGCTTCGGCGATTTCCTGCGCATCGGCCTGCCGCTCAACATCATGTGCTTCATCCTCGCGATAAGCCTGATCCCGGTGCTCTGGCCCTTTTAAGCCTGCGCAACGGCCATGGTCGAATCGCCGCTCGTCGTCATCGCCGATGATTTTTCCGGCGCCACTGAGGTCGCCGGTCGGGCTCATCGCTTCGGTCTAAGTGTCGAGTTGCGCACGGGGGGCGCGGCCGTCACGGCGCTGGCAGCCGCGGTCACCGTAATCGACACGGGGACGCGCGACGGCCCCGCCACCGCGGCCGAGAAAAGCCTTACCCGTCTCGGCCGTGAACTGGCTCGTCTGGTCGGTCCGGACCGGATTTTCAAAAAGATTGATTCCGTGCTCCGGGGCCATCTCGCCACGGAGATCAATGCCCTGCAGCAGGCCTGTGCCTTTCAACGCGTCTGGGCCCTGCCAGCCAATCCCACCCTGAGCCGATGCGTAGTGGATGGCCGCTACCTCGTAAACGGGCGTGACTTGGCTGATACGCCCTTTCGCCACGACCCGCATTTCCCCGCGACCGATTCGCGGATATCGCCACGTTTCGCCGGGGTTACCGCCACCGTCTGCAGCCCCGACGTGAGCCGGACAGAGGACATCACCCGGGCGCTGATCGAAAGCCGGCCGGGCGACTTGATCGTCGGCGCGGCCGACGCCTTCACGGCCTGGTTACAGCACCATGGCCACCACCCCGCCCCGCTTCTCATCGCGCTGGAAGCGAGTCGATCCTGGCGGCCCGCCTTGGTTCTGAATGGCAGCGCCACCCGGCCCGAGGGCGAGACCGAAGCTTGGTCGCGGCTGGCCATCCCCATCGCCGAGCCGGGGACCGAGCCCGATCTGGCTCAGAGCAGCTGGGCAATCTACGCCGAATCAGGCCACGCCGGCGCGCTGGCGGAGCTGGCGTCGCGGCACCCCGGGACGCATCTCGCCCTCACGGGCGGCGCCACGGCCGGAGTGGTGCTGCGCCACCTGGGTCTGACGCGGTTTAACGTCGCGTTAGAACACGCTCCCGGCGTCGTCACGCTGTTGCCGTGTGACGCCGAATATGGACCCATCACCGTCAAGCCCGGCAGCTACCCGTGGCCCGCTGCCTTTCTCGAATTGATTGCCTGAACCTATGTCCGACCCCCGGCCCCTGCTCGCCATTACGATTGGAGATCCTGCCGGTATTGGCCCGGAAATCACCGCCAAGGCCATTGCCGACAAAGAAATTGTGGCGTTGTGCCGCCCCCTGGCCGTCGGCGATGCCGGAATCATGCGCGACATCGTCGAACGGTGCCAACTGCCACTCAAGGTGCAGACCGTGGACGATCCTGCCGCCGGTGATTACCAGGAAGGCAACCTTGTCGTGCTCGATCTGGGCAACGTCGATCCGGCAGCCTTTCGCTTCAACACCGTCGCTGCCATGACCGGCCGGGCCTCCTATGACTACGTGACGACCGCGATCGATCTGGCGCTGGCCGGCAAGGTCGACGGCACCGTCACGGGTCCCATCCACAAGGAAGCGCTGCGTCTGGCGGGCTGCGACTACGCCGGCCACACCGAGATCTACGCCGATCGCACCGGCACCAAGGACTATACCATGATGCTGGCCGAGGGCGGGTTTCGCGTGGTGCACGTGTCGACCCACGTCTCCCTCGCCGAGGCCATCCGGCGCGTCACGCGCGACCGGGTACTCAAAGTCATCCGCCTCGCCCACCACGCCCTGCGGGACATG
>Ga0181606_10000437_pt1 | contig 34391 bp, 31 predicted proteins | sample 041ome_10_FD_132994 | JGI IMG/M metagenome (GOLD analysis project Ga0181606, IMG submission 132994) | Coastal salt marsh microbial communities from the Groves Creek Marsh, Skidaway Island, Georgia - 041412US metaG (megahit assembly) | ecosystem: Environmental > Aquatic > Marine > Intertidal... | reverse complement strand
CGACAAGTTCAACGAGCTCGCGAAGTGGGAGGGCCACCTGGACCGGCGGTTTGAGAAAGTCATCTCCCTGTTGATGAAGCTTCGCAATACGCGGGAGCAGCACCGGGTAGTCTGAGCCTTGGTCCTGTATGCCGGGGCTAATCGTCACCGACATGCTACTCAGCTATCGAATAGGTTCCCCTCGCTGAGTAAGGCAGGTGGCGAAGGCGCTTCGGAATGCAGAAATATGTCGCAATAGAGCTTGCCCTTGAGGCACACTCTCTTCCGGTTTGTGTCGTTTGTTCGCCATCTCTGATCCTCCGTTTCCTAATTATAATGGTGGAACAACTCAATGGGGGAGGACCTCGACGAGTTGGAATAGTGGAACGGATTTTTCATCGGTTGAAGCTACGAACCGCCCTGCTCCGTATCAACCCCGTTTGCTTTGATACTGCCCTGACATCTCTCTTTCCAGTTGTTAATGATGGATGACAAGTCTGTTTACCGGCAGTGCGAACCTGCTGCGACCGGCCTGCCGCTGCCCGGCGAAAAGGGCTTCAAGCTCTTCCAGCATCTGGCGATGTGCAGGCGGCGACAACATGAACGATGCATAAAAGAAACCGGCCGCCTCGCGCGCTAAAACATCCGGGGGGGCGTGCAGGTCGAAGACCATGGGTTCTATTTTTAACTGCGCGCCTTCAAACGACTCAATGGCAAGCTGCTTCAGGGCTTGCCCCGTGCGAACACGGGGGTCTCCCAAATCAATTTCGCCGAAGTTGGGCTGTTCGCGCCGAACCAGGTTGTAGATTAAGTCGTGTATCTCAGAATAGCCGGGTGTGGTCGCAGGGTCGCCATCCACGATTGCCGCAAAGACTCCATCAGGCTTGAGCACTCGCTTGACTTCCCGCAACACTAGGGGGACCTGGTCCATCAAGGTTAATGCCCAGTGACACAGCACGACATCGAACGAGCCGTCGGCTATGAAGCAAAGGTCCTGCGCAATGCCCTCATATAGCTTGATCGTGGGGTCGAGGCCCCGCTGTCCCGCCAATGCCAACTCCTCCGCGCTCATGTCCACACCGGTCAACTCGGCATTCGGGCCGCACCGTCGACTGCAGATTTCGAGGAGGACGCCGCTACCGCAGGCAAGATCCAAGACGCGCGAATGCCGTATGGGGTCGACGACGTCAGCAAGTAACTCGTAGCTATTACGACCCGACTTATCCCGACACCTCAGGGCGCAGGATTCCGTAAAGCCCGCGTGATCGCGGTGGACGGCAAGAAGATGCTCGCGCAGGTCCGCGTGGTTGGGCAGTTGGCCGCGAGAGAGACTTTGCGTCCAACTGGAATCGATATTCTGTCGCTCGTTCATTCCTGAGAGGTCTCCGTTAAATCCGAGAGGGGAGCAGTTCCGAGAACCGGGCGGTTGAGCATCGTGGCTGCTGTCACGCCCGCATCGGCGGTGATCGTTCTGCCAAGAGACTTGGCAACATTGCTGCGAAAACAATCGCGCAGGCAAATACATAGACGGACAATATGGCAAGCTGAGGCTCCAAACCCAGTCCGGAGTCGATCAGCAATCCCATCAGCCCCGGCGCGATAGCCGTCGACAGCACCAAAAGGGAGACACTCAACGACCGGATCGCGCCAAGATGTTCAGTGCCATAAAGCTCCGCCCACAATGCCCCGAGCACGACAGTGGCGCCACCAGCCGAAGCACCCATCAAGATCATGAACGCGGGCGCCGCATGGATCGCGTCGACGGCGGACAATAGCGCAAGGCCGAAAGCGAGTGGCAACAGGTAGAATCTCAATAGACTGGTAGCGCCAACTCGGTCCACCATCCAGCCGGCTCCGAGCGCAGCTGCCGTCGCGCTTATGGCGTAAAGCGGATAGCACGCGGCGAACGCCGCTAGCGCCCAGGATTTCGTCTCGACAAGATGAACCTGATGAAACAGAACGCCTGTAATAGCAAAAGGGGGCGCAAGAAGGCCCGGTAATAGCGCGTAAAACCGCGGATCCCTGAGGACTTGCGCGCGGGTCCAGGACTGCCGTGTCCGTACTTCAGACTCTGTGTTATCGTTTTGGGGCCGATCGAGCCCGCGCACCCGCACAAGACGCCCGAGCCAAAGAAGCATCGGCAACATGATGACGATCATGCCAACCGCAGCTCCCACCCAGACCCCACGCCACGTCAAAAGCGTGAGCGAAAAAGCCACCAGAATGGGCAATATAGCCTCGCCGGCGGGATACCCCAGTGTCGCAACGCTGAGTGCGCGCCCTCGCTTGTTCGAATGCCAGCGCCCCATGGCCGTAATTGCAACGTGACTGAGCAGACCCTGTCCGAACAGGCGCAGCCCGAATAGCGCCAAACAAAGCATGCCTAAGGAATTGGCGCTTGCCATGAGTGCCGCGCAACCGCTGAGACCTGCCAGAGTAAGGGCGCTGAGCAGCGACAGATCGAAGCGGTCGGTCAATTTTCCAAGCCACAAAAAGGCGACCGCACTGACGAGTGTCGCCGCCGTATACAGAGCGCCAAACCCTCCATGTGAGAGGTTAAAGTCGCTACGGATTTCTCCTACGAACAGCGAGATGAAAAAGGTTTGCCCGACACTTGAACCAAAGGCCATGAGGAACCCAAGACCAAGCGCCGGCGCAACTCGACGCAAGGAACTGTGTGTGGTCATCCGACGAACAAAAAAGTGACAAGATCGTGCGGGCTCCCATCGTATGTTTGTATATGCATAAATGTTCAGGGAACTAGAGGAACAACAGCATAACCTGCTGTTTGAATCGCCACTCGCCATCTTGCAGGCATGCATCCAGGTACGGACCGGTCACTGGGTTGTTGCGCATCGCGTCAAGACTGATCGTGTCGTCGAATATGCAGCGCTGGAGATATCCCTCGACTTGCGACTTTGCATCCTCGGGCGCGCCGTTCTCATAGGAGATCTGCTCGACGCGAACGCCGACTCCCATCCGCTCAAGCGTTTCCACGATCTGTTCGCCACTCGAATAGGGCACGCCCATGCCGCCTTTGAACCCGTCGAAATAATGCTGGTAGAAGCGAAGATAGTGGGAGTCTTCGCTAGCATGGGCGATAAAGCCGGCTCCGGACATCGCATAAACGAAGCGTTCAAGTGCGGCTTCAAGTTCGTCGTCGGGCACGGCGTACAGCGCGTGCGTTGCCCAGACAATATCGAACGCGCCGCGCTCGCATGCCAACGCCTGTAAAGTCGTTTCAAATTCAGCACCGGCTTGGAACGGTGGCGTAAGGGCTTCACGAGCCTCGGCAAGCGAAAACGCCGATGGATCAAGAAGGGCATATTCGATGGGGGACACCCTCCCATCCGAGACCTTGGAGTATTGCCCGAGTGCCGACGGAAACTTACCGGAGCCGCAAGCAACATCCAAAAGCTTCAAAGGCCGGTGGCCGACTTCCGCTTGCCGCGACTCCAACCATTTCTTCCAGTCGACCGCTTCGGCTAGATATTTATAATCCACAGAGGCGAGAGCATAGAAATGATCCATCTCATAGCGGCTCTCCTCGCTCCAGTGCTCGCAGCTTCTCTGAAAAGTATCTGACATTTTCTTAGGTCTCTAACGGCCAACACACCGGGTTCATCTCGCTTGCAGCAACGTCGCCCGGGCTAGCGCCAGGGATGAATTTCTGCCAGTCGCCCGACACCATTGTTGGTCGATCAAGTATCCGTGCCCCATCCGCGAAGTAAGTACTGGCCAGCACGATCCGACTCTGGCGTGTCCGGTTGCGTGCGGCCGTATGGAAGCTCTTATTGTGATGGAAGCTGACTTCTCCGATATCGAACGCACCGTCTTCGACGGCCACGTTGCCGGCCTTGAACACTTCAGCGACCCGGCAATCGTAACTGGTATCGAACTTGTTGAATTCGATGTCTTTAACCAGTTCGAAAACACCGAGCGGCTTGGCGAAAGCCAGCGGTCCCATAGCGACCGGGATTGGCTGGGCCGGGATCCACGCCGTGACCACATCATCGGTTGCCAGAGGAAAATGGTGATCGTCAAAGTGCCACGGAGTCCGTCCGCAACCCGGCTCCTTCGAAAGGATATTATCGTGGTAGAGCCGCACGCTTTTCACATCCAGAAGCTCTGTGCATATTTTACCGATGCGTGGGCTGAGCACGTAAGCCCTGATGAGCGGGTTATCGAGCCATGTCATTTCAAGACTTAGAAAGCGATCGCGCGTACCTCCGTCGAGAGAGGTATTAAAAGTTGCAGCCAGAAGCTCAACCAGCTCCTGGCGCAAACGGATCACCGCACCGGGTGAAAGAACGTTCGCCAGTTTGACGAAGCCGTCACGGCGAAAGGCTTCTCGATGCTGTCGCGTTAACGTGTAAGGCGACCCCAGTTCTTCGATAATTTCAGCGTCGTTCGGCAACTCTATCGTCGGCAGCGGCGGTCCGTCTGATAACTCGCCCGTTTGCTGCCCACTATTGTCGGCGAGAGTCACATACCAGTCCCACCAAGCCTGATTAGACTTTTCCCAGGGCTGATTGACGTCGTATTGGAGTGCGTTTTTACCCGTCAACATAGTCTTGGCTGCTTTCGTCTCGTGATTGCGTCAATGGAGTGGTCTACCGAAAGACCTGTGCTCCGGATGATTGGTTCTCTGTCCGGTGTCGTCAAGTTGTGGCCGCTGACGGTTGTTTGCTTACGGAATCCTGTGCCGCGGTCCAAACTGAAAGCTGTCGTCTATATCTAGGTTATATCCACGGTTACCACAATCTCCCCGCCGGGCGAAAAGTCGCTAAAACGAATTTCCGCTGACGAAGCGCCATCCGGCACGGGAATGCTCGTTGCGCTGACCTTTTTCGTAAGTTCGATTTCAAAAGGCTGCGCGACGTTTTCTCCAGGTCCGGACGGCTCGGTATCAAACAAGAGTTCTGAGGTCGCAGAACTGCGGTCGAATGTGATCGACCCGGCGGTTATTTCGCAGGACGACCAGTTGCTCACGGAAAACCTATCCTTCGGCGCCGATTCCTCGAACGAGATCATAATTTCTGCAGAGGCAGAATGGACGTAGAGGAAGAAAGCGGCGACGGCGCCAAAGAGATATTTAAGCTGGTACAAATAGAGCCTCATAAACCGGGGACATAATTTTACTACGCAGGCATTTCTTTTTATTACGCAGGCCTTTCGGCATTAGACCGGTGTCGGCAAATAAATACAGTGCGCCTGGTCAGTTCGTGCATCGCCGGAGACGCTTCCGGCAGTCCCTTGCGAACCCGGAGGTGAAGTCGTTCTCGGCCTCATCCTTCACAAACAACGTTGCGATCTCGACAACCATCCCGTTTCTCCTTGTTCCGGGGACATTTCAGTTTCAGAAATCTAGTGCTCCGGAGACAAAGGGCCAATCCCCGTCGGCGTGTTCCCTTTGCGAAAGGCGTGTCGCCGAAGCCAAATCTTATAAAACGGCCCTTTCGGTCAGAAACTCGTCCACGTCGCGAATAAACCCGGTAAGGTTGCCATCGGCGTCCTCGCTTCGGAGCTCGTCCAGCTCCTTTCGGGCGTCGGCGATGGTCTTCCATGGCAGGACATCATCATGCGCGTTCAGTCGGGCCTGGATTTCACGACCCAATACGGCACGTGTCTTCTCCGGCAGGGTTTCCGGTCTTTCGAAGTAAACAAGCCGCTGCGCGATCCGCCGCATTCTGTAGTCGGACATTTCCATCGCGACCCGGAGCCGATCCTCCCATGGCACATCATGAAACTGTTTTATCAGGGTCTGGTCACTCGACGACGGGAACCCGTCATAGATCTGCTGCTCGACATGCGGTGAAGACTCTTTCTCGGGGTACCGGTTTGCAAGGGCCTCCCCGACACGATGGCGAAAGTCGGTGTGGACCATGATCGTGCGGGCCCTTTTCTCCAGTTCCTCTATCGGAAGCGACTGTTCCGCCAGGGCATCAGGCGCGGACGCCCGAGGCATCAGGATCGGCTGGGCATTCGTCCGGACTCCACGAATAACCGCCGGGCTCCTCTTCATCTCATGGACCAGTTCCCGGGTCGTCATGTCGAGGTATGGTTCCGGATCCTGCTTGAGATCAAAAACCGCCCGGGCGGCATCGTAGGTCGGGTCTGCTCCGCATTCGGTGACGTACCGGTTGTGAGCCAGCCCGCGCCAGTACTGGGTCAGGCACAGTATTTCCTCGCGCTCGAGGATGTCGGCGGTACCTCGCTTGGCAGACAGCTTCATCATCCTGTTCCAGACATCCGGGGCCCGGTCCCGGACCAGCCTCGCCAGGTGAATCGTAGCTTCGACGTCACCCATGGCGTCATGCGCATTTGCGTGATCGAAGCCGTTGGCCGGAGCAAGCCGATCCAGCTTGAACACCTGCTGCCCTGCATCGCCGAGCGGTATTGAAATCGCGTTCGGGGTGTATTCCGCGACGGCATGTGCGATCCGGAGCATATCGGCTCGGGTATTGCCGCCGGTATTTGTCAGATAGATCGGCTGGAGCGTCTGGTAGAAGGCTTGGCGTAGAAGGTTTTCATCAAACGAGATCGAATTGTATCCGACGAAGATGGACGGCGACCAGTCCGAGAGCTTGGCGTGCACCTGTCGCATCGCCTGGTAGTGTGAAGGCAAGGCGGGGTCCAGCAGCATTCTAGGCGTTATACCGGTCACCTTAAGTGCCATGGGCGCCGGAACAATATGCGGCTGCAGACGACAGCGGATCTCGAACCTGTCGATCTCGTTCAGATCATCATCGGTCCTGATCGCCCCGAACTGCAGGATCTGGTCAAATGCCGTATCCGTCCCCGTGGTCTCGGTATCATAGAAAACGAAAGCCATCCTGATCCTCGAACTGACCTGCCCCCAGCATTGAATATCAGCGTCGAGGTTAGTTTAGGGGGCATGGCGCAGCACTCAACAGATTCGTTTAACTTGCCATCGGAGCTAAATTCGCGAGCGAGCAATAGCCACTCATTTGACCTACTCACTTAGTGCAGCTGTGTAGCCCCAGTGTAGCCCAGCCCACAGAGACGTTGGGGCCCAGAATTTGGGCTGTTATAAATAATTGATTTATATGGGAGAATTGGAGCGGGTGATGAGATTCGAACTCACGACTTCAACCTTGGCAAGGTTGCGCTCTACCCCTGAGCTACACCCGCATCCTGAGAAAGCGCCGCAATATATATGAGGGTGGCCTCAGATTGGCAAGAGGTCTTTGAAATTCCTTTCAACGGGTTTTTATCCCGGAGAGCGGCAAAATGGCTGAATCGGACTCCAGAGGGCCAGATGGGGTGGTTTTTTATGTCTTCCTCGGCGTTGGGGGAGTTGAAAAAGCCTAAAAAACAGGGCCGCAAGCCTTGTCAGGGCGGGTCTGAGGAGCCATTTTCATTTTATGCGAAAGCCTGAATGGCTCGGCTTTCGAAAACAGGGCATGAAATATGGAACAGATGATCAATCCGGCCGCCGCGAGCGGCGAGGCACCCGCCGACGTAATCAAGGATGTCACGATGGAGACATTCCAGCAGGACGTGCTGGAAGCATCGATGACGACGCCGGTGATCGTTGATTTCTGGGCGACCTGGTGTGGCCCGTGCAAGCAACTTACCCCGACCCTGGAAAAGGTCGTGCTGGAAGCAGGCGGTGCGGTAATCCTCGCGAAGATCGATATCGATCAGAATCAGGCGCTCGCACAGCAGATGCGCATCCAGTCGGTGCCCACGGTCTATGGATTTGTCGGCGGCAAGCCGGTCGATGCATTCCAGGGCGCTCAGCCGGAGAGCCAGGTGAAGGCGTTCGTGGACAAGCTGGCCGAGGCCGCTGGTACCACTCAGAGCGACCCGTTCGCCGATGCGCTGGGGCAGGCGAAAGAATTGCTCGTCGCCGAAGAATTCGAAGGCGCTGCCGGGAATTATGGCCAGGTGGTCAGTCATGCGCCGGACAACATCGATGGCCTCGGTGGTCTTGCGCGCGCGCTTGTCGGAATGGGTGAACTCGATCAGGCATCGGAAATTCTGGCCCAGGTACCCGAAGATCAGGCCGATCACCCGGATGTCGCCGCCGCACAGGTGGCGATTGAGCTTGCCCGGCAGAGTGCCGCCGTCGGCGATCTGACGCCTCTCGAAGCGGCTGTCGCCGCTGACCCGAAAAACCATCAGGCGCGCCTTGATCTTGCGGTCGGTCTGTTCGGCGCCGATCGGCGCGAAGAGGCGATCGATCATCTGGTGGAGAGCATGAAGATCGACCGCACCTGGAACGAGGACGCTGCACGACAGCAGTTGATTCAGTTCTTTGACATGATGAGCCCGACCGATGAAGTGACGATTTCGGGTCGCCGTAAAATGTCGGCGGTCCTCTTTTCATGACCGGTGTCTTTGATCCTCTATTCGAGGATCTGCCGGGGGAGATTCCGGTTTTCCCCCTGACGGGCGTTTTACTGCTGCCGCAGGGAAAGCTGCCGCTCAATATTTTCGAGCCACGCTATCTGCAAATGATCAACGTGGCGCTTGGCGGCGATCGGATGATCGGCATGGTGCAGCCAACAGGTCCGAACGAGGGTGACCAGCCGGATATATATAAAACAGGCTGTGCAGGAAGAATTACGTCGTTCGACGAATCGGAAGACGGCCGGTATATCATCACGCTCAGCGGTTTAATCCGTTTCGATATCACCGAAGAATTATCCCTGCGTGACGGCTACCGTGTCGCAGTGCCTGACTGGGCCCCGTACCGCAACGATCTTGCCGAAGAAACAGGCGCCGGAATAGACCGCGATAGAATGTTGCGCGCGCTGAAGGGGTATTTCACGGTCAATAATGTCGATGCGAACTGGGATGCCATCAAGGATACAACGACTGACCGTCTGGTCAATGCGCTCGCGATGATGTGCCCGTTCCAGCCAAGCGAGAAACAGGCGTTGCTGGAGGCAGTTAGCCTTGCAGACAGAGCGAACGTGATGGTCGCATTACTTGAAATGTCGCTTGCGGCGAACGATGATTCCGCGAATCTTCACAGAAACTGAAAATCAGCAACCGGGTGCAGAATATGAGTGATGAAAAATCGGGAATTGATCCCAAACTTCTTGAAATACTGGTCTGTCCTCTGACCAAGGGTCCGTTGACTTATGATCGTGATGCGCAGGAACTGGTAAGCGAAAAAGCGCAGTTGGCCTATCCGATCCGGGATGGCATTCCCATTATGCTCGTGGATGAGGCGCGCCAGCTCGACGCGGCTTCCTGACGCAACGGATGGATAATAGTAACGGTCCATGGCCGACTGATATCAAGGTCCGGCGCGCGGAAAAAACCCTCGATATCGTCTTTAATGACGGAACCGCTTTTTCATTACCTGCGGAATATCTGCGTGTTGAAAGCCCGTCTGCTGAAGTGCAGGGCCACGGACCGGGGCAGAAGGTGCTGGTTGCCGGCCGGCGTCATGTCGGCATTGCCGATGTTGAGACAGTTGGCAATTATGCGATCCGGATCATTTTTGACGACCTGCACGATACGGGTATTTTCTCGTGGCGGTATCTTCATCAACTGGGCGCCGAGCACGAAATGCGTTGGCCTGAGTTCGTTACCGCGCTGGAGGCGGCCGGGCTCAGCCGCGATCCCTGAGCACAAACACGGTCTGGTTCGGTTGGGTTTGCCCCGGCACGGCCTGATGCCTTCTCAGAGTGGTTCGCCGCGGGTCAGGCGTGGCAGGTCGCCGATCAGACCCATGGCATGGCGCATGAATACCTTTTTCAGCGGTGCGGCATTGTCGACGGCCGCGAGGCCGATATCCCGGGCGATGCGTAACGGCGGTATGTCGTTTGAGAAAAGCCGGTTGAGGGCGTCGGTGACGCCGATCATCATCATATTGTCGGGCTTGCGCCAGCGTTCGTAGCGTTCCAGCGCCGTTATGGCGCCGGGGTCGAGACCAAGCCTGAGCGTATCCATGATGACTTCCGCCAGGGCGGCGACGTCGCGCAGACCGATATTGAATCCCTGCCCGGCGATTGGGTGGATTGCGTGGGCGGCATCCCCGGCGAGCGCCAGCCGGGGCGCGATATAGCGTTTCGAATGCACGACCGAGAGCGGGTAGGACCACCGCATAGGCCCGACATCGACCCGGCCGAGGAAGTTGCCGAAACGCTGGCGCAGTTCTGATGTGAACGCTTCATCATCCAGAGCGAGGATATCCGGCGCGAGGTCATGACGTTCCGTCCAGACGATCGATGAGCGGTTTTCCGTCATCGGCAGAATCGCGAAAGGGCCGGCCGGCAGAAAATGCTCCTGCGCAATGCCGCGATGCGGCACTTCGTGGTGGACGGCACAGACGATCCCGGTCTGAGGATAGTTCCAGCGGACCGCCTCGATACCGGCGGCGGCGCGAAGGGGAGAGTCGCGGCCATCCGCGGCAACGACGAGCCGCGCCGTGACCGTTTGTCCGTCCGCCAGATCGAGCATGGCGGCATCTTCGCCGAAATGACAATCAGCAAGTTCAGTGCCCTCGAATACCTGAAGACTCGACTTTTCCGCGGCAGCGGCAAGCGCGCGCCGGGTAACGGCGTTTTCGACAATCCATCCAAGCGGCCCGTCGCTGATTTCGGCGTGGTCGTAATGCAGGAAAAGGGGAGACATGCCGTCGGCAATCCGGATTTCGAGAATTGGTTCGGCGTGATCCGCCACGCCCTCCCACAGGCCGAGGCCGCCCAGTATTCGCTGCGAACCCGCTGCGACCGCGGAGCCGCGTCCATCAAAACGTGCCGCAGCCATGTCGGACAGACGGGCGCGCTCGATCAGGGCAACCGGCACGCCTGCTCGGGCAAGTCCCAGTGCGAGACTCAGCCCGACCATCCCGCCGCCAACGACGACCACGTCGAATGAATTCTTCTTCATAGAGCGAAGATGGAGCGCCTCGACCGGGCTGTCCAGCGGCAGATCATCGCATTGTCTATAAATTCAGCAAAAAACAAAAAACGCATAATAATTAGTCATTATTTTAGTGGGTGTGCTTGGGGGAGTATGGCCGCGCTGCTTGGAAAAAAGCCAATTTTATAATGGTTTAACAGCTTGTTAACCAATTTACACAAAATTCATGTGCGTTGGCACCGGTATTGCAAGAGGTAATCCGATGGCAGCGCAGATGGCAGTTTTTCTATGGCACACACTGGAGGCATGAAAATGCAAAGAGCACTTAAAAGTGCTGCGGCGGGTATCGCTGCAGCTTTCATTACTTTGTCGGCACCGCAAGCGGCGGAACCGCTGATAGACGAAAAGGCCTTTCCCGGGGAGTTCTCCGCGAATGTCGGACTTTTTTCGGAATATTACTTCCGTGGCATTTCCCAGACTGACGATGCGCCTGCTGTGCAGGGCGGCCTTGACTGGTCTGCCACTGTCGACGAGGGCACGGGCATCGGGGTCTATCTCGGCGTCTGGGGGTCGAACGTTGATTTCAACGAAGGCGGTTCGGTCGACGGAGCATCCATCGAGATCGATTACTATGGTGGCCTGACCGGCAGTATCGGTAGTTCGATGAGCTGGGATGTCGGTTTTATCTATTATTCCTATCCGGGTGCGACAGCGTCGTTGAACTACGATTTCGTCGAAGCACAGGCCGCACTGTCCTATGATTTCGGTTTTGCCGCTGCGACGGCAAGCGTCAATTACTCTCCCGAAAACTTCGGCGAGAGCGGTGAGGCTTTCTATCCGAAACTCGCGGTGAATGTACCGGTCGGAAAATACCTGACGCTGTCGGCCCATGTTGCCAAACAGTATATCCAGGAAAATCTGACCTTTGGTCAGCCCGACTACGTCGATTACAGCATCGGCGGCACGGTCAATGTTGCTGGCTTCGACGTCAATGTGACGTGGTCCGATACAGACCTCAGCGAATCAGAATGCAGTGACGCCTGCGGCATGGTGCTGTTCAGCGTTTCTCGCTCTTTCTAATCACGGGACCGGGGCCGCTGATCGTGGCCCCGGTTTTCTATTCTCCAACCACCACGACAACAACGGAAGGTACAGGGGCATGAAATTAATCACGGCAGTCATAAAGCCGTTCAAACTGGATGATGTCCGGGAAGCGCTGACGGATGTCGGCATCGAGGGCATGACGGTAACCGAGGTCAAAGGCTTCGGACGCCAGAAGGGGCAAGCGGAAATCTACCGCGGTGCCGAATACACGATCGCATTCCTGCCGAAGGTAAAGATCGATATTGCCGTGGATGACGCCGCTGCTGAAAAAGTGATTGAAGCGATCCAGCAATCAGCGAATACCGGCAAAATTGGCGACGGAAAAATCTTTGTCCAGGAACTCACCAATGCGGTTCGTATCCGCACCGGCGAGTCCGGCAACGAAGCGCTTTAAGGGAGCATTACTGTGAATAGATGTATCAAACCCGCTGCGATAGCAGTCACACTCGCGGCGATGGGGGTCACTGGTATTGGCGAGGCAGAAGCTGCCGTCAGTGCAGAGACCGCTTTCGTTTTCAACACGTTTTCATTCCTGATCCACGGCGTCCTGGTAATGTTCATGGCAGCCGGGTTCGCCATGCTGGAATCCGGACTTGTCCGTTCCAAGAATACCGCAGCGATCTGCCTTAAAAACATAGCGCTCTATTCGATTGCCGGCCTGATGTTCTACATCGTCGGCTATTCGTTGATGTACACCGATGTCGGTAAAGGTTGGATCGGCACTTTTGAATTCCTCTACAATCCGGCGCCCGCCGAACTGGCATTGCTGAACGCGGATGACGCAGGCAAGGCAGCGGCAAATGCCGCGGTGCTCAAGGATTCGACCTACTCTTCGATGTCCGACTGGTTTTTCCAGATGGTGTTTGTCGCGACCGCAGCCTCGATCGTGTCGGGCACTCTTGCTGAACGCATCAAGGTCTGGCCGTTCCTGATTTTCGTCGTCATCCTGTCCGCCATCATCTATCCGATCCAGGGTTCCTGGGTCTGGGGTGCGGGCTGGCTCGCAGAAATGGGCTTTTCCGACTTTGCCGGCTCTACACTGGTTCATTCGACCGGTGGCTGGGCGGCGCTTGCCGGTGCTCTTGTGCTCGGTGCGCGCAAGGGCAAGTTCGGTGCCAATGGACAGGTCAATCCGATGCCCGGTGCGAACCTGCCCCTGGCAACGCTTGGCACATTCATCCTGTGGTTCGGCTGGTTTGGCTTTAACGGTGGTTCGCAGCTCGCGCTCGGCTCTGCGGCCGACGCGGCAGCGATTGCCATCGTTTACGTCAATACCAACCTGGCTGCAGCGTCCGGTGTGGTCGCCGCGATGATCCTCACCCAGCTGATGTTCAAGAAGATGGATCTCACGCTGTGCCTTAACGGTGCCATCGGCGGTCTCGTCGCCATCACGGCGGGTCCCGATCTGCAGCAGCATGCATATGCCATGCTGATCGGCGGTATCGGTGGTGCGCTTGTGGTGATCGCGGTGCCGCTTATCGACAAGCTCAGGATTGATGATGTGGTGGGTGCCATCTCAGCCCATCTGGTCTGCGGTATCTGGGGCACGCTGGCGGTCGGTATCTTCGGATCCGGGTCGCTGGTCACCCAGTTCATCGGCATCGTTGCCATCGGAGCCTTCGTGTTCATCTCCAGCCTGATTGTCTGGATGATCCTGAAGGTCACCATGGGCATCCGTGTCGATGAGGAAGCTGAAATGGACGGGCTGGATAAATCAGAACTCGGTATGGAAGCGTATCCGGAGTTCGGAAGCAGCAGCTAATGGTCTGAACGCCTCGCCCGACTTGATCGGGCGGGGCGATGAAGTGTCCCACCCTTAGGCGCGCCACGCCGGGGTGGTCACAAGCCGGAGACCGGGCGCACTGCCATCCGTTCGGTCTCCGGTGAACTGCGGTGGCGCATATCTGCCGACATGCGCCGCACCGCTCCCGACGCGATTACGGGAGACAACCGCCCCGCAGAGCTGCGGGGCGGTATTTTTTTGTCCGGCGTTCGTGAAATCGGCATTGAGCCCCGAAATCCCCTATCTCCCTGATAAATAACGACTACCCACCCCGAGACGCATAAATGTTCCCGTAATGTTCGTTTCGGTCCCGGAATCAAACGAATCACGCCACCCCTTGTAGACCAGTATCTTAGCTGCCCATGATGATGTAGAATCTGAGGGAAGCGTTGGAAGACGCTGAGTTTCTCCGGCGGCACCGTTTTTATGATTTGTTCTCATTCCGGCCTGCAGTCGGGCGGGAAGAGGGATCAAACAGGGAGTGTCTGGCCCGGATGACGACAGCGATGACGGTATAAAGCACGATATATGACGAGATACATGACAAGGAACGCACCGGTTTTGTGGAGAGATGAGACATGCCGTTGAACGCTCGCATGGATGCCGTCGGGGATTATCCCTTCGACCGCCTGCGCGCCCTTCTGGGGGCGCTTGAGCCCCCGACCGGTGTTACGCCTATCCCGTTATCCCTGGGTGAACCACAGCACGCGCCACCGGCTTTCCTTGCCGAGACAGTCGCACGCGAGACCGCGGGCTGGTCAAAATACCCGCCGATGCGTGGCACGGAACCGGCACGTGCCGCCATTGCAGGCTGGCTGACGCGGCGTTACGGGCTGCCCGAAAATATGGTCGATCCCGAAACTATGGTGATCCCTGTATCCGGGACCCGGGAAGCGCTCTTCATGATCGCGCTGGCCGCCGTGCCCGAAACGAAAAATGGCAGGAAGCCGGTCGTGCTGATGCCCAACCCGTTCTATCAGGTTTATCTGGGGGCGGCCGTAATGGCGGGCGCGGAGCCGGTATTTGTGCCCGCAGACAGTGAAAACGGTTTCTTGCCGGATTTTGCGTCTCTTCCCGAAGACATTCTCGAACGGACGGCGCTTGCCTATTATTGTTCCCCGGCGAACCCGCAGGGTGCCATTGCCCCGATGGAGACGATGAAGACCCTGGTAAATCTCGCACGCCAGCATGATTTTCTTCTGATTTCCGACGAATGCTATAGCGAACTTTATTACGGCGCACCGCCGACCGGCGGCGCCGAAGCCTGTGCCGCCCTGGGCGATGATGGCCCGGGTGCCATGCGCAATGTCGTGGTCATGAATTCCCTGTCGAAACGTTCAAGTGCGCCGGGGCTGCGGTCAGGCTTCGTGGCCGGCGATGCAAACCTGATCAAACGTTTTTCCCGCCTGCGCGACTATGGTGGAGCGCCGCCCCCGCTGCCACTGCTTGCCGCAGCATCCGCCCTCTGGTCGGATGAAGAGCACGTTGTTGCCAATCGCGTGCTCTATGCGGAAAAATACGTCGTCGCAGAGGAAATCCTCGGCGGGAAATATGGTTATTACAGTCCCGCGGGCGGATTTTATCTCTGGCTTGCCGTTGGGGATGGTGAAGCCGCCGCCCGTGCACTCTGGGGCGATGCCGGGGTGCGGGTTATCCCCGGTGAATACCTTGCCCGCGAAGCGGACGGGCACCACCCGGGCGCCGGCTATATTCGGCTCGCGCTTGTCCACGACCTCGAAACCACCCGTGACGCGCTGACGCGCATCACCAAAGTATTGTAAGCGGGAGCATATCATGGCCAGTCGAACCCGGAACGCCGGACGCACAACGTTTCTCTCACCGGAAATGCAGGCATTCCTGCGTCGCCGTTTGCAGGAACTTGCCGGTATCGTCCTCTTCCTGTCGGGGCTGGCCCTCAGTGTAGCGGTTCTTGGATATGATTCTTCCGATCCGTCATGGAATCACTCCGTTGCCCGCGAGGCCGCAAACCCGTTGGGCATGAGCGGCGCCTGGATCTCCGATTTCCTCATACAGAGTATCGGTGCCACCGCGATCCTGCCGGCGGCCGTACTGATGATCTGGGGATGGCGGATCGGCGCACATCGTGAAATGGGCCGGGCATGGCTCCGGCTGTCGGCTTTGCCGGCAACGCTTTTGCTGGCAACCATCGCCCTTGCAGCGCTGGGCACGCCCGGGTTCTGGCCGTTAAAAATAGGCCTTGGCGGCATTACCGGATCGGTTCTTCTGACTGATATCGGGGCGCTTGCCGCTGCCATAGGCAGTCCGGTCTGGCCGTTTTCACTGGCAATCGGTGTCCTCGCGATTATGGCATTTGCGCTTACGCTCGGTCTCAGCCGCAGTGAATGGACGTCGGGTCTCCGGCGTGCCGGCCGCCTTGGTGGCAGCACTGCCAAAGCCGGCCTGACCGGCGGCCGCTGGTCGGGACGGATGGCGCAGCGTATCGGTGGTACATCCTGGTCAATGTTCCGCCGTGTGCGTGTTCCGTCCTTCGGCGACAGACGGGCGCCCGATTATATCGATGTGGAGGACGACCCCGAAGTGATCGAAGCCGATGACCGAGGGAGCCGCCGCCGCGAACCGAAGCTGAGCGCCCCGCGCGGCCGCAGCGAGGATCGGTTAGAAAAGCCGGAAAAGAAGAAGATTGTCGCGCCGAGACGCAAAAAACCCGCGGCCGGTAAACGGGCTGCGGAGGCAGATCAGCAGCGGCTTGATCTCAACACAGGGGAATACACCCTGCCGCCGCTCGATGTTCTCGACGAGCCCCCCGAGGATTACGGACAGAACAAGCAGGATGAAGATGCCCTGTCCGAAAACGCCCGGCTCCTTGAATCCGTACTTGAAGATTTCGGCGTACGCGGTCGGATCGTCAAGGTTCGTCCGGGTCCGGTTGTCACTTTGTACGAGCTGGAGCCCGCACCGGGTACGAAGTCATCCCGCGTTATCAGCCTTGCGGATGATATTGCCCGGTCGATGAGTGCCGTGTCCGTGCGTGTTGCCGTCGTCCCTGGAAAGAATGTCATCGGTATCGAGCTGCCGAACGCCACGCGTGAACTGGTGACCCTGCGCGAGCTGGTCGAATCCAAGGATTTCGAAAAGCATACAGGTGCGCTGACACTGGTTCTCGGTAAGGATATCGGCGGTGGCCCCAGTATGGTCGATCTCGCCCGGATGCCTCATCTGCTGATCGCAGGGACGACCGGCTCCGGTAAGTCCGTTGCGGTGAACACGATGATCCTGTCGCTCCTGTACCGGCTGACGCCGGAACAGTGCCGGTTCATCATGATCGATCCGAAGATGCTCGAACTGTCCGTCTATGACGGTATTCCGCATCTGTTGTCCCCGGTTGTCACAGACCCGTCCAAGGCGGTTGTCGCTTTGCGCTGGGCGGTCCGCGAGATGGAAAACCGATATCGCGCGATGTCCAATCTCGGTGTTCGCAACATCAATGGTTACAACCAGCGCATAACCGACGCGGCCAAAAAAGGTGAAACCCTGATGCGGTCAGTGCAGACCGGATTCGACCCCGAAAGCGGCGAGCCGATCTACGAAGAACAGGCCTACGACATGAACCCGTTGCCCTATATCGTCGTGATCGTCGACGAGATGGCTGACCTGATGCTGGTCGCGGGCAAAGAGGTTGAGGGGGCGGTTCAGCGTCTTGCCCAGATGGCCCGTGCCGCTGGTATTCATGTGATCATGGCAACCCAGCGTCCGTCGGTCGATGTCATTACCGGCACGATTAAGGCGAACTTCCCGACCCGTATCTCATTCCAGGTGACATCGAAGATCGACAGTCGCACCATTCTGGGCGAAGGCGGCGCTGAACAGCTGCTCGGCCAGGGTGACATGCTGTATATGGCGGGCGGCGGGCGGATCAGCCGCGTCCACGGTCCGTTTGCGTCAGATGAAGCCGTCGAACGCGTCGTCAGCTTCCTTCGCGCGCAGGCGGAACCCGACTATATCGAAGAGGTCACCGAGGGCGATCATGAAAGCCCCTTCATCCCGTCAGGTGACGAGAGCAGTGGATCCGGCAGTGGGTCGGGTGATGACGAAATGTACGACCGTGCGGTGGCAGTTGTATGCCGTGAACGGAAGGCATCCACCAGCTTCGTCCAGCGTCATTTGCAGATCGGCTATAACCGTGCAGCGCGCATCGTCGAACGGATGGAGGCGGAAGGCGTGATCAGCCGTGCCAATCATGCCGGTAAACGCGAAGTGCTGGCGCGCGATATTGATAGTGCAGAAATGTAAAAAGATGGCTGGAACGGGATGCCTTACAATTGCCCTATCGCGAGCCTATATAAGGGTCATGACAGGATTTGCCCGTTTTATTGTTATGGTGTTTCTGCTCGCCGGGTTTTCCGCGCCTGCCGTTGCGGCTTACCGGATTACCGATCAGGACCGGGCAGATATTGCGCGGATAGAAGCTTATCTGAATACGATTGAATCCCTGCGGAGCAAGTTTGTGCAGCTTTCCACCGGCGGCAAGGTGGCAGAGGGGACTATTTTTATAGAGCGCCCCAAACGCCTGCGGCTGCAATACCGGAATCCGTCGAATATTCAGGTCTATGCCAATGGCAATTGGCTCGCTCATGTTGATACCGACCTCGAAGCCGTCTGGCATGTGCCGTTGAAATCCACGCCGGCCGCATTTCTGGTTCGCGATCGGATTTTGCTGAGTGGTGATATCTCCGTCGAGCGCGTTATACGGGACGCGCGGACGGTCTCTGTATCGTTGTTCCAGACCGATGAGCCAGATGCCGGTCGTTTCGTCCTTACGTTCACGGCGGCGCCCCTTGCGCTGCGTAAATGGACCGTCACCGATGTGCAGGGTATTTCGACCTCGGTCAGCCTTGTCGCACCGAAGTTCAATGTCTCAATTCCCCGGGACGTGTTTATTTTTGACGAGACGAAATTCGAACCTGAACTGCATTCAAATTAGGATACGCGCGGTGATATTCAGCGTATTTCCGGCCGTACATATTGCCGACAGGGTAGTGACGTGATAGCCCTTATCCATGGTCGATAACGCTCCGAAACCGCTTGTAGGCATACCTGCCAGCCAGATTTTTCTCCCCAGCCATTCCATGGCACAGCATGGAGCGGGAGAGCGATATATCCGCGCCGTCGCCGATGGTGCAGGCGCGATGCCAATGGTTATTCCAGCCCTTGCAGAAGACTACAATTTCGCAGATCTCGCCAGCCGGTTGGACGGATTGATGCTCACCGGCGGGCGCGCAAATGTTGAACCGCATCATTATGGCGGCCCTCCCTTTCCCGAAGACGAAATCCGCGATCCATTGCGGGATAACACCGTGTTGCCGCTCGTCCGTGCCTGTGTCGAACAGGGTGTGCCGGTGTTCGGTTCCTGCAGGGGGATCCAGGAAATAAATGTCGCCATGGGTGGTTCGCTGCACTACCGGGTTCACGAAGTCGACGGCTTTAACGATCACCGCATGCCGCGTGAGGGCGATTTGGAGCACAAATTCAGCGAGCGCCACCTGGTTGTGACGCTGGAAGACGGGCTCTTTCACAAACTCTGCGGCGCGCGCGAGATCATGGTCAATTCACTTCACGCCCAGGCAGTAGACGCGCTGGCGCCCGGGTTCGAAATCGAATGCGTATCGCTGGACGGCGTCACAGAGGGCATTCGCCATACATCGTCCAAAGCATTCTGTGTCGGCGTCCAATGGCATGCGGAGTGGCGCTTTGACCAAAACGCCTTGTCCATGGGCCTGTGGCGCGAATTCGGTGCTGCATGTCGTGAACGTGCCGTTGAGCGCACCGGCAAGAAAATCGCCGCCGAATAAACAAAACATCAAGGACGGCCCGTATGCGTATCGTTTCCTGGAATATCAACTCTGTACGTCTGCGGATCGACACGCTGAAGAAAGTTGCCGACGCGTTGCAGCCTGATTTTATGTGTCTGCAGGAGACAAAAGCGCAGGATTCGGATTTCCCCACCGATGCGATCACGGAAGCGGGGTTCACCCGGCAGCTCGTGCGCGGGATGAAGGGTTATAACGGTGTCGCCATATTATCCAACGCGGCAATGTCCGACGGCGGCAGCCGGGACTGGTGCGCACGTGAGGATTGCCGCCATGTCGCGGCCGATATCGGCGACAAGACCTTTCTGCATAATTTCTACGTCCCCGCCGGCGGCGATGAGCCGGACCCGAAGATCAACGAAAAGTTCGCGCACAAGATGGACTTCCTGAGCGAAGCGACCGACTGGTCGGCCAAGTTGCCCAAAAAAGGCCGGCATATCATGGTCGGTGACCTAAACATCGCACCGCATGAAAACGATGTCTGGTCGCACAAGCAGTTGCTCAAAGTCGTCAGTCATACACCGGTCGAGATTGACGCGCTGGAAGCTTGGCGCGCGGCCCACGGCTGGGTGGATGCGATCCGCGCCATCGTGCCGGAGGATGAAAAGCTCTATTCCTGGTGGAGTTACCGCAATCGTTCATGGCCCGGCAGCGACAAGGGGCGCAGGCTCGACCATATCTGGGTCAGCCCGGCACTTGCCCCGAAAGTGACCGATGCCGGTGTTTACCGTGATGCCCGCGGTTGGGAAAAACCGTCGGACCATGCGCCGATCTGGGCCGATATCGACATCTAGGCTTTTGACCCCGCTCTTGCAGCGACGCGGGACGCGGTTTACATGACATTATGGATACAGCCGATCAAAGCGTGATTGAAACTGCCACGGATCCTGTCTGCGGCATGACCGTCGATACGTCAGCGGGAAAACCGCGTCATGATCATGATGGCGAGACCTATCATTTCTGCGGTCAGGGCTGTTGCGACCGCTTTGCCGCCGACCCTCAACATTACCTGTCGGGTGCGCATCTTGAAGCGGCAGCCAACGCGCCTGCCGGCACCATGTTTACCTGTCCGATGGACCCCGAAATCATACAGGAAGGCCCCGGCAGCTGCCCGGTCTGCGGTATGGCGCTGGAACCTATGGGCATACCGCCCGCCGATGCCGGTCCGAACCCCGAACTGGTCGATTTTACGCGGCGTTTTTTCGTCGGTGCGATACTGGGCGTCCCACTGGTCGCTGTGTCCATGGGCCCGATGGCCGGTCTGCCGGTCAAGGAATGGCTGTCCGGTCTGGGCGGCGCGCATATGGCGGCGTGGGTGGAACTGGTTCTGGCGACCCCGGTGGTGCTGTGGTGTGGCTGGCCGTTTCTCGTCCGCGGTGCGCGCTCTGTCATAACCGGCAATCTCAACATGTTCACACTGATCGCCCTTGGCGTCAGCGCGGCGTTTTCGTTCAGTGTCGTGGCGACGGTTGCCCCCGGCATATTCCCGGGCGGATTCCGCCAGCCCGATGGCTCGGTCGGGGTCTATTTCGAGGCGGCGGCTGTGATTGTCGTCCTTGTCCTGTTGGGACAGATGCTGGAACTTCGTGCCCGCGAACAGACGGGCAGTGCCCTGCGCGCCCTGCTCGACCTGGCTGCCAAGTCTGCGCGCCAGATCAAAGACGACGGCACCGAGGTGGAAATCGCCCTCGAAGAGGTCAAAACCGGCGATCGCCTGCGCGTCCGCCCGGGTGAAAAAATCCCCGTCGACGGTATCGTGGTCGATGGCCGCTCATCGGTCGACGAATCCATGCTGACCGGGGAACCTGTACCTGCCGAGAAAAATGTCGGGGATATCGTAACCGGGGCAACCATCAACGGCACGGGGGCGCTGATCATGGAGGCGACCCATGTCGGCGGTGACACCATGCTGTCACGCATTGTCGATATGGTTGCCGCCGCCCAGCGCAGTCGTGCGCCGGTACAGAAAGTCGCTGACCGGGTGGCCGGTATTTTTGTGCCCGCCGTGGTGCTCAGCGCGATCGCCGCCTTTATCGTCTGGGCATCCTTCGGCCCTGAACCGTCTCTCGCCTATGCGGTGGTCGTCGCCGTGTCGGTGCTGATCGTCGCCTGCCCCTGCGCGCTTGGGCTCGCCACACCGATGTCGATCATGACCGCGACCGGGCGAGGCGCGCGCGCCGGTGTACTGATCCGCGATGCCGAGGCGCTTGAACGACTCGCAGGTGTCGACACCCTGATTGTCGACAAGACCGGTACGTTGACGGCAGGCAAGCCCGCGCTGTCGGCGGTCGTTGCGGCAGCAGGGCAGGTTGAGGCAGACATCCTGCGTTTGGCCGCCAGTCTGGAACGCGGGTCGGAGCATCCGCTGGCCGATGCCATCGTCAGTGCCGCTGCTGACCGCGGCCTTGTGCTGTCCGACGCGCAGGATTTTGATGCGGTCACCGGCAAAGGCGTCACGGGTATGGTCGACGGTAAACGCGTCCTGCTCGGCAACCGGGCGCTGCTCGACGATGCCGGTATCGAGACGGCTCAGATCGCGGCGGAGGCCGATATGCGCCGGGATGCGGGTGAAACGGCCATGTTCGTCGCAATCGACAGTGCGCTCGCAGGCCTGATCGCGGTCGCCGACCCGATCAAGGACACCACGCCGGAAGCCCTGGCCCGTCTGCACGCGAGCGGTCTTAAAATCGTCATGGCGACCGGCGACAGCACCCGCACTGCTCAGGCCGTTGCCGCGAAGCTCGGTATTACGGACGTCCGTGCCGACCTGCTGCCCGAAGACAAGGGCGCGCTGATCGCGGAACTGCAGGCGGCGGGAGCGAAGGTCGCCATGGCCGGGGACGGGGTGAACGATGCACCTGCTCTGGCCCAGGCCGATGTCGGCATTGCCATGGGTACAGGCGCCGATGTCGCTATTGAAAGTGCCGGCATCACGCTGGTTAAAGGCGATCTGACCGGCATCGTGCGGGCGCGTATTTTGGCAAAGGCCACCATGGCGAATATCCGCCAGAACCTGTTTTTTGCTTTTATCTACAACACCGCGGGCGTGCCGATCGCCGCGGGCGTGCTGTTCCCGGTCTTCGGTATCCTGCTCTCGCCGATGTTCGCGGCGGCGGCGATGAGCCTGTCATCGGTATCGGTGGTGGGCAATGCGCTGCGGTTGAGACGGGTCCGGCTCGGGTAAGGCAGGTCCGCCGGTTCTAACCCCGAACCCGGTTTATATAATACCGACCCGGGTTAACGCCCTCGGGCAGTGGCTGGGCTTCCCAGTTGCTGACCGTGTATTCCTGATCGCTGCACACCAGACCGCCCGGCGCCATCAGCGCGTTGACGAGGGGGGCGATGGTGGCGACCAGCTTTGCGTTCAGATCCCGCCTGCTGGAACCGATATCGCAATGGGCGAGGGCGGCCGGTGCGCCGATACGGCTCATCGCGTCCGCGAGGGTTTCCGTGACGTCACCCAGGATCATGTGATTGTCATCAGGGGTGCAGTCCGGGTGGGCTGCGACGCGCTGGTCGAAGACGAAAATTTCGCGGTCGGGGAACAGGTCGCGCAGGTGATCGTATGTACGGCCGTTGCCGAGACCGAGTTCCAGGATCGGGCCGGGCACATCGGCGATCATGTCCACTGCCATGTTCAGGCAGTCACGTTGCGCCGAGACGCGCCGGATAAAGGAGTCGAGTCTGCTCATCGGAGAGGTCTCATTCTGTCTGGTTTCTGATATCGCCGCCTACCGTCCTGCGGTAAGCGGCTGCTGGCTTGCCGTTCACGGGGCGCTGTTGGCCTCGCGGAGTTGTGCTGTCGTGGCTTCCAGCCTGTGGGCGAGCTCGCGCATGATTTCGCCCGACATGTCCGGGAATTCGCTGATCAGCCGGAAGAACAGGTCCTTGGTGATCGCCAGTGTCGTCAGTTCGGTTTCGGCGCGGATCGTTGCCGTGCGGGGCACATCAATCAGGATCGCAATTTCACCGACGAAGTCGTTCATGCCAACCTTGGCGACGGAGAGCTCTCCGTGCGGGGTGTCGACCACAACGTCCGCCTGCCCGTCGAGAATGATATAGGCGGCATCGCCCGGGTCACCCTGGTGAAACAGTTCCTGACCTGCGGGAAACGTCAGCCGTTCGCTGGTAAAGGCGAGCAGTTTGAGTTTTGACGGTTCGATTTTTGCAAACAGCGGCACGCTGCGCAGGGCCTCGACCTCTTCGTTCAGGCTCACATCTTCCTCCCGGACTTACTTCTGAAAATCATACGCGTCGTCTGTTTCAATGTCATCGCGGCAAAACTATTCAGCCTGAACCAGATCGTGCAGGGCGGTGCCTTCGCGATTCAGCTCCTCGAAGGTTCCCTGTTCAATCACCCGGCCCGATTTCATCACCAGGGCGCGGTCGAAATCCGACGCCATGGAGGGGCGATGTACGGCCCAGATCAGACCGCGCCCGTCGAATTCCTGTTTGAGCCCTGCAAGGATTGCGGTCTGCGCGGCGCCGTCCAGGCTGCCGGTTGCCTCGTTGAGGATCAGCACATCCGGGCGTTTGAGGATCGCGCGCGCAATGCCTAGCTTCTGCCGCTGGGCACTCGACAGGCGTCCGCCACCATTGCCGACATGGAAACTGAGACCGACTTCCATCACCGCGGCCCGCAGACCGAGATCGTCTATCACCTGGGCGATAATCTCACCGACACGTTCGCCGCCCCGTGCCTGACCGTAGGCCAGTTTGCCGAACAGGATATTGTCCTGCAGCGATGCGGCAGCGTTATATCCGTTGACATCAAAGAATTCGACCATGCCCTTGAATTCTTCCGGCAGGTTGGCGGCGAATGCCTTGCGGGCTTTCAGAATGCGTTGTTGCAGGTCGTCGTCGATGACGCCGAGGCGATGGCGCGCGGGAGATACCTTGAATGGCAGGGACAACAGCATCGTGCGTTCTTCCGGGCGCAGGGTTGCAATACCATCGCGGTTTATCCGGGTCAGTATGGCCTGGTATTCCGGCAGGTCCTCGGCGGAAATAAAACTGAACTGTTCGAAGAACGGATGACCCGGCGGGAGGTCGGCGAACAGTTCCGTCATCGTCGACGCGATCTGCTGTCCGGTATCAAGCAGGACGTCGATCAGGCCTTCACGCTCTAACAGGTCGATCACATAGGTATTTTCGGTCAGGCGTTCCATGTCGAATCCGCTGCCGATAGCCGTGCCGAATAGCAGGTTTTCGCCGAGGGTCGCATTGTCATTGTATTTTTCAGGATCGAAACCTTCGACAAGCGCCGCGATTTCAGGGTCCGTCAGCCGGGTATGAAATTCGGCACGTGCTTTCAGGAACTGTTCTGCGAGACCGGGCTGGGTCGCCGGGTCGATCGAACCGCGCAGCCCCAGCTGATAAATATCGCCGTCGAGCGTAACCATTTTAAGGGTCTCGAAGATCCGTAATAGCAGGGCATGGTCGTCCGGCGCGTCCGCCGCATCGTAATCGATCCAGTCAGCGTTGATGTCATCCGTCGAATTGCCGGCAGCAATGGCCTCCACCCGCCATTTCTCTGTCGCCTGACGTGTCGCTTCATCGTATTCAGCATCCCGCAGAGGCAGGTGCTTGACGCCATAGAGCAGGTTGTCCCGCACCGTCGTCGAGAACATATAGGCGGACGATCCGACATAGGCGAGCCTGCGCCCGGTGACCGCTTCCGGCAGAGTGTCTGCTGCCTGTCCGCCCAATCGCAAGGTCCCTGCAGTGGGTGACAGCAGGCGTGCGAGCATTTGGGTTGTTTCGTCCTTGCCTGACCCACCACCGCCGATAATGGCGACGTGTTCTGCGGCATCGACCATGAACGACACGCCTTCGACCAGAGCGGCGCCCGTATCGTCAATAAGGGACAGGTTGGACGCTGCAATTTCTCCCGACAGGGGTGCGATCGCGTCAGGTTCGTCCAACTGGCGCGATTCTTCTGCCAGTCCCACCGGCTGGAACTGTTCCATGACCTGTTCGTACTTGATCTTGGCGTCCGCCTGGCGCTGATAGAAGTTCAGGAGTTCCTTCCAGGGGGCTGCAAGATCTTTATGGGCCGCGATTGCCGCCATCAGCGTGCCAATTTCGAGCTCGCCCTTGATCGCAAGGTAGCCGCCAATGGCATAGAACGAGAAAGGGCCCAGCTGGTTGATCGTGTTGTTCAGGAACTTGACGATGAATTTCCAGATATAGATCTGGAGGCGGACTTCGTAGATCGCTCCAAGCCGGTGCGAAAAATCGGCCCGTTCGCGGCGTGCGGTGTTATGAGCGTGAATTTCCTGGACCCCGGCGACGGTCTCGCCGATCCGGTCCGATAGCTGGCGGACCAGGCGTACGCGTTCCTTGCCGAGAAGGTTAACGCGGCGTTGCAGCTTGGGGATCAGGTATCCCTGCAGCGGATATAGCGCGACGGCTGCAAGCGCCATGTACCAGTTCTGCACGAACAGAAAGGCCAGGATGACGATAAGATAGCCACCCTGAAAGATCGGCAGCTTGAAAGCATCGCCGATAAACCCGCCGAGCGGCTCGACTTCGGCGGTGACCATGGTCACGATCTCGGATGACGATGTTTTGCGGAACTGCGGGAGTGGAAAGCGGAGAACCCGGCCGTAAAGGTCGAAACGGAGCCTGCGCAGCATCCGTTCTCCGGTAATTCCGGCATATACGTTGATAACGTATTTAAATGCCTGGTTTATGATCACCAGTCCCAGGAATATGCCGCATAGCAGCCATAGATACTCGACCTGGTCGAATTGAATCTGTGACACGGATGTCGGGAAAGTCGTGTCTTTTCCCTGAATCGCGCTATTTACGATCAGTTTCGGTAGTTCGTAGAACGCATACAGGAACGGGAAGGATGCCGTCGCCATAATCGTCAACACCACTTGGCGGCGCATCGAATAACGGATGATATAGCGGTAAATGCTTTTTTCCATGGTGATCCCGCTTGTGGCGCCAAGAAGAGAATGTCTTCAGCTTTTACAGTACTGGCGCAATTTTTACGATAGGCGACCGCAAAATGGCAAAGACTTTGTGAAAGAGGATACGTCGCTGCCGCTTTCTGTACAGTGACGGCTGTCACAGCGACGCGGGGCCTGTACACCTAGAATTACCAAAACCGGAACGCGGTAATCTCAGGTTGGGCGTAAGGGCTAGCTGTGCGATATTCGCGCAAATAGTACGAGGTGGATACAGGATGATATCTGAGAGGGGCCATCAGCGCGCACTCATATACAGCCACGACAGTTTTGGTCTGGGCCACCTGCGTCGTTGCCGGGCTATCGCGCATGCGCTGGTTGATCAAAATCCGGATATGTCCGTCATTATTCTGTCCGGGTCGCCCATTATCGGTAATTTCGATTTTCGCCGCCGCGTCGATTTCGTCCGTGTGCCTGGCGTTATCAAGCTGCGGAACGGCGACTACACGTCTTACAGTCTCGATCTCGATATAGAAGAGACCGTCGCGTTGCGGGCCTCGATCATCAAACATACTGCTGAAATTTTCGATCCCGATATCTTCATTGTCGACAAGGAACCTCTCGGCCTGCGCGGCGAAGTGGCTGAAACGCTCGAAATGCTGAAAGAGCGGGGCACCCCGCTGGTGCTTGGCCTCCGCGATGTCATGGACGAACCCTCCCTTCTGGCCCCCGAATGGAAACGTAAGAACGTCATGCCGGCACTGGAAAACCTGTATGACGAAATATGGGTCTATGGCCTGCCGCAGATATGCGACCCGCTTGCCGAAATCGACCTGACGCCGCAGGTCCGCCGCAAAATGGTGTTTACCGGCTATCTTGAGCGTGAGGACGCGCGCGGCGCTCCGACGGCCGACCATGCTATTCCGTTTGATCGGCCCTATCTGCTGGTAACGCCCGGCGGTGGCGGTGATGGCGAAGCGCTGGTCGACTGGGTCCTGCGGGCCTATGAGACGGATGCGACTGCGCCTTACCCGGCATTGCTTGTTTTCGGTCCGTTCATGCAGCAGGAAAAGCAGGCCGAATTTGCCCGGCGGGCGGCGGCTCTGAAACTGGTCGAAGCGATAACGTTCGAAGCGAATATCGAACCGCTAATTCAGGGCGCCGCGGGGATTGTCGCAATGGGCGGCTATAATACGTTCTGCGAAATTCTGTCCTTCGACAAGCCGGCGCTGGTTGTGCCGCGCACCGTGCCGCGAATGGAACAGTATATCCGTGCCGACAGGGCCCAGGAATTGGGTTTGCTGCGTATGCTCGTCGATGACGGTGTCCGCCGCGCACAGGATATGGCAACGGCGCTCCGCCATCTGCCGCAGCAAAACCGTCCGTCGGACGTCGTGGTGCCGGGCCTGCTGGACGGGTTGCCCAATGTAAACCGGCTGGCGCGCCGGCTCAGCGACAGGCGTGGCAAATCGCTTGCCGCCGTCGCCGAGAGCGGATGAGCGGATACGACATTTTATGACGGGCAGGACTGCTATCGTCGTGAAGGGATATCCGCGGCTATCGGAAACCTTTATCGCCCAGGAAATCCGTGGACTCGAATTGCGCGGGATGGATATCGAGATCGTTTCCCTGAGACACCCGACCGAAAAACACACTCATCCCGTTCATGCCGAGATAGAAGCGCCTGTGCGCTATTTACCGGAATATCTTTATCAGGAACCGCGACGGGTTTTCGCCGCCTGGCGGGCGGCGCGGAAACTGGCGGGATACCGGGCAGTTCGCCGGACCTGGCTGCGTGACCTGTGGCGCGACAGGACACCCAACCGTATTCGCCGGTTCGGGCAGGCGCTGGTACTGGCGCATGAACTACCGGATGATATTGATCATATTCACGTTCATTTCCTCCACACACCGGCCTCGGTTGCACGCTATGCCGCCGAGATGACCGGAAAACGCTGGACTGTTTCGGCCCATGCGAAGGACATCTGGACGTCCCCCGACTGGGAAATCCGTGAAAAGCTCGATTCCTGCGACTGGCTGGTGACATGCTCCGCTTATGCGCGAAATCATCTGGCAGGTCTTGATTCAAGCGGCACGCGGGTCGAGCTCGTCTATCACGGCCTCGACAGCTCCCGCTTTCCGGCGGCCCCGGAAAGACGGCCAATGCGCGATGGACGGGACCCGGATGATCCCCTGCTTATTTTGTGTGTCGGGCGTGCCGTCGAGAAAAAGGGCCACGATATCCTGCTGGACGCCCTCGGTCGGTTGCCCGATGACCTCAACTGGCGGCTCTGGCATATCGGCGGTGGCGAGTTACGCGATAAATTGCGCGCCCAGGCGGAACGCCTCGGTATTGCTGATCGTGTTGAGTGGTTCGGGGCGCTTCCCCAAGGCGAGGTTATAGAACGGTATCGCAACGCTGACCTTTTTACCCTGGCAAGCCGGGTCGGGGATGATGGTGACCGGGATGGCCTGCCAAACGTATTGATGGAAGCGCAAAGTCAGGCACTGGCCTGTGTCGCGACCGATGTATCGGCGATTCCGGAATTGATTGTCGATGGTGAAACCGGCGTGTTGATCCCGTCAGAGGACTCGGCGGCGTTGTCGGCGGCGATTGTCGATCTGGCAGGAAACCCGGAACGCCGCCTGTTCCTGGGGCGCGCCGGTGAGGCCCGCGTTCGTGGTACGTTTTCGTTCACCGTAGGTGTCGACCGGCTCATCGAGAAATTCGGTGTGGCGGATGACGCGGCCGGCCGCGACGCCGCCTGAGATGGTGAGTTGAGTATGCAGATAGCCTTTCCCGCCTCGATGTTTGGTTCGCCTGTTATGTCTGCTGGCAGGTCGGCGGGCGAGCACCATGCTGCTCGCTACCGCCGCAATAAAATTTCTGAAACCACAATGAAGGTCTACGCTGCATGACGCCTATTGCACTCATTCGCCATGGTCCGACCGACTGGAATGCGGAACATCGCCTGCAGGGCCGTGTGGACAGACCGTTATCTGATGAAGGACGGGAAAAGGTTTCGACCTGGGCAGTTCCGGATGCCTACAGGGACTTTCACTGGGTCTCCAGCCCGCTGAGCCGTGCGCAGCAGACGGCGGCGTTGTTATCGCTCGACATCAAACAGCTCGAACCGGCCATTATCGAGATGGATTGGGGAGATTGGGAAGGGCACACCCGTGACGAGCTGGAGGTGATTTATGGAGACGAGGTCGGGAAGCGCGCGGCGCTAGGGCTCGACCTGCGGCCGCATAATGGCGAGAGTCCGCGCGACCTGCGTGACCGGTTTGGTGTCTGGGTGCGCAGCGTCGTGGAGACGGGTGTCCCCACCGGGGCTGTATGTCATCAGGGGGTAATCCGCGCTGCCCTGTCGCTTGCGACAGACTGGAGCATGGTCGGAAAACCGCCCCAGAAAATGGACTGGGCCAGCGTGCACCTGTTCAACGCGCACGCGGATGGGACACTCGAAATCGCAGAACTGAATATCAGCCTGTCACAGGAAGATGCCGGGTGAGCAAGCCACATGTCTTTTTCTGGGTCCAGCATCTTCTGGGTATCGGTCACCTGCAGCGCACCGCGACCCTTGCACGTGCTTTTCGGCGCGCCGGGATGACGGTCACCGTTGTATCGGGCGGGCATGAAGTTCCGGGACTGGATCTGGGCGGGGCAACGCTTGTGCAGCTGCCGCCGGTCCGCGCGGCGGACAAGTATTTCAAAATCCTGGTCGATGATACTGATTCCGAAATTGACGATGCTTTCCGCGAAAATCGCTGTGAATTGTTGCTGGCCGCCTATCGTGCGGCCGTACCCGATGTGGTGATCACCGAGTTGTTTCCGTTCGGCCGCCGGCAGCTGCGCCGGGAATTGACGGTTCTGCTCGACGCGGCCAGGGCACAACCCCTGCCGCCTCTTATCGTTTCTTCGGTCCGGGATATCCTGGTCGAGCCACCGAAGCCCGAACGGGTCGCCGAAATGCTTGAACGGGTCGAGACCTATTACGACCGGGTGATGATCCACGGCGATCCCACATTGATTCCCTTCGATGAGACCTTTGCCCATGCGGACCGGATCGCTGATCGCGTGGCTTATACCGGTTACGTTGTCGACATGCCGCAAAAGGTACCCGGCGGCCCCGGAACCGACGAGGTAATCGTGTCTGCAGGCGGCGGTGCCGTCAGCGAGGAACTGTTCCGTGCCGCGATGGCTGCCCGGCCCCTGACCCGTCTTGCCAACCGGACATGGCGCATTCTTGCCGGGCACGCCCTGGCGGATGACGTGTTGGAGTCAGTTGCCGGGGATGCGCCTGAAGGTGTTGTCGTTGAACGCGCCCGGTCCGATTTTCCGACACTGATGGCGAATTGTACCCTTTCGATCAGCCAGGGGGGCTACAACACGGTGATGGAAATGATGACCGCCGGGACGCGTGGCGTCATCGTGCCTTATGCCGGTGGGCTGGAAACGGAACAGACGCTGAGGGCGCGGCTGCTGGAGAACCGCAGCGGTATTCGCACGATTCCCGAAGACACGCTGAACCCGGCGGCATTGGCGGCGGCAGTCGATGCTGCGCTTGATGCCCCTCCCCCCGACGCGTCGGGGCTGGATACCGGTGGCGCTGACAAAAGTGCTGCTTTGATCGAAGTCTGGCTTGGCCAGAGAGAAGGAAATGTTGCATGACCGGATGGGATCGATTGTCGATCGAACTCGATGCCTGGTCGGCGGCAGGCCGGGCCGCTGAATTCTGGTGGCGGGATGACGATGCGATCGACACCACGCCGGCGCTGGACCGCCTGCTTTCCCTGCGGGCCGCCCTGGACCTGCCATTGGCGCTTGCGGTCATTCCGGCCAATGCCCGCCCGGCGCTTATCCCGGCGCTGAAGGGGCAGGCGGGTATCGATATCCTGCAACACGGCTATGCCCATGTCAGTCATCGGCCCGAGGGTGAAAAGAAGGCCGAACTCGGGGCCGACCGGGATCTCTGGGACATCGCGCGCGAGGTGTCCGATGGACGTGGGCGGATGCTTGGTCTGTTCGATGGTGATTGGCTCGATGTCATGGTTCCGCCGTGGAACCGCATAGACCCTGCGGTCATAAACCTTTTGCCCGGATTGGGGTTTCACGGCCTGAGCACGTTCAACGCACGCGCGGCGGACGGTATCTCCTCTGATCTGACTGTCGTTAATACCCATGTCGACATCATCGACTGGGTCGGAACACGGGAATATGCCGGTGATGACGCCGTACTCTCCGCCGCGGTTGAACACCTGGCGGCGAAACGCACAGGCAGTGCCGACCCGGCGGAAGCGACCGGTATTCTGTCCCACCATCTGGCGCATGACGATGCCTGTTGGGGATTCATTGAAAAATTCGGGCGCTTCACCGCGCTGCACCCTGCGGTCAGGTGGCGGTCGGCCACCGACCTGTTCCCGGTGTCGTCATGACCGGATCCACGTCGCACCGTCATACGTTCAAGTCGCTGACATCCGATTATACCCGGTCCTTTGGCGGTGTTCTGGTGATGGTCCTGCCGCTTAGCAGCGTCGAAACAACCGGGACGGTCGCCTGGGCGCTTGCGGCCGGCGCCTTGTTGTTTGCGGTTTATGGTTTCAACACAATCCTGCGGCACCTTGGTGCCGTCGAATGCAATGACACCGGCATATCTGTTTCGGGGCTGTTCAGGCGGTCTGTCGCATGGACGGAGGTAACGGATGTACAGGTGCGCTATTTTTCAACCCGGCGCGATGGAAGAAAAGGCTGGATGCAACTTGTCGTCAAAAGTCCCACTGCAAGTATCCGGATCGAATCGACTCTTGCCGGGTTCACAGATATTGTTGGGGCCGCGGTGGACGCCGCGAACACGAAAGGCATCGACCTTTCATCAACGACGCTCGGAAACGCAGAAGTTCTGGGCGTTAAAACCGGGTTATTCACGTCAGGCAACGGATCCCCATGCCGGATCTCTTAAACGTCAACGACCTCAAGGTCGAATTCCACGTGACGGAAGGTGTCGTTCGCGCAGTCAACGGTGTGAGCTTTCGCGTGCCGGCAGGCAAGACTGTGGCGCTGGTTGGCGAGTCCGGCTCCGGCAAGTCAGTTGTGTCCCAGACGGTCATGGGCATCCTTCCGAAATCGGCAAAGGTCACCGGCGGCGAGGTGATTTTTCACGATCCGCGTGACGGTTCAGTCACCGATCTGCTGACCCTCGACCAGGATGGCGACAAGATGCGTTCGATCCGCGGCGGGCGGATATCGATCATCTTCCAGGAACCGATGACTTCGCTTTCGCCGGTACACACGGTGGGAGACCAGATTTCAGAAGCATTGTTTCTGCATCGAGAAGTCACCAAGGCTGAAGGGATGGAGCTGACGGCGGAAATGTTGCGGCTGGTCGGATTTCCGGATCCGAAACGGGCACTCCGCACCTATCCGTTCGAGCTGTCCGGCGGGTTGCGTCAGCGCGCGATGATTGCGATGGCCCTTGTCTGCCGCCCGGCACTATTGGTCGCGGATGAGCCGACGACGGCGCTTGATGTGACTATTCAGGCGCAGATTCTGAAATTGCTGAACGACCTGCAGTCGGATCTGCAGATGGCCGTTCTGATGATCACCCATGATCTTGGCGTGGTCGCGAATGTCGCTGATGAAATCGTCGTGATGTATCACGGCGGCGTATTGGAACGCGGAACGCTGGACGATATTTACCGCGCCCCCGGGCATGATTACCTGCGCGCACTTCTCCGGGCGGTGCCGCGGTTCAACATGAAACCGGGCGAACGTCTTATACCGCTGCGGGAAATTGAACACCGGACCGGTCACCTGCTGGCGGAACGTGAAGAAGAACCGGTCAAGCTCGATACGCCGTTGCTTCGGGTAACCGGTCTGACCAAATCCTACGAGCTTCGGAAGGGTGGTCTGTTTGCCGGTGGCGATACGCAGAAAGTACTGGCGGTCGATGATGTCAGCTTTTTCGTGCGCCAGGGTGAATGTCTGGGCCTGGTCGGTGAATCGGGTTGCGGCAAGACGACCCTGTCGAAAATGATTATGCGGGCGCTGACACCGGATTCCGGAGAGGTCGTGTTCAACGACCGCGGCCAGGACGTTGATCTGACGCAGCTGACTGAAAAGGAACTGCTGCCGTATCGGCGCAAGATACAGTTCATGTTCCAGGACCCGTTCTCGTCTCTCAATCCGCGGATGACCGTGTTCGACATCATCTCGGAGCCGTTATTGATCCATAAGATTGGCGACAAGGAATACCGCGCCGAGATGGTGCAGGAGCTGATGGCGCTGGTTGGTCTCGATCCGCGCTCGCTGAATCGCTACCCGCATTCATTTTCGGGCGGACAGCGCCAGCGTATCGGTATCGCGCGCGCCCTGGCGCTCAAGCCTGAATTACTGTTATGCGACGAGCCCGTATCGGCGCTCGACGTCTCGGTACAGGCGCAAATTCTCAATCTGATGAAGGACCTCCAGAAAGACCTGGGGCTGACCTATCTTTTCGTTTCCCATAACCTCGCCGTCGTCGACTATATCGCAGACCGCATCGCCGTTATGTGTGCCGGGCGTCTTGTGGAAACGGCGCCGCGCGATGTCTTGTTCCGCGCGCCCGTCCATCCCTATACGCGCGCGCTGCTTTCCGCGGTTCCCAAGCCCGACCCTGATTCACGGCTGGACCTGTCGGCGTTGATGGAAGGCAAGGCATCGATCCCGTCCGAATGGCCCGAACCATTCACGATTGCCGATAGCCGAGACATGACACTGGTGGATCTCGGTGATGAGCATTTTGTCCGTGCCGATCCAACCGCCGATATGAAGGCGTTCGTCGCATGATGTTTCTGAGGGTATCTGTATTGGCCGTGGCATTTGCAGCGGCCGGAGTGATGACCGGGACGGCGACGTCGGCTTTCGGCAGG
>Ga0181606_10000432_pt1 | contig 34568 bp, 27 predicted proteins | sample 041ome_10_FD_132994 | JGI IMG/M metagenome (GOLD analysis project Ga0181606, IMG submission 132994) | Coastal salt marsh microbial communities from the Groves Creek Marsh, Skidaway Island, Georgia - 041412US metaG (megahit assembly) | ecosystem: Environmental > Aquatic > Marine > Intertidal... | reverse complement strand
GGTTAATCCGCCCGCTAGTGAGCCTGCATTTTTGCTGCCACAAAAGGCCGAAAACCAGGTTCGTATTGGTCTTTTGGTACCGCTGTCGGGCCAGCATGCGGCGCTTGGTGCGGAAATCCGCCGCGGCGCCGAGATGGCCTTGTTTAAAGCGGCAAAAGATAATGTAGAGCTGTTATTTCTTGATACAAAAGCGGGTGTGGCAGCCGCAGATGCGGCACTGACCGGCGCCAAAAATGGAGTTGATATTTTTGTTGGCCCGCTATTCACCGATGCGGTGGTGGCGGCGCGTGTGGTGGCCGTGCAGCACCAAATCCCGATGTTGCTGTTATCGAACAATCGCGCCATCGCGGCGCCTGATAGCTGGCTTATGGGGTATTTGCCGGAACAACAGCTTGATGGGTTGTTGGGTCATGCGGTCAGTAGCGGTAAGACGCATTTTGGCATTGTCGCGCAAGACGCAGCTTTTGGCCAAAGATTGCTGGCGCATGCGATCAGTCGGCTGCGTGATTTCGGACTGACACCAGAAGCGGTCCGAGTGTTGACTGATGCTGATCTTGGCGATGAAGACCGCTTGAAACAAACCATCCGCGATTTTACCGGTTACCGCCCTGTAGCGCCCGATCAACCGCTTGCTGACAGTCCGTTTGACGCGGTAATTTTTGCTGGTGACCCGGCCTTTGCGCTGCGTACGGCGCCGCTATTGGCATATTATGATGTGGGGCCGGATCGCGCCATGTACCTTGGCAACGCCCTATGGAACCAGCCGCAATTATTGCGTGAACCATCTTTGCAGGGCGGGTTATTTGCAGTCCGCCCTAGTCAATTTGACACTAAATTTGTGACCAGTTGGCAAGATATTTGGCCGCAAACCCCCGGTGAATTAAGCCGTTTGGGATTTGACGCTTTGGCTTTGGTGGCAGCCTTATCGGATGTCGAAACCGCAGACACATCAGCAAGCAAATGGTCAAAAAGGCTTGTCACCAGCAGTGGTTTTAAAGGGTATAGCGGGGCCTTTCGATTGCTTCCTGATGGCAGCAATGTGCGCGCCTTTGAATTACGGCGCATTGACAATGGAAAGTCAAAAATCATCAAAGCCGCGCCGGATAAAATTTAATCTTTTTGAACAATCATTGTGGCCGTTACGATGTGTTTATCAGCGCAGGATCATCGCCAATAAATGGTTCAGCCGTAAACGCCCGGTCGTGGTTGTCCTAAGGCGGCTGTGCTGGGCGCCTGCGGTATCATTTTCGATAGATAGGTCGAGCCAGCCAGCATCGATGGCGGTTGCCAGCCCGTCACTGTCTAGCCAATTATCTTGTGGGCCACAAAGGCTGGCGATGGTGTTAAGGTTAACCCCTGTGGTAAGCCGTAAGCCCATCATCATCATTTCATTTGCCACATCGGCGGCGCTATCATGCTGCTGTGTTTCGATGCCATGTCCAGCGGTTTGAACCGCCTGCAACCAGCCGGCTGGGCTGCGCCGGGTGGCGGTGCCATTGCGGGTGATCAGGTCGCTGCCCTTGCCAGCCACCGCAAAACGCCCATGCGCGCCGGGGCCAATGCCAATCCAGTCGGCGGCATGCCAATAGGCCAAATTGTGCCGGCATGCAGCGCCCGCTTTGGCGTGATTGGAAATTTCATAGGCCGCTAGGCCGGCTGATGCTGTTATGCTTTGTGTCAGATCAAATAAATCTGCGGCTGCATCATCATCTAAATTCATCTTTTCACCGGCCCGCTGGCGCGTATAAAAGACGGTTCCGGGCTCGATGGTTAGCTGGTATAGCGACATATGCGGCAAATCTAAATCTAAGGCGCGGCCGAGCATGGTTTCCCAAGCTTTTGCGGTTTGCCCCGGGGTGGCGTAAATCAGATCAATTGATAGATTGTCAAAGCGCTGCCTTACCAGATCAAGCGCCGCCAAGGCGTCTTTGGCGCTATGTTCACGCCCTAAAAAGCCTAATAGCTGATCGTCAAGTGATTGCACTCCCATCGACACCCGGTTCACCCCAGCGTGATGAAATGCGGTCATCGCATGTGCCTCTACCGAGGTTGGATTGGCTTCGGCGGTTATTTCGATTGTTGGCGAAAATCCAAACAGCGCCTCGGCATGGGTAATGATTTTACCGACAATGGCTGCCGGCATTAACGAGGGCGTGCCGCCGCCAAAAAATATGCTGGTTAGTGGCCGTTTAGCGGGCAACAAGCCGGCCATATAGGTCATTTCGCGGCATAGCGCATCACCAAAAGCGCCGGCGTCATAGGTGTTGCTGACATGCGAGTTAAAATCGCAATAGGGGCATTTGCTGCGGCAAAACGGCCAATGCACATAAAGACCTAATTCTGTCGGCGCTAGGTTAGCTGTCATCTGTCAGAAAAAATGCGCGGTGAAAATGCGCGATGAAGGAGCTTGGCAAAGGCATCAGCGCGGTGGCTCATGGCGTGTTTTTTGGCTGGCACCATCTCGCCAAAACTAAGCTGATGGCCATCGGGCTGAAAAATGGCATCATAGCCAAAGCCATTTTCACCGCGCGGCGGCCAGGTAATGCTGCCGCCAACGCGGCCCTCAACGCATATTTCATCCCCCTCTGGCCAGACAAGTGCCAAGGCGCAGATAAATTGGGCTGAGCGGTCATCACTTTGGCATTGTGTTAATTCGGCCTCTACCCGCTGCATCGCTTTGCCAAAATCACCATTAGGGGCCGCCCAGCGCGCTGAATAGATGCCGGGGGCGCCGCCAAGTGCGGTAACCGCAAGGCCCGAATCATCGGCTAATGCCGGTAGTTGTGATGCGGCGGCAGCGGCGCGGGCTTTTAATAGCGCATTGCCCTGAAAACTTGTTTCGGTCTCATCGGGCTCGGCAAGGCCAAGACTGCCAGCAGAAATCACCGTAAAATCGAAGACTTCAAATAAGGCACTGATCTCGCGTAATTTGCCCTGATTATGTGTGGCAATAACCAACCTATCTTCTAAAAACAAACGATCATGGCTCATGCTGGCACGCTGCCCTTGGCTATAGAGACTATCAGGATTTGGTGAAATGCCACGACGCTCACGCGGCGGCTTTAGCGGCGGCTTGCTGGAGGCTGAATAATTCACCGCATCCGGCACCCGCCAAATCTAGCATCTGATCAAGAACATTACGCGAAAACGGGTGGGCTTCACCAGTTGCCTGCACTTCGACAAGCTCACCATCGGCTGTCATGATAAAATTGGCATCAATTTCGGCGGCGCTATCTTCCAAATAATCAAGATCAAGCACCGGTACGCCCTGGAAAACGCCACAAGAAATGGCAGCGACTTGCCCGGTTAATGGCAGCTTGGTGATGGCCCCAGCAAGCAACAGTTTTTCACAGGCAATGCGCAAAGCAACCCAGGCCCCGGTAATCGCCGCGGTGCGGGTGCCGCCATCGGCCTGAATAACATCACAATCAATTTTGATTTGCCGCTCACCCAAAGCCTGAAGATTGGTAACGGCGCGTAACGACCGGCCAATCAAGCGTTGAATTTCCAAGGTGCGCCCCGTTTGTTTGCCACGCGCGGCCTCGCGGTCCATGCGGCTATGCGTAGAGCGCGGTAACATACCATATTCGGCAGTGACCCAGCCTTTGCCGCTATTGCGTAAAAATGGCGGCACGCGCTCATCCAGCGAGGCCGTACACAGCACATGGGTATTCCCAAATTTGGCAAGACAAGACCCTTCAGCATGCAGCGACACTGACGGTTCAAGTGAAATAGAGCGAAGCTGATCGGGGGTGCGGCCGGACGGACGTGACATAAATTGGTTCCTATGCGTTACGGGTGAAATGATGTGGTACGTGATAGCGGCTTTTTATAGGTCGCATCAATAAAAGTGATCAAAATATTGTTCAGTAATTGACCAACAACAAATGCCTAGCATAAATTTTATGTATGACAGATGCCAGCATAAAGGGCCTAAAGCCCCGCAGTTTAGAAATTTTCCATGAAGTCGTTACGGCTTATCTTGAAGATGGTCTTCCTGTGGGCTCTAGCCGCCTTGCCAGATCGTCCAAGTTTGACCTTTCACCGGCGTCTATCCGCAATAAGATGAGCGATCTTGAAGAGGCCGGGTTGCTGTATGCGCCGCATACCTCGGCTGGCCGCGTGCCAACAGAAACTGGCTTGCGGTTGTTTGTTGATGGGCTGATGGAATTTAATCGTGACCTGCATTTGGATGAGCGATCAACAATTGATAGCGAATGTGCGGCGCGCGGGATCAGCTTGAACCAGCTTCTCGATAATGCCAGCAAAACATTATCAGGCCTGTCAAATTGCGCCAGTTTGGTGTTGTCACCAACAAGCGAGGCTGATTTACAGCATTTCGAATTCGTCACTATTGGACAGAATCGCGCCTTGGCGGTGTTAGTGCGCGCTGATGGACAAGTTGAAAATCGCTTGATCGATTTGCCGATTGGGGTGCCGGCATCAGCCTTGGTCAAAGCCGCAAACTACATGAATGCCAAGCTTGCCAACCGCAGCATGGTTACCGCGGCAAGCCTGATTCGTGAAGAAATCGCTCTGCATAAAGCCGAACTTGACGAGTTGACGGCCAGCCTTGTGGAACAGGGCGTTGGCATTTGGTCAGATGGTGATGGCGGGTCACACGCAGCGTTAATTATGCGCGGTCAGGCCAATCTTCTTGATGATATTCAGGCGATTGATGAATTGGCTGAAATTCGTGGGCTGTTTGATGCCTTAGACGCTCGCGAAAATGCCCTCAGATTGCTTGATGCGACGCGCGATGGTGACGGCGTTAAAATCTTTATTGGCGCCGAAAATAAGTTATTTGCGACCACCGGCTGTTCACTGGTGATTGCCCCCTATCGCAATGCAGACCGCTCGGTGATTGGCGCGGTTGGTGTGCTTGGACCACGGCATATGAATTATGCGCGAATTATTCCTATGGTTGATTATACAAGCAAGGCGATTGCCCGGGTTTTGGGGCGTTAAATAGCTTTTTTTGGGGCGACTTTTTTGCCAGCAGCTTTTTTGCTAGCAGTCTTTTTAACATTCGTATTTTTTTGGGCCATCTTTTTAGAGGCCGGCTTTTTAGGGGCGGCTTTTTTTGATATGGCAGTTTTGGCGGCCGGATCTATCGCTGCTACCGGCAAGTCTTTAAACGCATCAGTGACGGCTTGGCGCACCATTGTTGGTAATTCAGTGGCGATCATAGTTGATACGGTGTCGCGCATTTCATCAACAAACTTTGCTGTTAATGCGTCAAAATCGATTGGCGCCTCGGCAGCCTTGGTGTCATTGTCGTCAAAAGTCATGGGTTCACTGGACCTGACTTGTGCTGATTGCTGGCGGGCCTGATCTATCGCCGCGGCAATATCTGCCAGCGCAGTATCAGCTTCCGAACTATCACCCCCAAAGGCATCATCTGCCGGGCTATGATTTGCCGGGCTGTCATCTCCTAAATTTTCACCTAAGGCAGTATCTTGCAGGCCAACGGCGCTGCTCGTCGGGTCAGCTTCTGGCAGGTCAGTCTCGGCGGTGATGTCAGCTATTATTGCGGTGTGGGTTATGGCCGTTTGCGTTTCTGCCATCTCTTCTTGGTCAATTTCTGACGTGGCGTTTAAATCTTGGGGCAAATGCGGTGGCGCACTAGTTGACAAATTTTTTGGGGCATTTTCGGGCGCATTTTTTGGGATAGCATCGTCAGCGCCAAGCTGTTGCAGCAAATTATCAATTCGCGTCATCACATCACCAGCATGGTCGTCTGGATCAATCGGGGCGGTGTGCAGGGTTGCGGCGGGGTAGGATTTAATGACAAGCGTGTCTGAAGCCGCATCAACCGGTGCTGCGACCGCTTCGTCATGCAGCGCTTCAATAGATTTCCAAACCAATTTGTTCTGCAAAATCGACATGCGGTATGTGTTCTGACTTCGTTGCTACAATTGTTGCCGTGCCGGGCGATGCCCGCGGATTTCTTGATAATAATCTCTCACAGCTTGCGGCCTGATACAACCAAACTATCTGATCACTCTGTCACAATCAGCTTAGGCGCGCCTCCACACGGCGTTTGTGCGCGATGCTGGCGGCCCCGCACGATACTGCAAAAAGACCGAAAAATGCTGCACTTTTTGTGAAAAACCGCTGGTTTTTTAAAAAGAAAAAGAAAATTTATCTTTTTAGGGCTTGGCGAAATCCACTGTGATACTTAGATAAGTCTCGAGATGAAGTTCTGGAACAGGTGTCAGCATGAGCCCCGCAGAATTTACAGCTTTTACCTCAAGCGTAATTTAATAACCCAAGAGTAATCATGGTTAAGAAAACCGATACAAATTCAGATACGCCGCAACAGGCGTCTACCATAAGCGACATCGACCTTGGTGACGCTATCGCCTCGGCGGTTGACGCACAAAATACCGCGCCTGATGCAGCTAGTGCCGATGCTGTGCAATCAGATGATGCCGCACAACCAGATGATGTCACATCTGAAGCCAGCGCATTGGAAACGGTCATGGCTGAGCGTGATGCGCTGAAAGACCAGCTGTTGCGGGCGCTTGCTGATACGGAAAACATGCGGCGGCGCAGCGAACGCGAGGCCGAAACAGCGCGCAAATATGGGCACACGCAATTTGCCCGTGATTTGGTTGGGGCGATTGATAATTTGGCTCGTGCGCTGACCTCGGCACCGGCGGATAAAACCGGGCTGGACGAGGCCGTGCAATCGTTATTGACCGGCATTGAGCTCAGCTGGACCGAGATTCAAACCGCCATCGAAAAACATGGTGTGCGGCAGATTAATCCACTTGGCGAAAAATTTGACTATAATTTTCATCAGGCCATGTTTGAGGTGCCAACCAATGACCAACCTGCGGGTATGGTTTTAGAAGTGGTCCAGCATGGCTATGCCTTGCATGACCGGTTGCTGCGGCCGGCCATGGTTGGGGTATCAAAAGCCGCTGATACAAATGATGCGGCACCAGCGAAAGACTGACTGTAGCGGTAATTAATAGTATCGCCACTTGTCTGGGGACGAATAAATTAAAGACTAAATCGGGGGCAGGATCGGCTGTCAGATAGCGCTATGCGGCGTATCTGCTGCGATGATTTTGTAAAAAAGGACATCGTCTACCCCCTTGTAACAACAAGATAATGCCCTATATGAGCATTAGAAATTTGAAATTTGCCATTGTTCGATGACGCACCGTGCGCCGCGACAGTGTCTAAGGGTCATTTTTGGGCGCGAGACTCGCAAACAAGATGGTCAGGGAAAGGAGCTAAGATTATGGCAAAAGTAATTGGTATTGACCTTGGAACAACAAATTCCTGTGTGGCTGTAATGGACGGGGCCGAGCCGCGCGTCATTGAAAATTCAGAAGGCGCCCGCACAACCCCGTCAATGGTGGCGTTTACTGAGGGCGAGCGTTTGGTTGGCCAGCCAGCAAAACGGCAGTCTGTTACGAACCCTGAAAATACATTATTCGCAATCAAGCGTCTAATCGGTCGCCGGTTTAAAGATAAATCGACCAAAGCTTTTGCAGATTTGGTGCCGTTTGAATTAATTGGCGCAAAAAATGGCGATGCTTGGGTTAAAGTGCAGGGTGAAGAATATTCGCCAAGCCAGATTTCTAGCTTTGTGCTGCGCAAGCTGAAAGAAGACGCCGAAGCCTTTTTGGGTGAAACTGTTACCCAAGCGGTGATTACCGTGCCGGCTTATTTCAATGATGCACAACGTCAAGCCACGAAAGATGCGGGCAAAATTGCTGGTCTGGAAGTGTTGCGGATTATCAATGAACCGACCGCGGCGGCATTGGCCTATGGGCTAGATCGCAAAGATTCAGGTCTGGTTGCTGTTTATGATCTTGGCGGCGGTACTTTTGACGTGTCGATTTTGGAAGTTGGCGATGGTGTGTTTGAAGTCAAATCAACCAATGGCGATACCTTCCTTGGGGGTGAAGATTTTGACCATGCAATTATCGAATATCTGGCTGATGCTTTTAAATCGAGTGATGGTATTGATTTGCGCGGTGACAAGCTGGCCCTACAGCGTTTGAAAGAAGCTGCTGAAAAGGCGAAAATTGAACTATCATCATCAGTTCAGACAGACGTAAACCTGCCATTCATCACTGCTGATGCAACCGGGCCAAAGCATCTGAATATCAAGCTGACCCGCGCCAAGCTGGAACAGTTGGTTGAAGATCTGGTGGCGCGTACTATCAAGCCATGTCAGGCCGCACTGAAAGACGCTGGTGTGAAAGCCTCTGAGATTGACGAGGTTATCCTTGTTGGCGGAATGACGCGGATGCCAAAAATCATCGAAAAGGTGAAAGAGTTCTTTGGTACCGATCCGCATCGTGGTGTGAACCCAGATGAGGTTGTCGCGTCTGGTGCGGCCATCCAAGCGGGTGTGTTAACTGGTGATGTGAAAGATGTGCTGTTGCTTGATGTAACGCCTTTGTCGTTGGGCATCGAAACATTGGGCGGTGTATTTACCAGGCTGATTGACCGCAACACAACGATCCCGACCAAGAAAGGTCAGGTGTTCTCAACGGCTGATGACAACCAGTCAGCGGTAACCATTTCGGTCTATCAAGGCGAACGCGAAATGGCCGCCGATAACAAACATTTAGGCCAGTTTAACCTTGAAGGCATTTCGCCAGCACCGCGTGGTGTGCCGCAGATTGAGGTGACTTTTGACATTGATGCCAACGGTATCGTCAAGGTCAGCGCCAAGGATAAGGCCACCGGCAAAGAGCAGGAAATTCGCATTCAGGCATCTGGCGGTCTTGACGATTCAGAAATTGATCGGATGGTCCAAGAAGCCGAAGCCAATGCCGAATCTGATAAAAAACGGCGCTCTGATGTCGAAACCCGCAATCAGGCTGAAGCCTTAGTTCATGGCGCTGAAAAAGCCATGGAAGACCTTGGTGACAAGGCCGATGCTGATGCCAAGGCCGAGGTTGAGGCTGGTGTTGACGCCTTGCGGACGGCGCTTGACGGTGATGATATTGAGGCTATTTCGGAAAAATCAGCCGCGTTGTCGCAATCCATGATGAAAATGGGTGAGGCAGCCTATAAAGCCGAGGGTGATTCGCCTGATGCTGCGGGTGGGGCGGGCAATGCCAATGACGAAGGTGTTGTCGATGCCGAATTTGAAGAGGTTGACGCCGACGACGATAAAAAGTCAAAATCCTAACCAATATACCCGGCGCCTAATCTAGGGCGCCGGTTTTCCTTTAAGTGAATGATGTGGCAAGTATGAGTAAACGCGATTTTTACGATGTTCTGGGCGTGTCAAAAGATGCCGACGAAAAAGCATTAAAAGCCGCGTATCGCAAACTGGCGATGGAAAACCATCCTGACCGCAACCAAGGCGATGCGGCGGCTGAAGACCGTTTCCGTGAAGCCAGCGAAGCCTATGATGTCTTAAAAGACCCGCAAAAACGCGCGGCCTATGACCGTATGGGCCATGCCGCCTTCGATCAATCTGCCGGGGCTGGTGGGTTTGGTGGTGGTTTTGGCGGCGGTGGTTTTGGCGGCGGTGGGTTTTCCGATATTTTCGACCAGATGTTTTCGGAATTTTCTGGTGGGGCTAGCGGCCGCCAACGCAATAGTGGCGGCAATGATCTGCGCTATGACATGACGGTTTCACTTGAAAATGCCTTTACCGGTATTCAAGAAGATATTTCAATCACTGTGCCAGCGAGCTGTAATAGCTGTTCAGGAAGCGGTGCGGCCGATGGCGCTAAGCCAAGCACTTGTGGTACCTGCGGCGGAACGGGCCGGGTCCGTGCGCAACAAGGGTTTTTTTCTGTTGAACGTGCCTGCCATGCTTGTCAGGGTATGGGCCAAGTCATTTCTGACCCATGCCGCAGTTGTGGTGGTGAAGGCCGGGTTCAGCGTAATAAAACATTATCTGTTTCGATTCCCGCCGGGGTCGACACTGGCACCCGTATCCGGCTGTCTGGCAAAGGCGAAGCCGGGGTGCGCGGCGGGCCGGCTGGCGATTTATATATCTTTGTGACGGTAGCACCGCATCCGATTTTCACCCGCGATGGCAATAATCTTTATGCTCGCATACCGGTGCCGATGACGGTGGCCGCGCTTGGTGATAAAATTGAGGTGCCAACCATCGAAGGCAAAATGGCGCGGCTGTCTATTGAGGCGGGCACGCAGTCTGGTCGTCAGTTCAGGATGCGCGGCAAAGGCATGCCAGCGCTGCGCCGTGGCACAGTGGGTGATCAAATTGTAGAAGTTCAGGTGGAAACACCAACAAGCCTATCGAAAAAGCAAAAGGAATTGCTGGCGGCATTTGCTGAAGCTGGCAATACCAACCCTGAATCAGATAGTTTCATTGAACGCGTCAAGCGTATTTGGGCCGATAGCTAGCGCCAGCGCGAAATTTTGTAATGCCGGGATAATAATGCCGGGAAAATAATGTTATCTAGGGCTTGCCGAACCCAGTGGGCGCTTTATATGCTGGCGGGGACCATTTAGGGGGCAACAGCCATGACATCTCACCCAATTAAGATTGGCCTTCCGGGCGCTGCCGGGCGAATGGGCGGCATGCTTACCCGCGAAATTTCCGCGGCTGATGATCTGTGCCTTGTGGTCGCCACAGATCGCGCCGATAGCCCGCATATTGGCCTTGATGCAGGCCGACTGGCACACGTTGGTGACAATGGTGTTATGGTTGGCAGTGATCCGGCGAGCCTGTTTGCCGAAGCTGATGTGGTGATCGATTTTAGCTCACCCGAAGCCAGTTTACAGCATGCCGCACTAGCCGCCAAAACCGGAACAGCCATAGTTATTGGCACCACCGGTTTGACCGTGGCCCAAGAGGATATTTTGCGTGCGGCATCAGCCACAGCGCCAATTGTCTATTGTGCCAATACATCGGTCGGGGTGACATTGCTGACGCAGCTTGTCGAACAGGTGGCTGCGCAATTGACCAATGGCTGGGACATCGAAATATTAGAAACCCACCATCATCATAAAGTGGACGCGCCGTCTGGCACCGCATTGGCCCTTGGCAAAGCCGCGGCGCGTGGCCGCAAGGTTGATTTGGATTCGGTGTCTGACATGGTGCGCAAAGGCCAAACCGGCGCCAGACGTGCGGGTGATATTGGGTTTGCTGTTTTGCGTGGCGGTGATGTCGCTGGTGAACATTCGGTTATTTTTTATGGTGAGTCGGAACGTGTTGAAATTACCCACCGGGCAAATGACCGGGTGATTTTTGCGCGGGGCGCGTTAAGGGCGGCACGGTTTGCGGCGCTAGCGGCTAACGGGTTTTACGATATGACAGATGTTTTGAAAGGCTAAACAGCATCAATGGCTGCAAAAATGAAACTTGCTGACATAGATGTGTGTTTTGAAAGGCTGTCGCAGCGCCAGCCTGACCCGCAAACTGAGCTTGATTTTACAAATCCCTTTACGCTTTTGGTGGCTGTTGTGTTGTCAGCGCAAGCCACCGATATTGGTGTCAACCGCGCCACCAAAGGGCTGTTTGCGGCGGCCAGTTCGCCAGCAGCTATGGTGGCGCTGGGCATTGAAGGTATTAGCCAGCATATCCGTATCATCGGGCTATTTAATACTAAGGCCAGAAACGTCTATAAATTATCGCAGATCTTACGTGATCAGTATGCTGGCGAGGTGCCAGATGATCGGGCTGCCCTTGAAGCCTTGCCCGGGGTCGGCCGAAAGACCGCAAATGTGGTTTTAAATGAGGCATTTGGCCACCCAACCATTGCCGTTGATACACATATTTTCCGGCTTGGTAACCGCACAAAAATGGCGCCAGGCGCAACCCCGGACGCGGTCGAGACCGAGCTATTGCGGCGGGTTCCAGATAAATGGAAAAAGGGCGCACATCATTGGCTGATCCTGCATGGGCGTTATGTGTGTAAAGCCCGCAAACCAGAATGTAGCGACTGTGTGATACGTGATTTATGCTTGTTTAGGGAAAAAACTGGATAAGCGATCGCCCCAGATTTAACCCTGGGGTTAAGGCTGTTTTTGACGTATTTCATAGAGCGCCATCTTGCAGGCATCACCATCAAGCTGGCCGCCCAAAAACCGGCTGCGCATGGCCGCATATTTCACCACTAGTAACGGGCCATCTGCATAAATAAAGAAATCGACCACACATCCGGTTAGCTTATATTGCCATATTTGAACCTGCCCTTCGCGGCGTAACATTGATGGTGCGCCAAATGCGGCGGTCAGGTCATCGGCTGGCTTTTCGACAAAATCATCTGGGTCACTTATGGCCGGTGGTGGCGGTGCTAGATTACTCTCTGGCGTTACGCTCGTTTCAGGCGCTTCAAGAACGCTGGGCGTCGGCGGTGCGGACAATTCGTCAGCAGGCGCTGTTTTGGCAAGCGTATCGCGGACCACCGTCACATCTTCCCAGGTCACATTAGCCGATGATGATGGTGCCCCAGAGGTTGCTGGCGCCGGCAATTGTTGACAGGCGGTCAGAGCAAATATGATGAGAATTGGTAGGCTGAAACTTGGAAAAACAATACGGCGCACGAGAGATAACCTAAAACGGTGAAAGCTTTTGTGTTTGGTCTAGCTGAATTTACCGGTCTTTGCATCAGTTGATTTTGCCAGACGCCATTAATCATCAGCCCCTAAAAACCCGAAAGCCGTCTTGTTCTTCGCCGGCGTTCGGCTTAAGGTCTGGGCTGATTTGCATTTTAAGAGGGTTATTATGCGTAAAAAATCGTTTGATATTCTGGCTGTTGGTAATGCCATTATTGATGTTTTCAGCCAATGTGACGATGATTTTTTAGACAAGCATTCGGTTAATAAAGGCGGTATGACGCTTATTGATGCGGCGCAATCGGCGGCGCTTTATGATGCGATTGCGAAAATTGCCCCGCCCAAATTAGTGTCTGGGGGTTCGGTTGCCAATACCGCAGTCGGCCTTGTCGCATTAGGCGGCAGTGCGGCCTTTGTTGGCCGAGTCCATGATGACCAACTTGGCACCGCTTTTTGCAAGGATATTAGTGCAGCAGGTGTCACATTTGCATCAACCCCAGCCTCTAGCGGCGCGCCAACCGCCTCATCAATTATTCTGGTCACACCAGATGCGGCGCGGTCGATGAATACCTTTCTTGGGGCTAGCATAGAATTTCAGCCAGATGATATTAAGCTTGCCGCCGCCGCAGATGCGGCAGTGATTTATCTTGAAGGCTATTTGTTTGACGCACCAGCTGGCCCGGCTATTTTTGCGCAGGCGGCGCGCATGGCGGCCCAGCATCAGGCTAAAATTGCGCTGTCATTATCGGACCCTTGGTGTGTTGACAGACACCGTGATGCGCTTATGAAATTTGTCACCGATCATGTTGATATTTTATTTGCTAATGAAGATGAAGCCACCAGTCTGGTGCAGTCAGATCACTCGACATCGGTCAAAAAATTGCGCGCGGTTGTTGATGAATTGATTGTGACGCGTGGCGCGCTTGGGGCGGTTATCTGTCAGGCTGACATAGAGCATGATGTCGCCGCTATGCCGCAAGGCCCGGTTGTTGATACCACCGGTGCCGGCGATTTATTTGCAGCGGGCTATTTGTATGGTCGCACGCAAGGCCATGACCTGCGCCTGTCAGGAGACATCGCCAGCCTGTTGGCTGGCGAGGTTATTTCACATATTGGGGCAAGACCAAAAACCGATCTACGCCGCTTGATCGCGCCGCTGATAAAGGGCTAGTTGATGGCGTCATAGGCGGCAATCGCAGCGGCCTGCACAATGTCATTGACCGACGCCCCCATCTGCACGATCTGGAACGGAAATTCGCCGCCAAGCATCATTGGCCCAATAACCGAAACGCCGCCAAGTTGATGGACCAGTTTGAACGCAATATTGGCCGAATGCAGCCCCGGCATAACAAGAATATTGGCCGGGCCAGTTAATCTGCAGAATGGATAGCGTGACTTCATCAGGTCAAAATCAAGCGCAATATCGCCGGTCATTTCGCCATCAAATTCAAAATCAACATCACGCTTTTCAAGCGCTGCAACAGCCGCCCGCGCCATCTTATTGGTTTTTGATTCCGGGTTGCCAAAATTGGTATAGGACAAAATGGCAACGCGCGGTATATGGCCCATCTGTTTAGCCTTATCAGCCATCGCAATGGCAATATCGGCCATCTGTTCGGCATCTGGGCGCTCATGCACGGCAACATCACCAATAAATACCGTCCGCCCCCGCGAAATGATAATCGAGGTGGTCATAAACTGGCTGTCCTTGGCCGGTCCGATGACCCGACGCACATGTTCAAGGCTTGGCTGAAAGGCCCGCGTAACCCCGGTCACCAAGGTGTCAGCATGACCGCAACTAACCATACAGGCCGCAAACACATTGCGGTCAAGATTGATCATGCGTTGGCAGTCACGATGCAGCTGGCCTTTGCGCTGCAGGCGGCTATATAAAAAGTCGGTATATTCCACATTGTGATCAGAAATTTTGGCGTTGGTGATGGGCAGATCTTCGGCGCCCTCTAGCCCAAGCTTTTGAATGGTCTCTTTAATGCGATGTTCACGGCCAAGCAAAATTGGGTGGCCATAGCCGGCGTTGCGAAACGCCAATGCGGCACGAATAACGCGCTCTTCTTCGCCTTCGGTAAAGACTACCCGTTTTTTATTGGCGCTGACCCGGTCCAAAATAACCTGCAATGTTGATGCGGTGGGGTCTAGCCGTGCCGACAGATCGCGGCGATAGGCGTCAAGATCATCAATCGGGCGCCGCGCAACACCAGATGTCATCGCCGCTTCGGCGACGGCTGACGATACCGCCGAAATCAATCGTGGATCAAACGGGGCCGGAATGATGTAATCTTCACCATAGGCCATAACCTGTCCGCCATAGGCATCGGCAACCGCATCCGGCACGTCTTCACGTGCCAGCATGGCCAAGGCATAGGCGGCGGCAATTTTCATTTCTTCATTAATTTTGCTGGCGCGCACATCAAGGGCACCCCGGAAAATATAAGGAAAGCCAAGAACATTATTAACCTGATTCGGAAAGTCAGACCGGCCAGTGGCGATAATCGCATCAGGCCGCACGGCTTTGACATCATCAGGCATAATCTCAGGAATGGGGTTGGCCATGGCAAAAATGATGGGACGGGCCGCCATGCTTTTGACCATCTCTTGGCTGACGGCATCGGCAACAGACAGGCCAAGGAAAATATCAGCCCCAACCAGCGCCTCTGCCAAACTGCGTGCGTCAGTTTCGGCAGCGTGCGCCGACTTCCATTGGTTCATTGAGGCTTCGCGGCCTTTATAAATTGGCCCGGCACGATCGCACAAAATTACATTATTTGGCTGCGCGCCCATGGTTTTCAAAAGCTCAACACAGGCAATTGATGCGGCGCCCGCACCATTACAAACAATTTTTACATGGCGCAAGTCACGGCCGGTTAGATGTAATGCATTGATAATGCCGGCGGCTGTGATAATCGCTGTGCCATGCTGATCGTCATGAAAAATGGGGATATCCATGCGTTCGCGCAATTGCTGTTCGATGATAAAACATTCCGGCGCTTTGATATCTTCCAAATTGACGCCACCGAATGTCGGTCCCAACAACGCTACCGTTTCGACAAATTTCTCTGGATCAGTGGTGTCAAGCTCTAGGTCAATGCCATCAATATCGGCAAATTTTTTGAATAAAACGGCTTTGCCTTCCATTACTGGTTTTGCCGCCGCCGCGCCAATGTCACCAAGTCCCAATACCGCCGTACCATTTGAGATAACCGCAATAACATTGCCCTTGGCGGTGTAATCATAAGCGGCATCAACATTCGCCGCGATTTCAAGGCACGGTGCGGCGACACCGGGCGAATAGGCAAGTGACAAATCACGTTGGCTGGTCAATGGCTTAGTGGCATTGATTTCAAATTTGCCGGGGCGGCCCTGTGCATGAAAGGCGAGGGCTTCGGCGTTTATCGGGTCATTTCTATCTATCATAGCGGTTACTTTGTGATGGCCTTTTTAAGGGTGTCGATGTTGGGAATGGAGCGGCTATTTTACCGGCCATTTTAGGAAAAAAATTATGGTCACGCTGCGCTAATCCTACCGTCTTAAATCTTGTCCTATCGGGCAATATCGGGCACTGTCAACGCATCATGACGTCACATCCTTCTACAACAAATCACCCTAAAGTAAAAGCACCCACCCCGATGATGGCGCAATATTTGCGCGTTAAAGATGGCCAGGCTGATGCATTGCTGTTCTATCGGATGGGTGATTTTTATGAAATGTTCTTTGAGGATGCCGAAATTGCTGCGGCTGTGTTGGGCATTGCGCTGACCAAACGCGGCAAAAATGATGGTGAAGATATCCCCATGTGCGGGGTGCCGGTGCATGCCTTGGACGGCTATTTAGCACGCCTAATCCGGGCCGGGCACCGGGTGGCGATTTGTGAACAGGTTGAAGATCCGGCAACCCAAAAACAACGAGGCGGCAAGGGCCCGCTAAAACGTGAGGTGGTGCGTGTTGTCACCCCTGGCACATTGACTGAAGATGAATTGCTGCCGCCGCGTGCACATAATTATCTTGCCGCGATTGGTCATGCCGAAGGGCAGCATGCGATCGCTTGGGCTGATATGTCGACAGGTGATTTTGCGGTGCAGCTCTGTCCACCTGACAGTGTTGACACCATGCTCGCCCGGCTGAACCCGGCAGAATTGATTTACCCCCAAGATCGGGCCTTGCCAGCAGATATAGACAACCGACAAATTTGCCTGACACCTCAAGCCCCAAGCCTGTTTGATTCAAAACGCGCCCGCCAAGCATTAGAGGAGTTTTACGGTGTTGTTAGCCTTGATAGTATGGGTGATTTTAGCCGCCCGTTGATTTCGGCTGCTGGTGCCTTGCTGGCCTATATTGAGACCACACAAATCGGCAATATGCCGCGGTTGTTGGCGTTACGTCATATTACTGATAGCGGGCTTATGGAAATTGATGCGGCGACCAGACGTTCGCTTGAATTGACCCGCACCCTTACCGGCGAACGGCGCGGCAGTTTACTTTATGCGGTTGACCGCACTTTGACAGCAGCTGGCGGCCGCTTGCTTGGCGAGCGTTTATCTGCCCCCTTAGCTGATGTGGCGGCGATTGAGGCACGTTTGGATTTGGTTAGCTGGTTTGATGCGCATGATCTGTGCCGCGAGGAAGTGCGTAAACAGCTGCGCATCCAGCCAGATATGCAGCGCGCCTTATCACGTTTGTCGATGGGGCATGGGGGGCCGCGTGATCTCGCTGCAATGGCGGCCGGGTTAGCTGGCGCCGCGCGTATCGTCGCTGCGGTGCGTGAGGTTATGGCGTCAGGTGTAACTGCGGCCGGTTTGCTAATTGATTTGCCGACTGACTTGCCGGGGTATCTGGATCTGATGCAGGCCCCAACGCATCTTGTCAAAAGCGTGGCACCAGCCTTGGGCGATACGTTGCCAATGCTGGCACGCGATGGTGGATTTATCCGGCAAGGCTATGATCTGGCACTCGATGAAATGCGCGCGTTGCGTGATGAAAGCCGCCGGATGATTGCGGCGCTACAAAACCGCTATGCAGATGATACCGGCATCGCTTCATTGAAAATCAAACATAATAACGTGCTTGGCTATCATATTGATGTGCGCACAGCGCACGCTAATAAGCTGATGGATAGTGACGGTTTCATTCATCGCCAGACCACTGCCCAAGCGGTACGGTTTACCACTACGGAACTTGCCGAAATGGAGCGCGACATGGCCAGCGCCGCGGATCGGGCGTTGGCGCATGAGCTGGATATTTTTGCCCGGTTATGTGGTCTTATCATTGAGGCCGGAGATGCGATTTCTAGCGCTGCCCATGCCTTGGCCGCGATAGATGTGGCAACGGCCTCGGCAGAATTGGCGGCAACGGCTGGCTATTGCCGGCCGGTGATGTGTGAGGATCGTGATTTTAGTATCGTCAAGGGTCGGCATCCGGTGATCGAGTCGATGCTTGAATCGCAAACCGAATTTATGCCCAATGATTGTGATTTGACGGCTGGGCAAATCTGGTTGCTTACCGGCCCTAATATGGCAGGCAAATCAACATTCTTACGGCAAAATGCGCATATTGCCATCATGGCACAGGCCGGCATTTTTGTGCCAGCTGAGCGTGCGCGTATTGGTGTTATTGACCGGCTGTTTAGCCGGGTCGGGGCGGCAGATGATTTGGCGCGTGGGCGCTCAACATTTATGGTCGAAATGGTTGAGACAGCCGCAATCTTAAATCGCGCTACCAGCCGGTCATTGGTTATTCTCGATGAAATTGGCCGTGGCACCGCCACCTATGATGGCTTGGCCATTGCCTGGTCGACATTAGAATATCTGCATGATGTCAGCGCTTGCCGCACTTTATTTGCCACACATTATCACGAATTAACGCACCTACAAAATGCCCTGACACGGGTGCATTGTCACGCCATGCAGGTGCGCGAATGGCAGGGCAGTATTGTATTTTTACATAAAGTCATAGCCGGTGCGGCTGATCGGTCTTATGGGGTGCATGTGGCGCGGCTTGCTGGGTTGCCAGTGAATGTTTTGCACCGCGCCGAACAAATTTTAAGCCAGCTTGAGGCCGGCCAGCATGGCGCTGCCGATGCGGCGGCGCTGGCAGAAAGCCTGCCCTTATTCGACCGTCATCACCCCCCCCAAACGGCCAGTTTACCAACCGCCCTTGACACCGAGCTGGCGGCGATTCAGCCTGACAACCTGACACCCCGCGATGCAATAGAGCTTCTCTATCGGCTAAAAGCCGCCTATGATGATAGCCGGTAATCACGGCGTTTTCCTAGCACATGACGGGTGACACATTGTCAAAGGCCCATAAACAAATTGATCTGTCAGACGGCCCGCTGTGGCATCATTGGCTGCAACCATTACAAACGGTCAAGCAAACCCTGCCACCGCCATTTGATGGTGCTGGTGTTGCCAGCAAAATGGCCGCGTTTAGCGGGCAAAATAAGACCGCCTATCGGGCTGCCCTGCTCGATAGTCTGCGCGCCGAATTGGCGACAGCAAAAGCCAGCATCGAACAGCAATTTTATGAGACTAACGATGGCGCCATTTATGTAGGCCAACACGCGCGCTGCATTGATATTTTGTTGGACATCCTATTTGCTGAGGCGACCAAGGCGGTGCCCGAGGCGGCCGCCATTGCGGTGATTGCTGTCGGGGGCTATGGCCGTGGTGAGATGGCGCCGTTTTCAGATATAGATGTGATGTTTTTGATGCCGGCGAAGGCTAGCAAGCAGCACGAATCCGCCATCGAATTTATGTTGTATCTGCTGTGGGATTTGGGGCTGAAAATTGGCCATTCAACGCGCACGACATCCGAAGCCATAAATGCCAGCCGTGACGACCAGACCGTTATGACAAGTTTTTTGGAAATGCGTCTTGTCGGGGGTAACAAACCGCTCTGGACAAAATTGCTTGGCGCTGTGCGCCGCGAAATTGGCAAACGAAAGCCACTGGTTTTTGTCGAGGAAAAACTGGCTGAACGAGATTTGCGGCATAAACGCTTTGGTGATACCCGCTATGTTGTTGAACCAAACGTGAAAGATGGTAAAGGCGGGCTTCGCGATCTCCACAGCCTGTTCTGGATTGCCAAATATGCCTATCGCGCCGATGGCATTATGGATGTTTTACGTCAAGGTGTCCTGCGAGACAGCGAAGCGCGCCGCTTTGCTGCGGCACAGCGGCTTTTATGGACAGTGCGGTGTCATTTGCATTTTCATGCCGGGCGCGCCGAAGAACGGCTCGATTTTGACGCGCAAATGGCCATTGCGACCCGTATGGGGTTTGCAGATCGTGGGGGCATGCGGGCTGTTGAACGGTTTATGAAACGCTATTATCTGGCCATTCGCCATGTTGGTGACTTGACCCGAATTTTTTGCGCCGTCATGGAAACCGATTTTCGTAAACAACTGAGCTTTTGGCGACCCGACTTCCTAAGAGCCAGTAACCTTGACCCGTTTTATATTGAAAGCGGGCGTGTCAAGCTCAGCGATAATTTGCGGTTTCGTGATGATCCGATGCGGATATTCCGGCTGTTTGCCATTGCCCAAACCCATAATGCCGATGTGCACCCGGAAAGCCTGCAAAGGGTGACCAGAGCGTTGCGTTCAGTCGGAACAAAAATACGCCAAGACCCAAAAGCAAATGCGTTGTTTTTGGATATTTTAACAGCCCGAACCAGTTCTGAACGAGTGTTGCGCTTGATGAATGAATGCGGTGTTTTTGGCAAATTCCTGCCGGACTTCGGGCGCATTGTGGCGATGATGCAATTTGACATGTATCACAGCTACACGGTTGATGAGCATACCATCAAGGCGATTGGTATTTTGCATGGCATTGAATTGGGTGAGTTGCAACAAACAGCGCCTGTTGCCACCGAGGTTATGCCGGAAATTGAATCAAGACGTGCATTATTCGTCGCAACATTGCTGCATGATATCGCCAAGGGTCGCGGTGGTGACCATTCAATTTTAGGGGCAGAAGTTGCCTTGGTTGTGTGTCCGCGTTTGGGGTTAACGCCTGAAGAAACCGAAACGGTAAGCTGGCTTATCCGGCATCATTTGTTGATGAGTAAAACCGCCTTTCGTTATGATTTGAATGACCCTAAAACAATTCAAGATTTTGCGGCGATCGTGCAATCGCCTGAACGGCTGAAACTTTTGCTGGTGCTGACGGTGGCAGACATCCGGGCGGTTGGGCCAAATATTTGGAATGGCTGGAAAGCAGCACTTATGCGGGATCTTTATCACCGCTGTGATTCGGTGCTGCGCGGTGGTGACCCGGCGGTGATAGCGCTTGGTAATGCCACTGAAGCACAGCATGAGGCGCGCGCCAAACTGGTGCAATGGAGTGACGAAGAATTCGCCAACCATACCAGCCAATTCCCAACCGTATATTGGACTGGATTTGATTGTGACAGCCATGTGCGGCACGCCGCATTATGCAAGACATTCCGCCAGCTTGACGCGCCACTATTGATAGATTTTAGGCCTGATACCGCCAAGCGGATGACCGAATTGACGATTTTGACGGCTGATGATCCGGGGTTGTTTTCACGTATTGCCGGCGCCGTTGCTGCGGCCGGTGTTAATATTGCCGGGGCGCGCATCACCACCTGCCATGATGGCACTGTCCTTGATGTGTTTTTCTTGCAGGATTTGAAAAACACGGCGATTGAATCGCAAGATGAGCTTGATAAGATTCGCAGTATTTTGGAAAGCGCGCTGCGCGGCGAAATGCGGCTTGATAAGGCACTAAAGGCGCGCTGGGAACAGATGCCTTTACGGGTCCGGCAATTGCCGGTGCCGTCACGCGTCTTATTGTCTAATAAAATCAGCACCACCCATACAGTGATTGAGGTTAATGGTCGCGATTTTCCGGGGCTGTTGCATAAAATTACCGCCTGTCTTGCCAGCCGCGGGCTGCAAATTCAGACTGCTAGCGTGTCGACCTATGGCGAACGTGTTGTTGACGTGTTTTATGTGAAGGATATTTTTGGACTGCAAATCCATAGCGAGGCGCGTCTTAAAGATATCCGCCAGCGCCTTTTGGCGATTTTTGATAGCACTGATGAGGCCGCTGCATGAGTGGTCTATCGCTGGCCCAAGCCTTTCGGCAGATAGGCAGCTTGACCGCAGTAAGTCGTCTTATGGGCTTTGCGCGTGACATAACTTTTGCTGCGTTTCTTGGGGCTGGTGGTGCCGCCGATGCGTTTTTGGTGGCCCTGAAACTGCCAAACATGTTCCGCCGGCTTAGTGCCGAGGGCGCCATGACAAATGCGTTTTTACCAAGCTACGCTGGGATTCGGGAAAAACATGGTGCGGCAGCGGCGCTGAGACTTGCCGCTGAGGTGCAAATTTTTCTGATTTTGACGCTGTGCATAGTGGTTGGCTTTGCCGAAATTTATATGACTGAGCTGATTGTGCTATTGGCGCCGGGGTTTAGCGCCACATCAGACCGGCTGGCAGCGGCGGTAGATTTGGCGCGCATAACTATGCCTTATTTGCCGTTAATTTCGATTGTTGCCTTGTGGGCTGCGATTGCCAATGCGCATGACAAATTCAAAGCCGGCGCAGCGGCGCCTATTTTGGCCAATATATGCTTTATTCTGGGGGCCTTGTTGATCCCGGCCTTTGCTGGCCATCTGGGGATGACACGGGCCATGCCCATCGCGGTTGCGTTGCTGGTGGCAGGGGTGGCACAGCTTGGGTTTCTTTACTGGACGCTGACCCGTTTGGATGCGGTGCCACCACTGATTTTACCACGACTATCGGAAGCTGGACGCGCGATGTGGCGCAATTTTGTGCCAGCGGCGGCGGGCGCGGCAGGCATGCAGGTGAATTTATTGATTGATCTTATCTTAGCATCGCTGCTGCCGGTTGGGGCTATATCATGGTTGTATTACGCCGACCGCGTGGCGCAGCTACCACTTGGCATTATTGGCATTGCCTTGGGTACAGCTTTGCTGCCACGACTGTCAGCGGCTGAGGCGGCTGGTCAATCCGGCAAGGTTACAGATGCTTTGGCGGATGCGTTAACGCTTGGTGGATTTTTTGTGGTGCCCGCGGTGACCGCATTGGTGCTTATTGGCGTTCCGATTATGCAGGGTCTGTTTGTTTATGGCGCGTTTCGGGAAAGTGATGCGGCGGCGGCGGCGATGGCATTAACCGCTTATGGCTGCGGCTTGCCGGGGTTTGTCATAGTGAAAATCTTGCAAACGGCTTTTTATGCCGCCAGACAGCCCGGCACGGTATTAAAAATTTCTTTCTTAACAGTGGCTGTTAATGTGTCTGGATCTTTGTTGCTGATGCCTATTTTGGGGCATTTTGGTCTGGCTTTGGCCACGGCGATTTCGGGAACGGTGGCGGCGCTTATTATGCTGTATTTGCTGGCAAGGCAGCGGCGTTTATCGGCGTCATTTCTGCCAGCGTTGGGCAGAATTATCATGGCCAGTGCACTTATGGGCGCAACCCTCTGGTTGGTTCACTTTGGGCTACAGGCGCTTGGCATGATGCCAGCGGCGCTGCATCTGATCATTCTGGTTGGCGTCGGCAGTGCAGTCTATGGGGTGGCGGCATTTGTTTTGGGGGCCATCCCGTCGGGACTTTTACAACGCGCTGGCGCGTCAAGGGCTTGACCAATAACGCCGCAAAAGAGATAACCCACACCATCACATAGGTGCCAATAAATAGGCACCAGCCAAAAACCGCAAAATGCGGCTTGTTAGAAAACCGGGTGCAGATAATGACTGAAACAACTAACAGTGTAACAAAAGGCCGGATTTTTTCTGGAATTCAGCCAACTGGGAATTTACATCTTGGCAATTATCTTGGCGCTATTCGTAACTGGGTGACCTTACAAGATAGCTTTGAATCGATTTATTGTGTGGTCGATCTGCATGCGATTACGGTGCCGCAAGACCCGCAGGCGCTGCGTGCCAGCACGCGCGAGGTGGCGGCCAGTTTGATCGCTGCCGGGATATCAACCGAACGGTCAATTTTGTTTAATCAATCTTGTGTGCCGCAACATGCCGAATTGGCGTGGGTGTTTAACTGTACGGCACGTCTTGGTTGGCTGAATCGGATGACACAATTTAAAGAAAAAGCCGGCAAGAACCGTGAAAATGCAACGGTTGGCCTATATGCCTATCCAAATTTAATGGCTGCTGATATTTTGGTTTATCGCGCCACCCATGTGCCGGTTGGCGAGGATCAAAAACAACATCTCGAGCTAACCCGTGATATCGCGCAAGCGTTCAATTCATTTTATGGACGGGATGTATTTCCGCTTCCTGAACCGCAAATTTTTGGCAGCGCAACGCGCGTGATGAGCCTGCGTAACGGCGCCGCCAAAATGAGCAAATCAGATCCCTCAGAATATTCCCGCATCAATATGACAGATGATGCCGACATGATTGCCCAAAAAATCCGGAAAGCCAAAACCGATGCTGACGCCTTGCCGAGTGAGGCTGCTGGGCTTGCCAATCGGCCTGAGGCAGAAAATCTTGTGGCTATTTATGCCGCCCTTGCCGATAGCTCGGTCGATGCGGTGCTAAAAGATTTCGGCGGCAAAGGCTTTGCCGATTTCAAACCAGCTCTGACAGAGCTAGCGGTGGCACAATTGTCTCCGATGGGCCAAAAAATGCGCGCATTACTTGCAAATCCGGCTGATATTGATACCATTTTGGCCGATGGTGCCGAACGTGCGGCGGCGATTGCGCGGCCATTAATGGCCGAGGTGCGTGATATTGTTGGGTTTTTAGGAGCCAGCACAGATCACTAGCCAGATCATCACCACTATGCGATATTTAGCATAGTAAAACCATGCTATAATGGTGTCGTTAGGTGATATTGTCGGGCGATGATATTGTCACTGGGATGACAGATACCCATTTCTAAAGGGCAAAACTTGTAACTATCAAACTCTGCCCAGCGGTTTTGCATAATTACTGACAGCAAAGAGGTCATTAAATGTTTATTCAAACGCAGGATACGCCCAACCCGGCCACGCTTAAATTCATTCCTGGTGTACCTGTTATGGCCCAAGGGACAGCTGATTTCCCACAGGCTGATGCGGCTAAAAAATCACCATTGGCACGGCGTTTATTCCAAATTGACGGCATTTCAGGAGTTTTTCTTGGCGCTGATTTTGTGGCGGTGACAAAGGCTGACTCGCTTGACTGGTTTGCCCTAAAGCCAGCTATTTTGGCCGGTATCATGGAGCATTATGCCTCTGGTTTTCCCGTTGTCGAGGCCGATGCGGCTATGGATGATCCGCACAGCGATTCGGCAGATAGCGACACCGTTCAGCAAATCAAACAATTGCTTGATACACGGGTGCGCCCAGCGGTAGCGATGGATGGTGGCGATATTGTTTTTCAAGGCTATGATGATGGTGTTGTGACGCTGCAAATGCGCGGCGCCTGTCAGGGGTGTCCAAGCTCCACGGCAACATTGAAAATGGGTATTGAAAATATGTTGCGCCATTATATTCCCGAAGTGCGTGAAGTGCGTGCTGCCGAGGGATAAGTTCGTTTGATGAGGCATATCAAGGTTGGTATTTTTAAGGGTTTATAGTGTCAAAATATTTTACCCTGCGGATTGATAATAGACACATTTTACGCGCTGCGCTGGCGATGGTGATAGTGGGCATGCTTGTGCCTGGCGGATTTGGCGTAAAGCCGCCGCAATGGTTGCGATATCACGATGACGCAATCGATCCGACAGCTGAGCTTGATAATGGTGCCGAAGTTAGTGCGGGTGATAGTTCGGGGATTAGGGCCGAAAAGACGCCGCAAGCTGCCAAAATTCAAGATAAGGACGCTGTGCCGGCATTGGCGACTGCTGTGCCGCCTGCAGAAGGGCTAAAAGTAGCGCCAAAATTTGCCAAACATATCCCAGCAAAGCATCTGGAAATGACTGGTGATAAACAAAAACAGTCTTTTATCAATTTGGTGCTGCCCTTGATCTTGGCAGCAAATGACGAAATACGGCAGCGCCGCGCGGCAATTCTGGTGGCGTCTGAGGCTCAGGACCGGGCGTTGTTAGACCAATGGGCAGAATTGTATCGCATAAACCCGAACAATGTTAGCGATGAAAAGCTGCTGGACAAGCTGTTAAAACGTGTCGATACCATTCCGGTGCCGTTGGCTTTGGCGCAAGCGGTGGTTGAGTCCGGCTGGGGAACATCGCGATTTGCGGTTCAGGGCAACGCTTTATTTGGGCAATGGGCCTGGAGCGAAAATGCGGGTATGCGGCCGTTGGCAGCAAGTAATGACCGCGCTGTGGTGCGCAGTTTTTCTAGTTTGCTTGAATCGGTGCGGGCCTATATGCACAATCTCAACACCCATCGAAATTACCGGCGGTTTCGTGAGGCGCGGCAACGGTTAGATGTTGCATCAGAAGACACCAAATCCGGCAGCCTAGTCGCGTATTTGGACCGCTATGCCGAAATTGGCAAAGAATACGTCACCAAAATTTCGGTGATTATAAAATCGAACAATCTTACCAAATTCGCCGATGCCGAGCTTGGTTAACCACCTTGCGGTGTTAGTCAATCAGAAACTGTCGTCCAAACCAGCGCCAGCGGCCATCAGCCCCGGGCATTGTGCAGTTAATGCGGGCCCGGCCTTTGGAAAATGGGCCTGGTAAACGTATTTCAGCACGCGGCCCCATAATGGTGACATCAAGCTTGCCATAAAGGCTGTTAAAGCACCGCAATTGTCGATCATTGGCGATATCTGGTGCCAATGTGAACCCATAATTGGGGGGGTTGTTGGTGTCATTCAACACCACATCTTCAGGCACAATTTGGTTCACTTTTAACGGCAAGCCATTAATAGCCAAGCGCAGTCTTTCAAGAGTTCCATATTGTTCATTCATCGCAAAGCGTGGCAATTCAAAATAGCCGTTATAGCCATGGACAATGCCTGAGTTTTGGCCGAAGGCGGCGACAAAGCCATTGCGCTTTACAACGTCAATAACATCTAGGTTAAACTCGCCAAAGGGGTAGGCAAATAACGTCGGGCGTTGACCAATTTCAGCCAGAAATCTGGCGTTTGATTGGGTCAATTCCTGTTCGGCTTCGGCAGTGCCTATCAAGTGCATATGTGGATGTGTCGATGTTTGGCTGCCAATATGAACGCCCGCATCCTGCAGCACGCGGATTTGGTCCCAGCTCATATAATTACGGTGTCCTTGATCAATCGGCTGGGTAGCCGCAAACACAGTAAACGGAAAATTACGTGCCTGTAGGCGTGGCCATGCTTCAGTAAAAACCGACAGATAGGCGTCATCGATGGTGATGGCGACGGTGCGATCCGGCAAGGGCAGGTCTTGTTGTAAATGGCCAATGACCTTGGCAAGCGGCCATACAGTATAGGCGCCCTCTGCCAGCTCATCCAAATGTGCTTCAAACTGTTCGATGCGAATATTTGTGCTTGGATATTTGTCTTCGCCAAAGCGGTGATACATCAGCACGCTGGCGTAGTCAGCCGCCAGCGCCGCCCCACCACCGCCCAGCCATAGTGCCAGCGCCACTAGGTATTTTGCTTGCGCAATACAAAGATGCAGATAGGACATTATACGCCTATACTGGGCGCGCCTATACTGATGTAATGTGGCAAGATAATGTGTAACCATGGCGAACTTTCTTAAAATTCATATGGGCTAAAGGTGACGTTGTTATGTCTTGGCTTTTTTGATAACTGCACGATCTCAAAATCAGATCAATTTAATTCCCCGTTCTAACAAATGAGACAATATGAAAAACCAACTTACTGGCACATTCATACCGAAATCAGATCACCACGTCATTTTAGCGCTAGAGGCCAGTGCTAATCAACTATCGATCGCGGTAATGGTTGATGGCAAAGTTATAGCTGCCAGCCAGCACACCGCCCCGCATGGGCATGCGGTGGGAATTGTGCCGTTGTCGATGCAGGCGCTATCAGATGCAGGGCTTGGTTTTGACGCGATAACGCATGTGGCTGCGGGCTGCGGACCGGGGTCATTTACCGGAATACGGGTCACATTAGCGGCCGCTAAGGGATTTTGTCTGGCATATGGGGCGATTGGCATTGGCCTGTCAGGCCTGCAGGCGCTGGCAACCGCGGCGACTAACCACGATCAATCAATGTCAACACCATGTCTGAGCCTGATGGATACCCGCCGTGGCACGCTTTATGCGCAGCTCTTTGATGCCGGTGGGCATCCGCTTGGGGCGATTTTTGAGGCGGCAGCGTCACAATTGCCATTACTGATTGAAGCAAGCCATCTGTCTCGGGGTATTCGGCTGTTGGGGATGCGGCGCGACGAGGTGGCGGTGGCGTTTGATGCAGCCGGCGTTATGACTGATCAACCGGCAATTGATGATATGCCAACAGCGACGATGATGGCCCATTTGGCCGCAAACCATATTACGCTCGGTGACATCACCCCGCTTGACCCGCTTTATCTTGCTGACCCGCGCCTTGGGCCCAAGAAAAAAGCAGGATGATGCGGTTACGCCCCCTTACACAGGCTGATTGCGTGGCTATTGCTGATTTAGAAAAACAGCTGTTCGACAGCCAGCTTGATGCACCAGCGCTGGCGATATTATTGTCCAAAGCGGCATTCCATGGCACTGTACTTGTCGATGATGCGCCAATGCGCCATATCGCCTATATTCTGGCTTATATCACCACAGATAGCGCTGAAATCATCTCTATTGGCACCCACCAAGACCAGCAACGGCGTGGCTATGGACGGCGAATTTTACAGAATTTTATTGCTGATGTGAGTGGCCGCAACATAAGCGAGATTGACCTAGAGGTGGCGGCAGATAATTTTCCCGCCATTCGGCTTTATCAAAATTGTGGTTTTGTTGATGTGGGTCGCCGCAAAAACTATTACCGCCGTCAGGATGGATTGTGTGATGCCCTTATGATGAAGCGCACAGCAGGATCGGCTTTTCCTTGACCAAATGCTTATGCAGCGGCTACAACCAACACAGTAAGTTGAAGCGCTAACATGTGATGCATCGCACTTGACCAAAAAACTCTATATAAAAACCTATGGCTGTCAGATGAATGTATATGATTCTGACCGGATGACAGATGTTTTGGCGCCGCTTGGATATGCGCCGACTGATCTGCCAGAGGGCGCCGATATGGTGATTCTGAACACCTGCCACATTCGTGAAAAAGCATCTGAAAAGGTGTTTTCTGAACTGGGCCGTCTGCGCCAGTTAAAAGAGCGTGCGCGCGATCAACAGGGCCGCCAAATGACCATCGCTGTGGCGGGTTGTGTGGCACAGGCCGAAGGTGCCGAAATTACCCGCCGTGCCCCATGGGTTGATATTGTTGTGGGGCCGCAAACCTATCACCGGCTCCCCGAACTGGTCAGCCAAATTGACCCAATGGCGCGCAACCGGGTGATCGATACGGATTTCCCCGAAGAGGTTAAGTTCGATTTTCTGCCCGGTGAGCATGCACCGCGCGGCCCGGCGGCGTTTTTAAGTGTGCAGGAAGGCTGTGATAAATTCTGCGCTTTTTGCGTGGTGCCGTACACGCGCGGCGCTGAATTTTCTCGGCCAGCGGTGACCATTATTGACGAAGCCAAAAGACTGGTCGCCAGCGGCACGCGCGAAATCACCTTATTGGGGCAGAATGTGAATGCCTATCACGGTAAAGCCAAAGATGGCAGCGTCTGGACGCTTGGCAGGCTGATCCGTGAATTGGCAGAGATTGCGGGGCTCGACCGGTTGCGTTATACCACCTCGCATCCGCTTGATATGGATGATGAATTGATCAGTGCGCATGGTGATGTGCCACAATTAATGCCCTATCTTCACCTGCCCATTCAATCTGGTTCAAACCATGTTTTGGCGGCAATGAACCGCCGTCATACTACCGATGTTTACCTTGCGGTGATCGATAATTTGCGCGCGGTCCGGCCAGAAATAGCCATGTCAGGCGATTTCATTGTTGGTTTTCCGGGTGAAACCGACCGAGATTTTGCCGATACCTTGCAGCTGGTCACCAAGGTTGGCTATGCTTCGGCCTATTCATTTAAATACAGCCCGCGCCCCGGCACCCCGGCTGCGGGGATTGACAATCAGGTGCCAGAACCGGTTAAGGCTGAACGGCTGGAAAGTTTGCAACAGCTTTTGAACGCGCAGCAATTTGCCTTTAACAAAGGCACTGAAGGCCAAATTGTTGATGTGCTTGTCGAACGTAGTGGTGGCCGGCCTGGCCAAATGGCGGGGCGCAGCCCCTATATGCAAGCCGTCAATTTTGTCGGCAGCGCGGCACAGATCGGACAGATTTTGCCCTGTAAATTGTCTGCGGCGCGGCAAAATAGTATGAGCGGTGAAATTATGGCCATCAAGGGGGCAGCGTGAACGCCGAAAAAATGACCTCTATTCGGATGGATTTTGAAGACAATGACATCCTTGCGCTGCTGTCTGGTGAACATAACCATTATCTTGCCCATATTGAAAAATCGCTGGATGTATCGCTCGATTCATTTGGCAACAGCATAAAAATTTCTGGCACTGTAAAATCAACCAAAATTGCCCGCCAAGTGATCGAGGGCTTGTACAAAAAAATTCGCGATGGCGCGCAGGCAGATTTTGACAAGACCATGGTTGATGATGCCTTGCGCTGGGCCATAAACGGCCACAGCCAAAGCGCCGCCGACGCAACAGCATCATTTGATACGTGGAAAAAGAAAATTGTCGCCAAAACCAAGGGGCAGCATGATTATTTGGCCCTATTGCGTGCCAATGAAGTGGTGTTTGGGTTGGGTCCGGCGGGAACTGGCAAAACCTATATGGCCGTGGCACGCGCAGTCGAAGCCCTCAAAAAACGTGAAGTTGAGCGTATTATATTGTCGCGCCCGGCGGTTGAAGCGGGTGAACGTCTGGGGTTTTTGCCGGGCGATATGAAGGAGAAAGTCGATCCTTATTTGCGGCCTTTGTATGACGCGCTTTACGACATGATGCCCGCCGATAAGGTTGACCGTATGTTGGTGAGCGGTGAAATCGAAATTGCCCCGCTTGCCTTTATGCGCGGGCGCACATTAAGTAACGCGCATGTGATTATTGACGAGGCACAAAACACCACACCGGTGCAAATGAAGATGGTGTTAACGCGACTTGGTCAAGACTCACATATGGTGATTACCGGTGATTTAAGCCAGATTGATTTGCCGGATGGGCACCCATCGGGCTTGGCTGAAGCGGTGCGTATTCTGGATAATATTCGCGGTGTTGGCATTATTCACCTGTCGGGCCAAGATGTGGTAAGGCACCCGGTAGTGGCGCGGATTTTGCAAGCTTATGAAGCTGGACAAAAATCGCAAAATACGACCAAATAGAGTGACGGTAGAATATGTTTTGGCAAATGAAAATTGGTAGTCACAGTCATGGCACATGACACAAGCCTAACTGACACCGCATCGGACCCTGACAGTCCGGACGGCGATCATTTTAGCTATGCTGAATGGGTAACTGGTGCTGGATCGATTCTTGAAACCAGCATTGATACGGCATATTGGCCGGATGATGTTGCAGCGGGGTTGCAAATTTCCGCGCTAAAAATTCTTGATGTGATCCTTGCCGATCTTGGCAAACCAGCCGCCACCATTAGCCTTCTTCTATGCGGTGACCAGCAGATGCAGCAGCTAAATGCGCTGCATCGGGGCGTCAATAAACCGACAAATGTGTTGTCGTTCTCGGCGTTTGATATCGCCGACGGCTTGCCGCCACAATTGACACCGCAAGACCTACCCGAAATGCTTGGCGATATTGCGATAGCCGCTGAAACGGTGAACCGTGAGGCGGCTGATTTGCAGCTACCAGTGGCGGATCATCTTATCCATTTATTTGTGCATGGGGTGCTGCATCTTTTTGGGTATGATCATATTGACGACGCGATGGCTGAAATTATGGAAGCTCAGGAAATCAGGTTTTTAGCCGAAATTGGCGTTGCCAACCCCTATCAGGAAAGTCAGACGGAGATATGCAACTAATGGCGGCCCTTTTAGGTAAATTATTTCCGGCCCTTGCCCGCCCAGCATCACGGCGCGAAGAGCTTACAGAACTATTGCAAGAATCGGTTGGTGACAAAGCCAGCTTTGATAGCCATGAAGGTGCATTGCTGCAAAATTTTCTGAGCTTGCGAGACTTAACCGCCATTGATGTGATGATCCCGCGGGCAGATATTTTTGCGGTGTCTATCCAAGATAGTTTTGATGACATTATCACGCAGATGAGCGAGGCGAATCACAGCCGGGTGCCGGTCTATCGCGATACCCTCGATGATGTTGCTGGCATTATTCATATTAAGGATTTATTTGCCCATTTACGCACTGGCAAGACCCCAGAAGTTGACCGCTTGCTGCGTCCGGCGCTATTTGTTTCGCCGGCGATAAGATTACTTGATCTGCTTCATGAAATGCGGCTTCGGCGGCGGCATCTAGCCTTGGTGGTTGATGAATTTGGCGGCGTAGATGGTCTCATCACAATTGAAGATCTGGTAGAGCAGATTGTTGGTGAGATTGAAGATGAGCATGATCAAACCGCTACCCCGCGGTTTGAGATTAAAGATGATGGCACGGCGATTAGTGATGCGCGGCTTGAGGTGAAGGATCTTGAAGCGCTGGTTGGGCCGCTTCTTGATGATGATGAACGCGATGAAGTTGACACTGTTGGCGGGCTGGTGTTTGCGCTTGCGGGCCGGGTGCCCGGGCGTGGTGAAGTGGTGCGGCATCGTGCTGGTGTTCAGTTTGAAATTCTGGATGGCGACCCGCGGCGCATTACGCTCCTAAAAATTCGAGGATTGCCGCGTGCAGCTGCTGCTAAACAAGCTCAGGACTAACAATCGGATTTTGGGATTTAGCATTGACGCGGTGGCGGGCGCGCTGGCCAGCTTGGCCCTGCCGCCAGTGTTTTTCGTGACAGCTATTTTCATAATTGCGGTGCCAGCATGGCGCGCCATTCATGCGCCACACCGACAAGCTGCTGCCGGTGTTTTTTTTGGGGCTGGGCTTGGCTGGTTTTTGGCCTCGACCTATTGGGTGGCGCATTCATTATTGGTGGCGGCACCGGCATTATGGTTTTTAACCCCGGCTGTGGCGCTGGCGCTGGCAGTGGTTCTGGCGGCATTTTGGGCGCTGGCGGCTGGCCTCAGCTGGACTGCCGATAGTACGGCCTTGGTTAGGCTGCTGCGGCTTATCGTGTTGTTCGCGATGTTGGAATGGGCGCGCAGCTTTGTGGCAACCGGCTTTCCCTGGAATTTGATGGGAAGCCTGTTTGCCGTGCATATCACGAGCGTGCAAATGGCCAGTATTGTGGGTATATATGGGCTGACGTTGCTGGCCTTTGGGTGTGCGATGGCGCCTTTATTTTGGTGCTTGGGGCGATGGTGGGCGGCGCTATTGTGCCTGCTTCTACCACTGCTGGGCACTGGGTTTGGTAGTGCGCGGCTAGCGGCTGGCCCTAGCTTAGATGCGGCGATTACGCCGGGTAACGCGCCGCTTGTCCGGTTGGTGCAACCCTCGGTGCCGCAGTCAGAAAAATGGAACCGACAAAAGCGGGCTGATCATCTTGCTAGGCTGGTGGCGTTATCACGGCACGGGACCGCACGTCCAGTTGTGGTGATTTGGCCGGAAACCGCGTTTGCCGGGCTGCCACATCAAAATCAAAACTTGTTGGCCGGCACCGCTGGTGCCGCGACTAGTGATGCCGGCTATTTGCTCACCGGCATTCCGCGCTTTAACGGCGATGGACACCCCCAAAATTCTGCATTTTTGCTTGATCAAAATGGTGCGTTGCGGGGACTTTATGACAAGCGCCACCTTGTACCCTTTGGTGAATATGTGCCGTTTCGATCGCTGTTGCCGTTTCTTGATATTATTGCGGGGCCGGCTGATTTTGTCGCCGGCACACAAAACCGCATGATCACGGTGCCGCATGTAGGCAAGGTGCAAATGCTAATTTGTTATGAAGTCATTTTTGCCGGCCGCGTGGTTGACCCTGAAAGGCGCCCCGATGTGATGGTCAATATTACGAATGATGCTTGGTTTGGTAAAACGATTGGCCCGTGGCAGCATCTGTATCAGGCGCAATTGCGGGCTGTTGAAGAAGGCGTGCCACTGTTACGGGTGGCAAATACCGGTATCACCGCCGCTTTTGACGGATATGGACGCCAGCTTGGGGTTATCCCGCTTGGTGACAAAGCCTATCTTGACATTACTGTGCCGCCAGTATTGACTACACCGGTGTTTGCCCGCTGGGGAAATGGCTTATTTTTCATTATGTGTTTGGTGATTGCCATGATTGCGAGGGTTGTTGATCATAGGCAGTATGTTCGGAATAGATAATATCCATAACATTCAGTTAGACTAATCTTGAGGCCATAGTATGAGCTATATCTTTACTTCTGAGTCTGTGTCTGAAGGACATCCTGACAAATTATGCGACCGTGTTTCGGATACGGTTCTTGACCTGTTTTTAACTGCTGAACCAGAAGCGCGGGTGGCTTGTGAAACTTTCGCAACGACAAACCGGGTGATTCTGGGCGGTGAAGTGCGGGCCAGCGCAGAAAAACTGGCCGGGATTATGGCGGCAATAGAGCCTGCGGTACGCGCCGCGGTCAAAGATATCGGCTATGAGCAAGACAAGTTTCATCACGCACATTTTGAATTTCAGAATTATCTTCATGAACAATCCGCCGATATTGCGATGGGTGTTGATTCGGGGGACAACAAGGATGAAGGCGCCGGTGATCAGGGCCTAATGTTTGGCTACGCGTGCCGCGAAACAGATGTTTTGATGCCAGCTGCCATTCATTATTCGCACCAAATTTTGAAACGGTTGGCAGAACTGCGCAAAAGCGATCCAGATTCACTTCTTGGGCCCGACTCAAAGAGCCAGATCAGCCTTGTTTATGATGATCATGGCCGACCAACTGGGGCGCATAAAATTGTGCTGTCAACGCAGCATGATAAAGATGCCACACAAAGCAATATTCGGGCGTTAGTCACGCCGGTTATTGCTGATATT